>OFHK01000272.1_pt1 | contig 16414 bp, 14 predicted proteins | sample 1521951 | NCBI WGS metagenome assembly OFHK01 (sample SAMEA2468436, study PRJEB22500) | soil metagenome | biome: Glassland; feature: Farmland; material: Clay | place: Australia | collected 2013-01-31 | depth 0.55 m
CGCCGTACGCGGTCCATGGCACGGACCCGCCCCCCTCGCCGGCCGCCCCAGGGGTGCCGTTCCAGGTCGCGTTCGGCGCCGACGGACGGGCAACCCCGACCGGGTTCGCCCACGCGTACGTGCCGTCCCCCAGATCGAACAGGACCTCCAAGAGGGGCGTGGGGGCGAAGGTGGCCCTCGCCGGAGGGACCGCCACGACGCCGGCAACGAGGGCCAAGGTCGCGACGACGGCGATCATCCCCGTGAAACGCACTTGAGTCACCTTGTCAAGCACAGTTGATGCGATTACGATGGACTTGACTACTTAAGTATGTTGGCGTCCATACCGCCGCGCGTCCAGGAGGGCACCCGGATGAACGTGCTGCGCGACCTGCGGGAGAGCACCCAAGTCCTCTTCCTCCACGAGGTGACCGCGAACCGCCACACGCGCCTGCGCACGATTGCGGAGCGGCTCGGGATGACCGTCCAGGGAGCCGCGGACTACGCGCACCGGCTCGAGGCCGACGGGCTCCTGGTCGTCACGGAAGGCGAGTACCGCCCGACCAAGAAGGGAATCCAGTACCTCCAGGTGCGCCTCCGCGAGCTACGATCCTTCGTCGACCAGGCGGGGCGGAGCATGGCCTTCGTGGAGACAACGGAGGCGCTCGCGGGCAGCTCGGTGCGCCGAGGCGACCGCCTCGGGCTCTTCATGGAGGACGGGTACCTCGTCGCCTACCCCGGGCGGCCTTCGACATCCTCCGGAGTCGCGGGGGAAGACGCAGCGAAGGGGGACCGGGTCCCCGTGCGTGCCCTCGAGGGGATTGTCGAACTCCGGGCCGGGCGCGTCACCGTCGTCCGCATCGGCAGCGTGAGTCCGTCGCTCGGGAGGGCCGTAACGCCGTCGGCCCGCAAGGTCCTCCAGCGAGCCCATGGCGCGTTCGTCGCCACGATGGACGTGCCCGGACTCGTGGTGGCCCGCCGGCTCGGACTCCGACCCCGCATCGAATTCGGCGTCCTCCCGGCGGTGGTCGAGGTCGCCGAGCGCGGCGTGAACGTCGTGCTCCTCGTCCCCGAGGAGCGCGCCGCGGAGGCTGTCCGAGCGATCGAGGCGGCCAACGCGGAGCTCGAGGACAAGATTCCCTACGAGAGCATCGGCCTCGCCTGATCACTCCAGGACCGAGACCGCGTCGACCCGTCCGTCCCCGTCCCGGTCCTGCCCGAGGACCACGCGGTAGAAGTCACGACCGGGCTCGTAGCCCTCGAGGACCAGGTCCGGGAACTCGGTGAGCGCCACGATGCTCGACAGCGTGCCGCGGTAGTGGAGGCCGCTCAGGACGACGATCGTGCGCTCGCGGTTCCACGGGCTGCGGACCTTCGCGACCAGACCGACGTCCTCTTCCACGTAGGAGCGGTGCGTGCGCGAGGACTCGACCCGCCATGCCTCCTTCCAGTCGAAGGACACGGAGAGGTGCGGGTTCAGGTCCATCGTGATGATGTTCGCGACCGGTCCGCCGACCAGGATCATGTTCTCCCTTCCCGGGCCCACGGCCTTCACCTCCGTGTCCAGCCGCGTGACGAGACCTTTCGGAGCGGTGAACAGCCCGCCCAGGAAGAAGCCCAGCTGGACGGCGTAGGGCGAGTCGCGCGCAGTTGTGAGGAAGGGGCCATGCGGGTACGGCGAGCCGACGACGATGGCGCCGTCGAACCGTCCGCCGTGGGAGAACTCCTCGAGGAAGCGCGAGACGCGCCCGGCGCGCGGGAGGGCGGGGAACGGCACCGCCTCTCCACGCGGCCGCACGAGGATGGCGAAGGCGTCCGCGGTCGGCGCGAGCACGCGCGCGGAGGCGCCCCGTTTGGGCTCCTCCCGCACGACCTTCAGGAAGCCGGCGGCCTCCAGGCGCCGCACGTGGTAGTAGACCTTCTGCTCGTGCACCTTCATGCGCGCCGCGAGCGCGTTCGGGTAATCCGGGCTCTTCGCGAGCTCCGTCAGGATCCGCCAGGCCAGGGGCGACGAGAGCGCGCCGACCCGCGAGGGCCGGTCGATGACTTCGGCTTCCCGGGCGACCGCGCCTTCGGGCGTCTCCTCGACGAGCCAGCGCCGGGCCATGCGGTCCCCCACGGTCCGAGTGTTATTAATTGTTTCGTAATGGTCTTGGTAATGTTGTAATAAGTCTTTTAATAGTGGGGACCCCGTGCGTGGGCCTATGCACGAGAACCGGGCCCTCTCCAGGGGAGCCGGGGACGCGACCGCCATCGGAAGGGATATCCGCATCCGCCGGGATGCCCGCGGAGCGCCGCGGGCGGGGCGGAGCCCGGCCGCGATCCAGGTGCGATGCACATGAAAGCCGTCATCCTCGCCGCGGGGGAGGGCGCCCGGATGGGGCCCTTCACCGCCTCCGTCCCGAAGGTCATGATCCCCGTGGGCAACCGGCCCATCCTCGAATACGTGGTCCGCGCCCTCGTGGAGAGCGGGGTGCAGGATCTCCTCATGGTCGTCGGGTACCGCCGGGAGCGCATCCAGGCCTACTTTCAGGACGGAAAGGCCTTCCACGCCCGCATCACGTACGTCCACGAGCCCAAGCAGCTCGGCACCGCGCACTCCGTGCGGCAGGCCAAGGAGGGCCTGGACGGCCCCTTCGTCGTCCTCAACGGCTCCAACCTGGTCGACCGCGCGTTCGTGGCCGACCTGATCGACCATGCGGGCGCGCCCGCCGTCGTGATCAAGGAGAGCGACCGGCCGCAGGAGTACGGCGTCGTGACCCTGGGCGGCCGCCACGTGGTCGCGATCACGGAGCGGCCGCGGGAGGTGCCCTCGAACCTGATCAACACGGGCGCCTACGCCCTCGAACCCTCCCTCTTCGACCTCATCGACCGAGAGGCCGAGGAGGGCCACCACGACCTCCCGACCGTGCTGTCGGAGTGGGCCAAGACGACGCTGATCGCCGCGGTCGAGTCGAAGGGCACCTGGGTCGACGCGCGGTACCCGTGGGACCTCCTGCCCCTGAACGCGACGGCCCTCCAGGGCGTGCAGGACGTCCGCGCGGGCACGATCGAGAAGGGCGTGACGGTCCGCGGCCGCGTCTTCGTCGGCGAGGGGTGCGTCATCCGCTCCGGGGCGTACCTCCAGGGCCCGCTCTCCCTGGGTCCGGGCTGCGAGGTCGGCGCGAACGCCGTCCTGCTGCCGTCGACGAGCCTCGGGAAGAACGTGCGGATCGGCCCGCTCACGACGGTCTCCAACTCCATCCTCATGGACGACGTCGGCCTCGGCCCCTCGAGCGTCGTCGCGGACAGCGTCTTGGGCCCCGGCGTCGTCGCCCGCGCCGGGCTCCTCGCGGCCTCCGGGCCCGCGGACATCCCCATCGAGGGCGAGTACCACACGGTCCGCCAGATCGGTGCCCTCATCGGCGAGGACTCGGAACTCGGCAACGGGATCGCGGTGGATCCCGGGACGGTGGTCCACGAACGCGCGCATGTGGCTTCCGGCGCGCGGATCCGCGGCACGATCCCCGCGGGAGCGGTGGTCCAGTAGATGTGCGGAATCATCGGCTACGCCGGGCGGCGCGACGCCCTCCCGATCCTCCTGGACGGCCTGAAGCGGCTCGAGTACCGCGGCTACGACAGCGCGGGCGTCGCCATCGTGGGCAGCGGCCTCCAGGTGGCGAAGGACAAGGGCTTCATCGCGGACCTCGAGGCGCACCTTCCGGCGATGCACGGCACCACGGGCCTGGCGCACACGCGGTGGGCCACGCACGGCGCGCCGTCGAAGGTCAACGCCCACCCGCACACGGACTGCACCGGGAAGATCGCCCTCGCGCACAACGGGATCATCGAGAACTACGCGGCCCTGCGCGAAAAGCTGGAGGAGGAGGGCCACGTCTTCCGCACGGAGACGGACACGGAAAGCCTCGTGCACCTCATCGAGGCGCGCTACCACGGCGACCTCGAGGCCGCGGTGCGGGAGGCGCTCCACGAGGTCCGGGGATCCTACGCGATCGCGGTGGTCCACGCCGACGGGCCGGGTCGCGTCGTGGGCGCGAGGAACGAGAGTCCTCTCGTCGTGGGCCTCGCCCCGGACGAGAACTTCCTGGCGTCCGACGTCCCGGCGCTCCTGAAGCACACGGACAAGGTCGTCTACGTCATGGACAAGGAGATGGTCGTGCTCACGCCGGAGGGCGCGGCCCTCAAGGATCTCCAGGGCCAGCCGGTCCGGCGCGAGCCGCAGCGGATCACCTGGACCCTCGAGGACGCGGAGAAGGGCGGCTTCGAGCACTTCATGATCAAGGAGATCCACGAGACCCCGAAGGCGATCCAGGAGACGCTCCTGGGGAGGCTCGCGAACCTCGAGGTGGACGGCTTCCTCGCGGAGGAGTTCGGCAGCGTGAAGCTCGTCGCCTGCGGGACGTCGTACCACGCGGCCCTCGTGGGCAAGTACATCATCGAGGAGATCGCGAAGGTGCCCGCGTCCGCGGAGCTCGCGTCGGAATACCGGTACACGCGCGGCGCAGCCGACCGTCCCCTCGTCATCCTCCTCTCGCAGAGCGGCGAGACCGCGGACACGCTCGGGGCGGCGAGGGAGGCCAAGCGCCGCGGGTGCAAGACCCTCGCGATCACGAACGTCATCGGCTCGAGCCTGGCGCGCGAGACAGACAAGACCGTCTACACGCGCGCGGGCATCGAGATCGGCGTCGCGGCGACGAAGACGTTCGTCGCCCAGCTGGTCGTCCTGTACCTGATCGCCCTCCGCATGGGCCTGGACCGCGGCACCCTCGGCTACGAGGAGGCCGAGCGGCTGAAGGACGACCTCCGCTCCCTGCCCCGCGCGGTCCTCGCGGTCCTCGACGAGGAGGAGGCCATCCGCGCCCTCGCCGCGGCGTACGGCAAGGATGCGCGGGACGCCTACTACCTCGGCCGCCACGCGAACTACCCGGTCGCCATGGAGGGCGCCCTGAAGCTCAAGGAGATCTCCTACGTCCACGCCGAGGCGTACGCGGCGGGGGAGCTGAAGCACGGGCCGCTGGCCCTCATCACGCAGGACACGCCCGTCGTCGCCATCGCCGTGGACGACCCCACCTACGACAAGATGCGGTCCAACCTGGGCGAGGTCGCCGCGCGCGGCGCCCGGATCCTCGCGGTCGGGACCGAGGGCGACCGCGAGCTGCCGAAGTTCGTGGACGACATCATCCCCGTCCCCCGGTTGCCGTGGATTTTCTCCCCCGTGCCGGTGAGCGTCGCCCTCATGCTGTTCGCCTACCACGCCGCCCGCCTCCGTGGCTGCCCGATCGACAAGCCGCGGAACCTGGCGAAGAGCGTCACGGTCGAGTGAGCCCGAGGACCCCGGGGGAGGGTCACGCCTCGGGACCCTCCTGCGTCCGGACGCCGTCACCGGCGGGGACCCCGCGTGCGTCGCGACCCGGGATGCGGATCTGCGCGTACAGGACGGCGGCGACGAGGACGATCGCGCCCATGACCGCCCAGCTCACCGCGTAGCCGAACGCATCGATGAGGAGCGCGGCCAAGACCGGCGCGACGATCCCGCTGGCTTGCCAGAAGAGGTTCGCGAACCCGGTCACGTGGCCCGCGCGGTCCTCTCCCACGACGGAGACGATGGCCGCGTTCATCGGGGTGACGAGGAAACGGAAGAAGCCCATCGCGAGGGCGACCGCCAAGATCACGACGAAGTCCTGGAACGCCGCGAGGAAGAAGAAGGCCAGGCCGTAGAACAGGAGCGAGGCCACGGCCGACCGCCGGATCCCCATGCGGTTCATGACGAAGCCCGAGGCCAGGGTGGAGGGGATCCCCGCCACCGCGAGGAAGGCCACCGCGAGCCCCGCCGGGTACGCCGTGATGCCGATCGCGATGAAGTAGTCGAACGCGAAGAGCGTGACCGCCCAATACGGCAGGAAGAAGGCGAACCCCCCGAAGGCGACCAGGAGCGCGTTCCGGTTCACCAGAAGTGGGGGCTGGGACTGCGGCGGCGGAAGGCCGGGAGCGTCCAGGACGAGGACCGCGCCGGAGAGGGGGATGGAGAGGAGCCCCATCGCGCGGCACCCGCCCCGCCAGCCGACCTCGAGCGCCATGAAGGGGAGGATGATGCCGAGGAGGAAGACGGACAGCGGCCATGCGAGGCTGTAGTAGCCGAGGGCCACGGTCCTCCGCTCGCGCGATGGGAAGAGCGCGGTCAGGGCGCGGATGGTGTCCGGGTAGATCCATCCCGCCGCGAGGCCCATGAGGAGACTCGAGGCGTACTCGACCCCCAGGTTCGGCGCGGCGCCTCCGAGGAACAGGGTCAGGCCGACCGCGACGAGCGACGTGCCCGTGACGAGGTTGGGCCGCACGCGGTCGGACACGAGCCCCGCGGGGACCTGCACGACCACGTAGCCCACGAAGAACAGGGAGAAGACGAACGAGTCCGCTAGCAACCGCCCGGCCGGCCGCATCGGCTCGATCGCGGTCGCGTACACGTCGAAGACGCTCCACATCATCCTCCCGAAGTAGCTCATGAAGAACGCGGCGGAGGACAGGGCCACGATGGCCCACGGGCTGCGAATCCGGACGTGACGGGCGAGTTGCGGCGCGGCGCCGGCCGAAGTGCCCTGAACAGGCTCCCGTGTGGCTCCCATCGATCCCGGCGGGGGCAGAGCGTGCGTTCGAGATAGCCCCTTCGGGCCCCGGGCCCGCTCCCCGGTCGCGCTCGTGCGGACCGGGGCGGGGTTCGACATAGGATTAAGGGGCCGCGCGGGATGCGCGGTCGGAACGGTCCCGGGGCCATGGCGGAGCGAGTGCGTTCGAGGGCGCTGCGCGCGCGGATCATGGACGCCGCGGAGGCGGTGGAGCGGTTCGTCCCCGAGCGCGGCTCCCTCGCGTTCTCCTGCATGGGCGGCTCCTCCCTCGCGAAGGAGGTCCCGGAAGCCCTGGGCCGGTCCGCGGCATCGGGGAAGGCGTACGAGCTGACCCTCCTGACGGGCGGCGCGACGACCGCGCGCTTCGAGGCCGCAATCGCAGGAGTCGGCATCCGCCGACGCTTCCCCTACCTCAGCGGCCCGGCGAGGAAGGCGGTGAACGACGGGCCCGTCGAGTTCTTCGACGTGCGGATCGGCGAGTTCCCCGAGTTCGTGCGCCGCGGCTACCTCACGGGAGGCCGGCCGATCGACGTCGCGGTCATCGAGGCGACCGCGATCGACGAGCGCGGGCGCATCACGCCCGCCCTCTCCGTGGACACCCTGCCCGCGTTCGTCGACTCGAGCCGGAGGATCATCGTCGAGGTCAACGAGCGCAAGCCGGACCTCACGGGGCTCCACGACATCTACCGCGTCCGCCCGGGAGTGCCCCTCCCGATCCGCGGCGTCCGCGACCGCGTGGGGAAGCCGTACGTCGAGGTCCCCCTCGCGCGCATCGCGGCCATCGTCCGGACGGACCGTCCGGAGGAGCCCTCGGCAGCCTACAGCCCGCCGGTCCCGGCGGACCGCCGCATGGCCGAGACCGTGGCCGGGTTCCTCGAGAAGGAGCTGGGCTCACCGGGGTGGAAGGACTTCACCCTCCAGCTCGGCGCGGGCCCCGTGGCCGCGGCCCTCCTCGACGCACTGCCGTTCCGGAAGCTCGACATCTGGACGGAGGGCATCCCGACCCGGTGGACCGAGGCCCTCGGGGACCGGGTCCGCGGCATCAGCACGACGGCCATGTACCTCCTCCCGGGGGACGAGGACGTGCTCGAGGAGGCCTTCCGCCACCTCGCGAAGCTGCGAAGGGACGTCGTGCTCCGGCCCTACGACGTCACGAACAGCCTCGAGGTGATCGCCCGACTGAACGTCGTGACGGTCCAGCAGGCCATCGAGGTCGACCTTTTCGGCGGAGCGAACACGTCGCACATCGGCAGCGCGGTCCACAACGGCGTGGGCGGTTCCCCGGACTTCGACCGCGCGGCGCGCCTCGTCGTGGTCGTGCTTCCCTCCACGGCGGCCGGAGGGAGGTTCTCCCGCATCGTCCCGCTCCTCGCCAGTCCCGACATCCCACGGCAGGACGTGGACGTGCTCGTCACGGACCAGGGATGGGCGGACCTCCGCGGCCTGTCGGCGCGGGAGCGGGCGGAGGCCATCCTCGACCGCTGCAGCCACCCGGACTTCAAGGACCGCCTCGGGGAATACTACCGCGCGGCGAAGGCGAAGGGCGGCCATCTGCCGTTCGACTTGGACGCCGCGTCGCGCTTCCTCCGGGAGCAGGGACGCTGAGGTCCCGTCGCCCGCCTCTCAGCCAGCCCGCTCGAGGACCCGCTGCGCCCAGCGGTAGTGGACCGCGTCGACGAGCTGGTCGTGAACGCGCACGGCGCCCTTCCCCGTCCGGGCGGCGGCCTCGTAGGCGCGCGCGACCTCCCGGGCCCAGGCCACCTCGGCGGGGTCGGGCGAGAAGATCGCGTTCGCCAGGGCGACCTGCTGCGGGTGCACGACCTGCTTCCCGACGTAGCCCAGCGCCTTGGACTCGAGCGCTTCGGCGCGGAACGCCTCCACGTCCGTGAGGTCGAAGTGGACCTGGTCAATCGCGTCGACGCCGTAGGCCGCGGCGGCCACCGCGATCCGCGTCTTCACGTACGGATTCCGCGCGTACGCAGCGATCGTCCCGCCGACGGAGACGGCGAAGTCCCCGGCGCCGTACGTGACCCCGACGACCCCCTCGCTCCGCACCACGTCCTCGATGCGCGCCAGGCCCCGGACCGTCTCGATGATGGGAAGGAGCCCCTTGCCCACTTTCCGCGCGAGCGGGGAGAGGTCCTCCTCCGCCTTCGGGACCACCAGGGTCTGGACGCGGCCCGCCCTCGCCACGGCCGCCACGTCGCCGGGACCCTCCGCGGTCGCGAGGGCGTTGATCCGGACGCAGACCTCGCGCGTTCCCCAGTCGCGCTCGGCGATCCGCCCCGCGATGGCGGCCTGCGTCTCAACCTTCTGCTCGGGCGGCACGGCGTCCTCGAGGTCGAAGATCAGGGAGTCGGCCTCGAGGGTCGCGGCCTTCTCGATCATCCTCAGGTTGTTCCCCGGCACGTACAGCTGGCTGCGGCGCCGCATGGTCTCCCACACCTCGTCAGTAGGACCTCGGCAGGCCGAGCACGTTGTGCGCCACGTAGGCGAGGACGAGGTTGTTCGCCACCGGCGCGACCTGGTAGAGCCGCGTCTCCCGGAGCTTGCGCTCGATGTGCAGGTCCCGCGTCATGCCGTAGCCGCCGTGGACGTCCATGGCCACGTTGCCGGCGTGCCACGAGCACTCCGAGGCCAGGTACTTCGCCAGGTTCGCGTACTCCCCGACCTTGCCGCGCTCCGCGTCGGCCTCGTACAGGCGGACGGCCTCCCAGCGCACGAGGTCCGCGGCCACGAGCTCCGCGTAGGCCTCCGCGATGGGGAACTGGACGCCCTGGTTGCTCCCGATCGGCCGACCGAAGACCACGCGCTCCTTCGCGTACTGCCGGGAGCGATCGATGAACCATCGCGCGTCGCCGAGGCACTCGGAGGCGATCAGGATGCGCTCCGGGTTGAGGACGTGGAGGAGGCACTCGAAGCCGCGGCCCTCCTCCCCGATGAGGTTCTCGGCCGGCACCTCGACGTCGTTCAGGAAGAGCTCGTAGGTCTGGCTGTTGAACATCGTGCGGACGCGGGTGTGCTCGATCCCCTTCGCCTCGCGCAGGTCGACGAGGAAGAGGCTCAGCCCCTTCGTCCGGCCCGCGGCCTCGTCCAGGGGCGACGTCCGGGCGACGAGGACCATGAGGTCGCTCTGCTCCACACGGGAGATGAACATCTTGCGGCCGTTGACGACGTAGCGGTCGCCCTCCCGCCGCGCCGTCGTCCGGATGCGGGACGAGTCGCTGCCCGCCTCCGCCTCCGTGAGGGCGAAGGACTGCATCCGCAGCTCGCCCTTCGCCAGCGGCCCGAGGACGCTCTCCCGGAGGTCCGGGCTCGCGAAGCGCGAGACGAGGAAGGAGAGGTAGTACTGGCCGTGGAAGGGCTGCGCGTTGCCGCCGCAGGCGTGGATCTCCTCCAGGATCCGCGCGGCGTCCGAGAGCGTGCCGCCCGCGCCGCCGTACGCCGTCGGCACGAGGAGCGCGCCGAAGCCCTGGGCCTCGAACTCCTTCACGAACGCCTCGGGATACGCCTGCTCGTCCTCGAGCCCCTTCCAGTAGTCCGGCCCGTAGGTCTCCATGAGACGCGCGACGTTGGCCCGCATGAGCCGCTGGGCCTCACTGGGCTCGGCGGCCATCCCACGTCACCCCTTTCTTCCGCACCATGAACGTGCGGTCGAACTCGACGACCGTCTGGCCGCGGTCGTTCCGCGCGCGCGTCCGGAGGCTCACGAGGCCGAAGCCGGGGCGGCTCTTGGACTCGCGGGCCTCCGTGACCTCCGCCTCCGAGTAGATCGTGTCGCCGTGGAACACGGGGTCCATGAACTTCACGTTGCCCATCCCGACCTGGAAGCCGTTGCGGCTCGTCACGTCGACGAGCAGACCGGCGGCGATCGCGATGGTCAGGAAGCCGTTGACGACGAGGCGGCCGCGGAACGGCTCGCCCGGGAACGTCTTCCGCGTGTAATCCTGGTTGAAGTGGATCTGGTTCGAGTTGCCCGTGAGGAGCGTGAACCAGATGTTGTCGGTGTCCGTGAGCGTCCGCCCGATCCGGCTCTGGAACCTCGCCCCGACTTCGAAGTCCTCGAAGAAAGGCCCCTCCTCGACCGCGGCCATGCCCTCGTCGGAGACCTCGTGCGGCCGTAATGAACCTTGCGTGGCCGTCACGGTCGCCGGGGTGCGTCGCCGCGGACGGCCGCGCGGCCGGACGGCACGGGCGCCAGTCCCGCCGCACCCGGCTCCGGGAGCTCCTTCTCCCCCTGGGCCACGAGGTACGTCCCGAGGAGGATGAGCGCTCCGCCGGCGAGGGTGAACGCGTCCAGGACCTCCCCGAACATCGCGACGGAGAGGAGCGTGGCCACGACGATCTCCAGGAGGACCAGGAGGCTCGACACGGTCGGCGAGATCGTGCGCAGGCTGAGCGTGTACAGGAGCATCGGGAGGAACGTCGGGATGAGGCCGAGGTACGCGATCCCCGCCCAGGAGAGCGAGTCGGAGGGCCACCCGCCGGTCACGAACGCCAGGGGGACGACGGACCACAGGGCCGTGGTCGCGATGATCATCGTCACCATCGCCAGGTAGTCGCCTCCGCGGTCGACCATGTGCTTCAGCCCGACGACGTAGAAGGCCCACATCACCCCCGCGAAGAACACGAGCACGTCGCCGAGGAAGTCGCCGCCCCCGAGGGCCGCGGGATTCAGCTTCGTCGCGAGGACGACGATCCCGAGGAGACCGAGCCCGATCCCCGCGGCGCGATGCAGGGTGGCCCTCTCCTTGTACACGACGACCATGAGGATCGCGATGAAGACGATGTTCACGTTCGCCAGGAGGGCGGTCTTCGACGCCGTGGTGTAGGCCAGCCCGACGTTCTGGAGGTTGAAGGCCAGGGAGTTCACCAGGCCGAGGGCCCACACCCACGGGTCCCGCAGGAAGGACCACCGGAGGCGGTGCATCGCCGCCAGGACCGCGACCCCGAGGAGCGCGCCGATCCCGAGCCGCGCCATCGTGATGACGAGCGGGTCCACGGTGCCCACGATGAGCTTCGTCCCGGGGAACGCGGTCCCCCAGAAGACGCTCGCGAGGATCACGAAGGCATAGTCCCGCCGGCGGGAGTCCATCGGGCTTCGGCGAGGGCCGGGGAGTAGTTCAGCGTTTCCCCCGACCCACCTGCGCCCATGGAGGGATTTCGACAGACGTTGTAGGGACGCCGAAATCAGTCTCGGACCGCCGAAGACCGAAGAGGTTTAAATCACGAACGCAATGTCCGCGGCGGTGGAGCGAGGGGAAGCGGGACATTGGGCAGAGCGTACCCTGGGCGCCATCCGGTCCTCGTCCGGCGCCGCTGGCCGGCAGGCCCGTCCGACTTAAGGGAGAGGGTGAGATGAGTCAACCTGGCGAGCCGCAGCCGGCGCCTCAACCGGCACCGCAGCCTGCGGCCAAGGGTGGGCGAGGAAAGCTGATTGCCATCATCGTCGCGATCATCGTGATCCTGGTCGCAATCGCCGCGGCGGCGATCTACATCTTCGGACAGCCGCCCGCGGCGAACACGATCCGGCTTGGGTTCACGATATCCCTCACAGGCACGTTCAACGTCGAAGGGACGAACTCCTTGAACGGGATCAAGACAGCCACCAACTGGATCAACAACAACGGCGGCATCACGGTCAACGGGACGTCGTACAAGCTCGTCCTCGACTACGTGGACGACCAGAGCGTGTCCACCAACATCCCGACCACCTACGCGTCCTTCGTCACGACGGACCATGACCAGTTCCTCCTGGCGCCGTACAGCAGCGGCCTCACCGCGGCCGCCGCGCCCGTCGCCGACACGTACAACACGGTCATGCTGTCCCACGGCGGCGCCTCCGACACGATCTTCCAGCACGGGTACAAGAACATCGTCGAGGTCCTCAGCCCGGCCACGGGATACCTCGCGGGCGCCCTCGATTACATCAAGGCGAACCACCCGACGGACAAGATCGCCCTGCTCTACGCGAACGACGCCTTCTCCATCATCTGCGGACGGGGCGCCGCGGCCTACGCGGCCCAGCTCGGCCTGAACGTCGTCTACAACCAGAGCTACTCGTCCACGGCGACGGACCTGTCGACGCAGCTCACTGCCGCGAAGAATGCGGGAGCGGATGACCTGCTCGGGGGCGGACACTACGCCGACGGCGTGGCGATCATGCAGCAGCTCACGTCCGTGGCCTGGACGCCCAAGTTGGTCTCCCTCCTCGTCGCCGTGACGGAGCCGAGCTTCCAGACGCAGATCACCGGCGCCGCGAACAACGTGACCGGGCCGTCGCAGTGGGAGACGAGCGTGAGCTACACGCCCGCGCTGGCGGCGACCGACGGATTCACGTGGTTCGGGCCGAGCTCGGCCCAGTTCACGTCCCTCTACGGGAACCTGACGAACGGAGCGACGCCCACCTACCATTCGGGAGAGGCCGGGGCCTCCGTGCTCCTCCTCGCGCACGCGATCGAGACGGCGCAGAGCCTCAACACGGCCAACGTGCGGGCGGCCCTCGGGGCCATGAAGGCGATGACCTTCTTCGGGGAGTTCCAGATCAACTCCGCCGGGCTCCAGATCGCCCACTCGATGGTCCTCGACCAGTGGCAGGCTGGCGCGCTCAAGGTCGTCTGGCCGACCGCCGTCGCCACCGCCTCGGTGCAGTACCCCTACACGGGAAGCTGAGGCCCAGGACCTGAGAACCGCATGGTCGACGCTGGGACCCTAGCTGCGTTCCTCGTCTACGGGGTGCTCCTAGGCTGCGTCCTCGCCGCCATCGCCCACGGGCTCAACCTGATCTGGGGCGTCACGAAGGTGGTGAACATCGCCCACGGGGAGTTCGTCATGCTCGGGGCCTACGGCGCGTACTTCCTCAACCTGTACTGGGGGCTGGACCCCCTCATCGCCGCGCCCATCGACGCCCTCCTCGGCCTCGCGGTCGGCATCGCCTTCTATTTCGGTCTGCTGCACCGCGAGCTGCGCGGCAAGGAACAGGTGACCCTCCAGACCGAGCTGGTGACCCTGGTGGCGACCTTCGGCCTGAGCTTGGTCCTCTTGAACCTCGGCGTGTCCCTCCTGCCCCATCCCGTCGCCGTGCGGTACATCACGCCGACCTTGGTGTTCGGCCCCATCAATCTCCCCCTGGGAGGCACCTACGTCGCCGTGGCGTCGATCGTGATCATCGCCGCCACCCATGTCTTCCTGACGCGCACATACCTGGGGAACGCGATACGCGCCTACAGCCAGGACATCGCCGCCGCGAAGCTCATGGGCGTCAACCCGACGAAGGTCGCGGCCGCGGCGACCGGCCTCGGGTTCGCCATGACCATGGCGGGAGGCGCCCTGCTCACCGTCTGGCTCCACGTCGGGATCGATCCCTACCTGGGACAGATCTACGCGCCGATCAGCTTCGTCATCGTGGCGCTCGGCGGCGCCGGGAAGATGTGGGGGAGCCTCATCGGCGGGCTGACGATCGGAATCCTGCTCGACGTCTTGCCGGCGTTCGTCTCCTCGGACATCGCTTACGCGATCGCGTTCCTGGTGATCATCCCCGTGCTCGTCTTCGCCCCGGAGGGCATCCTCCGATGAACGGACCCGCCCTCTTGGGTCGCTGGCGCGCACTCGGGGCGACCGCGCAGGGACTCGTGCTCTTCCTGGCGGCGCTGCTGGTCATCGGGCCGGTGCTCCCCATCGCCCTGCTCACCATCTTCGTCCTCCTCCTGATCTACGCGACCTGGGCGTACTCCATCAACCTGATCACGGGCCTGACGGGCTACGTGAGCTTCGGCCACGTCGTGTTCGTTGGGGTCGGTGCCTACGCCCTGGGATTCCTGGTCGACACCTGGGGGATGGACCCGCTCGTAGGGGTCGTGGCGGGCGGCATCGTCGGTGCGGCCCTGGCGGGCGGGATCGGCGCCGTGACCCTGCGGCTCCGGGGCGTGTACTTCGCCATCGCGACCCTCGTCACGCCGCTTGCGGCCTACCACATCGTCGCGGCCACTCCCGCGTTGCAGGGTGGAGCTGGGTTCTTCCTGAACCTCGGGCTCCGCTCGCTGAGCCAGTACTACACGCTCTGGGTCCTGCTGGCCGCCGAAATCGCGGTCACCTGGTGGGTCACCCGGGGACGGATCGGCGCAGGGATCCGGGCGCTGCGGGACGAGGAGGACGCCGCGGCGGCGGTCGGAATCAACGTCCCCCGCCTCAAACTGGAGCTCTACATCCTCAGCGGGCTCTTCGCCGGCGCCGCCGGCTCCGTCTTCGGATGGTACCTGTCCGGAGTCTTCCCGGAGGCCAGCTTCGACCTCACCTGGTCCCTGCTCATGCTCGCCATGATCGTCGTCGGCGGCATGGGGACGCTGCTCGGCCCCATCCTGGGGGCCATCCTCGTCTACATCCCGTACGAGCTGCTCCTCCGCGTCTTGCCGCAGGGCCAGGCGATCATCATCGGCGTGGTCGTCATCATCTTCGCGCTCTTCGTCCCGCGGGGCATCGTGGGCACGATCCGCCAGTACCTCCCCGAGGTGCGGAGGTACATCGAATGACCCGCCGCCTCGAGGCCCGCGACATCGTGAAGAACTTCGGCGGCGTGCAGGCGCTGAAGGGCGTCTCCCTCCGCCTCGACGAGGGGGAGATGGTGGGCCTCATCGGGCCCAACGGCTCCGGTAAGACGACCCTCCTCAACGTCCTCTCCGGAAGCTTCGGGCCCTCCTCGGGCCAGGTGCTCCTGGACGGCAAACGGATCGACGGGCTCCCGCCGTACCGCGTCGTCCATGCCGGGATCGCCAAGACGCACCAGATCCCCAAGCCTTTCTCCGGCATGACCGTCCGCGAGAATATCGCGGTGGCGGCGATGTACGGGAGGAGGGAATCCGACCTGACCCGCACCCGGGAGGAGACCGACCGGGTGTTGTCCCTGGTCGAGCTCACCGCCCGCGCCGACGTGTCCTCCGCGTCGCTCACGGTCCAAGAGAAGAAGCGCCTCGAGTTCGCGCGCGCCCTCTCCACCGGCGCCCGGTTCCTGCTCCTGGACGAGACCTTCGCGGGGCTCTCCCCCGACGAGGTGCAGGATTCGGTGCAGCTCTTCCGGAAGGTCCAGGCCGAGCTCGGGTTCGGGGCGCTCGTGGTGGAGCACGTCCTGCGCGCGGTCCTGAGCCTCGCGGCGCGCGTCGTCGTCCTGGAGGAAGGCCGGGCCATCGCGGAAGGCACGCCCCAGGCCATCGTGCAGAACCCCGCGGTCATCGAGGCCTACCTCCGCTGGACCATCCGGCGGCAACGAACCCACCCCCACCTCCTCACGTTCCACACCAGCGACCTGACCAACCCCCCGGACTGCTTCGCCTCAATCGTCCCCCCCGCCATCAACAAGGCGATCCGGATCCCCGCCGAAGAAATCGACAAGGGGGTGCAGCAGGGTCGTTTCCGCCGGGACATCCACGCCGTGAACGCATCGCTTGCTCTCGCCGGCATGGTCACCTACTTCTTCCTCAGCGCGCTCGCCTCGCCGCCGCGGTGGGCCGCCTCGGCGCCTACAGCGTGCTCGTCGACCCGGCATACGGAGGCGGCGGCCGCGACCTTCGCATGGCGTGCCTCGCCGCCGAGGGACTGGCGACTGTCCGCTCCTCGCTGGCGTGGACGTTGCCCTCCACCCGTCCGCTGATGAGCACGGAATCCGACACGATGTCCCCGGTCACCGTGGCCTGCTGGTTGATGATCAGCACCGAGCCGTTGCCCGGCTCCGCGCTGATGTTGCCCACTACCGTGCCGTCCACGCGCAGGGTGCCCGCGAAGCGGATCGTGCCCTCGAACTTGGTGTCGGTGCCAAGCAGCCC
>OFHK01000274.1_pt1 | contig 16293 bp, 19 predicted proteins | sample 1521951 | NCBI WGS metagenome assembly OFHK01 (sample SAMEA2468436, study PRJEB22500) | soil metagenome | biome: Glassland; feature: Farmland; material: Clay | place: Australia | collected 2013-01-31 | depth 0.55 m
CCTCTGGAGGATGGTCGCCGGATGGGCCTCCAAATCCCCACCTACCGCCTCCATCTGGAGTCCATCCTGAACGACTGGATGGACTACCGCCGCGCGCTGCGGGAGCGGGACCGGGAGGCCTTCGACCGCCTCCTGAACCGGGCGAGGCAGCACGCGAGCGCGGCGAGCTACTCGGCCCACCTCGACCCCACGGACCTGGCGTTCCTGTCCATCCTCCTTGAGATGGAGAAGGAGATCGAGAGCGCAAAGGATATGGGTATGCATATGAGTACACAGGACACCATGGCCAAGAACATCGCCCTGGCCGACGACGTGTACGAGCTGCTCGTCAAGGAGAAGCGCGGAGGGGAGAGCTTCAGTGACGTGATCCGACGCCTCGCCAGCCGCGGGGGACACCTCTCGGACGCCGCAGGCATCCTCGCGGACCTGCCGGAGGAGGAGTTCCAAGAATTCCGCCGGGCGGCCCTCAGCGTGGACCGGCCCCTCTCGGAGGAACTCGGCTGGAAGAAGAGGAAGCGGGCATGAGGTGCCTCGACACCACCTTCCTCATCGACCTCACGCGGGACCCGGTGCGGATGAAGGCGCTCGCGGACAAGGTCGAGTCCGAGGGCGCGGTGACGACGGAGATCAGCGTCTTCGAGCTGTATGCGGGCGCGTACCGGGACGGACGCCCGGTGCCGCGGCTCGTGGAGGCCGCGTACACCGTGCTCCGGCGGGCGGAGGTGCTGCCCCTGACGAGACGGGCTTCCCTCAAAGCCGCCGAGCTCAGCTCGCAGCTTCGAGCACGGGGCGACGAGGTCGGCGCCCTCGACGTGCTCATCGCGGCCATCGCCCTCGTGAACGGCGTCGAGACCGTGATGACGAGGGACCCGGAGGACTTCCGCCGCATCCCCGGGATCCGCGTCGAAACCTATTGATGGGACGACTCCTGTCCGCGGGAGGCCATGGTCCTCCGCGACGGCCGCCCCCAGGATGCGCCGGCCATCGAGCGCATCGCCCACCGGTCCTTCGACCGCGTCTACGCTTTCTTCGCGATCCGCGGGCGGCGCCGTGCGTGGCCTCTCCTGATCGCCGAGGAGGACAGCGCGGTCGCGGGATTCCTCGAGGGCCGCCTCTTCGACGGACCGCCGCCCATCGGCTACGTCTACTTCGTCGCGGTGGACCCGGACCACCGGCGGCAACGCCTCGGGCGAATCCTCGTCGAAGAGTCCTTGCGGCGATTTCGCGAGCGAGGCGCCACGCGCGTCTTTGCCGCGGTGCCCGAGGACAACGAGGCGTCCATGGGCCTCTTCAGGTCCCTGGGATTCACGGAAGTGCCGCAGGGTGCGATGCGCCAGTGGTATCGACGGCACAGTGTCTTGGTGCTCATGCGGATGATGCTCGCGCCCCACGAGGTGCTGCTCGCGCATACTTTCGCGGACCTCCCCCCGGCATCCGTTGATGCTCCTTCCCAGCCCTGAGAGAGGGGACGAGGGAGACCCACGCACGGATGGATCATCGACGCGTACGCGGACTACGACAAGGACGCGATGGTCGTCTGGCTCTGGAACGAGCAGGGACCGCAGCGCATCGAGGACCCGCACTTCGTGCCGTCCTTCTTCCTGCACGCGGCACCGGGCGAGCTTCCGGACCTCCGGAGACGGATCGAGATCCTCGACGGTGCGCGCGAGGTCCGCGAGGTCGAGCGGCGCATCGCCCTCGAGGACGACGACCCCAAGCCGGTCCTCGAGATCGTGCCGCGGCACTACCGCGACCTGGCGAAGGTCGCGCGCATCCTCGACTCCAACGGCGGCTACGTCGACCATCGGCTCTTCGACGTTGACCTGCGGTTCAGCCAGCGCTACGCGATGAGGCACGACATCTTCCCCATGGGCCTCGTGCGCTACGCGAACGGCACGTGGCGGGCGGAGGAGGAGCACTTCGCCCTCGACTATCCGCTGCCGCCCCTGAAGCGGTCCCTCCTCGATCTCTACGTGGACAACCCGGCGGGCATGCCGCGGATGCAGGACCGGCTCCTCGGGGCGCGCGTGGACGACGTCACAATCGACGGGAGCGAGGAAGCCATCCTGCGCGGCATCGACGAGGTCGTGCGCTCGAAGAACCCGGATATCCTCATGACGGATGGCGGGGACGCGTTCGTGATGCCGTACCTCGCGCGGAAGGCCGCGGAACTTGGCGTGAACTTACAACTGGGTAGGGACGCGGACAAGTTCGCGGAGAAGAAGGCGAAGTCCTACTTCACGTACGGGAAGATCGTCTACAAGCCGGGGCAGTACATCCTGCGCGGACGCCTGCATCTGGACCGCGGGCACTTCGCGTTCCGGGAGAGTGATTTCGCGGGACTCGCGGAACTCTCCCGCCTGTCGACGCTGACGCCGCAGGAGCAAGCGCGGCTCACGCCGGGCACGGCGATCACCGCGATGCAGGTCAACCAAGCGCACAAGGACGGCTGCCTCGCGGTCTGGAAGAAGAACCGCCCGGAGGAGTTCAAGAGCGCGGAGGACCTGCTGCGCGGGGACCGTGGCGGCTTCATCTTCGAGCCCGAGGTCGGTCTGCACGAAGGTCTCTACGAGCTCGATTTCTCCTCACTTTATCCGAACATTATGGTGAAGTACAACATTTCACCGGAAACCCTCGACTGCCACTGCTGCCAAACGGACGGCGGCACGGTGCCGGAACTCCGATACCATCTGTGCACCCGGCGCGTGGGACTCATCCCTCAGGTTCTGAAACCAATCATTGAGCGCCGGCGGTACTACAAGAAGATGAAGAAGGAGCCGGGACCGCATCGAGAAATCTATGCAGGACGGGATACAATTCTTAAGTGGGTTAATGTCACGGCATTTGGTTACACCGGGTACAAAAATGCAAGATTTGGTCGGATAGAATGCCATGAGGCGATCAACGCATTCGCACGAGAAATTCTCGTGCGCACCATGGAGATTGCAGAATCGCATCACCATGAGGTGGTCCACGGTATCGTGGATTCTGTGTGGCTTCGTCCGAAACCGGACGCAGATTCGATCGAGAAAGTCCAGGACCACATCGCCGGGTCCACGGGGTTGCCCATCGAGCTCGAGGGCCGCTACAAGTGGATCGTGTTCCTCCCCTGCAAGACGACCGGCGTGGGCGCGCTGAACCGCTACTACGGTCTCTACGACCACGATGAGTTCAAGCTCCGCGGCATCGAGCTGCGGAAGCACGACACCCCGGAGTTCATCAACATCGCCCAGGAGGCCATGCTCGGCGAGCTGAGCCTCGCCTCCAATGCGGCGGAGTTCCACGAGCGCATCCCCCGCGCGGTCAACGTCCTGCGCTGGACCGCGAAGCGCGTCCTCGACCGCGCGATCCCCGTGCACCAGTTCGTCCTCACGAAGAACGTCTCCCGCGCCCTGCCCGAGTATGTCGTCCTCACGGCCACTGCGGCGGCCCTGAAGCAGATGGAGAAACGCGGCTTCACCGTCGAACCGGGCGAGACGGTGCGGTACGTCCTCCTCGACGTCCGCGCACGGGAGTCGAAGCGCAAGGTCCGCGTGGCCGAGTTCCTCCAGGGGGACGAGGCCGTGGACGCGCTGGAGTACATCCGCCTCCTTTGCCGCTCCGGGCAGACCCTCCTCGCGCCTTTCGGCTACACGGAGGAGAAGCTGTTCGGGCTGTGCAAGGACCTTTCCGACGTCGCGGCTCCGGGAGCGCCGCAGGAGATTGCGGTCAGAGACCCCGGCCGCGGCTATGGCCACAGCCGCGCGAAGGGCGGCGTGGGCTACGCGCCCCGCTGGCGCGTCGAGGAGGACGAGGCGGAGCCTGGGGAGATTCCCGCGGAAGGGTAGGCCCGCGCGCCGTCCTCACTCAAGGTCCAGCGGTTCTTCCTTGAGTCCGTCCGTCGCGGCGACGAGCTTGGTCACGCGCTGCTCCGCCTTGGCCAGCATGCCGTGGCACGTGCGGTACAGGGCGAGGCCCTCCTCGAAGGTGGCGAGGGCCTGGTCCAGCGTCACGTCGCCGCGGGAGAGTTCGTCCACCTTCGCCTCGAGGGCCGCGAGGGCGTCCTCGAACGAGAGTTCTTCGGTCATGGTTCTTCCTCCTTCGATTGCACGTGAACGTGAAGGCGCCCGTCCTGCAGACGGACGACGAGCGCGTCGGATGCCTGCACGGCACGGGCGTGCGTGACCACGCGGCCGTCGTCGCGCTCGACGATCGCGTAGCCGCGCCGCAGGGTGCCGAGCGGACTGACCGCGTCCAAGCGGCCTTCCAGGGACGCGAGCCGCTCGGACGCCGCACGGAGCGTCCGGACGATGGAGTCGCGCAGGTCGCGGCCGAGCCGCCGGAGCTGCTCCCCGTCCTCGCGCACCTCCTGCTGCAGGGAGGCGGGGGACAGGCGGCCGCCTGCGAGGGCGAGACCGTGCCTGCGTTCGCGCAACAGGTCGTGGACCGCGGCGAGGGCCGTCTCCGCGAGGGAACACAGGTGGGCGCGCAGCTCCTCGACGTCCGGGGACGCGAGCTCCGCGGCCGCGCTCGGGGTCGGCGCGCGGACGTCGGCGACGAAGTCCGCGATGGTCACGTCGGTCTCGTGGCCGACCGCGCTGACGACGGGCACGGGGCACGCGGCGATCGCGCGGGCGAGCGCCTCGTCGTTGAAGCACCAGAGGTCCTCGAGCGAGCCGCCGCCCCGGGCCACGAGGACCACGTCCACGCGGTCTTGGACGTCGGCGAGGGCGCGCCGCAGGCTCGCGGGCGCCTCCGTCCCCTGCACGAGGCTCGGGGACAGGACCACCTCCGCGAGCGGATACCGCCGTCGCAGGATCGTCACGAGGTCGTGCACCGCGGCGCCGTGCTCCGACGTCACGAGCCCGATGCGCCGCGGGAACGTCGGGAGGGGCCGCTTCCTCGCGGCCTCGAAGAGCCCCTCGCCCTGCAGGGTCTTGCGCGTCCTCTGGAACGTCGCCCAGAACAACCCGACCCCTTCCGGGACGAGGGTGCCGACGACGAGCTGGACTTCGCCCCGCCGCGCGTACAGGTCGACGTCGCCCGAGGCGAGGACGGCCATGCCGTCTTCGAGGTCGAAGGGCAGGCCCTCCGCGGCCGGCCGGAACAGGACGCACGCGATCTGCGCCTCCTCGTCGCGCAGGGTGAAGAACACGATGCCCGTGGCCGCGCGCTGGACGTTGCTCGTCTCGCCGCGCACGAGGACGCGCGAGAGGAGGGGGTTCCCTCGGACCGTGTCCCGAAGGAGACGGGCGAGCTCGGAGACGGTGAGAGCGGGGGCGGCCTCCGGCGCGCCCTCCGGGCGTTCGGCAACCGTGGTCATCGATGCCTCTAAGAGGGGGACCAAGGCGCGGCGCGTATATCAACCGGCGGCGGAGGGGTGGGCGAAAGTGGCGAACGCGGCACAGAACGTCAGGCAAGGGACAGCAAGTCCTTCGCCGTAAGGAGGGCGTGGAGGCGCACCGTGATCTCCGCGAGGCCGATCTTCCCGCCCTCCTCGCGGTCCACGACGCACACGACGTCGTCCACGACCGCGCCCTGGGTGCGGAGGCGCTCGATCGCACCGCGGAGCGTGCCGCCCGTCGTGACGACGTCCTCGACGAACAGCACCTTGTCGCCCTTCGCGAGCTCGCCCTCGAACTCCTTCTTCGTCCCGTGCTCCTTGGACGCCTTGCGCACCATGAGGTACGGCTTGCCGCTCGCCAGGCTCACCGCCGCGGCGATGGGCACGGCGCCGAGCTCGACGCCGGCGATCCGGTCCGCCTTCGCGGCGTACGGGGCCATGGCGTCGCCGATCGCCCGCAGAAGCTCGGGCCGCGTGATCGCCTTCTTGATGTCCACGTAGTACGCGGACGTCTTCCCCGACGCCAGGGTGAACGTGCCGAACGCCAAGGCGCCGCAGGCCTTCAGGTCCGCCAGGAACTTCGCGCGGTCGAACTCACCAGGGCTCATGTTTCTTCCCCATGCGGTAGCCGAGGATGTTCACGCCGCGATGCAGCGCCGGCGTGATAAGGATGATGGCGAGCAGGCCGTACCAGCCGTCCCCCGAGAAGAACCGCGGCACCGACCAGCCCGCGACGAGGAGGCTCAGGACCAGGCCGCCGACGACGAAGTCGTACTGGTCGAGGCCGGGGGCCTTCGCGCCGCGGGGCTTGCCCATGCGGCGCTTGACGAACGCCCCGACCAGGTCGCCGAGGAGCGCGCCGAGGGCGAGGGTCGCGGAGGCGAAGAAGGCCGCGATCGCCGCGGCCACGAAGTTGGTCTGCGGCGCCCCGAAGGACCACGACGACGAGGGCGCGAGGAGGCCGAAGGGCAGGAAGAGGAGGAGGCCGAGCACGGCCCCGCTGAGCGTGCCCCCGATCAGGCCGCGCCACGTCTTGCCGTCCCCGAAGAGACGGTGCCCGTCGCGCAGGGTGCGCCCGAAGTCCATCGGCGTGCCGCCGCCCCAGAGCACGGCGCTCGGGTTGGCCACGAAGGCCGGGAGGAAGAACCATAGGGCCTGGGGGATCGCCTCGAGGGCCATCGCCGCGGCGAAAGGAGACGGTCCCTTATAAGCCACCCCGTGGCCGGGCGACGCGGGCGGGCCGTCCGCTCCCGCGAGCGCCGCCGGGTGTTTCCAAAGACGATAATTTCCGCACCACCGCTTTATAGCGCGACGCGGCTCGTTCGGCCGCATTCCATGGACCGAGTGAAGACGTTCGTCGAGGGCTTCGACGAGGCCCTCGGGGGCGGCATCCCGCGCGGCTCCGTGGTCCTCGTCGCCGGCACGCCGGGGACGATGAAGACCGCGCTCACCTTCTCCATCCTGTACGAGAACGTCAAGGCGGGCTCGCGCGCCCTGTACATCTCCCTCGAGGAGAGCCAGGAGGACCTCCGGGCCTCCATGACCGACCTCGGGATGACGGGGCTCGAGGACACGGAGCTCTACATCCTGGACATCGGCCGCATCCGGCTCGAGCACAAGGACGAGGAACTGGCGAAGAACTGGCTCGACGTCCTGCAGAAGTACATCGAGCAGCGCGTCCGCGTGAACGGCTTCGACCTGATCGCGGTGGACAGCCTCGAGGCCCTCTACAGCCTGAGCCGCATCGACAACCCCCGGCGCGAGCTCTTCCACTTCTTCGGCTTCCTCCGCTCCCTGAACGCGACGTCCCTGCTGATCTCCGAGGTGCCCTCGGGCTCGGCGGGAGGCTTCGGCCGCTACGACGAGGAATTCCTCGCCGACGGCATCCTGCACCTGAAGCAGGCGCCCATCGGCGAGACGGATGTCCAGCTGCGCATCCGCTGCGTGAAGATGCGCCGCTCCAAGCACGAGCACGGGGACTTCGCCCTCGTGCGCACAGGCGACGGGTTCCAGATTACGCGCGTGATCTCAAAGTGACGTCTTCGTGAGGAGCTTCAGCAGCGCGTCTGCGTACCGCGCGGCCAGGGGCGCGTTCCCGAACGTCCGCGCCGCGGCGGTCTTGTTCTCCTCGATCGCCTCGACCGTCTTCGTGAGCACGGAGACGACGTCCTTGCCCGGGGCGCGGCGGAAGAGCGCGACGATCGCGGCCGTCTCGCCGTTCATGACGACGAGCCGGCCGACGGGCAGGTGCATCACGTACGTGCCGCGGCCCTGGGCCGTCTCGCGGCGGATCGCATCGGCCACCGCGGCGTCGTCCAGGTAGCTGGTCTCGCCCGCCTTCGCGAGCACCCCGTGCCCGCGGCGCACGATGAGGAGGGCGATCGCGTTGGATTCCTTCTCCTTCGCCGCCAGGTCGGACCAGAACGTGGCCTGGAGGGAGAGGGCGCGGATCCGCCGGCGCAGCGCGGCGATCCCCTCGCGGTCCCGCGTCTTCGCGAGCTCGCGGAGCTGCATCTCGAACTCCCTCGCCTCGAGGGGCGCGAGGAGGTGGCGGAAGGTCTGGAACTCCTGGTCGAGGGCGTCCAGCTCCGTCGTCGGCCGGGGGCGGACGGGGCCCGGGGCGGGCATGTGGGGCGCGGGTTCGTGCGGGGACAAGCTCGGGACCTCCTTTTCGATGAGGATGACGGCCTCCGCCAGGGTGACGTCGGGATGGCGCAGCATCGCTTCGATGACTTGGTCGCCGTGGCCCTCGAGCTCCCACCGGAGCAGCTTGAGGGCTGCCTCGTCCTGTCTCGCCATCCCTTCTGTGGCCCGGGAAGGCCCTCTCGCTACAAAAGCGTTCCCTCCCTGGAGGGGAGCGTATCGACACCGATAACGGGGACACCATCCCTTTATAACGTGGGTCTCGTGCGACACCTGCGATGGCCGACGAGCTGCCGCTTCTCCACACCTACATCGAGGGCCTGGACCGCGCCCTCGGGGGCGGCATCCCGAAGGGGAGCACGATCCTCGTGGCCGGCACGCCGGGGACGATGAAGACGTCCCTCGCCCTGTGGATGATGCGGGAGAACGCCCGCGAGAACGGCACGAAGTCCCTCTACGTGAGCCTCGAGCAGTCGGCCGACGGGCTGCGGTCCGGGGCCGCGCGGATGGGCATGGGGGAGCTCAAGGAGTCCCAGGTCTACATCCTCGACCTCGCGCAGCTGCGCCGCGGCATGGAGCGCTCGGAGGCGTCGAAGGACTGGGTCTCGATCCTCCTCGAGATCATCAAGGAGGCCGTGAACTCCACGGGCTACCAGATCCTCGCCCTGGACAGCCTCGAGGCCCTCTACGCGCTCACGGAGATGAAGAACCCGCGGCGCGAGATGTTCCACTTCCTCACGACGCTCAAGGAGTTCGACCTGACCACGTTCGCGATTGCGGAGACCTCCTTCGGGGAGAACCGCCTGGCGAAGTGGGGCGAGGACTTCCTCGCGGACGGCATCCTCCAGCTCCGGCAGGTCGAGATCGGCGAGACGGACGTGCAGCTGCGCCTCCGGTGCGTGAAGATGCGATGGATGAACCACGACCACAACGCCCTCGCCCTCAACCATGACGGCGAGCGGTTCTTCGTCACCCACGTGATCTCGAAGAAGAAGTGAGCCCGCAGCGGCGCGGGCTCCTGCGGTCCTTTCTCAAGGCGGCGGATTCGGAGGAGCGGGCCCGCTCGGCGGGGGCGCCTGGGGCGGCGTCGGGGGCACCTGCGACGGGTACGCGGGCGGGTAGCCGGGAGGCGCCGCGTACGGCGGCATGCCGGGCGGGGCCGCGGGAGAGGGGATCTCCCGCCGGCTGATCCGGGACCACGCCAGGTACTCGGCCCCGGCGAAGAGGAGGGAGGGGACGACGACGAGGAGGGAGTACGTGGTCTGCAGGCCGGTCGCGGCGGTGAGGTCCGTCTGGGTGGCCACAGCGGCATAGACCGGGCTCATGACGAGGTAGAGGGCGATGTTCACGGCCAGGTTCGCTCCGTAGCCGGCCCAGAGGAGGATGCGGCCGGTCTGCTTCTGGAGGGCGTACGTGAACAGGACCTCCGCCAGGCCGATGACGACCGCGGCCCCGATGCTCCCCGCCAGCGCCGCGCCCAGGGCGGCCGCCATGCCGGCGGGGGTGATCGTGCCGCCGGGGGAGACGAGGCTGGGGAGGCTCGGGATCAGGGCGATGACCGCGACGACGATCACGACGAAGATGCCCACCACGAACAGGATGATCGAGACCACGACGTTCCGGGCATGCGCGGGGCCGAACGCCTTGCGGCCGAGGATGGTCAGGATCGCGCCGATGAAGATGAGGAGGTCGCCCATGACCGAGATGTCGTACGGGACCCAGAGGAGCAGGGTGCCGATCAGGAGCAGGAGGACGCCCGTCTTCGTGCGGTCGACCTGCTTCGTCCGCTCGTAGTCCGCGACCGGCGGGGCGTAGCCGTACGCCGCCGCGGGGGCGTAGCCCGGAGCAACGCCCGGGGGCGGGGCCCCGGCGACCGCGAGGGGCGCCCCGCAGTTCGTGCAGAACTGGTAGCCGGGCTGGTTCTGGAAGCCGCAACGCGTGCAGAGGGCGGACGCGGACAGGGTCAAGCCTCCGGTCGAGCCGATGGAGAGGCCGGTGGAAAAAGGTTTCGCGGGCGGTCCGAAGGTTTTTTCGTGGGCCTCCGGACTGGGAGGTCCGTGGAGTCCCCGGGCAGCTTCGACCGCTGGATCGCCCTCGAGCTCGGGCGGATCAACGCCGGCCTCGTCGTGCAGCGCAAGAGCCTCGCCCAGCTGCGGGCGGAGGCGCGGCCGGCGTGCGTGACGCGGGGGGGAGGGGAGCACACGTTCGATCCGGCCGCCTTGGAGCGGCTCGCGTCCGTGCTCACGCCCGCGGAGGCGCAAACCCTCCGTCTGCCCATCACCCTGTTCGCCACAGGCGAACTGGAGGACCATGTCTACGTGGCCGAGGAACTCGCGGCGAAGACCCTGCGGGCCCTCGAGAAGTACGGCCGGGCCTTCCCGTTCCGGGAGGGGAGGATGTACCTGCCGCACTCCCTCGCGGTGGACCTCATGCAACGAAGCGGAGGAACCGTGCAGCTGGCCTTCGGCTGAGGCGGTTCACTTGGGCTCTTGCGCGGGCTTCTCGCGGCGCGCGATCCAGAAGTCCTCGGGCACGTCGTCGTACACGGACTGCCCGGCCCCGGCCTCCTCCTTCGCGCGCTGGGCCTCGACGAGCTCGTGGATCCGGTCCTTGCGGAACATCCAGTAGTGGATGCGCCACTCCCGCCCGTCGTAGAGGGTCGTCTCCTCCCTCTCCGTCGTCAGGATCCCGGAGTCCTCGAGCATGTAGAAGGCGTCGCGGTCCTCCGGCTCCAAGACGTTGTCGATGATCCGCTCGGAATACCCGAAGAAGTTGAGGACGTGGGTCGCCATGGCGCGGGCCTCCTCCTCCTTCATCCCCGTGCGGTCGATGGAGTTCTTGATGGCGCGGGTGAGGTCGTCCACCGTGATGGTGCCCGCTGGTCCCCGCTCAGGCTTGGCCTTCACAGACATGGGTCGCCCCGAAGGAAGACTACTTGGTCCGCGGGCTATATAAGCATTCTGTCCGACGGCACCCCCGGTGATTCTCACGTCTTTCCGCGACCTGATAACGAAAAGGACGCGGTCCAAAGGATAAAAGCAACCCGGGCGCATGGGGTCTGTGTCATGCTGCCGGACGGGGACCGGGCCGAGCCCGACGCGCGGCCTGCGGAGGACCAGGGCGAGCCGCCGCGCGCGGCGCCCGCCGACGCCGCGGACCTCCAGGCCCTGCGGGACGAGGTGCGGCGGCTCCGGGAGCAGGTGGCCGCCCTCGCGGCCCGCACGAAGACGGAGGACGTCCGCGTGCCCACGTTCGTCGCGGGCCTGGACGCCGCCCTGCAGGGAGGCGTCCCCCGCGGCCACGTCGTGGGGATCGTCGGCCCAGGCGGCTCGATGAAGACGTCCCTCGCCCTCTACACCCTCGTGCGAAATCGCGCCGCGGGGACGCGCGGCGTCTTCATCACGGTCGAGGAGAGCCGGGACTCCATCCTGCAGACGATGCAGCGGCTCGGCCTCGGGGACGCCGAGGACTTCATCGTCGACGTGAGCCGGCTGCGCCTCGACTATGCGGGCGCCGAGGAGATCCGCGACTGGGTCCGAGTCCTCGAGGACTACCTGAGCCGGCGGCGGGAGCGCGAGCCCCTCGGGGTGGTCGTCATCGACTCCCTGGACGCCCTCGCGGCCCTGACGCACATCGAGGACGCGCGGACGACGCTGTTCCACCTCTTCCATTTCCTGCGGAACCTCGGGGCCACGTCCTTCGTCCTCGCGGAGCAGGATCCCGCGCGACCCGGGGTGGACCACGACGTGGCGTTCCTCGCGGACGGCGTCTTCGAGCTGCGCTTCAGCGGCGTCGGCGAGGGCAAGGTCCAGCTGCTCGTCCGCATCGCGAAGATGCGGCACACGAACCACTCGCGCGACTACCTCGTGCTGAACTACGGGTCGGGGGGATTCACGGCGCGGCGGTACGAGACGCCGAAACCGCGCCGATGGGGACGGCGGGTCTGAGCGGGCTCAGAGGTTGCCCTTAATCTTGGCCCGGTCGATCTTAATCCCGGCGGGCGTGGCCATCAGGATGTTCTTGCCCACGACGGCGACGTCGCCGCCGCAGTCGCGGACCGCGCTCTTCAGTTCCGCCGTGATGCGCTTGAGGGCGAGCTCGTCGCTTGCGAGGCTCGTGAAGTCGATCAACAGGAGGTTCCCGTTGTACACGTGCGTCGTGAGGTCCGCCACGTCCTCGTAGCGGTAGATCTCCGCGACCTTGACAAGGTGTTCGACCGGCTCTCCCAGCGCTCCGCCCTCGCCCTCGAAGGTGAGCTCGGCGAGGTCGATGTACGTGTCGGCCTCGGCGGCGGCGCCCCCCTCGGCGAGGCGTTTGAACGGCTTCTTGATGAAGGCCATCCCAGATCCCTTCTGGTTGGCGCATATCCAGGAGGGTGAACTTAAAGGTATCGTGAATGCGGGCGCCCGCGTTGACAGAATGGACAGGTAAATGGACATAGCTCTATAATAGCCATGACCCGGAATACCACGGAATGCCCCTCGGAATACCACGGTCACAAGATTCTTAAGGGAGCGGACTTTGTCGCCCCACGCCATGGTCTACGACGTGGTCGTCGTGGGGGGCGGACCCGCCGGCCTGACGGCCGGCATCTATGCTCGGACCCGGAGCCTGTCCACCCTCGTCCTGGAGGCGCAGGCGATGGGCGGCCAGCTCGCCTGGCTCTACCCCACGAAGTCCGTGTACGACTACCCGAGCTACATCGCGATCGAGGGCGGTGAGCTCGGGGAGCTCTTCACGATGCACGCCCGCGAGAGCGGGGCCACGATGACGAGCGGCGAGGTCGTCGACCTGAAGCGGGACGGCCAGCTCTTCCGCGTCGTCACGCGCCACGGGCAGACCCACGAGGCCCGCGCCGTGATCCTGGCGATGGGCATGGGCCTGTTCGAGCCCAAGCGGCTCGACGTCCCGGGGGAGGACGAGTTCGAGGGCAAGGGCGTCACCTATCACGTGAAGGACCGCCGCGAGTTCCGCGACAAGCGCGTCCTCATCGTGGGGGGCGGGGACAGCGCCCTCGAGTGTGCCCTGGAGATCGTCGCCTCCGCGAAGGAGGTCACCCTGGTCCATCGCCGCGGCGAATTCCGGGCGATGGAGAAGAACGTCGAGGCCGTGAACAAGGCGCCCGTCCGCGTCGTGTTCAACGCCGAGCTCACGTCCATCGAGGGCGGGGACCGCGTCGAGCGCGCGGTGGTGTACGACAACCGCACCCTGAAGAAGACCGTCCTCGAGGTGGACGCGATCCTGATCAACATCGGCTTCGAGCCGAAGATCACGCCCCTGCCCAAGTGGGGCATCGCCCTGGAAGGGGAGCGGCTGATCAAGGTGAAGGCGGACATGTCCACGTCCGTCCCCGGCGTCTACGCGTGCGGCGACATCGTGTCGTACCCGGGGAAGGACAAGCGGATCGTCACGGCGTGCGGCGAGGCCGTGACCGCGGTGATGTCCGTCTACAAGTACCTCAGGGCCCCGTATTGGGCGTGAGCGCGCGCAGCAGGGGCGGCAACGCCGCGGGGACCTCGACCAGATAGCCCACCCCGGCGTCCTCGAGCCGCACCCTCGTCCCGTAGCCCCAGCCCACGCCGACGGTCACCGCGCCGGCGGCGCGTCCCGCCCCCACGTCGATCTCCGTGTCTCCGACGACCGCGCAGGCCGCAGGATCCACGCCGAGCCCCCGCGCGGCCTCGACCACGGGGTCGGGCGCGGGCTTCTTCCGGGGGACGGAGTCCCCACCGAGGACGACGGCGAAGCGGCCCTCGAGACCCGCGGCGCCTAGGGCCCGCAAGGTGGTGTCGTGGCGCTTGTTCGTGATGGCCGCGAGCCGCCAGGGCCGGAGGGCATCGAGCATCTCCGGGATGCCGGGGAACGCCCGCACGCCGCGGTCCACGGACCTCGCTTCCGAGGCTTGGAACGCCGCGACGGCCTGAGCCAGGATCTCGCCGGACAGGCCGCAGCGGTCGGCGTAGATCCGCTCGATGGGCGTCCCGACCCAGCGGAACCCCTCGGTCCCCGCCATCCCGCCGGAACGGGTCGCCGCCAAGCCGTCGTCGAAGGCGGCGATCCACGCGTCCCGGGTGTCCAGGAGGGTCCCGTCCACGTCGAAAAGCACGGCCTCGATGCCGCGCACCTCACGTCTCCTCCTCGCCGAGGCGCCAGAGGTCGTCGCCGACGTGGTGGAGGGCCTCGACCGCCTTGCCCCGCTCCTCGCGGGCCATCGTCGGCCCGTCCATGATCGCCCGCCCGACCGCGAGCGGGCGGTGGTTCTTCTCGTCCCGCACCCACACGAAGTCCCCGGGCCGGATTGCGGGGTCCGCGTCGACGATCCCCGGCGCCATCACGTCGGCGCCGTTGTAGACGAAGGGCACGGCGCCCATGTCCACGGTCACGGAGCGCTTCTGCGCGGGGAACGCCAGGAGGCCGCGGACGGTCGGGGCGATGTCCTCTCCCAGGATCAGGGCGATGGCCTCCTGCTCCCGGAGGAGGAGATGCAGCTCCCCGGCCTCCGCCCGGTCGACCGGGGTCTCGTCCGCCGGCATGGGCATCCCGAAGTCCTCGGCGAGGCGGTGGAACCACGCGTCCACCTCCTTGCGGCGGAGGCGCGTCCGGCGGCGGATCTTGAGGACCATCGAGAGGTCGAAGGGGCCGCGGCAGATAACCCTTTTCCGCGCCGCGGGCGGTCATTTTTATTCACGGAACGATATGGACTAGGCGACCCCCGGGCTCGTCTCCCGCAGGCGCGCCGCGCGTTCGAGGTGCGGGTCGAGGGCGAGAGCGCGGTCCAGCAGGCGCCGGGCCTTCGCCTCCTGGCCGCAGGCGCGCCAGGCGAGCGCGGCATCGCACCAGTACTCCGCCTCGCCGGGGTTCAGCCCCAGGGCGGCGTCGAAGGCCGCGCTGGCCTGCTTGGCGCGTCCCGAGTCCATGAGGATCCGGCCCTCGCGGTCGTATGCCACGTCCCGGACCGCGGGATCCGCGCGGGCCGCGGCCTCGCAGGCCGCGACCGCGTCCTCCGTGCGGCCGAGGGCGTGGAGGAGGTCGGCCCGCAGCAGGTGGGCCGCCGCGTCCCCGGGCGGCGGCTCGCCCAGAGCCTCCAGCGCGTCCTCCGTGCGGCCGAGGCCCGAGAGGGCCCCGGCACGATCTCGGCGGACGGCGGGGTCGTCCTTGAGGGCGAGCGCCTTCTCCAAGAACGGGAGGGCCCCCGAGGGATCGCCGCGGGCGGCGCGGACGCGGCCCGCTAGAGCCCATCCCCGCGGATCCTCCGGGAAGCGGGTCCGGGCCTCGTCTGCCGGCTCGGACGCCTCGGCCGCGTGGCCGGCGCGGAGCAGCGCGTCCGCCAGCGCGACGTACGGCTCCGCGTCCCGCGCGCAGGCGGCCGCGGACGCGTACGTGTCCAGGGCCGCCTCCGTCCGCTGGAGCGCGTCCAGGAGCCGCGCCTTCTGGAGCCTCGGCTCCGGGTCCGCGGGATCCATGTCCCGGGCCTCGTCCAGGCAGCGCAGGGCCTCGTCGTAGCAGTGCTCCGCCTCGAGCGGGTTCCCGGTCTCCTCCAGGACCTGGCCCCGGAAGACCCAGGCCTCCTCGTACCCGGGGTTGAGGAGGAGCGCGTTGTTGAGCGCATCGCGGCACTCGTCGAGGCGGCCGAGGGCGCGGAGGACCTCCGCCTTCGCCGTCCACGCGTGGTCGTAGTTCGGATTGAGCTCGAGGCTCTGCGTGATCAGCTCGAGCCCCTCCTCGTCGCGCCCGAGGTGATGGAGGCTCTCCCCCTTCGCGTAGAGCGCGTAGTCGAAGTCCGGGCGGATCTCGAGGGACCGGTCGTGGTACTCCAGGGACTCCTCCCACTGGCCCGTCTTGTCGAGCGCGTTGCCGATGTTGTTCCAGGCGATCTCGTACCGCGGGTTCGCCTCGACGGCCTTCCTGAAGTAGCGGATGGACTCGTCGTAGCGGCCGAGGTTGTAGAGGGCGTTCCCCAGGTTGTTCCACAGGACCTCGTCGCGCTCGTCGAGCTCGAGGGCCTTGCGGTAGCAGGCCACGGCCTCCTCGAGACGGTCGACCGCGTGGAGCGTGTAGCCCTTGTTGTACCACGCCGCCTTGTAGCGGGGGTCGAGCGCGAGGGCGCGGTCGTAGCAGCGCAGGGCCTCGTCGTGGATCCCGAGCATGAAGAACGTGAAGCCCTTGTTGTTCCACGCGACCGCGTCCCCGGGGCGGATCTCGAGGGCGCGGTCGTAGGCCTCGATGGCCTCCTCGTAGCGCTCGATGGCGAAGCGAGCGTCCCCCAGCGAGGACCACGCGGCCGGGTCGCGGGGCGCCAGGGACACGGCCGCGTCGAGGGCTTCCGC
>OFHK01000277.1_pt1 | contig 16252 bp, 16 predicted proteins | sample 1521951 | NCBI WGS metagenome assembly OFHK01 (sample SAMEA2468436, study PRJEB22500) | soil metagenome | biome: Glassland; feature: Farmland; material: Clay | place: Australia | collected 2013-01-31 | depth 0.55 m
CACTGTCGCGGGAGGAGTAGGGTTCGTGTGTGGAGGCACGCGGACGTGCCCGGGATCGGCAGGGCAGCCGCGCACGAGTGCGACGCCCTGGACGTGCTCGCCCGCGAGACAGAGGCCCACCCCGAAAACCAGCGGGGGTGCGTGCTCGTGGTCGGGGGCACCCCCGCCGCGACCGGCCACGACCTGTCGGCCGTGCGCATGTCCACCGATCAAAGCTGCCCGGGCGTGGAGCACGGAGCCTTCGACGGCGGCGTGACCCAGGCCGTCGAGGCCGGCGCCCAGGCCATCGGCACCGTCTTCGACGAGCGTCTGCGCGCCCTCGACCACCTTGCTCTCGGTTACCACGCCGCTCGTGGTGGCTTGGATCGGCAAAGTCTCGGAAGGATAGCCGTTGCGTTCGAGCCTGCGCACTTCAGAGGGCGCGATACCCCAGAGCTTGAGCCGTTCTTCGGCCGCCGCCATCAAGTTTTTGCCGTTGCGCCGGGCCGTACCCTCGCTGCCGTTCTCGCCAGTTGCCAGGCGGCGCGACCGAAGGTAATCCTCCTGCGTGAGCACCAGGTCGGGGCTGTAGATGTCGAGCATGGCCTGTCCCTTTTTTACCACCTCGCCGACGTAGGCCACGTAAAGCTTCTGGACCCACCCGCTGATCCGTGCGTTGACCTTGCTCAATCGCCGCTGGTCGTAGTCGACATAGCCCGTAGTATGGATGGATTCGGTGATGACGCGGGGCTCGACGGCGACCGAACGCACGCCGAGGTTTTGCAGCATGGCCGGATCGATAACCACCTTGCTCTCTTTCGGCAAGGGCTGCGGGCTGCCCATTGTCGAAGTTTGCGTAGCTTGTGCTTCGGGCGGTTCGGGCACCCGTACGTGGCGCAAGACAACCGCGCCGATAAAGACGCCGGCACCGAGGCCGGCCATAAACATGGTGAAGAGCGCGGATCTTTTCATTTGTTCCAACCATCCTCAACCAGTACAGCTCCGGCCACCTCGTCGATTTCGGCGAGATCGCGGAAGCGTTCCGCCTGGTTATTCCAGTATTCGGTTTCGTAGTTGTCGAGTTTTTCCTGCGCGCCCAGCAGCGTCATGAAGTCAACCTGGTCAACCTGGTAGGCGTTGATTGCCGCCGCCACGGCTGTGCGCGCGAGAGGGATCACTTCTCTCTGGAAGGATGCGGCGACCTGCTCATGCTGGGCGAGGCGCGCAAGCAGGTCGTGCAGCTTGCCGAGCACTCCGCGTTCGTAGTCGAGGAGTTGTTGGCTCGGAACGCCGTCTTCCAGATCGCTTTCCCGCACTTCCTGCCAGGCATCCAGCAGCGAAGCCTCCGCCGCCACTTGGTGGAGTAACCCGCCCACCGCCCACCTCCGTGCTGACGTTGTCGGGGCGCCTGCCTCCCGAATCGGCGAGCGGCGAATGATGTCGCTGCGATGCCCTCGTGGTCGGGCGTCGTGGTCGGACATGCCTGCGGGCTGGAATGGCGACCTGCCGAAGTAGTTTCTATGCCCTCGTAGTCGGGCGTCGTGGTCGGACCCTAGCAGGCTCAGCGGCGGTCCTGAGCAGGGATGACGATGTCCGTTGCGCCCGATCTCGGTTGCGGGTCGCAAAGTGCATGTGACGCAGCCAACAGGAGCGCCGATCATGCCTGTTGACCTGCGGGATGCTGTCGCGCGCGATCATGGCTGACTGCCTGTCTTCGGGGGGTGCCTGTACGCGCGAGGTGCGGTGGGGCTGTCGGCGGGGCTGGGGCGGGCGGCGCAGCGCCGGCGGCGGCGGGGGCGGGGGCCCCCCGCGGCGGCCCTGGGCCCGTCCCGGGCCTTCTTTGCCCGCGGCGGCCCGCCGCTTGCGCTCGGCCCCGGCCCGGTGCCGGGCGTCCCCAGCGGCCGTCTCCTGCCGCTCATGCTCGGCGCTGATCCGGTCCCGGGCGTCCCGAGCGGCGGTTTCCTGCCGCTCATGCTCGTTCTCCAGGCGGCGCGAGAAGGCCGCCTCCAGGTCACCTACCAAAGTCCGCATTTCATCCAGGAGCGCCATTGGTCATCTCCCCCCATAAGCACGATGGCGGCCACCAGCGGCCGGCCCCATGACGGTGCCCCGGCTCCCACCACGCCTGCGGGACGCCACCCCGGCCGGCCAGGGCTAGGTGCCGCGGCGCGGGGTCCAGCGAACGAGGTGGACCCGGTCCTGCCGCCCGGTCACCACCGGGCGGCAGCTGGCCCAGCCGGGCGCTGACCACCGCCCAGGCACTGGCCTTGGCCTGGCCGGCGACCCGCTATAGGTCCCCATCCGCTGGGCCCCGCGCCGAGGCTTCCTACGCCTCCATCGCCGTGGCGGTCAGGCCGACTGCCTCGGCGTACTTCAGGTACGTCTCCACCGAAGCCACGACGACCCGGGCCTCGATGGCCAGGAGCTCGATGCCGACCAGGGAGATGCGCACCCACGCGTCGACAACAATCCCCTTATCCAGAATGCGGTCGACGACCTCTACCAGGCTCGAAGACCCAATTGCCTTCTCTACGGCCATCAGAAACTCCCCCCGTCGATGTACCCGTAGACCAGACCACGCACTAACCCGGGTCGTACCCTCAGCAAACGCCGTCTCTTCCGGGCAGCGTGATCTTTGTGTGTATATCCGTGGGCAGTGGCGCCCAAACCATCCACTCACACGATAGGCAGTATCCGGTTTTTCACACTTGCGTGACAGCGGCAGCCCCAGTGCCACACACCGGGGCTGTTCGCCCGGATATAACGAGATATATACCAGCGGCAAGCATGCGGCCGGGAGGGCGCGGCACGCAAAAACACGCGCAACCGCGTACGCTCCATGTCTGAGGAGTCAGTTACGAGGCCAACAGCGCCGCGAGCAGAAAGTGCATATGGGGAAAAAGCGCTCTCTCATCTATGTCCCGGTGCTGCACAGCCCCGAGGACATGGGTTCACTGGCCAGCAGCCTCCCACCGCCGGGTGACTACGGCGTGCAGGTCGCCCGGTACTGGGACCGGGTCGAAGCCGAGTTCCACGCCATGGGCAGGGCGTGGAACGGAGTCCGTGTCTACCAGGACGGTCTTCCCGATGCCAGGCAGGACATCGTTGCCCGGGTCGTCGCCGACGTCGACAGCCCCAATTACCGGCTCCTGCGCTGGCTGGCCAGCCAGGGGGCCGACGTGGTCGGCACCGAGGATCCCGTCCTCCTGCAGGAGGAATACGAGCTCCTCAAAGCCAGCATGGCTGACGAGGCGGCCCGGCGCGTCTACGCGGCACGTGCTGCCGAGCTCCTACAGGAGCGGGATCACTACATCGCGGCCCGGATCGACGCCACGCTGGCCGCAGGGGCGACAGGGGTCCTGTTCGTCGGCCTGCAGCACAACGTCGCCAGCGAGCTGCCGGCAGATTTCGACGTCAGCATCTTGCGCTGCGCCCGCGAGCTTCTTCCGGCAATCACGGCGGGCCTGGCCGCCCAGCGGGCGGCAGGTGGGCATTCATCAGACATGTCTTAGTTTATCCGGGCAAACAGCTCCACGGGTCCCCGGGAAACCTTGCCGCTGTTCCGGGAATACAAAGCCTGAAGTCACTTTTTGCCCCAGGTTTCGGGCCCGGATATGGTTGCGGGCGGCTCCTGCCGGATATACACAAAAAAAGATCACGCTGCCCGGAAGAGACGGCGTTTGCCGAAGACCGGGATAGCGTGATCTGGCCTACAGGTACATCGACGGGGGGAGTTTCTGATGGCCGTAGAGAAGGCAATTGGGTCTTCGAGCCTGGTAGAGGTCGTCGACCGCATTCTGGATAAGGGGATTGTTGTCGACGCGTGGGTGCGCATCTCCCTGGTCGGCATCGAGCTCCTGGCCATCGAGGCCCGGGTCGTCGTGGCTTCGGTGGAGACGTACCTGAAGTACGCCGAGGCAGTCGGCCTGACCGCCACGGCGATGGAGGCATAGCGCAGCCTCCGCCGCGCAGGGGTCCAGCGGGCAAAGCGCTGGGTACCGGCCGGCAGGCCAGTACCCGGCCAGCCCGCTGGACCCCGCGGCCATCTGTGCCAGCGCAGACTGCATCCCACCGGCGCATCTGTGCAGCCGGTGCGCACCTGCATCCTCACCGGCGGCGCATCTGAGCTGCTACATCCCCAACCAGCGCATCTGACCCGGCTTGCCCGTCCGCTAACCGGGCACTTCCCGTCCGCAGTCGGCCCGCTAACCGGGCACTTCCCGCAGCCAGTCACGCTTCACGCTGGCCCTTCCCTGGCCCTTCCCGGCGCCAGCCGCTAACCGGGTGCTTCCCGGCCGCAGCCAGTCACGCTAACCGGGCCGACCCGTCGGCCTGCTGCGGGGAGTCAGAGAGTCAGCGCTCGGCCTGCTGCGGGAGTCAGGGCTCGGCCTGCTGCGGGAGTCAGGGAGTCAGCACTCGCCCCCTCAGGCAACGAGAGAAGCCGCAGGCCCAGCAGCGCGTCACGAATGCGTGCCCAGGACATCCCAGGACATCGGTGGCCCATGATTGCCCCCGCTCGTGATTGCCCCGCTTGCGGAACCTGGCGTTCGGCGGGCGGCACGCGCGGCAGCAAGCAGCACGCCCGGCGAGGCATGTGACCTGGCCGGGCGCGTCGGGAGATTCAGTCAGGCGTCAGCGTCGTGCACTGATCCGGACCCGTGGCATTTCGAGCACGAGAGGTGGCGCTCGCTCCCGGGTTCCGTCCCGGCACCGCCGCAGCGCGGGCAAGTCACATAGGGTCCGCGGACCGTCTGCGAGCCCTTCCCTCCGCAACTGCTGCACGTCAGCCGGGTGCCACCGGGCTGAACCCCTGACCCGCGGCAGTAGGCGCACTGAACCCGTGGCTCGGGCACCTCGACGACGCCGCGTCCCAGGCAGACCTGGCAGTCAGACGGCGGGGACAACAGGCCGAACGGATCATGGCCCTTTCCATGGCAGAACGCGCACCGTACCAGTGCTTCCGTGTTCGTCTTGGGCCTAGCCATACCAGTGGTCACCCCCTTCGCGGCGGCACGCCGCCACGAACCGGCGGTGTGCCTGCATTGCCGCTTCCGCAGCGGCAATGTTCGCGTTCTCGCGCAATCGCTCGACCCGTCCCCGGTGCCGGAGATTAAGGCTGGGAACTGACCTCACGCCACGCGTGTGGTGCATCCCCCGGACATCCTGGCTCCTTGGAATCAGCATTCGCGGCCCCCCGTCGTTCTGCCTCACTTTGCCCTTTGAGCCATCTAGCCTCATTATCCCCGTTATCCCCAACGTTACCAAACGCTCCCGTGAAGCTGTATGGGGGCCACGGGCCGGTGAATCGCACCTCTACCGCGTCCTCGTTGCTCACCGTTTCGAGATAATCCCCCAGGCGCGGGATCGAATCCCGGAGGACAAGCAATGAGAGGTTTAGTACCATCTGTCGCCCTTTTACCGGACGTGGTTTGTTGACCTGGACATCGTCAGCGAGCGCAGCGAGCTGGCCGAAGTAGCGGCGGCAGTCCGAATCGGCCTTGCGCTCCAGCTGTTCCCGAAGTTGCCGCCGGTGCAGCTGCTGGGCGAAAAAGGCGCGCCCGCGGGCCCGCGGCTCCGGCTCGGGCGCGCTCCCCGTCCCGGTCCCGGTCAGCGCATCGAGATTCCAGAGAACCTGGACCCCCACTTCGGCGCGTCCGGCCAGCGCCCGGAGACGGCCGGCCAGGGCCGCATGGTGCTCCATGAGCCAGCCAACGAGGTTCGCCTCGGCGCTGCGGTCGCCGTCGCCGGCCACGATGACGTCGAAACTCATCGGCAGGACGCTCTGCGCGGACTCCCAGGCCTCCTCCACGACCACGTTGTGAGCGGCGATCCAGCCGCGCACCTGCTCCTCGCTGCCCTGGTAGGGCTCCGGCGGGCAGGTGTGCGCCAGGGCCGCCAGATCCTGGTAGCGGACGGCGTGAACCGGCCCTCCATCGAGCGCCGGTGACGCGGGGACAGCCAGCCCCGCCGCGGCCGGCACGACGCAATAGAGGTAGAGAGCGTTGCCACTCACGTGTCAGATCCCCCCGGTCTGGCGCCGTGCCCGGATAACGAGTGTGCTGGTGGGGCTGACCGCACAGCGAGCCTCGCCGGCGACCTTCTCTGGCAGCGCGATCCAGCGCCGGTGGCCATGCGTGCCGCGCACCACCAGGCCCCGGCCGTCTGGATCAATGACAACGGAGGGCACGGCGCCTCGCGCCTGCGTGGGCACGCTTGTCACCACGAGCAGCTCGTCGCCCTCGGCATGCACATCGGTCGGGATGCGCGCCGCCAGCCATCCCTGGGCCACCGTCTCGCCGACCCGCCACGACTGCTGCCTCACCACTGCTGACCGCCGGTCGAAATGCACGCCTTCGTACCAGACCAGCGGGCCGCCCAGGATCAGCTCGACCTCCCGGAAGCCCTCCCGCAGATGCCCCAGCAGCACATCCTCTGCTTCCGTGCCGATCAGCGCCATGAGCTCGGCGGTCGTCGCATAGCCCCGCTGGGCGAGGTAGTCGAGGATGACCCCGGCCGTGCCGGACAGCCCGGCCAGGGCAGCGGTGAGCCCGGCCGGAACGGGGTGGGCAGGTGCCGCGGCCGGAGGGTCACCCCGCACTGGTCCCAGCCGCCGGGCGAGCGCCGCTTCCCAGTCGCCGAGCCGCGCTGTGATCACCCAGCAGCACCGCGGGCGGCCCGGCCCGGACCGGTAGCTCAGCCGGACGACGCGTTTGGCGCACACCACGAATGTCCGCCGCACGACATCCACCCGGGTGATGTTCGCCAGCTCGATCCGGATCGAGCCCTGCCGTCCTGGCTGCTGGAAGGCCAGTGCCGACGTTCCCAGGCTCAGCTGCCCCAGCCGCCAGCCACCGCGCTCGCTCACGCTGATCGCGCCCTGCGCCGCCAGCGTGGCGTCCTCAGGCCCGTTGCGCATGCTCGCGCTCCAGCTCCTGCGGCCACCGCTCCCGGCCGGCCAGCGCGCCGATGATCCTGCCGACGACCTGGTCGAGGTCGTCACGGACGCCCTGCACGGCTTCTTCGACACCGTGCTCGGCCTTCATCTGGGCGACGGCCTCTTCGAGTTCAGCCAGCGCATCGCCCAGGCGCTCGACCTCGGCGTCGCTCAGCCTGCCGCCCTCCACCCGGCGCAGCGCGGCCTGCACGAGCGCCTCCTTGATCACCTCCAGCAGCGCGACAACCAGGGCAAGCAGCCCATGCCTCAGGTTGTTCTCTTCAAGATCAAGCATCGCCGTCCCCATCGATGGCAAGTGCGGCACGGCGGATCGCCGCCTTCCACACGTCGATCCGCTCCCCGGCGAACAGGGCCTCGGCCCGGCGCCCGTCAGACCCGGAGGTGATGACGAGAACGTCACGCTCGCCCAGAACCCCGAGCTCACGGCGCGCGATGTCCAGCCCCCAGATCTCGGTGACAGGCAGTTGCAGCGCCGCGCCGTGCGCCACGTCCGGCCGCCAGGTGAACTCGGTTCCTGTCAGCAGCGCCCAGCCGGACTTCCAGACTGCCGGGCCGGTCCGCGGCACCCAGTGGTGCCACAACTGGCCTGCGGCCACCGCATCGGGATCAAGCCGCTCGACGCTCGCGGGCGGGATTTCGGCGACCGCCTGGCCGAGCCGCTGGAACCTCTCCCTCAGGCCAGCTTCCAGCAGGCCCGGCTGGGAGGTATAGAGAGTGGCCAGCGAACCGTCCGCCAGCGCGAGGGACACGATCTCACGATCGGATCCCCCGACGCTCTTGTGCACACCGCGCCCGATGCCAGCGATCGCACTCACCGGCGTCTCGAAGAGAACCTCGCGCGGCGATGGCCGGACCAGCAGGAGCCGCCGCTCGGTCAGGATGAGCCTGCCAGGCCGCCAGATACGGAAGATGCCGCGCGTGTGCTGGTGAGAGCCATACAGCTCGAGTACCGCGTGCTCACCCGGCTGCAGGCCAAGCTCCCGCCGCTGGGTCTCGCGGATCGCGTATGCGCGCGAATCGGCGTCCCAGCCCTCCATCATGCCGTATTCCAGCATCGTCTCTATCGCGGCGATCGCCCCCTGGAGGCTGATCCCGATGAGCGGAATCCCGGCCACCCCGATGACGAGGTCGAGCTTGAGCACGATCCCCTTGTCGAGGACACGCTCAAGCAGATCCCCCAGGGTCGCCTGCGACCCACGCTCCGGCTCCATGAGCGTCGGCTCACCTCACCGCACCGCGATGGGCCCCGGTACCTCCGGGGAGAGAGCGGGTGCCCGGTAACTGCGCCAGCCGCACGCCGGGCAGCCGGTGTCGAGCAGCTCGGCCCGGCCGGCGAACCGCTCGCCGCAGCCAGGGCAGCGCTCCGCGCCGAGTGCGATCTCGCGCCAGGCGGGTGTCTCCAGGTTGGTCCCGGAGGGAAATTCAAGGCCGTATCTGGCAGCGGTCTCGAACGAGGCGAGTGCCGCCCGCACCTTGATGCCAAGGAGCTCGACCCCGGCCAGCGAGACCATGATGTCAGCATTGATCACCAGCCCCTTGTCGAGCACGGCGTCGATGACATCTGCCAGGGCGTCAGGACGGTCCCTGGTCGGCTCAAGCGCCACAACGCTTCCCCTCTCTCGGTGGAGCGGAGCAGGTCGTCACCCGGTGGTGACGGCGCATCCGGGGCTCCACTCCCGCCGGCCGGTCAGACTGCTGGCGGCTTGGATACCGCGGCAGCGGGCTCCTGGGCGAGGTACTCCGGGCTCCACTCCGTCTCGTCCCTCCTGCGCAGCCCGGTGCGCCGCCAGTTGAGCAGTTCGCCCTGGTTGTTAAGACGGACCTCGTACGCGCCGATGACGTCCTGGGCCTCGGGAATCCGCTGGAGTTCCACCATCTCGACCATCAGCCGCCATCCCGTGCCGTCCTTGTCCGCTCCCGATACGACCAGCGGCTCCAGGTTGGTGGCCGCTGAGAGCTGCGCCTTGGCGCGTTCGGTGACTTCCGTCAGCTGCATCGACTGCTCCTCCCTTGCTTATCCGCCGGCTTCTTGCCGCTCGGCGATCACATTCAGGCGTGCCAGCAGTTCCGCCTCTGCCTCGTCGTATGCGGCCTCATCGATCAGGCCCGCATCGAGGCGGCGCTGCAGGTCCAGCATTTCCCGGCGGATGGCATCCGGATCGCATCGCTCACGGTCGGCCGCTTCCTGGACCTCCCGGAAGACGAAGTTGAGCCCCCGCACCGGCAACGTCACCGGGGCGAGCAGGATGTTTGCCAGAAGTCCCATCGCTCGGTCCCCTTACCTCGTACCTTTCCCCGTGCGTCCCCGTGTTCACAGCGCGTTGAGACCGACGAAGTTGTAGGGCGGCAGGGGCCCGGCCAGCATGAAGCCAAGCCGCCCGCCGCTGCCGTGATCCAGGTCCTGCACCGCCGCCTCAAACGCCTCCGTCCTGCGGCGTTCCACCAGGAAGGCCGCATTGAGCACCATGAGCTCGGAGATCGGGTCACTGCGGTGGACGTCGGCCGCCCGTGGCGCCAGCGCTCTGACAAGCTCGTCCGCGTCCCGCCCGCGTTTTGCCTCCAGCATCTTGGCAGCCCGTTCGCCCAGGTCCAGGCGCGCCTCATAGGTCGCGGCCGCGGGCCGCCTGGACAGCCGGTCACGCAGGGCACGCAGGTCGCGGTCCTGGGCGACGATCTCGCGCATGACGCGCTGCAGGTCCGTCCAGGACACCTTCAGGCCGAGTTCCACCCGGCCCGCGACCCGGTCAAGCAGGCGGCCCAGCCCGTCGCAGCGCGGCTCCAGGAAGTCCTCCACCAGCCACCGCGCGCTCGGCAGCACGGTCCCCAGCCGGGTGGGCAGGATGTCAGTCGTCCGCATCACGCCGTCGATGACTGCCTGGTGGCCGCGGACGTTCCTGCGGCTGACCTCATACCTGGGCTGGGGATCATCGCTCACCACAGCGGCCAGGCCGCGATGAGCGATGGTGTAGACGACGCCGTCGCCGCTGATCGGCGGCACATCGAGGACGAGGTCTCCGACATCGCGGATGACCCCGTACAGGTAGATGCGCGCTTGATCCTCAGCCATCGCCGCCCGCTGCGGGGGAAAGCCCGTCCCCGGTCCGCTCGATCATCATCATCAGGGTCGGGGCACCGTCGGCCGCGTCCGCCTGGGCCCGGCTGCGGCAGTAGGCGAGGAGGTCGGCCCGCGCGGCGCCCAGCGCGGCAAAGCGTTCCGCCGCGCTAGGGTCGCCGAGGTTGTTGTCTGGATGCAGCTGGCGGGCGAGCCGCCGGTAACTCGTGAGCACCGCGTCCTCAGAAATCTCGCCCGGCAGGCCGAGCAGCGCACGGCCGGCCGCCAGGCGCTGCGCGTCGAACCGGGTGACGCTGACCGTGGCGAAGCTATACGGGGGAAGCGGGCCGATCCGGCGGATCGTGAGCGCACCGGCCAGCGCGTCATCCAGCCGTTCGATGGCAGCGTCGAACGCCGCCAGTGCGCCGCGTTCCATCAGGAACGCGACATTGAAAACCAGCTCGTCCGCCAGCACCGCGTTCGGCTGGATGCCCTTCGCCAGCGCGCCGACCTCGGCCAGGAGCTTGGCCTGATAGAGCGTGCGGCGCTGATCGAGGGCGCGCTTGACGAGCTGGCCGACCGCCACCTGGCTGGCCAGCCGGTCCTGCGGGGACGCCTGCTGCGCCGCCGCCTTTGCCGACACGACCTCGGGCTGGCGCGAGATCTCGGCGAGCGCCTGCTTCAGGTCCCAGGTCGCCGCGGCCTCCACCTCGACCAGACCGGAAAACTGCGCCAGCGACTCCTGGACCTGGCCACCCCAGTGGGTCAGGAACGACCTGACCTCGTCCTCGGAGGCGAGCACCGTGCCGAAGCGGGCGGGCAGGACATCGCCGCGCGCCATGGCGTCCTCGATCACCCGCTGGTGGATGGTCAGCCGGCGCAGCAGCTCCGGCTGCGAAAGCCCCCGCACAGGTGGCCCGTCATGGCGGCCGATGATGGCCGCCGCCTTCCCCACGGCAATCGTTTTGACCGGAGCGCGGCCGTCGGGCAGGCCCTGCGCACGAAGCGGGGCACTCAGCACCCCGGCCCCGGCGACGCCATATACATAGGTCCGCATCTCAGTCATGACCGATCCCCCTCCGGCGTGCCGCCAGTGCCGCCGACATGTCCGCCCGCGTGACCTTGAGCCGCACCAGGTCCTTATCGGTGGTCTTGCCCTGCGAGATGAACCTCCGGGCAGCGTTCATGGTGGCTTCGCGGCACAGCCCCGCCAGATCGGCGCCCACCAGCCCCTCGGTGTCCGCCGCCAGCGAGTCCAGGTCGACGTCGCCGGCCAGCGGCCGGTTCCGGGTGTGCACACCGAGGATGGCCCGGCGGGTGGCCTCGTCCGGGGCTGCCACCTCGATCTGGATGTCAAAACGCCCGGGCCGCAGCAGAGCCGGGTCGATGATGTCCGCCCGGTTGGTGGCCGCCAGGATGATCACCCCGCGCAGTTCCTCGATCCCGTCAAGCTCGGTGAGGAACTGGCTGACGACCCGTTCGCTCACGTGACTCTCACCGCCGCCGCTGCCCCGCCGCGGCGCGAGGGCGTCGATCTCGTCCAGGAACACGATGCAGGGCGCCGCCTGCCGTGCCTTCTTGAAGACCTCGCGGACGCCCTTCTCGGACTCGCCCACCCACTTGGACAGCAGTTCCGGGCCCTTGACCGAGATGAAGTTCACCCCGCTCTCTTTCGCGGCCGCCTTCGCCAGGAGCGTCTTGCCGGTACCGGGCGGGCCGGTGAGCAGGATGCCCTTGGCCGGCTGGGCACCGGCATGGGCAAGCACGGATGCGTAGGCCAGCGGCCATTCCACCGCTTCGCGCAGCGCCGTCTTGGCCGACTCCATCCCGCCGACCTCGTCCCAGGTCACATCGGCCACCTCGGTGAACACCTCGCGCATCGCCGAGGGCTCCACCTCCCGGAGCGCGTCCAGGAAGTCGGCCATGGTCACCTCGAGTTCCATCAGCTGCTCGTAGGGGATCTCCGCCGACGCCAGGTCGATGCTGGGCATGAGCCGCCGGAGCGCCGCCATGGCCGCTTCGCGGGCCAGTGACTCGAGGTCGGCCCCGACGAAGCCATGGGTGACACCGGCCAGATGGTCGAGATCAACATCGGTGGCCATCGGCATGCCGCGGGTGTGGATCTCGATGACCTCCCGCCGGCCGTTGCGGTCCGGGATGCCGATCTCGATCTCCCGGTCGAACCGGCCAGGCCTGCGCAGCGCCGGATCGAGATTCTGCTGGATGTTCGTCGCCCCGATCACGATCACCTGGCCGCGCGTCTTCAGCCCGTCCATGAGCGCGAGCAGCTGGGCGACCACCCGCTTCTCGACCTCGCCCTGGACTTCTGTCCGCTTGGGCGCGATGGCATCGATCTCGTCCAGGAAGACGATGCTGGGGGCGCTCGACTGAGCCTCTTCGAAGATCCGGCGGAGGTTGGCCTCACTCTCCCCGTAGAACTTGTGGATGATCTCCGGGCCGTTGACGTGGATGAAGTGCGCAGCGGTCTCGTTTGCGACCGCCCGGGCGATCAGGGTCTTCCCGGTGCCAGGCGGGCCGTAGAGCAGGACCCCGCGCGGCGGATCGATCCCGAGCCGGTCGAAGACCTCGGGAAAACGCAGCGGCAGCTCGATCATCTCGCGGATGCGTGAGATGGTGCGCCCCAGGCCCCCGACGTCCTCATAGGACACCTTCATGACGCGGCGCCCGGCCGGCGCCTCCCCGACGATCTGGATACGCGTGCCCGCCTGGATCAGGACGAACCCGGTGGGGGCGGTGCTGGCCACGGTGAAGTCCTGCGCCCGTGAGCCGAAGAGGTTGACCCGGACACGCTCGCCGGCCTGGACGACCAGGCCGTCCACCAGCCGCCCGACATAGGTCGCGTCCCGTGCCTGCTGCGACAGGCGCGACGGGCCGATGGGCGCCAGTGCCACCTTCCGCGCATCGGTGATCGTGGCGAGTTCGACGTGGACCCGCTCGTCGAGTCCCGCCCCGGCGTTCTCCCGCGCGATCCCGTCGATCTGGATCAGGCCCTTGCCCCGCACATCCGGGTAGGCGGGCATCACCTTGAGAGCGGTGGAGTTCTGGCCGGTGATGGCTATCACATCGCCGATGTTCGCGCCGAGCTCCTCGATGCCGCCCGGGTCCAGACGGGCCACACCCCGGCCGACGTCTTTCGGGAGAGCCTCGGCAACGCGCAAGGTCAGCGACGGTGCCTCCTTGTGTGCTGGCGAGTGAGCCATCCCTGACGCCTCAGCCCTTGCCGGCTGACTTCTTCTGGCCGGCTGGCTTGCGCTGGCCGGCTGACTTCTTCTGGCCGGCTGGCTTGTGGCCGTCTGACTTCCTCAGCCGCAGCTCCAGGTAACCGTTCTGGTAGCTCTGCCGGCGCGCCTGCGGGTCCACGGCGGCGGGGAGGAGGACTTCCTTCTCGTACTTCCGCTTCGGCCCGGTCGCCGACAGCGCGAGCACGTCCCCCGACAGGTCGAGGTGGATGTCCTTTTCCTGCACGCCAGGCACCTCGGCGACGACAAGGACTTCTTCTCCTTCATCGAACACGTCCACAAGTGGTTCCCGGGTGTCGCTCACCACGGGGCCCTCGCTGGTCTCACGCACGTTGCCGAAGCGCTCGACGGTGGGCGTGCCACCGGTACCCATGCGCACCGAGAAGCCATAGACGCCACGTGCACCACCGGGCGCGGTGAACTCCCTTTGCTGGCTCAGCTGCTCACCTTGCTCGGCAAGCCGCTCGGCCAGGCTGAGGAAATCCCCGAGCCCCTTGAAGAGATTCCCCAGGCTTCCCAAACCCTCGGTCTCGTGGCGCGTAGGGCGCTTCCCGCTTGAGTTCATCTAGCCCACCCCATTCTCTTGCGATGCTTGGTCAGTAGGGGATTTCGGTTTCGCGCCAGGGGGGTGGTGGGGGTGGTGTGTGGCCCGGGTTCTGGGTGTGGCGGTCCAGGCGGGTCATCTGGTGGTCGATCTCGGCGAGGCGGGTGGTGATCCGGGCGAGTTTGCGCTGCCACAGGTCCTGCTCGCCGAGCAGGCGCTGTTTCTCGCGGGCCAGCTGGGTCAGCTTCGCGTACGCGTCGGGCACCGCACCGGCCCCCGCCCGCGGCGGCAGGCTGCGCGCGGTCCGGGCATCGGCCACGCTGCGCGGCGCACCACCCCTCACGGCCGCACCGGCCGGGTGCCACGGCCCCGCTTCACCGGCCCACCCGCCTGCTGATGCACCAGCTCCAGCACCTTGGCACGCACCTGGGCCGCACTCAGCCCATTCCAGCCACGCCGCCCCGCCTCACTGGACAGCACATCCTGGCACGCCCGCTCAAACACCGGATCACCGGCCGCCGCCACCGCCCCCCGCTGCGCCACCACCTTGGCGATCACGATCGCACTGCGCACCGTATGCCGGTCCGCGCCCCCCAGCGCCACCCGGCACGCCCGCACCAGCCGGACAATACTCAGCGCATCCGCCTCCGACACCCCCGACCGCGCCTGCACGATCGCCGACTCACTCGCCTCATCAAAGGCATCCAGATCGATCGTCACGAACCGCTCGAACAACGCATCCTGCGCCTGATGCACCCCCGCGTACTCCACCGGATTCGACGTGAAAATCGCCACGAAATCCGGATGCACCCGCAGGTAATCGGTCTCCGCCCGCCGCCGCGACGGCAGCACCAGCACCCCCTCCTCCAGCACCGACAGCAGCGCATTGTTCGCCTCCGGCCGCGACCGGGTGAACTCGTCATACACCAGCGTCAGACCCTCACGGCACGCGATCGTCAACCGCTGATCCACCCACCGCGGCGCCACATCATCCTCGGTCTTACGCACCGACGCGATGAAGTTATCCACCACCCGCCGCCGCCGGAACCCCGCATGCGCCCCCACCAGATCCGAACTCCCGAACTCATCATCACCCACCATCAGCATCACCGGCCGCCCCAGCCGATGCGCCACATGCAACGCCAGCGTCGTCTTCCCCACCCCAGACGGCCCACGGAAATGCACCGGGAACCCCGCCCGCACATACCCCAGCGCCCGATCCGTAACCTCCGCCACATAAGGCGTCTCCACAAAATCCGGCCGCGGAACAGCCCTAATAACAGAAGCACCAACAGCAGTCACTCCATACACCTCGTTCGGAATATTCAGGTAGCTGGATGGCCGCAGCACTGTGCGCCGCACGACGGCAGTGCCACCCTGATGAGCTGCGCTCATAGAGGGCCGGGCCCCGTGGCGTGGGTACCGGAATCCTTGCTGCCGGACCCGGGCCGCCGCGTCGCTGGACCGTCCTGCAGTGCCGCTAGGCCGCGAAGTAGAGCTTCGATTTCTCTTCCCGCCGTGCGGTGTGGTCGGCGATCATCTCCTTCAGAATCCGGGACAGCACGGACCGGGACGAGCTGAACTGACCTTCCAGTTCCGCCACCTTCACCCCGTTGGGGTGATCAGCCAGATAGCTGGAAATCGCGGAGACCGACGCCGGCCCCCCACGCCCGGGCTTCGCTGGCTTCGTGGCGGCCCTGACAGGCTTGGCCTTGGCAGCCTGCGCGGGCTTGGCCCGGGCAGGCTTGGCAGCCTTCGCGGGCGCCGGTGCCTTCCCGGGTGCCGCTGCCTTCCCTGGCGCCGCTGCCTTCCCGGGCGCCGCTGCCTTCGCGGGCGCCGCTGCCTTCGCGGGCGCCGGTGCCTGTGCTGCCGGTGCCTGCTCCTGCCCGGGCGCAGGCCTGGCCGGCGTGCGCACCGCGACCCGGAAGCCCTTGCCGCCCAGCCCGCCGATCGCTGCCGTGTGAACGCCCCAGATGTTCCCCAGTTCGAGGACTTCCGCCAGCCGCTCATGCGCTTCGTGGGCGGCGACCGACCGCCGCTCGCGCTCGTCGCTGGCCCGCTCACGGGCGTCCTGGGCGCCAGCCGCCCGCCGCCTGCGCTCGGCCGACGTGCGCTCACGGGCGTTCTCAGCGGTCTGGGCGAGCCGCTGGCGGCGGAACTCCTCCACCGTGTCCGCGACCTCGTTGTACCGGACGGATATCTGCGCGAGGCGCTCACGGGCCTCCTGCTCGGAGATCGCGTGCCGCTCGCGGACGTCCTCGGCGCGTTCCCGGGCGTCCTTGGCCGCGGCGGCCCGCCGCTTGCGCTCGGCCCCGGCCCGGTGCCGGGCGTCCCCAGCGGCCGTCTCCTGCCGCTCATGCTCGGCGCTGATCCGGTCCCGGGCGTCCCCAGCGGCGGCTTCCCGCCGCTCCTCCTCCGTCTCCCGGCGGCGCCGGGCGGGCGCCTCCCCGCTCCCCTCCCAA
>OFHK01000278.1_pt1 | contig 16252 bp, 13 predicted proteins | sample 1521951 | NCBI WGS metagenome assembly OFHK01 (sample SAMEA2468436, study PRJEB22500) | soil metagenome | biome: Glassland; feature: Farmland; material: Clay | place: Australia | collected 2013-01-31 | depth 0.55 m
GGGGCGTGGCCCCTGTCGTCCTCGCCGGTGAGGTCGATCAGGTCGTCCGTGGCCGCCATCTCCTCCCCGTCGCAGAGGATCCGGACGCTGACGCCGTCGAGCGTCTGCGCGCGCGGCGGCCCGAGCACGACGTTCCGGTGGTAGATGCCCGACGCGACGATCTGCTCGACGTCCTCGGGCGGGAACTCGACGTCGGCGAGCTCGATCGCGGCGCCGAGCCCGTGCCGGACGTAGATGTAGCCCGCCCCGAGTCCCATGACGAGCACGGGGACGACCTTCCACCACCCCCAGCCGCCGCCCGCGGCATGGGCGATGGCCCAGAGGAACGCGCTGATGGGGATGAGGATTGCCGCCGCGAGCTTCGCCTCCTGGGACGACTCCCGCCGGAGGTTCCCGCCCCAGAGGCAGCGCCACGCGCCGCGCAGGCTCCCGCCCGCCCTGCCCGGGGTCCCGGAGGAGGGCTGCGCCCTGCCGGTCGCGACGCGGTACAGGAAGGCCGCGACGGCCATCGGCACGCCGATGAGGAAGAGGCGGTACGCGATCTCCTCCCACACGGAGGCCGCGGTGAGCTGGAAGATGTCCGTCCAGGCGTTGGTGGGGGTCGTGCTGATCGGAGAGGTGATCGGCGCACCCAGCGCCTCGACCACGAGGATGACGACGAACTGGAAGAAGGTCCCCGCAAGCCACACCTGGGCGACCGCGACCCACGCGGACATGCTCCGCAGGCGCGTGCCGACGTTCGCGAGCGGCGCGGAGAAGGCCCGGGCGATGCGCTTCCGCTCCCGCACCGAGTACCATGCCGCGGAGAGGACGAGGACCGCGGCCAGGAAACCGTAGTAGGCGAGGAACTGGCCCGCGTCCCACGAGAGCCACAGGAGGTACGGGAGGGGCAGCGGGAGGTAGAGGTAGAAGTACGCGTTCGTGACCCACCCCATCTGCACGTTGTCGAAGTCCACCTGGGCCGCGGCCGGGTTGCTCGGGGCGAGGAAGGCGACCTTGAGGTAGTAGGTCCCGGCGAAGCCCGTCAGGTTGCTCACGTCCACGGTCGGGGTGGTCGTCCACGTCCCGGTCGCGTCCACGGGCACCACCGCGGCGGCCGAGACGTTGAGCCCCTGCGCCGAGGGCTCGAGCGCGATCACGATGTCGCCGGCGGCCTGCGAGCGGTAGTCGAGGCGCGCCTCGGCGACGTAGGGCGCGGATCCGGTGAGATGCACGGCCTCGGTCCACATGCCGCCCACGGGAGACCCCGCCGGCAGGGCCATCTGGAGGTACCCGTCCGGATTCCCCCCCGAGGGCACGTACGTCCCGGTGGTCGAGGAGCCGTCCAGGGCCTGGAAGGTCCAGTTCGCGTCCCCGCTGACGAAGGTCTGGTTGGGGTTGCGTCCCCCGGAGATCCCCTGGATTCCCGGGACGACGAGGGGCGGGCTCAGGAGCAGGCCGGCGAAGTTGAGGGCGATGAACACGAGGAAGCCGACGACCGCGAGGGTCCAGAGGACGGAGAGGAAGCGGTGGAGGTCGGGGGAGCCGCTGCGCGCGGGGAGCGACGCGTAGGGCATCGAGCCCGCGGGGAGGCCGCACCGCGGGCAGAAGCGGCCCTCGTACGCCGTCCCGCAGCGGGGACAGGTCACGGAGAAGGTCATCGGCGGCGGCGCGGCCGCGGCCGGCGCCCCGCAGCTCGGACAGAAGTTCCCCTCGAACGGGGCGCCGCACCGAGGGCAGAGCATGAGTGCCGTTACGATGGGATGGCGCTATTTAACGGATTGGGTATCCCACGGGAGAGGACTTCCCTGCGCGCGCCCGCGGTGGATGGCCCGGGGGTCCCGCGTACAAGAACGGAGGACGAAACCGGTCCATCCGGTGTCGCTGGTCCTTCCGGTTGTGTCACATCATCGGGATATGGGACCTCGCGGCCTCGAACAAGCAAGGCGATGGCCCATCGTCCCGGACTCCACTCCGTTCGGCTCGGCCCGTGCGCCCTCGCCCTGACGGCGAGGATCGTAGAGGGGCCTCACGGCGTCATGCCGGAGGGCACCGGGGTGCAACCGTACACCCCTTGCCTCCTCGCGGAGGCGGTCTCTGTGCGGCGCGGGATCCTCGCGGTTCCCGCGCCGGCCCGCGCTCTCGGCGTCATGCCCCCGTCGGCGCGCCACACGCAGGTGCGCGGGACCTCTCCCCCGATTGAGAAGGGGAGGCAACGGGATGGGATCACAGGCTCCGTCCCCCTACTTGGAGGTTCCGGGGAGGAGGGTGAATGGACAGGATGTCCCGAAGAAGTTACACAACCGGTCTTTCCGAACGTTTATATTGCGACCGGCCGGTTCCCGCGTCCTCCCCGGCGTCCCGGCGGAGACGGCCCTCGGTCATGGAGGACTCCTGATGGATGAGGAAGACAGAGGAAGGCGCACGGCGGACGTGAAATTCGAGACGATCAAGGCCGAGAAGGTCAACTTCGGGCGGAACAACTTCCTCGAGGTGGCGCGGAAGCGCGCGACGACCGCGGAGGGCACGAACGAGTTCATCTCCGTCTCCCGCGGGTACTACCTGCCCGACAAGACGGAGCGGTTCAAGCGCTCCCTGACGATCCCCGACGACCCCGAGATCCGCGCCTTCATCGCGGACAAGATCAAGTCCCTGTGAGCGACGGCCGGGCGGTCGACTGGCCTCGACTGCGGGCTTTAAGCCGCGGCCGGCCGATGTCCGCGCTACCTTTCTGCTCGGCATGAAGGGGGAGAGATCATCGGCCCGCGCTTGGAACGGGGGCTCGGCTACGTGGCCACGGGCTCCACGGACACGGCTGCCACGCTCCTTCGGACCTCGCCCTGGGGCCGGTCCCTGTGGATCACAGAGCGCGCCTGGACGCCGCCCGCGGGCGACGTGCTGCGCGTGACCACGATTCCCCGGGTCGGGGGGACCGTGGACCCCAAGCGGCTGGGCGACCTCCGCGCGGCGGCCGCGGCCTTCCTGGGGAAGGACGGCGGCGGCCTCGTGGTCCTCGACTGCCTCGAATACCTCGTCCTGCACAACGGCCCGGACCGGGTCGCGCGGGCCCTGGCGGACATCCACGACGAGATCTCGACGCGCGGCGGCACGCTGGTCGTCCTCATCGACCCGCGGTCCGCGAACCCCCGTCTGGCCGCGTGGCTCGCCCGGGAGTTCGATCCCTTGTCCGTGTCCGCCGCCGACCTGGGTCCCGCTCGCGCGGGCGGCGCGCTGACCGCGTGACGCTCAGCCGCCGAAGACGAACCCCAGGCCGGAGGCCGCGTCCAGGTCCTGGGACCGGAACGCGCGGTAGGCCTCCTCCGCCTCGGCGCCGGCAAGCGCCTTCGCCGTATCCTTGAGAAGCGCGTCCGCGCGGGCGACCCCTTCGTCGCTCCCCTCGACGAGGACGAGGCTGCCTTCGCCGCCGAGGCCCAGGCTGCGGGCCTCCCTCACGGTGATGCTCTGGCGGCCCGCGAGGTTGTCCTGGTACAACGGGTCCACCGCCGGCAGCTGCGCCGTCGCGATGCGGTACACGCGATACACGCCGGGCCGAACCCCGGCATCGTATTAAACGGTGTGCCCCCGCGTCAGTCGTCCGGGTGGGAGGACAGGAGCGGGAGGATGAGCAGGAACGCGCCGATGACGAGGCACGCGATGCCCGCGAGGGGGTCGAAGACCGAGGCCACGACGACGCCGGCCACGGCGAAGACGAGCCCGAGGACCGCGAGGAAGGCGCGGGCGAGGTCCACGCGACTCCCATGCCCCGCCGGCGTAAAGGGGTTTCGAGACGCGCCGTCCGCGTGATAACGACCGGCAAACGTTCTTTACGGCGGACCTCGCGTGGGCCCCGGCGCGTGTCCGCTCCCGAAGAGGTCGGCGAGACGCAGATCCTCGCCGCCCTGCTGGGCATCGCCGAGATGGTCGGCGAGTTGACCGACACGGCCGAGCTCCTGGAGGCGGTGGTCCGCATCGCCCCGAGCCTCGCGCGCGTGAACCGGTGCGCGATCCTCGGCTACGACGACGCGGCGAAGGAGTTCCGCGTCTCCGTCTTCTTCGGCCCCGGGGCCTCGGCGTTCGAGGGCCTGCGGTTCCCCGCCGCGGACATGCCCCGCCTGGCCCAGAGGCTCCTGGACCTGCACCTGCCCGCCCTCGTGAAGGCGGACGCCAAGGATCACGCCCTCCCGCCCGCGGTCGTCCGCCGCGTCGGCCTCCGCTCGGCCCTCCTCGTCCCCCTCGTCTGCCGTGGCCGCGTCCTCGGGCTCCTCTGGCTCGACCACTCCGAGCGCAGCCACTACTTCACCTCCAAGGAGATCAACGTCGTCCAGGGCGTCGCCACCTCGGTCGCCGTGGCCCTCGACGGCGCGGCCCGGCTCGACGCGCTCGCCCTCGAGCGGCGACGGTTCGAGGCCCTCGCGCGCTCCGTCGCGGACGGCGTCATCGTCCTCGACCGCGACCTCCGCATCCTGGATCTGGACCGGTCCGCCGAGGACCTCCTGGGCTGGCAGTCGTCGGAGGTCCGCGGGCGCCGGGCCCACGAGGTGTTCGCGATCACGGAGGCGGAGGCGGGCGTCGCGTGGACGCGCTCGGCGGACGGGCCGTCGCCCGCCGCGAAGGTCCTCCACCTGCGCTCGCGGGATCGCGGGACGATCCCCTGCGAGGTCCTGGCGGTCCCCGTCCGCGGCGGGTCCGGCGAGACGGTGCAGGTCCTGTACGTCCTCCGCGCGCGGGCCGGCTCCCCCGCCGCCCGGGGATGACTCAGGGCGGCGTGCCCCGGGAGTACATGAGCAGGCGGATCTCCGCCGTCGTGAAGCGGCTGTTCTCCCGCAGGCGGTACTCGTCGCCCTCGCGGATGCACTCCAGGTAGAGCGGGCACCCCTTCGTCAGGAGGTAGATGCGCCGGAGGTCCTCCTCGCGGATGGCCGGGTTCCCGAGCATCCGGCGGCAGCCCTCGAGGTCCAGCCCCTTCAGGTGGCGCTCGGCGACGAGCCCGGCGCGGCGCTCCTCCTCCCCGTAGAAGCGGCAGTAGGCCGGCGTCGTCTCCTGGGCCAGCACGAGGAGCTTCGGCTCCGCGCCCCCGGGGTCGCCGCGGACGACCGCCCGCAGGGCGTCCACGATGCCCTCGGGCACGTCGCCGTAGCCGTCGAGGACGACGAGCTTCGCGCCCGCGTCGAACGCCGCGAGGAGGGTGTCGGCGACCGAGCCCGGGTCCCGCGGGTCCTCCGCATCCGTGCCCGTGGCCCCGCCCACGGAGGCCGCGAAGGTCTCCAAGCGGTCCCCGGCCCGCAGGTCCACCCAGAGGGTCCGCGGCACCGTGCGGCCGAAGGCGCGGGCCAGGGCCGTCTTCCCCATGCCCCGCGACCCGTAGACGACGGCGGCGCGGGCGGCCCCGGCGCGCCAGCGGCGCAGGAAGGCGAGGTCGTCGTCCCGCTGCAGGAGGCTCCGGTCCTCCGCGGGCGGCACATGGCCGGCGAGCCGCCCCTTCGCGTCCAGGGCGGCGAGCGCCTCCACGGGGCCGAGCCCCAAGGCGCGCCTCGCCTCCCCCAGCGTCGTCCGGCGGCCGTCGACCTCGACGGCCCGCGCCTCGACGGATCCGAGGATCTCGCGGGCCCGCGCCACGCCCGAGGGCGTGAGGGCGTACACGGTCGTCCTGCGCGCGTGGCCGAGGAGGCGCGCGCCCCGCGACTCGACGAGTCCCTCCTCCACGAGGACCTTCACCGTCCGCGGCACGTGGCTGCGGAGGACCTGCGCGCCGTCCGCGATGCCCGCCTGCGTGCTCTCGCGGCCCGGCTCCCGCGCGTTCAGCTGGCCATGGAGATGGAGCAGGACGCGCTCCGCCGCGGTCAAGGTCACAGGGCGTCTCGCCTCCGGAGCCCCCGGGGGGATCCGCGCAGCCGCGGGACCCGAAAGCTTTCTGGTGGCGGTAACTACCGCGATGCTTTTATATAGCGTGGGGTCGGCTGCAATTCATCTCCCTGCCCACCGGGAGGTCACTCGATGAAAGTCGTCCTGCGCGAAGACGAATCCGGCATCTCGGAGGTCGTCGGCACGATTCTGATCCTCGCCATGACCGTGATCCTCTTCTCCACGATCATCGTCTGGGTCTCGAGCTTTCCCACCCCCGTCGCGCAGACCCGCGCGGACATGATCGCGGACCTGACCCCGCAGTACAACGCGGCCGGGACCCAGGTCGGCGACTGGATCAACGTCACGCACCAGGGCGGCGAGTCCCTCGTCGCCGCGTCGACCCTCATCTACGTCACCGACGAGAAATCCGGCGGCACGACGACCACGGACGTGGCCCGCCTCCACACCTACCAGTGCACGTGGCTCTGCTCGCCCACCCCGGGCACCACAGGGACGAGCAACGGCCTCCTCGACGGGACGGGCGCGAGCTGGGACGTGGGCCAGCGCTTCGCGTACTACAGCTCGAACCTGAGCGTCGCGGACACGATCACGGTCACGGTCGTCGACAGCGCGCGCGGCGTCGTGGTGTGGACCTCCCAGCTGAGCGCGCCCGCGGGCTCCTACCCGCCGATCTTCCTCAACGTGTGGGCGAGCCCGTACAACGGCCTGTCCACGGTGAGCACGCCGCTCACGGGCCAGCCCATGTACCTGTTCGCGCAGGTGATGGACCCGGACAGCGACCTCATCCCGACCTCCGTCTACGCGAACGTGACGGTCCTCTGGGGGACGAACAGCGTGTGCAAGGGCCCCCAGCAGATGCTCCCGAGCGGGGAGACCGACGTCTACGTCCTCGCCCGCACGTCCTGCCTGGACCCGAGCGTCACCTGGGATGGCACGCTGGTCCTCTTCAACGCGAGGGACACCGCAGGCCACGTCTCCACGACGCGCCTCACCCTGCATGTGCTCCCTGGGCCCAACGGCGGCACCACGGGCCCCGGCTTCAACGGCACGACCGGCCGCCCGCCGTACCTCTTCTGGAACGGCCAGCAGGGGTACAACATCTTCAACCTCACCCAGTGGAGCCAGTACACGAGCGCGGGCCTGTCGCCCTCGCCGACGCGGTCGTTCAAGCCGGGCGACACGGTGGTCATCGTCGTGGGGAGCAGCACCCTCGAGGACATCTCTTCCGCGGACAGTCTCAACCTCCTCGACCCGTTCAGCGGGACGCCGCAGCAATCCGTCGTCTACGGCACGACGAAGACGGTGACGCTGGCGAGCGCGCCGTCCTCCCTCCAGGCCTTCAACTTCTACCAGTTCGTCAACGGGTACTACGTCTACACGTACCAGTTCACCCTGAACCCGTCGTCCGGAGCGGCGAACTACTACACGTTCGGCTCCGCGCCCCACCCGCCGTACTACTACTTCGCCCGCTACCCGCTCTCCATCTACCTGAAGTCGAGCGCGGGCACCGTGTTCAGCGCGACGGACTCGATCAACATCACCAGCACCACGGGGGCGTACCAGGAGTTCCCGCAGATCACCACGTACAAGGACCCGGCGTTCACCCAGCCCACGACGAGCTTCCGGTCGACCTCCACGATGTACGTCAAGGTGCAGATGCTGTCCGCGAACCAGCTCCCCCAGAGCGTGAACATGGGGACCGTGATGATCGTGGACTACAACGGCGAGACGCAGCTGTGGCGCGCCCCGATCAACGGCTACCAGTCGAACCTGCCCATCTGCCCGGTGTCCGGGCCCTGTTCGTCCGGCACGGCGGCGATCTCCACGAGCGTCGCCCAGAACGCCTACTTCTTCGCGGTGAACCTGAGCCGGGTGAACCAGAACCCCTGGATCCCGGGCACGCAGTACTACTCCTTCGGGCTCACGAGCATCCAGGACACGGATGAGAACTACGGGGCCGTGAACGTCCAGATCCAGGTCACCGCGCCGCTGTACAAGATGGACGTCGTCGTTGGCACGCCGGGTGCCGGCACGAACGCCTGGGGCACGAGCAACTACCTGTACTACTTCCAGAACTACAACGGCTACGACTGGTGGAAGCCCCTCCGGGTCGACTGGTGCTCGGGCACCGGCACGTCCACCTCCGGCATTCCTGGAAACGGGAAGACCTGTCCCGCCCCATCCGTCGTCACCGTCCGGTTTGGCAATTTCTTCAATGACGGTACGTTGGGGATTGCGGAGTCGATTTCCACAGGGGGATCGTACGCCGTTGAGATGTACCGCCGCACCGTGGATGCCACGGGCAGCGTGGTGTACCTGCCGGTGTTCAACGCCCCCGTGAGCCAACCCCTCCCCGAGGCCTGCAATGCGATCGCCGTCGGCGATGTCACCGGGGTAGGCGCGCAGTCGGTGATCTGCGGCGGGACCGACGGCAAGGTGTGGTACTACCGGAACGACGGCAACTGGACCTTCGTCTGGGTCGATCAGGTGGGCAGCGGTCACTCCATCTCCTCCATCTCCGTCGGTGACTTCAACGGCGACGGGTGGAAGGACATCGCCGTGGTCGGGTCCGGCGGCTTTGTTGCCTGGTACCCGAACCTCGGGAACGGCCTCTTCCAGAACCCTGGATTCAGTACGACCCAGCCCGTGCAAGCCGAGACGAACACCTACGGCACCGTGGTCCAGGGCAATTACCTCAATACGTACCCTTCTGCCACGTCTCCGGAAATCCTGAAGGAGCAGACCGTCGCGGTGCCTCTCCAGACCGGCGCTACGACCAACGAAGGCTTCGCCTCCGGGATCGCCCCCTGGACATACGCAGCCATCCAGGGCGCGACGAACGGCTCATGGGCCTCGTCGGGCGGTGTGACCGGCGGATATGCGTATGCGAGCACCTCGGCGGCAGGGAGCGCGACGGGGGCCGGGTTCTGGTCCCAGAGTTTCTCGACCAGCGGGTCCCAGCCGTACACGCTGACGCTGAACCTCAGCTACAAGGTCTTCAGTTTCTCAGGCGCGAACGCGAAACTCTTTGCGTTCGTGTCCGCGTCTGCGGCCGCACCCCCCGCCAATCCGACCTCGGGTTACGCGTGGGCATCGAGCCTGCTGTCGAGCTCCACCGGTTGGGTCTCCATCCAGGTTCCCTACACGAGCGCGAACTGGACGAATCCCACCAAGATCCCGTCGCCCGGCACGTACTACCTCCAGCTGGAGATCGTGACGGCGTACGGGGCCTCCGGAGGAGCTGTGGTCGTTGGTTTCGACAGTGTCCAGATCTCCTGGATCTCCACACCCGGCCCAACGAGTGCGCTCCAGCACTACTGGAACCTAGGCACCATGCCCATCCGACCCGGCATCACGTTCTCCTTCGTCCTCAGTGCCCAGGGGAACGCGAGTTCGGACTTCGACAACTACACCTTCGCGTACTCGACGAACGTGGTCGGGAACGATCCCACCACGGGCACCTACACCACCATCCGCGTTGGGCCATCGGGCAACGTGACCTCGAGCCTCACCACAGCGAATGTAAGCTTCACGCAGAACCTCCAGGGGCTCGGTGTGTGGATCCGGGTCATGGATACTGACCGGGTTGCGAACTCCGCGATCCTGGATACGCTCACGGTGAACCGCCTCTACGTCTACACGTTTACCCCGTCAAGTAGCACCACCATCCAGGTCTTGTCCGGGCCTTCCGCAACCTACACGGTCACCTCGTCGAACGCGGGGGACTACAACTCCGACGGGATTTCGGACCTGGTCGTCGGGACCGCTGAGGGCGCCGTGTACCTCTACAGTGGGAGCAAGCCCACCGGCCTCAACTACAACGGCATCTCGGAGTGGACCGGGAGCCCGGTCGTCAGCGTGAAGTTCGGGAACATCCTCGGGAACGTGAGCAAGTACGGCCTCCAGATCGTCGTGGCCACGGCCACTAACGTGTACTTCGTCGATCCGAGCACCCGCACGACGTTCGGCAATCCGATCGGGGTTTCCCCCAGTCAGGGCCCCATCACCGCGATGGGCGTGGGTGACGTGAACGGGGACGGCGTTGATGATGTGGTCGTGGGCACCGGGGGCGGTAGCGGGACCAACGTCTATGGCTACGTCCTGTTCTATGCGAACTTCGGAACCGGCTACTCGTGGTCGCCCCCCGTCCTCATCTACGACACCGGTGCCCTGACGTTCTACAACCTGGCCATCGGGGACGCCGCGAACAACCTCTACGTGGGTCGCTGACCGCCGAGCTCGGACAGCACCCCTTTCACCCTTTCGACCTCGATGACCGCGAGGACGCGCGCGCGGCCGTGCGCGACCTCCTGCAGGCGGGACGCGATGAACCTCTCCCGCTGCCGCTGGAGGCGCGCGAAGCCGGCGCTCCGGTTGACCTCCGCGTCCCACGCGATCGCGAACTCCGCGGGCGACGCGACGTGGAAGCGCTTCTTCAGGAGCCGGTTCTCGATCCGGCCCTGGAAGATGACTTCCACGGTGGAGACGCACGCCGTGTACGCGTCCGCGTAGGCCTCCTCGTTCAGGTCGAGCGCCTCGAGGGGCACGTGGCGCGCGACGGCCTCGCGCACGGCGGCGGTGAAGCAGGGCGGGGGCATGACGGGCTCCTCCCAGGCGGACAGGCCGGCGACGTAGACCTCGTCCTCCGTGGTGCCCGGCTCGAGGTTCCCGCCGTCGTAGGTGCGGAGGGTCTCGAGCTCCTCGGGGGAGACGGTCAGGGCGACGACGTCCGGGCGTTCCGCGCCGATGGACGCCGCGACGCGCTCCCCCTCGCTGGGAAGGCCGCGGACCACGGGGAGGACGGCGACCGCGGCCCCGCCGAGGCGGACCTCCTCCATCACCCCTTCCTCTCGGCGATGAGGTCCTCGACGGCGTCGCGGTCCTTGACCCTGCGGAGCTCCTCGCGGGCGATCACGGGGACGCCCTGGATGCTCAGGCGGATCGTGCGGCGCTCGACGAACATGACGGCGTCCTTCTCGACCACGCGGCCGATGTTGGAGACGATCGTGGCCTTCTTCTCCAGCTTCGTGTCCGCGGACTCGACCCCCGCGAGGTACGTCCGGGTCTCGTGCTGCGCCAGCCCGTCGAACGGGCTCCGGACGGTGGGGAGGACGTTGTAGCCGAGGCGCTCCAGCCGCCGGAAGAGCTCGCGCTCGAACGCCTCGAGGGGTCCCTGGATCGGGGCCGCCGGCGCCGCGGATTCGATGAACGCGAACGGGTCCATGGGCAGGACGAGGGGCTCGCGGAGGAACGCCTCGAGCCGCGCGGCCACGTCGATGGACGCGGACATGCCCTCCAGGTACATCTGGATCGTCCGGCGCGAGACGCCCGCGATCTCCGCGAGCGTTCCGAGGGAGAGCTGTCCCTGCTCGCGCAGGTTCCGCAGGGCCTCCGCGTCCAGCTTGACGTACAGGCCGCCCGGTGCGGAGTAGATGAACGGCGGGACGCCCTCCTCGAAGAAGTCGAGGAACGTGCGCCGGGAGAGGATCGGGATCTCGAAGCGGCTGTAGATCACGCCGGCCTCGAGCAGGCCCGCGCCCGTCCGCTCGCCGAGGACCACGGGCGAGCCGCGGAGGCTCCGCGCGATGCCGCGCAGCTCCTCGGCCGTCGCCTTGCTGAGCGCGTCCACGTTCTGGAGGGCCTTGACGATGAGGAGCAGGTTGTCGCGGCGCGCGACGAAGTCGAAGCAGAGCCCGCGCTCCCCGTGAGGCTCCGAGAGGAAGAAGCCCGTCTTCGCGAGCGCCTCGCGCACGGAATCGATGAGCCGGTCCCGTTTCACGGTGGTTGACAACACGAGTACTTCTATATAAGAAGCACGCACCCGTTCCACCGGACCCGGGGACCCGGACGGTCCCGGCGGCGAGGTCCGAACCCTTTATCGACGCGGCGGTGTTCGCCGTCCCGATGCCCGGGGAGCTCCGCGAGGACGGCGTGGCGGTGGACGACCCCGCGGAGGCGAGCACCCTCTACAACCGCGGCTACTTCGGCGCGCCGCGGTCCGGAGGCGGCCTGGACCTCTCCTTCCTCGAGGCCCTGTACCTCGTTGAGGCGGAGCGGCTGCAGGTGCGGCGGCGAGGCGAGGCCGTGTCCCTGGGCGAGCTCTTCCGCATCGCGGGCGCGCACGAGGAGGCCTTCGAGATCCGCTACCTCGTCTACCGCGACCTGCGGCAGCGCGGCTACGTCGTGGAGGCCGAGGACGGACCCGTGGACTTCCACGTGCTGCCCCGCGGCGGCGCGCCGCGGAAGACCCCGAGCAAGTACTGGGTCCGCGCCCTGAGCGAGCGCGCGGTCTTCGACCTCGCGGAGCTCTTGGAGCGCGCGGAGGAGGCGGCGTCCGTGCGGAAGTCGCTGCTGCTGGGCCTGGTGGACGAGGAGTCCGACCTGACGTACTACGCGGTGCGGGAGGCGTCGCCCCGGGGCCACCGGCCGCCGCCCTCCCTCCCCACGCCCGTGTCCGTGCACTTCCAGGGAGACCGCGCGGTCGTCCTGGACGAGGCCGAGGCGAAGCGCCTCCACGACGCGGGGTACTTCGGCAAGCTCGTCGGGCGGAGGCTGCAGCTCAGCCTCCTGGAGACGGCGTTCCTCCTGAAGGCGGGGCTCATCGAGGTCCGGAGCGCGGCCACCGACCGGCCGATCCGCCTCCCGCGGCTCCTGCGCGAGGCCAGGGCCGCGCAGCCGGACTTCGCCCTCCGCCTCCGGGCGTACGAGGACCTCACGGGCCGCGGCGTGATCACGAAGACCGGCTTCAAGTACGGCGCCCACTTCCGCGCCTACGAGGGCGACCCGGAGGTCCACCACGCGAAGTACCTCGTCCACGTCGTCCCCCGGGGGCACCGGGGCGCGTGGCCGGAGATCAGCCGCGCGGTGCGCCTCGCCCACGGCGTGAAGAAGCAGATCCTCTTCGGCGAGGTGGGCCCCGAAGTCCGCTACGTGAAGCTCGAGCGCGTGAGGCCGTAGGGGCGGGCGGGGCCCTGCGGCCGCATACCTCCAAGTGGAGGTATGCCGGGACGGGCCGCTCACGGCCGGCGTTCGGCCTCGAGCGTGTCCACGAAATGGGGGAGCCCAGCGAGGTTGCGCAGGGTGGCGTGGACGAACGCCGGCATGGTCTCGGGTTCGTAGACGCCCTCTCGGTCCAGGAGGAGGCCTTGGACGCCCGCCGCGTGGGCCGCGGCCAGGTAGTCCACGCGGTCGTCGACGAGCACGCACGTCTGCGGCGGGACGGCGAGCGCGGCGAGGGCGCGGTCCCAGTAGGTTCGGTGCGACTTCGAGGCGTCCTGGCTCGTGCCGGTGAAGAGGCCCGCGAGGCCGTCCAGGAGCTCCGCCCCGGTCAGGGAGCCCCGCGCGTTGGAGTCGGTCGCCTGCGTCGCGACGTAGACGGCGTGACCGGCGGACCGCAGGCGCTCCACCGCGCTGCGCGCGTCCGGGAAACGGGCGTTGACCGAGGACATCACGCGCAGGTCGAGCTCCCGCGAGAACGCCACGGGATCGGAGGGCCGCCAGTCCACGTGCATCCGCTCCAGGATCGAGACCGCGAACGCCGCGTCCAGGCGGTCCACGGTGGACGCCCACCGCGCGCGGTCCCAGTCGGGCGACTCGATCTCCTCGACGTACGCGGTCCATGCGGCGTTGTGGGCCTCGATCCAGCGACCCTCGTCGCCGCCGAACCGGGCCCCGAGGTACCGCGCGAGGTTTCGCCCGTACTCGCGCTGCATCTTGTCCGAGTCGAGGAGGACGCCCCAGAGGTCCAGGAAGACGCGCACGGCGTCAGGGGCGAAGGTTCCCCCGGCTCATAGACCCGCGGTCGCCCCTCGCTTCCACTCCTCCCGGCGATGCGGTCCTGCAGGTCGCGGTCGCCACGCTCCCGAGACCCGCCTCGGCGTCCCTCAGGGGCTGGGAGGCGGGGCCATCGGCGCCATGGGCGGGGCCACCATGGGCGGTGCCGCGGCCTTCCTGGCTTCCGTGTAGGCGATCGCGGAGCCGATGATGAGGAGCAGGGCCCCGATCACGCTCACGTAGACGCCGTATTCCGTGGTCACCGTGACGCTGCTGCCCGAGCCCGCGGCGGTCGCGGCGATGGCGGCGAGGCCGACCATCGTCAGCAACCCGAGCAGGATCGCGAGGACGCCCCACACGATCCCAAGGATCGCACCGACCTTCCTCGGAATCGCCACGCAGATCAGGCCGAGCACGCCGAAGACCAGGACCAGGATCCCGCCGAAGCCCACCGTCGCCCCCGAGAACGTCATCGGCGCGCTCAGCGATCCCCCGGACACCGTGGCCCACGGCAAGACGGCGCCCACAACCGTGACCAGACCACCTAGGATTCCCAGAATCCATCCCGGACGAATCTTCATCATCCCTCCTCCGACCCGGAGGTCGCCCCCGCATACGGAGGGGGTGGCATAATCCTGACGTCGGGAGGAAACCGGGATATATACTTCCGGCCTTGCCCGCCCGCATGGCGCTCCCTCGGCCGTCCACGTTCAGCATCGTCGCGTTCGACCCGAAGACGAAGGACCTCGGCGTGGCGGTCGAGTCGCGCTTCGTCGCCGTCGGCGCCGTCGTCCCCTGGGCCCAGGCGGGCGTCGGCGCGGTGGCCACGCAGTCCTTCGCGAACACGGCCTACGGGCCGAAGGCGATGCCCCTCCTGCGGAAGGGGCTGCACCCCAGGGACGTGGTCAAGCAGCTCACCTCGAAGGACCGGATGGCGGCGCAGCGCCAGGTGGGCGTCGTCGACGCGCGCGGCCGCGCGGCCTCGTTCACGGGCGACGAGTGCTTCGCCTGGGCCGGCCATGTCGTCGGCCGCAACTACGCGTGCCAGGGGAACATCCTCGCCGGGGAGGCCGTCGTCAAGGGCATGGCCCGCGCGTTCGAGTCGACGGAGGGGGACCTCCCCGTGCGCCTGCTCGCCGCCCTCCACGCCGGGCAGAAGGCCGGCGGGGACAAGCGCGGGCAGCAGTCCGCGGCCCTCCTCGTCGTCCGCGAGCGGGGCGGGTACGGCGGCATGAACGACCGGTGGATCGACCTCCGGGTCGAAGACCATCCCGCGCCGATCGACGAGCTCACGCGCGTCTTCAACATCTACGACGTCACGCTCCTGAACCGCGAGAACCCCGACGACGTGGTCGTGCTCACGCCGTCCGTGGTGCGGGAGCTGCAGCAGGGCCTGACGGCCCTGGATCTCTACCACGGCGCGCTCGACGGGAAATACGGAGCGGCCGCGAAGGCCGCCTTCGAGGCGTGGGCGGGGATCAACAACTTCGAGAACAAGCTCCCCGCGAACGGGAAGATGTGGGGCAGCATCTACCGCGTCTTCCGCGCCCAGGTCGAGTCGTCGCGGGAGTGACGCCGCCCGGGGAGCGGCCTAGCGGGAGGCCGTGCGGGCCGCGTAGGCCTCCGTGCCCCCGATCCACGTGGACCGGATGCGGCAGTCTCGGATGCGGTCCGGCTCGTCGAACGGGTCGCCCTCGAGCACGACGAAGTCCGCGAGCTTCCCCGCCTCCAGCGTGCCCTTCTCCCGCTCCTCGAACGAGGCGTACGCGCCCGCGGCCGTGTAGGCACGGACCGCGTCCTCCGCGGAGATGCGCTGGTCCTCGAAGAAGCCGTTGACCGCGGAGTGGATCCCGTAGAGCGGGCCGTAGGGCATGCCGTCGGAACCGAAGGCGAGCCGGATGCGGGCGCGCAGGATGCGGCGGTACGGGTTGTTCCGCGACGCCCGCTCCCGCCCGAGCCGGGTCTCGTACACGTCCCCGGGCCCGCTCCACTGTCCCACGAAGTTGGGCTGGGCGCACACGACGATCCCCGCGGCCCTCGTGCGCCGCAGGACGTCCTCGTCGGGGAGCTCGTAGTGCTCGATCCGGTGGCGCGGGTCCGGTCGCGGATCCGAACCCTGAACGTCCTCGAGCGCGGAGACGACCTGGCGGATCGCCTCGTCGCCGAGGGCGTGCGTGGCCGTCTGGAACCCGGCGCGATGGGCCGTCTCCAGGATCCCGCGGAGCTCCTCGGGCGGGTGGACGAGCATCCCGCGGTCCCCCGGCCTCCCGACGTAGTCCGCACCCAGCGCCGCGGTGTACGCGCCCAGCGATCCGTCGGAGAAGACCTTGATCGCGCCGAGACGGAGCCAGGGATCCCCGAGCCCCGTCATCAGTCCCGACGCGGCGAGGGACGGGAGCAGGGCGTCCCGCGGCATGGCGTAGACGCGGAGACGGAGGCGACCGGCCCGGTGCGCCCGCTGGTAGGCTCTCCAGGCGGGCAGGTCCACGATGTCGTGGATCGAGGTGATCCCGAGGCGGTGGACGCGGCGCACGATGACCGCGAGCCCACGCTCGGTCCCCGCCTCCCCGGTCTTGAAATGCTTCTCGCAGGAGGAGAAAGCGTCCTCCTTACGTATGCCCGTCGGGCGCCCACG
>OFHK01000279.1_pt1 | contig 16235 bp, 14 predicted proteins | sample 1521951 | NCBI WGS metagenome assembly OFHK01 (sample SAMEA2468436, study PRJEB22500) | soil metagenome | biome: Glassland; feature: Farmland; material: Clay | place: Australia | collected 2013-01-31 | depth 0.55 m
CGCGGAGGCGCCCCAGGGCGCCCGGGAAGGGGCGGAAGAACCGCGCCGGGCGCCCCCTCCCCACGACGCACGGGACGAGGGCCGACACGCCCGCGGCCGCGGCCGCGACGAGGAGCGCGACCGCGACCGGTGACCCGCTCAGGGCGAAGGCCACCGATCTCGCCGGCGCTTCCGGGGTGGCGTTCCCCGGCGTCAGGGCGGGGGCGGCCCCGAAGCCCGTGTAGGAGGCCAGCATCGAGAGGATCCCGATTGCCGCGAGGACGGCGGCGCTCGAGAGGGCGAGGACGATCGCCACGCGCTCGGGATGAAGGAGCTTCCGTCCCTTCGCGGAGAGCTCGTAGTAAATCCACTTGCGGCCCTCGTCCACGCGCTTCACCAGGCCCGCGGCCTGGAGCTTCTCGAGGTGCTCGAGGAGCGTGGGCTTGCTCAGGCCGAGGAGGCCGCTCAGGTCCGTCACGGTCTCGCGGCGCTCGTCGAGCCGCTTCAGGATGTTCACGCGCACCTCGGACGCGAGAGCCTTGAAGCTCTCCTGGTCCAGCGTGATCGTCGAGGGTCCGGGGATCATCGGGGTTCGCATGGCCCGAGGGCCTCTTGAGGGCATCCCGTTGATTCGGGATGAACCTAACGACGCACGCAATCACGTGGCGCCGGGCGGCGGCGCGGGCGGGCGACGCCGGACCGCGCGGCGATGGAGCCACGCCAAGAAAGCCGCGAATGCGACCACGGGGAGGGTCACGAGCAGCAGGACGCCATACGCGTCCCAGAAACCGGCCGGGACGGGCGCGGGAATCGTGGCGGACTCGCCGACCTGCAGGACCGCGAGCTGCGCGATCGGATTCGAGCCGACGAAGCCGCCGACCCAGGTCGCGAAGGTCGTGTTCTGCGGGAGGAACGGCGGAAGGTACACGTCCCGCGCGTACGCGTCCCCGTCGCGGAAGAGGGCGACGAACGGGAACGTCCACAAGCTCCAGGCCTCTCCGGACGGGAGGCCGAGGACATCGATCCCGCCGGCGGGCGGGCTCCCCCAAGACGACCCGTAACCCGACTCGTCGACCGCCTCGCGAATCGAAGCGTCCACGCTCATCGCGAGGTGCGTCGCCTCCCCGAGCCGGAGGGACGAGACCTCGAGGCCGAGGAGGGACGAGGGCACGGACCAGCTGTAGAAGCCCCAGCACGTCGGCGACACGAAGGCCGCGGACACGTGGTCCCGCGGAACCACGAAGGAGACGGACAGGATGCCGTTCGCATCCGTCCGCGCCACGCCGGCTCCCACGAACGCCTGGTTCGTCTGGAGGTAGTAGCTGACGTCCGTCTGCGAGCACACTTGCCACTGCGCCGAGGCATTGAAGAAGGCGAGCTGGAACCGCCGGGTCACGGACGCTCCCGGCGTCAGGTAATCCCGCGGGGTGCCGTCCGGAAGCAGCGCGGGCTCGACGGGGCCGACCCCGAGCTGGGGGGAGGCGCCTGCGGCAAAGGCCGTCCCGTAGAAGTGCGTCTCGAGGAAGGTGCCGGGGGCCACGTCCCCGGACAGCGGGATGCCATCCGAACCGGAGAAATCGAGCGTCAGGGGAATGCGGCCCGCACCATCCGTCTGGACCGTCGAGGCGATCCCCGACTGCCACAGGTTCACGGCCACGTGGGCGGCCGCTCGTCCGTCCCAGTCCGCGACCCACAGATCCGCAAATGTCGTCATTCCGGAGCCGTTGGACTCATGGAACCAGACCTGGTACTGGGGACCGTCCAGGAGCACCGCGCTCGCCAACGGCAGGCCGCCGAACGTCGCGTTGGCCATGATGCCGATGCGGTCACCGTGCGCCGGCGCGTACGCGGGTATGGTGACCGTAGCCTCGTAGAGACCCAGGGCCTCTCGCGTGGCGGGGGTCGCGTGCCACGTCCGGTTCGAGAGATTGTCCACGGTCACGGTCACCGCGCTCGCGTCCACCCGCTGCCCCGAGTTCGTGCTCTCCACCTGGACCTGGACGACCTGGCCGGGCCACGGGAGTGTGTTGTTCACGGAAACCCGGAGATGAGGCCCCGAGTTCTGGAACGTGAGGAACTCCGTGGCGATCGCGCTCCGACCCGAGATCTGGGCGTGCAGGGAGAGCGGCGCGCTTTCCGGCACGCCCGGGACCGCCATGGGGTCCGCAGGCACCTCGACGGTGGTGCGGTAGTGGCCCATGTCCACATGTTCGAAGGGTCCCACGAGGGGCGGGGTCAGGCCGACGTCCAGATATCCCGTGATGTTTCCGTCGACGTCCGTGGGCACGCCGTCGTAGAAGGTGAACACGTCCACGCTCATCGACGCGTTGAGCAGGAGGATCTCGGGGTTCGTCGTCATCAGGATCTGTGCGTGCGTGTCCGATATCCCGACAGCGCGCGCGGCACCCAGGGCGAGCGGGGATGCGGAGAGGAAGGCGACGGCCACGGCAAGCACGACCCTCCAGGTCATGCTCCCTCGCAGCGCCGGGCGCGTATCTAATCGTTCCGCCGTTACCGTACGGAGCGCGCGGCGCGCCCGGCCGCCCCGCTACTTTGGCACCTTCTGCCAGTCGTCCAGGAAACGCTTCAGGCCGACGTCGGTCAGGGTGTGGCCGGCCATCTTCTTGCGCACGTCGAATGGCACGGTCACGATGTCCGCGCCGAGCTTCGCGGCCTCGATCACGTGGAGCGGATGGCGGACCGAGGCGACGAGGACTTCGCAGTCCCAGTCGTAGTTCGCGAAGATCTGGACGATCTCGCGGATGACCTGCATGCCCTCCTGGCCCTGGTCGTCGAGGCGGCCGATGAACGGGCTGACGTACTTCGCGCCGGCCTTCGCCGCGAGGATGGCCTGGTTCGCGCTGAAGATGAGGGTCGTGTTGATCCGGATGCCTTCCTTGGAGAGGACCTTGATCGCCTTCAGCCCCTCCGTCGTCATCTGGATCTTGACGACGACGTTCTTGTGGAGCTTCGCGAGCTTCCGGCCCTCCTTGATCATGTCCTCGGCCTGGGTCGACGTGACCTCGAGGCTGATCGGGCCGTCCACGAGGGCGAGGATGTCCTGGACGACCTCGGCCCACTTGCGGCCCGTCTTCGCGACCAGGGTCGGGTTCGTCGTGACGCCGTCGAGGACGCCCCACGACGCGGCCTCGCGGATCTCGTCGATGTTCGCGGTGTCGAGGAAGATCTGGACCATGGCCTTCCGCCGGTGGTGCGAAAGCCCGGGCGGGTTAAGAATGTTGACGGTTGGGGGAACCGCCGCGACGCCAGGCACGGAGGAGGGCGTCGTCGAACGCGAGGGGTGACGCGCCCCGGCCCTCGCACCACGCCAGCACGACTGCATCCGGGAAGCTCAAGCGCCCCCGTGCCCTCACGAACGACGCCCATGCGCGCTCCAGCCGCCCGGAGGTGGAGAGACCCAGTTCGATGCGGCCCTGGCCGCGAATCCATTCCCCGGCGGAGCGGGCCGCGGCGTGGCCTTGCCGGTACTGGATCAGGGACACGGTCTCTGAGAAGATCTCGGAGGGGACCAGGATGGCCTCGGACACCGCGGCGGCCTCCAGCGCCCCGGCGTGGAAGGCGTCCGTCTCGGAGAACAGGGCATACAGGAAGCTCGTGTCCGCGATCCGCAACCCGTCACCCGTAGAGATACCGATCGTGGCGGACGCTCGCTTTCGAATCCCTGTCCCGGAACGTGGGGAGGGACTCGAGGTCTAGGTCACCGCCGCGACGGGTCTTGGTGACCGTGACCCGCACGAGCTCGCCTTCCTCGATCCCCGCCGCCTCAAGGTCCTTCTTGCGGACCCGCAGGGCGAGCCCGTTGCCCCAGCGCCGTACGCGAGCGATCATTGTGTCTACAATATGTAGACACGCGGAGCCTTGAACTTTTCGGTGGGGCGTGCGAAACCAGCCCCCGGAGGTCGCCTCGACGGGAGAAGCTACATAACGTCTCCAGGGTTCGGGGACCGGGATTCCTTGACCGGGACCCTCTGGCGGCACCGCGACTTCATGCTCCTCTGGGTCGGGCAGAGCGTCTCGCGGCTCGGAGACCAGTTCACCGCGTTCGCGCTGCCCGTCCTCGCCGTCCTCGCCCTCCACCCCACCGCGGAGGAGATGGGCTACCTCGCCGCGGCGGGCACCTTGCCGTTCCTCCTCTTCGGCCTCCTCGTGGGCGTGTGGGTGGACCGGCTCCGGAAGCGGCCCGTGCTCATCGTCGGGGATCTGGGCCGCGGGCTGCTCGTGGGCTCCGTCGCGGTCCTCGGCCTCGTCGGTCTGCTCCAGATGACCTACCTGTACGCCTTCGCCTTCGCGATCGGCATCCTCACGGTCTTCTTCGACATCGCCTACCAGGCGTACCTCCCGGTGCTCGTGCCGCGGGATACGCTGACGGACGCGAACAGCAAGCTCGAGACGACGAGCTCCATGGCGCAGGTCGTCGGCCCGAGCCTCGCGGGGGTCATCGTCGAGCTGTTCACCGCACCCGCGGCGATGGTCTTCGACGCGTTCTCCTTCTTCTTCTCGACGACCACCCTGCTGCGGATCCGGAAGGAGGAACCGGACCCGCACGGGGTCCGCGCGGCCTCCGTCGCCCACGACCTCCGGGAGGGGTTGCACGTGGTCCTCGGGGACGCGCGCCTTCGGATGATCGCCGGGTGCACCGCGACCTCGAACTTCTTCTCGAACGTCCTCTTCGCGCTCTTCGTCCTCTACGCGCTCGACGCGCTCCACATCTCCCCGCTCACGCTCGGCCTGATCACCGCGGTCGGCGGTGCGGGAGGCGTCCTCGGGGCCTTCGCCGCCACGCCGATCGCGGACCGGATCGGGGTCGGGTGGGCCATCATCGCGGGCGTTGCGCTGTCGGGCTTCGCGACGATCCTGATCCCCTTCGCGGAAGGGGAGCTGGCGCCCGCTCTCATCGCGGCCAGCCTCGCCCTCACCTTCTTCGGCAGCTTGGTGTACAACATCAACCAGGTCAGCTTCCGCCAGACCGTCGTCCCGATCCGCCTCCAGGGACGGCTCAACGCGACGATGCGCACGATCGTGTGGGGCACGATCCCCCTCGGCGGCCTCGCGGGCGGGTTCCTCGGGCAGGCCCTCGGGCTCCAACCGGGCATCCTGATCGGGGCGGTCGGGGGTTCGTTCAGCTTCCTGTGGGTGCTCCTCTCTCCCGTCCGCAAGATCGTCACGATGCCCGAGCCCGCGGCCTGAGAGCGCTCCGCGTGGTCCGCGGAACAGAAAAAGAGGGGAAGGAAGGGTAATCGGAAAGGGGAAGGGAGGGGCCTCGTCGGCCCCTCGGACCGTTGGTTCGCGTCTACCCGAGGACCTTGGCCATGCGGCTCAGGATCGGGCGGCGCTGGACGAAGCTCGAGTTCTGGAGGATCCCGTCCACGCCGAAGAACCGGCCGGGCACCAGGAACACGAAGGCAACGAACACCAAGGTGAAGATGATGTACTCGTTGACGAGCGCGTTGGTCGACAGCAGGTAGTTGAAGTACCCGCCCGTGTACGTCGCAGGCATCGCCGGGAGCGTGGACAGGTATAGGAGCGCGGACAGCAGGGCGCCGCTCACGCCTCCGACCCGGGTCACGACCCCGAGGACCAACGACAGCCCGACGAGCAGCTCGCCGTAGACGAGCAGGCCTTCGACCGCCGGGTTGCCCGACATGCTCGTGAACACACCGGCCAGCGGTCCGGCGACATGGGCCAGGAAGCCTTTCGTCGCCATCTTGCCGCCCAGCTCGGTCATGATCTTCTCGTAGCCTCCGTACAGGAACATGAACCCAAGTGCGACCCGGAGGGCCACCAAGGACCACCCGCGTCCGGACTTGAGGCTGCCCCCGAAAAGGCTCTCCTTCCACGTCTTTCGCTCGTATGCGTTTGCGGTTGCCCCCATCGGCTTCACCTCGGAAACGACGAGGAACGCGGTCGGCTATGAGAGGTATTGACTTACAGTTCATTCGAATATATACGGATTCGAAACATGGAAGGAACCCACGCGGTATCGGACGACCTAAAGAGAGGAAGAAGCCTTACAGCCGTAGTATGTAAGAGGGGTATGTACTCCTTTGGCACGGCAGGCCGAGGCCGAACGGGGCGGTCCCCGAGGGCGCGGATCACCGTCCACGGCGTTTCATGACGCCGCGCGCCGCGTCCGCCACTCTCGCCGCGGTGAGCCCATACTTCACGAACAGCTCCTCGGCCTCCCCGCTCTCCCCGAACACGTCCGCCACGCCGACGAAGGCCATGGGGACCGGGTGGTTCTGCACCACCACGGAGGCCACCGCGCCGCCGATGCCGTGGACGACCGTGTGCTCCTCCGCGGTCACGATGCCGCCCGTCTCCCGCGCGGCCTTGTCCAGCGTGGCCACGTCGAGGGGCTTGACCGTGGAGAGGTTGATCACGCGCGCGTTGACGCCGTCCTTCGCAAGCGCGTCCGCGGCCTGGAGGCACCGCGAGACCATGAGGCCGCAGCCCACGAGGGTGACGTCGGACCCGTCGCGCACCACGGTCGCCTTGCCGACCTCGAAACGGTCGCCCGGCTCCGTGATCGTCGGCACGTCGGCGCGGGAGAAGCGGCAGTAGACCGGGCCCTTCGTCGCCACCGCGGCCTCAGCGCACCGCCCGGTCTCCGGGCCGTCCGCGGGCACGAGGACGGTCATCCCCGGGAGGCCGCGCATGAGCCCGATGTCCTCGTTGATCTGGTGGGTCGCGCCGTCCCGCCCGACGCTCAGCCCGGCGTGGGAGCAGAAGATCTTCACGTTGAGCTTCGTGTACGCCACGTTCTGGCGGATGACGTTGTACGTGTGCGCGCTGCCGAAGACGCTGTACGTGGCCGCGAAGGCGATCTTGCCCGCGGCCGCGAGCCCGGCGGCCACGCTCATCATGTTCGGCTCCGCGATGCCCACCTGGAAGAGCCGCTCCGGGAACGCCTTCCCGAAATCCACGGTCTTGATGGACTCCGTGGTGTCCGCGCCCACGACGACGAGGTCCGGGTGCGCCTTGCCGAGGGCGACGAGGGCCTTGCCGAAGTAGCCCCTCATGCTCTCCGACTTCCACGGCTGCGGCGCGGTCACGGCCGCACCCCCAGCTCGGCGAGGGCGGCCTTGTACTCGTCCGGCGTCGTCGCGGCGCCGTGGTACTTGATCTTGTTCTCCATGAAGGAGACGCCCTTGCCCTTCACCGTGCGCGCGATGACGACCGTGGGCCGGCCTCGCGTCGTGTGCGCCTCGTCGATCGCCGCGAGGATCTGCCGGAAGTCGTGGCCGTCAATCGTGAGGACGTTCCAGTTGAACGCGCGCCACTTGTCCATGAGCGGCTCGAGGGGCATGATGTCTTCCGTGCGGCCCTCCTGCTGGATGCCATTGCGGTCCACGAAGGCCGTGAGGTGGTCCAGGCCGTACTTGGCCCCGGCCATGGCGGCCTCCCACGTCTGCCCGACGTCCTGCTCGCCGTCGCCCATGATGCAGTACACGCGCCAGGGCTTGTGGTCGAGCCGCGCCGCGAGTGCGAGGCCGACGGAGAAGGAGAGGCCCTGGCCCTCCGCGCCCGCGGCGTTCTCGATGCCGGGCGTCGTGCCGAGCTCCGGGTGGCCCTGGAGGCGGCTGTTGATCTTGCGGAACGTCAGGAGCTCCTCGACGGGGAAGAAGCCCCGCTCCGCGAGGGCGGCGTACCACACCGGGCAAGCGTGGCCCTTGCTCAGGACGAAGCGGTCGCGGTCCTCCCATGTGGGGTTCTTCGGGTCCACGTTCAGCACGTGGAAGTAGAGGGCGGTCACGAGGTCGCAGGCGCTCAGGGAGCCGCCGGGGTGGCCGCTCTGCACGTGGTGGGTCATCTCGATGATGTGCCGCCGGAGGGTCCTGGCCTGCTTCTTCAGATTCGCGATGGTCTCTTCGGTGACTTCGGCCATGGCCCGCCTCCCCACCCGTGCGCGTCCACGTCCCAGGGGGATGGGCGGGAGAATGCGCATGGGGTTTAAGGGCTTTGGTCAGGGAGAGGAAGAGGACCTATCGTCGGTCGCGCGCAGCGCGCTCCGCGACCTCGCGAATCTCCGCGAGGTTCTCCCGCACGTGCTCCGGGAAGATCCCGGACCCCGACACGAGGATGTCCGCGCCGGCCGCCGCCACGGTCGCCGCGGTGTCCGCCTTGATGCCGCCGTCGACCTCGAGCGCGACGGAGAGGCGTTCGTGGTCGATGTACGCGCGCGCCTCGCGGATCTTCGGAACCACGTCCGCGCGGAAGGACTGCCCCGCGAAGCCGGGGTGCACGGTCATCACGAGGAGCAGGTCCACCTCCCGCAGGTACGGCACCGCCTTCTCGAACGGCGTCGCGGGGTTGAGCACGATCCCCGGCTTCACGCCGGCGTCGCGAATCGCGCGGATCGTCGCATGGGGGTCGTGGTCGCTCTCCACGTGGACCGTGAGGTCGTCCACGCCGGCCTCGGCGAAGGCCTTGACGAAGTCTTGTGGGCGCGTGACCATGAGGTGGGCGTCGAAGGGGACCTTGGTCAGGGGGCGGATCGCCTTCACGATCGCGGGGCCCATCGTGAGGTTCGGCACGAAGTGCCCGTCCATGATGTCGATGTGGAGCAGGTCCGCGCCCGCGTCGACGGCCTCCTTCACCTGCTCCCCGAGGCGATCGAAGCGCGCGGAGAGGATGGACGGGGCAATCTTGATGGCCACGGGCGCGGCGAATGCTCGCGGGGCGAATAAGCATTCCGAGCGCCGTTCCCCGCGGGCCGCGGGTCGCGGCCCGGTTCGCCGCCGAAAGCGCTTTACCGGCGGCGGCGCATCAGGCTCCGCATGGGGGACGAGGGGGGCGTTTCGGCAGGGCGGATCGGGCTGGCCCTTCTCCTCGGCCTCGCCTCGCTGTTCCTCGCCCTGTTCGCCGAGGAGCACTACCTGACCGGCATGCTGGCCCTCCTAGGCCTTGCGGCCGTGTTCTTCCTCTACGCGGCGGTGCTCTGGCGGGCCCGCGGGCCCGGCGCGAGAGCCAAGTGAGAAACGCGGGAACCCCTCCCGGCGGGATGGGATGCCGGAAGGGGCGGGGGAGGAACCCCGTCTAGGTGGTAGAGTAGGACACGAGGTCCAGTTCGACGCGCGGGCCCTCGAAGGCGCCGATGCCGATGTCCGCCCGCACGACGTTCCCGACCTGGCCGCTGAACCAGGCCAAGGCGAAGGCGTGGGGCACCTCGACGTCCATCGACTCCGTGAGGTTGAGCATCGCGCTCGCGTCACGGTCGGCGACCGGCCCGAACTCCCCGCGGGACGTGGTCACGGGCAGGGCGCGGAAGGTCCCCGCCGGCGTGGTCACGTTCTCGAACATCCCCGTGCGCATCGTCAGGTGCAGGGGCACGGTGAAGTTCACGGCGTGGCTCGTCTCGAACGTCACGTTCGGCCCGGAGAAGTCGAAGGTGGACGCGTACCGGACCGTCGCGTTCGAGGTGGCGTTCCAGGTCTCGTTCTGCTGCAGGGGGAACGCGTACGTCTCGAGCGGCGGCGCGAACGAGATCGCGGTCGTCGCGGTGTAGTTGAGGGAGTACGTCGCGTTCGCGAGCATGCCGAGGTCGGTCCACGTGCCGGAGCTCAGGGTCCACGTGCTACCCAGGTGGACCGTGCGCACGGCGTACACGGGCGCGAGGTCGGACGCGCGGTACCAGACGAAGCCCGTCAGGGTCACCGCGTGCACCGACAGCGTGTCGAGCATGGGCTGCGTCCCGATCTCGGGCTGCGGCTCGCCGAGCGCCAGGGTGGCGTCCACCGTGGTGTTCCACGCCTGGCCGTACGGCGTCGACACGCTGCCCACGACGGTCTCCGTGAGCGTGCCCGCCACGAGGGATTCGTTCGTCATCGACGTCCCGACGAGCATCTCGCTCGGCAGGACCTGCGCGTCCATCGATCCGAGGGACACGTTGTACGTCCACGTGTCGCCCACCTTCCACGAGGGAGCGGCGAACGACGTCGCGGTCGAAGGTCCCGCCGAGAAGGCGTTCAGGATGCCCGGGACGAAGGCCACCGCAGAGGCCGCCAAGGCGATCGCCAGGAGCGGCACCGCGAGCAAGGTCAGCATCTTCCGTTGCATGGTTGCGTGCCTCCTCGGAAGTTCGCCTGTCTATCGGGGCGGCAGGGTATATCCCCGTTATTGGACGGCCGTGGAAGGCGACGCGCAGTTCCCGCCTTCGGTGCGCCGAAACGCCCAGCGGCCTCAGCGGGACGCGGGCTGCCGGATCACGGTCTTCAGCTTCTCCGGCGCGCTGCGGCGCGGGTCGCCCATGTAGATCTCGTGGTGCTTCCCGGCCAGCCGGTAGCCGCTCTGCCGAATGAAGGCGTGCAGCCGTTCGATCGTGGGCGCCTCGGCCGAATACGGCCCGACGTGGAGGATCTGGGCAGCACGGCCCTCGCGGAACCGTTCCAGGCGGACGCGCGACAGCCCGGGTGGATTCTTCCGTTCCCGGAGCTGGCCCACGCTTTCGTCGAAGAGCTTCCTCGTCACGGTCGGCGGCTCGAAGAGCATCAGGGTCCAGTGCCAGTCGCCCGCGTCGGCGGGCGGGAACGAGTCCCCGGGTTTGGTCCAGAACAGGCCCTCGAGCGGCATCACGGGGACGTCCGGGATCCCGGCCTTCTTCGCGGCGAACTTGATCGTGTACGCGACGCCGTACAGCGCGCCGATCGCCTCCGCGAACTCCCTCGACGTATCCGGCGCGCCCTCGCCGTCCACCATCGCGAACTGCATCGCGGGCACGTCCACGAACACGGGCTCCTTCGCCGACGGGAAATACAAGGCGCGAAGGGGTTCGGGCAGGTCCTTCTTGGCCATGGTTCCGCCGCGACCGCCATGCGTTTCCCGAGGCCATGAGGGCTCGGCATGTACTCGAACCGGACGCGTCGCAAACCTTTAAGGGGACGAGGACATCGAGGCGCCCTGCCCCATGGCCCGGATCCCTTTGTCCGTCATCGTTGGATTCATCGTGCCGCTTATCCTGATCGTCGTCAACCTGGCCATGGGGTACGGCGGCATCCTGGCCTTCATCTTCCTCGTGGTCTGGCTGGGGATGGCGATCTTCCTCATCCTGCCCGAGGACAAGGGCACGGCCTAGGTGCCCTCGAGCTCGTCCCCGCCGACCTTGAGCTCGACCCATTCGTCGATCAGGCGCACGTCCTCCAGGACGACGGTCACCATCTCGCCGCCCTCGTCCTCCACGATGAGGGAGTCGAGGGTGTCCTCGCCCTCCACCGTGTCCCGGACCACGCCGACGAACTCGCCCTGGTTGTCCACGACGTTGAGGCCGGACAGGAGATCGACGAGCGCCCCCTTCAGGTTCACCTTGTCCGAGATCGAGCCGAGGTGGCGCCGGCCGAGGCGCAGGAGGCCCGCGGAGCCCTCGCCGAGGACCAGGGCGTTCTCCTCCTCCGCGGACACGTAGCCGAGCTCGATCCCGTCCGTGTCCACGACCGCCATCCCGACCAGGGACTGCCCCCTGCGCGTCGCCAAACCGCCGACCTCCCGAGACCGCCCCGCAGGACGGTTGGGCCCGGCGCCGATGCGGGCACCCCTACTTGAAGCTTTTCGGCCGGATGCGCACGCCCGCGCCCTGAGCCAGGGGCCGGCGGCCTCCCTGTTATCGCCCTCGATATCGAGGTCGCTTCTTTTATACCGGAATCCCGGCCATCGCGCCGGCCGTCCTCCCGTACTCACAGGAGGGCACCCGGTCGTGAGCATGCCCCGCTGCGTCCTTTGCGAATCGGAGGTCCCGGAAGGCCGGACCCAGTGCGATGCGTGCGGGCAACCGGTGGACCGTCCGGTCTCGACCCGTGCGTCCCCGGCGGCCGTCCGCCGGGCCCTCGAGGCTGCGCGGAAGGACCTCGCCGCGAACGCGAAGGCCCGCGCCGACGTCTCCTTCGCCCGCGGGCTCGTCGAGCGCGCGGAGCAGACCGAGGCCGCCGGGGACTTGGGCCGCGCCCTGGACCTGGCCCGCGGCTCCCGCCGTTCGATCGACCTGTCGAAGCGCCGCGCGCGGGTGAACGACGCCCTTGCGAAGGCGGCCGCCGTGCTCGCGGACGCGAAGCAGGCGGGCATCGAGCCCACCGCGTTCGAGTGGAACATCCAGAAGGCGAAGGCCCGCGCCGACACCGGCGACACCGCCGGCGCGGAGAAGCTCCTCCGCCGCATCTCCGTCCGCACCCTGGACCAGCGCCGGGAGCGGCTCCTCCAGAAGGTCCTGGACAACGCGCAGGCGCGCGTGAACTACGCGCGGGAGCGGGGCGGCAGCGTCGCGGACGCCGAGGCCGCGCTCGCGGATGCGCGGGAGGCCCTCGCCCTCCGGGAGTATGCGAAGATCCGGCCCCTCGTGGCCAAGGCCATCGGGAAAGCCGACGCGGCGCGGAAGTACGCACGCGCCCAGGGCATCCTGGACCGCGCGGTGGCCGACGTGGACGGCGCGCGGAAGGGCGGCGTCAACATCACGGAATCCCGCAAGCATCTCACCCTCGCGCGGGACGCCCTCCGGCGGGGCGTGTTCGCGGAGGTCCAGAACCTTTCCCAGAAGGCCCGCCACGGGCTCCGGGAGGCTCGGGTGCATGCCGCGGTCGAGTCGGTCCTCCGCGACTCCGAGCGGGGGGTCACCCGCGAGAAGCGCAAGGGCGTCGACGTCACGCGCCCCGAGGCGTACCTCCAGGAGAGCGAGAGGGCCCTGGGGATCCGCGACTACGCGAAGGCCCGCGAGTTCGCGAAGGACGCCCACGACGCGGTCCGCGAGGCCGTGCTCCTCAAGCACGCCCAGGACTCCCTCGCCGCACTGCGGCTGGACCTCGAGGATCTCAAGCGGCTGGGCGCCGACTCCGCGGAGTTCGAGGGCACCCTGGCCGAACTGGAGAAGGCCATCCAGTCGGGGGACCTCGCGAACGCGCGGAGGCTCGTCACCCACGCGCGCCACACCGCCGAGACGGCCCGCGATGCGCACTACCGCGGCGTGATGGAGCGCTCCCTCAAAGTGATCCTGATCAACGCCTCCCGGGGCCTCGACCCCGAGGTGGGGCGGCAGCTCCTCCGGCAGGTCGACGACGCGGTCTCCCTCGGGAAGAGCGTGGACCTGCAGTCGCTCATCGACCAACGGCTCTCGACGACGGACGCGGCGACGGAGAAGAGCCTCAACGAGCGCGTCCTCGTTGCCCGCGACGAGATCGTCCGCCTGCGCCAGGCCGGGCAGGACACGGTGGCCCTGGAGGGGAAGCTCGCGGACGCCGCGATCGCCCTCCAGGAGAAGCGGTTCAACGCCGCGGACGGGCTCCTCGACGGGGTGGAGCACGACTTCCAGTCGATGCGCGAGACCCTGCGGGGGACCGCGGCCGAGGCCCTCGGCCGTGCCCGCGGCGAGATCGACCACGCGCAGGCCGCCGGCGTCGCCGTGGACGCCACGGTCACGATGATGCTCAAGGAGGCCGAGACCGCCTACGCGGAGGCGCGCTACGGGGACACGATCTACATCAGCCGGTCCTGCACGGACGAGGTCCAGCGAATCGCTCAGGCCGCCCAACAGGAGACCGAGGCGAAGAAGGAGGCGGACACCCGCGCCCGCGAGGAGCGCGCGCAGGGGCTCCGCCAGCGCATGGACGCGGTGAACCAGGACATCCAGCGCCTCGTCGCGGAGAACGTGGAGCTCTCGAAGGCCTTGACCCTCCTCGCGAGCGCGAGCGAGGCGATCAAGGACGGCGACCTGGACCGCGCGGAGCGCTACATCGCCGCCGCGGAAGGGCTCGTCGAGGGCGCGAAGACCGCCCTGGGGCAGCAGGCCGGGAAGACCCTCGCGCTCCTGCACGAGAAGGTGGACGTCGCGCGCGGGGAGGGCTTCCTCACCCCCGCGATGGAGGCCTCCCTCGCGGAGGCCGATTCGCACCTGCAGGACGGGCAAGCCGGGAAGGCCCTGCAGGTCGCGGGCGGTCTGGACCGGGCCATCGAGGAACGCCGCAGGGAACGGCTCCTCGAGCAGCAGCGGGTCGCCATAGACAAGGCGAGGTCCGCCGCCACGAAGTTCATCGCGGTCAAGAAGCTCATCGAGGACCTCCGCAAGGCCGACATCGACATCACGGGGGCCGAGGAGGACCTGGGCAAGGCGGAGAAGGCCCTCGAGGAACGTGCCTTCGACGACGTCGACGCGATTCTCACGGACCTGGACGAGACGGCCAAGGAGCTCATGGACGAGCTCGTGGGCGCCGCCCGGAGCCTCATCGAGCGGGCCGATCAGCGCGTCCGCGACGGCCGCGAGAAGGGGATCGACGTGGAGGCGGCGGCGGGCGAGCTCGCCCGTGCGCAGGACCACTTCGACCACCAGGAGTACGCGGACGCCGTCGAACTGGCGCGGGACGCGGACCGGAAGGTCTCCGAGGCGCTCAAGCTCATCGAGGACACCAAGGCGCTCGAGGCGCGGCGAGCGCAGGAGGCCGCCCGGGCGGAACTCCAGTCCCTGCGGAAGATCATCGCCGACCTGTCGCGCGCGGACATCTCCATCGTGAACGCGGACGCCGCCATCGCCCGGGCCGAGAAGGCGTTCGAGGAGGGCCGCTACGCCGACGTCGCCCCGGAGCTCGGGGAGACCAAGGAGATGGCCCACGGCCTCACGACGGGCCTCGAGGCCGCGGCCCGGGACCTCGTCACGACGGCGGAGCGGGACGTGGAGGAGACGCGCACCGCGGGCGTGGACCCCGGCCGCGCCGCGATGGTCCTCGTGAACGCCCACGAGGCGATCGAGGACGGGCGGTACGTGGAGGCGATCGAGTACAAGAAGGTCATCGAGGACATCCTCTCCAGCGCGAAGCGGGTCAGCGCCACGCGAACGATCCGCGACGAGCTCGAGGAGCTCCACGCCCAGATCGACGCGCACGCGAAGCTCGGCGCGGACATGCGCATCCCCCTGGAGATCCTGGACCGGGCCCAGGGCCGCGCGACCGACGCCGACCCCGACGAGATGCAGACCTACATGACGGAGATCTCCGGGGCCATCGACATCGCGGCGAAGGCGCACATGGACGGCGTCGTTTCCTCCCTCGCCCCGCTCGTCGACGAGGGCACGGAGCTCGGCCTGCACGCCGAGGAGCTCAAGGACTACCAGCAGCACGCCGCCGAGGCGGCCCTCGCCGGGGACCTCGAGACGGTCTACAAGGTCAAGGGCGACCTCCAGGAACGCGTCCTCGAGGCGAAGCAGCGCTCGCTCCAGAAGCGCTCCCTCGAAGAGGTCCAGAACCTGGAGGACCTGCTCGTCCAGAGCGAGCGGCTGGGCATCCCGGTCGCGGAGGCGCGGGACAAGCTCGACGTCGCGCGCAAGGCGATCGAGGCGGGGGACGTGCCGGCCTTCCAAGAGGGGGTCGCGTCCGCGAAGGACGCCCTCGAGCGCTCCCGAAACGAGCACCTCACAAGCCGGTACGAGTCGCGGATGCACACGGTGTCCGCGATGATCGCGAACGCGAAACGCCTGGGGGCGGAGCTCGGGGAGTCCGAGGCCTCGTTCGCCCAGGCCGAGGAGGCCCTCCGCAAGAACGACCTCGCTATGGCGGACATCCTGATCAAGCAGGCCGAGGTCGCCATCGGAGTCCAGATCGCGAACTTCATCAAGAACCGCTACCCGAACCTGGCCCTGCACCTCCCGACCACGGGCCTCCAGGCGAACGCATGGAACCGGTACGTGTTCGAGGTCGAGAACAAGGGCAAGCTCCCCGCGAGGAACGTGGCCTTCGAGTTCGAGGGGGACGCCGAGGTGAAGGGCGCGACGCCGATCACGGAGCTCGGCGTGGGCGAGCGCAAGCTCGTGGAGGTCGGCCTCAAGCCCACCGCCGCGGGAGAGCTGCCCCTCACCGTCGACGTCGCGTACCAGCGGATGTTCGACGAGAACCGGTACGAGCTCAAGGACCGGGAGGCCGTGAAGGTGGAGCCGCAGGGGACCTACCTGGTCGAGGACGTCTTCCTGATCCACTCGGACGGCCGGCTCATCTGCCACGAGTCCCGCCAGTTCCGCGAGGAGATCGACGAGGACATCTTCTCCGGCATGCTCACGGTCGTCCAGGACTTCATCCGCGACTCCTACAAGCGCTCGAAGACGACGCTCAAGCGGCTGCAGTTCGGTGACTCCACCATCCTGATCGAGCGATCCCCGCACACGTTCCTGGCCACGGTCCTCGTGGGCGAGGACACGAAGCTCCTCACCCTGTACATGGCCCAAGTCTTCCAGGAGGTGGAGACGAGGTACGGGGAGATCTTGGAGAAGTGGACGG
>OFHK01000280.1_pt1 | contig 16154 bp, 15 predicted proteins | sample 1521951 | NCBI WGS metagenome assembly OFHK01 (sample SAMEA2468436, study PRJEB22500) | soil metagenome | biome: Glassland; feature: Farmland; material: Clay | place: Australia | collected 2013-01-31 | depth 0.55 m
CCCGGCGGCGGGGGCCGGGTGGGCCGGCCCGCCGCGCGGTGTGCCGCGGTCTTTGGGGCGCGGGTGGGGGGGGCGCGCGGCCGGGAGGCCGACATGCCCGAGGGGCGCCAGGGGGGGCTGCGGGGCGCGTGGGGCGCTGCCCCCGCCGCTTCACAGCCACAGCGGGCACGCGGCCGCCCGAAGAGCCAGCCGGGGCGCGCACATCTCACCCGCCGGGACGAGCAACCGGAGCTGACGTGAAGGTCCTCATCCTGCTCAACGATCCGCCCTACGGCACCGAGCGGTCCTACAACGGGCTCCGCCTGGCCGGCTCGCTCGCCAGGCAGGACGAGGTCGATCTGAAGGTCTTCCTCTTCGGCGATGCCGTGGGCTGCGCGATAGCCAGCCAGAAGGTTCCCGACGGCTACTACCACCTGGACCGGATGCTGGCCTCCGTCATCCGCCATGGCGGGGAGGTCGGATGCTGCGGGACCTGCATGGATGCCCGCGCCCTTCCCGAGCAGGCCCTGGTGAAAGGCGCCCGCCGCTCCACGCTGGAGGAGGTGACCGAGTGGACGATCTGGGCGGACAAGGTCGTGAGCTTCTGAGCCCATCATTGCGGCCGCGCGTGCCAGGCACATGCGCACCCCCGGGCGCCGCATCCGGATCCCGGGGGGAGTGAAAGGAAAGGAGCGAGGCGATGGCCGTGAACGTGGTGATCATCGGCGGGTCCTTCGGGGGGCTGACCACCGCCTATGAGCTGCGGCGCCACCTCGGCCCCGGCAAGGCGGCGATTACCCTGGTCTCGAAGGAGCCCCGCTTTGTCTTCGTGCCGTCCCTGCCCTGGGTCGCGATGGGAAGCCGCAGCCTGGGGCAGATCTCCTTCGCCCTCGGCCCGGCGCTCGCCCGCAAGCAGGTGGACCTCGCGCACGAGACGGTGCTGCACATCGATGCCGGGGCGAAGACCGTCACGACGGACAAGGCTGAGCGCCGCTACGACTTCCTCGTCATCGCGACGGGGCACCGCAGCGCGAACGAGGCCGTGGAAGGCCTCGGCCCCTCCGGCGGGCCAGGGCACTCGCTCATGTCGGCGCCGGAGGCCGAAGAGCTCGGCGGCGCGATCCGACAGCTCCTCGACGAGCCCGGCCCGGTCGTCGCCGGGGCAGCACCCGGCGCCAGCTGCATCGGGCCGGTCTACGAGTTCGCCTTCGAGCTCGACCACCTGCTGCGCCGCCGCCGGATGCGCCATGCGGTGCCGATCACCCTCATCACCCCCGAGCCGTTCGTGGGCCACATGGGCATGGGCGGGGCGGGGACCATCCGCCAGCTCCTGGAGCAAGCGCTCGAAGAGCGCGACATCGCCTACCTGACCTCCGCGGCGGTGACGAAGATCACCGCTGCGGCAGTCGAAACCGAAGGGGTGGGCACGGTCCCCTCAGTCCTGTCGATGGTCATCCCTCCCCTTGGCGGCGTGGAAGCCGTCGCCGGCAGCCCGGGACTGTCCAACCCGAAGGGCTTCGTCCCCGTCGACGCCCGCTACCGGCACCCGGCCGCCGACGGAGTCTACGCCGTCGGCGTGGCCGTGGCCATGACCCCGGTCGCGGAGACGCCGGTGCCGGTCAACTTCCCCAAGACCGGGCACATGACCGAGCAGATGGCCACGATCGCGGCGGCGGACATCGCGGCGCGGATCGCAGGAGGAGAGGGGAAGACCGCCGAGCTCGGCGCCCGCTGCGTCATGGACATGGGCGATCGGGGCGTCTACATGGCGGTTAATCCTGTCCGCCCGCCGCGCGACAAGATTCCCGCCGTCTCCCAGGGCCGCCGCTGGCTGCTCGCCAAGCGGGCCTTCGAGCGCCTCTACCTGTTCTCCGCCCGCCGGGGTCGGCGGGTGCCGACAGCGCTCGGATGGTGAGCCGATGGACGAACCCCGGCGCGATGCCTCGCGGGCCGTCCGCCCGTCCGCCGCGCCACGCAGGCGCACGCGCCTGTGCCTGCCCCGGGCGGGAAACGTGCTCGCCGTCTGCGCCCATCCCGACGACGAGTCCTTCGGGCTCGGGGCGGTCCTCGCCGCCTTCTCCGGGCAGGGCGCACGGGTCCGGGTACTGTGCTTCACCCACGGCGAGTCATCCACGCTCGGGCAGACCTCCCGGTCCCTCGGCGAGGTGCGCGCGGAAGAGCTCCGCGCCGCCGCCGCCGTGCTCGGCGCCGAGCTGCTCTCCTATCCCGACGGGAATCTGGCGGGTTTTCCGGCCGGGGAACTCGCAGGGCTGGCCGGGGACGCCCTCACCGGTGCGGACCTCCTGCTCGTCTTCGACCAGGGCGGCATCACCGGCCATCCGGATCACTGCCAGGCCACAGCCGCGGCGCTCCTCGCGGCACGCAGGCACCAGCTGCCGGTGCTCGCCTGGGCACTGCCCGAGGAGGTCGCAGCCCAGCTCAACGCAGAGTTCGGCACCACCTTCGCCGGACGGCCGCACAGCCAGCTTGACATCGTCATCGACGTCGACCGCGCCCGCCAGCGCTCGGCGATCGCCTGCCACCCCAGCCAGTCAGCCGACAACCCCGTGCTGTGGCGGCGGCTCGAGCTGCTCGGAGCCGGCCCTGGTTTCGGGACCGCACACCGTCACCCAGCTGTGCCACGCCATTCAGGCGCCGCAGTCGAACACCTCCCAGCATCTGGCAACCCTGCGCGACCGCGGGCTGATCAAAGCCGACCGGCACGGCGCCAACGTCGTGTACTCCCTCCGGCACCCCAAGATCGTGGACGCCATCGACCTCCTCCGCCAGGTGATGGCCGACGAACTCACGCGACAGCAGGCACTGCGCTCCCGCCGCCGACCAGGGACGTGACCACAGGGCGCCATCCCGGCGACCCCAGCACCCGCAACCTGCCTGGCCACCACGCCATGGGCACGCGCACCGGACCCGAGGTCCGCTGACCGGCTCCGGCCGCAGCCAGCCGCCCCGGGCGCTCCGGTGGCCGGGGTGTCCGCGCCGGGTGGCCCGGAGTCAGGCAGCGGGCGGACCGGCCGTGCGGCCGGGCCGGGTTTCGTACATGCGCACGGCGACGACCACCCCGGAGATGGCAGTGAGGGCGGCGCTAGTGTAGAGCACTGGTCAGGGCCAGTTGGCTGCGCCGGGCGTGTTCGGATTATCGAACATTAGCGATGCTAAGGATTGTCGTGGGAGCCAAGTTGGGAGCCAACGGCGCCAGCCACCCGGCGACGCCAGGCCACACCGAGCCAGAGTCGCTGCAGGTAAACAGCCAACAGGGCGACGTCTGGCACCGCCAGGCGATGGGCCAGGCCTGTATGGCATGCAAGAGGTCAGGAGTCCGAATCTCCTTAGCTCCACGGGTCAGAAGCATAATTCGAAAATGTGAGCACCACCTCCAGGCCAAATACAGCAGCGAAATACAGCAACGCAGCTGCACAGAGATGCCACACACCAGTGCGGATCGGGCGCCATCGCCCACGGAGAACTGCTGGCAGGGCTCGCCGTGGCCGGAACCCTGGCTGGCTTGCGGCGCAGTGACCAGGAAGCACGGCTTCTCTGCCTGCTTTATGACACTTGCACCGCTGACCGTGCGCAGCCCTGCCGGCGTCACGGACGGCGTGGTTTGCGGGATGACTCTTGGCGCCCAGGCAACTGGTCACCCCCAGCCGTGTCTTGGTCACCGTGTTGGCCTGCCAGCGCCGTGGGTTCGCATGTCCGCGGGCAGGCTGAGCCGGTGGCGCCGCGCCGGGTTTGCGCCCGGCGCGGTCAGCTCGGTGTCAAGGCGCGAGTGCTGGCGCCAGGGCGCGATCCGGCGCAGGTTGCGGCGCGCAGGCGCAGCACCAGCACGGATCCGGCGCACAGGCAGCGCACCGGTCTGGCTTGGGCCGGACCTGGGGAACCGGCCAACGGGTGCTGGAAGCCGTCAGATCGCGCTGGTTACGGACAGTGAGGACAACGATCGTGCGACGGATCCCCGGCGGCACAGATCGAGCGATACACGGGTGATCATCTCCGCATATCGGACCGGGAAATCAGCGATGATCACCCGTGTATCTAGCGTTACTTAAGGCGAAAATAGATTTTTGGAGGTTGCCAGGAATTAGGCGTAGACGCGGCGGATGTAGGCGAGTTTCGGGTCCGCGAAGAATGAGCGGACCTTTGCCGGTGCCGCGTGGAGCAGGCGGAGCGCCCGTTCGGCGATCTCGAAAAGATGGCCGGGGCGTTGCGGGACGATGTGCGCGATGTGATCGTGCTTCACGTTTTTCCAGACCCATTCATCAGGGTTCAGGTCGGGAGAGTAAGACGGCAGGAAGAACAACTCGATCCGGTTCTCGTGCTTCTTAACCCATTCCCGGGTCTCCTTCGACGTGTGATATCCGGCGCGGTCCACGATGAGGAATAGCTTTCCCTTGATATCATGAATGAGGCGGTCCAGGTATTCAGTGAAAAGCGCTGAATCCATCGTTCCCTCGAAGACCATCCAATGCATTGGACCACGCATGCTCACGGCTGATATCATGCCGATTGACTCGCGTTTCCCGGTTCCTTTCACGACCGGGGTCTGCCCGACCGGTGCCCAGGTGGTTCCGGCGTGGTGGTCGGTCCGGCACCCGGCCTCATCTGCGAAGAAGATCCTGGCACCCTCCCTTTCGGCGCGTTCCTTAATTGCCGGGAAGGTTTCCTCCTGCCATATCCTGCGTTTCTCCTGGTCCCGTTCCAGCGCCTGGTACACCGGCCGCTGCGGCGAGAACCCAAGCATCTTCAGGATCCGGCCCACGTTCTGCTCCGAGTAGTCCACCCCGAATTTCCGCCGGATCAGCTCGCGGACTATCTTCCTGGTCCACAGCCCGAGATCAAACTCCAACTGCCGGGGATCCATGCGAATCCAGCCGGAAAGCTGCAATAGCTGTTTATCGCTCAGCAGCCGCTTCCGGCCGGATGCTATCTTCGTGGACAATTCCGCGAGCCCGCCCTCGCGGTACGCCTTCTGCCATCCGTACACCGATGATTCGGTGACATTTAGAATCCGGGCCACCTCAGCCTTGGTATATCCCTGGTTTAGCAGCCTGATAGCTTCAACCCGCTCTTCGTTAGTCGAGCGCCGCCCTTTCCGTGCCATGCATATATTTTAGCACGAATTTCCCAAAACCTCCAAAAACTCACGTTCTGCTTACTATACGGCCCGAAGGGCTTGGTGATCTCCGATCACCCGTATAACGCCGACTCGGCGCGCTGGGTCAGGCGTGTCAATAACCGCCGTATGCGTGCGCAGATTTTCCAGTTCTGGGCATGTGGCACTGGGCAGCCCGTGACGTCCACTGCCTCTGTGTCGGCACATCGCCTCGCTTACTGTAACTCCTCTGCCCTTATGGGCAGCTGTCTTGATAGGCTGTACCTGGCGCATGTAGGGCCCATTCGGTTCGGCTGAGACCAGTCCCTGCAAGGCTGCGCCTTGATTCTGAGTTCGGCGAAGTCGCGCCAGAGGAAGCCCGACCACAACCGTACACAGTTGTGCCGAGGCTGGTGGAGGCGAGGGTGCGGCCATCGGGCTGAGCGCGACGCTGGTGACGGGCTTGGTAGCGCCGGTCATGGGTTCGCCGGGCGGCTGCGGCTGCGCGGGATCGGCCACATCCCATAACCGGACCGTGCCGGCTTGGTCGCCGGCGGCGAGCGTGCGCCTATCGGGGCTGAATGCGACGCTGGTGTCGAAGCCGGAGGTAGTGTTGGCCGGACTTCCGAAGATCGTAGGCAGATCGGGACTTGATCGATAACGTTCCTGCTGGTCAGGGGCTAGCGACGGGTTCCCAGACGCGAGTTGCTGTAGGCACACGCGATCCGGCGTGTCGCTTGTGCTGGCCTGCCCGGATGGCTTGCCTTGTAGGCGTGTACCTGCGGGAGTCGCGGCGGCGGAACAGGGACGGCACCGTGGTGTCCTACCTGCAGCTGGCGCACAACGAGCGGCACCCGCGCACCGGCAGCCCGGTCGCGAAGGTGATCCACAACTTCGGCCGGGCCGACAAGGTGGACCGGGCCGCGCTGGCCCGGCTGGTGGCCTCGATCTCGCGGTTCCTGGAGCCAGGGCAGGCGGTCGCGGCCGCAGTATCCAGCGAGGTTGAGGTGATCGACTCACGCCGGATGGGCGGGGTATGGGTGCTGGACCGGGTGTGGGAGCGGCTGGAGGTCTGGGCTGCGATCCGGAAGGCGGCCGCGGGGCGGCGGCTGGACGGCCAGGCGGCCGAGCGGGTGATCTTCGCGCTGGCCGCGCAGCGGGCGCTGGAGCCCGCCAGCAAGCTGGCCGCGACCCGGTGGGTGGCCGAGCGGGTGTTCATCGAGGGCTGCCCGGGCTTCTCCGACGATGCCGCCTGCGCGGCGATGGACTTCCTGCTGGCGGCGCTCCCCGAGATCGCTAGCGAGATCTTCTACTCGGTGGCGCACCTGCTGAACCTGGACGTGGACATTGTCTTCGTGGACACCACCTCCACCTACTGGGAGCTGGAGGTGGCCGCCGAGGTGGCCGAGGTGGCCGGGGAGGACGAGGACGACGAGCACCTGCCCGAAGAGGAGGGAGCGCGGCTGTCCGGCCACTCCAAGGACCACCGCGACGACCTGCCCCAGGTGGTGATCGCGATGGCGGTCACCCGGGACGGGATCCCGGTGCGCTGCTGGACCTTCCCCGGCAACACCGGCGACCAGAAGATCATCCGGAAGGTGAAGGACGACCTGGGGTCCTGGAACCTGCGGCGGCTGGTCTGGGTCGCCGACCGCGGGTTCGCCTCCGCCGCCAACCGGGCCTACCTGGCCCGCGGCGGCGGGCACTACATCCACGCCGAGAAGCTCCGGGGAGCCAATGCCGGGGCCGCCACAGCGCTGGCCCGGCAGGGCCGCTACCGCGCCGTCGCCGGGAACCTGCGGGTCGAGGAAGTCTGGGTGCCTTCCCGGGACGCCGGGGCGCGGGCCGAGCGGTTCGTGGTCTGCCACAACCCCGAGCAGGCCTGGCGGGACCAGCTGGTCCGCGGCCGGCTGGTCACCCACCTGGAAGGCCTCATCGGGGGCTCCGACGCCTGGGCCCAGCGCAAGCGCGACGAGCTCGCAGGCTCGCTGAAGGACAAGCCGGGGCTGCGCCGGTTCCTGCGCCGCACCCCGGGCGGGCTGCTGCGCATCGACCACGGCGCGATCAAGCGGGAAGCCGGCCTGGACGGCAAGTGGCTGCTGCGCACCAACGACGACACGCTTACCCCTGACGACCTGGCCGCCGCCTATAAGCAGCTGGTCGCGGTCGAACGCGGCTGGAAGGACATGAAAGGCGCGCTCAAGCTACGGCCCGTCTACCACTACCGCGAGGGCCGGATCCGCGCTCACGTCCAGCTGTGCTGGCTCGCGCTGCTGCTGATCCGGGTGATGGAGACCGCGGTCTGCGATACCTGGCGCAACATCCGCTGCGAGCTGGACCGGATGCATCTGGTCACGCCTGCCACCGCCGACAGCCGGGTCGCCCAGCGATCCGCGGCCACGCCCGGCCAGCAGGCCATCCTGCACGCCCTGGACCTGCCCGAACCGCCGAAGTTCCTCGACTTCACGCTGCCATCGCCGCCTTGACCAGCGGCCATGCAGGGCCCGCAGCGTGTAGTAACACGACCATGCCCGGGCATGCTCGCGTTCCCGCAGCTCAGAAGCCAAATTCACCGGATCGTGTGTTCATGATCTTCGGAAGTCCGGGTTGGCGGTTAGTGGCGAACCGAGCTGCTCGGCTGCGACGACGTCCCACAACCGCACGGTGCCATCACCGGAGCCGGTAGCCGGTGGCGAGCAGTTCAGTCTCGCCGCCGCGGTAGATCTTGCAGGCAGGGATACTGGCCACGGGCAAAGGTATGCAGGGCGTGTCATCCTGGGCTTTCATATGAACATGCCACCATCCCGAGCCGGTCGGCCAAGACAAGGGTCCCCGGCGGCGCGGGGTCGGCCACCAGCAACCCGGCCGTTGGGGGCACGCCGACGTAGGCCTGCCCGCACCTCGCCGAAGCGTGATTGGATCCCATTCGCGACTCTCATAGTGGCTGTGCTGCCCAGCCTCGCAGCCTTCGCAGCCTTCTACTTCACCAGCAAGCAAATCCAGGCCACAAACAAACAGCTAGCGATTACCGAAACGGGGCAGATCACCGACCGTTACAACGCAGCCGTCACCAACCTCGGCTCTAGCTCCATCTTTGTCCGGCTTGGTGGCATCTATGCACTCCGGCGCCTTATGCACGACTCTCCGCCCGACCAGCCAACCATCGTCGCGGTGCTCTGCGCCTTCGTCCGTGATCAAGGTCCCTCAGCTGGGAAGCCGGAGAAGCCGCCTGCTCCCCATCTGCCGACAGACGTCCAGGCTGCGCTTACCGTGGTCGGCACCCGCAAGCCCGCACAGGATGGCAGCACGACCCTCATTGACCTCAATCATGCACTACTGGTCGATGCTCAACTGGGATCCCTGTCCCTGGCCAATGCGAACTTCTCTGGTGCCGACCTCGGCGGCGCAAATCTCTCCTTCACCCGCCTCGCGGGCGCGAATCTCACCGGAGCGAACCTTGCTGGCGCGAAGCTGACCGGTACCCACCTCGCCGACGCGAACCTCTCAAGCGGAAAGCTCACCATGGCGTCCCTCACCGACACCGACCTCACCGGCGCGGACCTCAGCCGCGCGAACCTCGCCGGGGCGGTTCTTGTCGGTGCGAACCTCAATGGCGCGTCCTTTTCTGGCGCGGACCTCTCCGGCGCGGTTCTCGTCAGCGCGAACATACCTGGCCTATCCTTCGCCACCGCGACCCTCACTGGCGCGGACCTCTCCGGCGCGACACTCACCCGCGGATACCTCGTTGGCGCGGACCTCTCCGGCGCACTGCTCGTCAACGCGGTCTTCACCGGTGCGGACCTTACCGGTGCGGACCTCACCCGCGCGGACATCCGTCATGCGATCCTCAACGGCGCGAACCTTAGTTATGTGAACCTCTCCGGCGCGGACCTCTACGCCGCACACCTCGCTGGCGCGAACCTGACCGGTGCGGACCTTACCGGCGCGGACCTCGGCGCTGCGATACTCACCCGCGCGAACCTAACAGGCGTGAACCTTACGGGCGCATATTGGCCGCGTGGGGTGACGGTTCCCGTCGGCTGGCAACGAAACCCTGACTCAGGTCTCTTGGAGAGTTCCAAACGCTAACCAGGACAGCGGCGAAAGGATTACCATGCTCACATTTTCGTTAAATCTTTCAAGAGGTTACATAGATGTTTTGCGGCTGGCTCGGCTTGATGGCCTCGGCTACTGTTCTGGCAGGTGAATGGAGTGTGGCACGCCACAAGATCAGCCTGCCATGTAGTTGTACAGGCTAGTTTTTCCACATGGTGAGGTGGTCCGTTGCGTTCAATCATCCAAAGGGCCTTGCGGACGGCGTGCGCCGGCAGCGCGGCCGTGGCCCTCGCCGTCTGTGCTGGTTGCAGCAGTCATTCGTTCTCCGTCCCATTCGTTAGCGGCATCTCATCCGGAAGCGGCATCTCATCCCGAGGCGCCATCTCATCCGGGCCCCCGTTCTCGCTCAGCCAGATCAACAACAGCTTTTCGGTGATGTCAGCCCTCAAGCCGCTCGCGGCCAAAGGCAAGGGGAGCATCGCGGTGATCCTGCCGGAAACCGCAACGGCCAGGCATTTTGCCGAGTTCGACGCGCCGTACCTGAAGGAATCGTTCCAGAAGGCCGGGCTCGCGGCCTCCCAGTACAGTGTGCAGATGCTGCTGGGCGGCGCCCAGCTCAGTGCCGCGCAGACGGCCATCAATAAGGGCGCGCGCGCGCTGATCGTGGACGCACGATACTCCGGGGTCGGCCCCCAGATCGAGTCCTACGCCAAAGCCCACGGCGTCCCGGTCATTGACTACGACTGGCTGACCCTCGGAGGTACCCGCAAGTACTACGTCGGCTTCGACAGCTTAAAGATCGGCGTCCTGCTCGGCCTCGGCCTGGTCAGCTGCGTGTCAGCCTGGAAAGTCAAGCATCCGCAGATCATCGTCATGAATGGAGCGCCCACCGACTACAACGTGGCACTATACGAGCAAGGCTACGACGCGGTCCTCGCCAGGCAGTTCTCCAGCGGATGGAAGGACGTCAGCAACCCGCCCGGCACCTGGAACCCGCTCATCGCGCTGAGTGAATTCCAGCAGCAGTACGCCACGCACAAGAACATCAACGCCGCGCTGATCCCCAACGATGAGAACGGGGGGCCCATCATCAGCTATTTGCAGGTCAAGGGCGTCAAAGCCAGGACGTTCCCGACCACTGGGCTGGACGCCACGCTGGGCGGCCTGCAGAACATCCTCGCCGGCTACCAGTGCGGCACCGTATACAAGCCGATCTACCTGGAGGCCCAGGCCGCCGCGGCGCTGGCCATGTACGTCCGGGCCGGGGTGACGCCGCCAGCCAGCCTGGTCAACTGGCACATAACAGATCCACAGACCAACAAATCTGTTGCATCCGTCCTTCTCACACCAGAATGGGTAACCGCTCAGAACATAGAGTCCACGATCATCGCGGACAAGTTCGTGCAGGCCTCCCGTCTGTGCGCTGGCCAGTACGCCTCGGACTGCTCTGCCGCTGGCATCGCAAACTGACGGAGGAACCGGACGGACAACGCCGAGCGCGATGCCCGCCACAAATGGTCCTGGCGGTCCCCAGCTTGAGCCTGAGAATTTGCGCGGCTGCTAATTTAGCCGGATCTCCGCGAGAGAGGATCAATAGGAATCTTCATTCGGCGAGGCGGACCGCCGTGTGACCTGAGTTCTATCAATTTAGTGCGCACTTACTGGGTTACTGTACCTGATGAGGGCGAGGGCGTCGCGCAGGTCGGGCGGTAGCGGGTCTTCGGCGGTGAGGGTGTGCTGGCCGACGCGGATCTGGACGGTGCGGTAGCGGCGGGCGGTGCGGACGAATTTCCTGATGGACCAGCCGGTGCGGTTCTCGATGAACCGGGTGATGGCCAGGGCGGCGAACACGATCGTGAGGTGGGCCTCGATGGAGTCGCGCTTGCGGTGATAGATGGGCCTGGCCCGCAGGTCGGACTTTGACATGCGGAAGCTCTTCTCGATGTTCCAGAGCTGGTGGTAGCTGCCGATGACGAAGTCCGCGGTGACGGGGGTGCCGTCGGGGCAGGCGGCCAGGTTGGTGACGTAGCCCTTGAGCCCGGCGAGGTCCCGTGCCCTGGCCTCGAGTTTGCGGTTGATGCTCTTCGTCGCGCCGTCGAGGGCGATGAACCTGTTCCGCTTGACTGGGGCCAGGCCGGCGACGGCTTTGGCAGCCTTGGCGACCTGCTCGTCGATCCCGCGCCGCGTCCGCCGCGTCCGCCGCGCCCGGTCGGCGCGGGACTGGTAATAGATCATCTGGTCGCGCCGCTTCGAGCTGGGCCCGGCAGGCCAGGGCTGGGTGAACAGGTGCCCGGTCGGGAATGCTCTCGCCCGGGTGCTCGCGCTTCCACTGCGCGACCTGGTAGGGGACGTCGGGGATCTTCATGCCGAGGATGAACGACAGGCCGGCGGCCTCGATGGCCTTCTGGTTCGCCTCGGAGATCATGCCCGCGTCGGCGACGACCGTGACGTCGGGCAGCTGGTGGGCGGCCATGAACTTCCCGATGACCGGCAGCATGGTCTTGGTCTCGGCCCGGTTGCCCTCGAAGGCGGAGACCATGAGCGGGAACCCGTCCTGCCCGGCAAGCAGGCCGATGGTGATCTGCGGCTCCAGGCGGCGTTCCTTGGAGAAGCCGGGCTCGCGGAAGCCGTCGCCGCGGTCGGCCTCGAAGTAGAGGGTCTATGCCGACCTTCTCGTTATGCCGATGTTCGGCGTGCTGCCGCAGGTCAGGCCGCCGGGCTGGTTCTTAAGGTCGGCATAATCTGATGGGCCGATCCTTCAAGTACTCGTTCTACTTGGAGGTGGTCTTGTGCGACCTGTTCACCCTGGTGCGCCGAGAGGTCCGCTTGCGGACGCGGTGGCAGCTGATCTGCGTGAATGGTTGACGGTCCAGGGATATTCGCCCGGGACGATCCCGCAGGTTGTCAGCGTGGCGTTGTGGCTGAGCGCGTGGATGGATGATCACGGAGTCGAGATCGAGGCGCTGGATGGCGGGCTGCTGGACCTGTTCGCGGCTGGCTTTGTCCCGGGTACTCCGGGGCGCAGCATGGCGATTGGCCGGATTTCAGTGGTTCGCCGTTTCCTTCTCGAGCCGCGCAGTCAGTCACGCCACGCGGCAGGCCCGGAACCGGCCGGTCCCGCTGGCGCGGAACTTGATGCGTGGGGCGCCTGGCAGCGCGACCAGGCCGCCGTCAGCGAGGGTGTCCTTCGTAACCGGCGCGGCTGGGCAGGCGGCTTCGTCGCCGCGCTCGCCGATGGTGATGCCGTCAGGTGGGAGGATTCCGGCGTCGCGATGGTCAACGCCTACATCGTCGAGCGCGGGAAAGGCTACGCGCCGGCGTCGTGTTCGCTGCTGGTCAGCGCAATGCGGTCGCTGCTGCGCTGGGCGCTGGCGACCGGGCGGATAGACCGCGACCTCAGCCGCGGGATTCTGCGCCCGCGGGCCACGCGCGCGACGCTGCCGCGCGGGCTCACGCCAGGCCAGGTCGATGCGCTGCTGGCCGCTGCCAGCCCGGCGACCAGGGTCGGCGTGCGGGACCGGGCCGTGGTGATCACGTTGTCGCGTCTGGGGCTTCGCGCTGGCGAGGCCGCCGGTCTCACACTCGATGACATCGACTGGGCAGCCGGCCGACTGACTGTCATCGGAAAGGGCCAGCGCCGTCTGGCTCTATCACGGTGGCCACCGCCCGCCGCCGCGGCGGGCTGCCCCGCATCGCCTTGCCGTACCGGACATGGCACACGCCCAGGGCGCCCAGCTCAGGGGCCGCCGGGTTCGCGGCGAAGTCGGACACGTCCAGCATCGCGGTCTCCCGGCGAACAGCCCCCACCCGTAGACCACCTTGAACAGCGTCGCGTCGCGGAACGCGGCCAGCCACCCCCTTGCGCCGCGATGACGCCGCCCGCTCCACGTGATCGTCGGCGGCGTCAAGGAACGCCTGCAACTCACCGCGGGTCAGCGGGCGGCGCTCCGACCGGCCCTCGTACCCGGCCGCGTGCACCGCGGTGTTGCCCTCGTGGCACACCTGGACCGGGCGGGCACCGGCCTGCTGCTCGCACTCGGCGACCCAGCCGTACCGGGGATCGCAGACGTAATCCAGGAAGCCCACCAGCGCGCCCTCATACGAGCGGACCGTCGAGTGCGCCCACCCGCCCGAAGCGACCCACTGCTCCACCCGCCCAGGCGTCCACTGCCACGGCCACGCCCCGGTGAAATCACGGAACCGGCGCACCAGCCGGGCCCGCCCGTCGATCAGCGGGCCGGTCAGCCGCTGCGCGGCCTGCTGGCGCCGCCAGCCCTCCAGCATCGCGTCGAACAGCGCGGGCTCGGGCCGCAGCGGCACCGCGCCGCCCGCCAGCACTAAAGCAGCCGGCCCAGCGGCCTTCCGCGTCCCGGGCACGAACACCTCCACGATCATGCATCAGAAGTAGCCAGACAGGCACTCAGTGCAACCGGATCAGGTGCCACATCCTGGCATCAGCCGCAACGCCGGGGACGCACCACCAGGTCAGGGGCGCGTGTCGCGGTCAGCGGCGCCGGCCCGCAGTCACACCCGGACGGGCGTGGCCGCCGGCGCGCCGCCCTGCCCCGGCCGCCATGATCGCACCCGGCGCAGCTACGAGCACCCGGACGCATCACCAGGTCAGCAAGCGCAACGATGACGCACACCACGCAACGGTGCCAGCCGCATCATCGATGCATCAGCTGCACGCGGCCGGTGAAGCTCCAGGTCAGCGCGGCCGCCAGCCGTCCCTGCCCGCCGGGTGCGCCGCACGGCCGCAAGCTGCACCGCAGGCAGCGCGTGCTCACGCAGCCTGCCGGATGATGCATCAGATGCAATTCTGCCCATTTGGGCCAGGGTGGCGGCGCCGTGGCGCAGGTCGTGGAGCCTGACGGGTGGGAGCCCTGCTGCGTCGGATAGCTGCCGGAAGTGGCGGGTCAGCCGATCGGGGGCTATCGGGTCACTGCCCAGGCCGGTGAAGACGTACCCGCTGTCGTGGTAGCCCTCGCCCATTGCCGTGCGTTCGGCTTGCTGGGTGGCGCGGTGGCGGCGGAGCACGGCGACGGTGGTGCGGTCAAGGGCGACCACGCGGTGGCTGCTTGGGGTCTTGGGCGGGCACAGGGATACAGGGATAGGTGCCCGTCGTATTGCTGCAGTTGCTGGCAGATCACGGCGGTGGCGCTGTCGAGGTCGACGTCGCACCAGCGCAGCCCGGCCGCTTCGCCGCGGCGTAGCCCGCGCAGCGCGATCAGGTGATAGGCGGCATATAGCCGGTCGCGCTGGATGGAGTTGAGGAAACAGGCGGTGTGTGCGGGTAGCCAGACCGCGACTGGCGGGCGGGTCCCGGTCTGCTCCCCATTCGTGGATCCGGGCGGCCGTCCAGACCACGGGCCGGGGACGGCGGGCTGAGGGTAGCTCGGTGCGGCAAGCGGGATTGTCGGTGAGGTAGCCGGCCCGGATCGCGGCGTTCAGGGCTGCGCGCAGCGCCGCTTTGATCCGCGCGAGGGTGGCTGCCGTGACCGGGCGTCCCGCCGCCGCGCGCTGGCGCGCGATCGCGGTGAGCATGGCCTGCACATGTGCGGTCCTCAGGTCGGCCAGCAGGATCTGGCCTAGGCAGGGATCCAGATACAGCCGGATGTGCGAGGCATAGCTGCGTAGCGTGGAGAACCTCGGTGCGTTCCGCGAGGCCAGCCAGTGCCGTAGCCACTGGCCAACGGTCATCAGCTGATCCGCCGGGCTGCCGGGCGGGGGCATCATCAGCCGGCTCAGCGCCGCATGGGCGGCTGCCTGGTCAGGGAACCCGCCACGGCGGATCCGGCGCCGCTGCCCGTCGGCGCCGGCGGGCAGTTCCATGCTGAGGTACCAGCTGCCGTGGCCCGGCTGCCCGCGGCGCGGGCGCCGGCTGCCTAACCGCCGCCCGTTCCGCTGGTCGCGGCACCCGCACCAGGTGTAGATACTGCCCTGAGACCTCATGATCGTCCTCCTCCGGGTTCCTGTTCGATTGCGGGCTGCCGGGGGCCGCGCCGGTGAGCGGACCGCGGCCGGTCACGAACGCCGTCGGCGGTTTCAGCCCGCGGCAGCCCGTTGGTTTACAAGATGCTAAACTTGAGGGGCGCGGAGAGGAGGCTGGTGGGCCGTTGGATGAGTGGGAGATCTACCTCACCGACGAGGTCCGCGACTGGATCCACGCTCTGGATAACCGCTCGCACAGGCTGGTCGTGCAGGCGATCGACATTCTCGCCGACCGCGGCCCGGCGCTGGGCAGGCCTATGGTCGATCACATCGAGCACTCGGCGATCCAGAATCTCAAGGAGCTGCGGCCAGCATCGGCGGGCCGCAGCGAGTTGCGGATCTTATTCGTCTTCGACCCGTGGCGTTCAGCGATCCTGCTGGTTGCCGGGGATAAAGCGGGTAACTGGAAGCAGTGGTACCGGCAGGCGATCCCTCGGGCCGAGCAGTTGCTGGAGATCTACCTGAAAGAACGGGCCGAGGAAGAGGAACGGGGTGGCTGATGGCCTTCACCAAATGGTCTGACATCCGCGGTGAGCACATCGAGCGGATCGGGCAGGAGGAGTTTGAGGCGGGCAAGGAGCAGATGCTCGCCGAGGCCCGCGGCTGGCGGCTGGCGGAGATCCGCCGCCGACGGGGCATGACGCAGGCACAGGTCGCCGCCAAGATGGGGGTCGGGAAAAGCCGGATCAGCCAGATCGAAAGGGGCCGCGTGTCCACCCGCGACGTCCTCGACCGCTACGTCGAGGCCCTCGGCGGGCGCCTGAGCCTGATGGCAGACTTCGGCGACGAGCTCCTGCGAGTCGGCTGACCTTCCCCGCCACGCGCTGGCCTGGGGCTTGTGGCAGGCCGCACCATTGCGCCAGCGCAAGGAGGCGCAGGGCAGTGCCAAAGGCCTCATCCCACCACGGTCACTCTGGGGTTACCCCGCTTTGACGGACAGGGCTGATGGCTCGGCCAGGCTACCTTGCCGATAATCTCCTCACGTGCGCTGGTCTTGTATTCGGCGGGGGTGCGGGTA
>OFHK01000284.1_pt1 | contig 16112 bp, 15 predicted proteins | sample 1521951 | NCBI WGS metagenome assembly OFHK01 (sample SAMEA2468436, study PRJEB22500) | soil metagenome | biome: Glassland; feature: Farmland; material: Clay | place: Australia | collected 2013-01-31 | depth 0.55 m
ACGGTCGGTCCCCCAGGAGGGCAAGAACGAGTGGCAGCAGGTGACAGGAAAACCGTCTGGGCACGCGTAGCGTCACGTGTCACCGCCTGGTCCCGGTGACATCCGGGTGACAAATGATCTTCAAGAGATCACCAGCGAACTGCTGCAAGCCCCTGACCTGCGGTTATGGGTGGAGCTGAGGGGATTTGAACCCCTGACCCCCTCGATGCGAAGAAGGTGCTGTTTATACCGATAAGTACGCACTATGTAGGCGACCGGACCCCACGGCCAAGGCCAGACACGCGTAACGCATTGCCCACGGCCATGTTCGCATGACTCAGGTCCTGCCTCCACGACCGGTCCGGGACAGCCCACCGGCCGCCCGGCGGCAAGCACCAGGCCAGCATGAAAGGACCGGCTCCGCAGCGGCCGGGATCAGTCCGGGCCGTGACCGCAGGTTCCCGCTATGCCCAGGATCGCCCGCAGTTCCGCCGCGTCCGGGGTGACCACCGTATGCGGCTGGCAGGACGCGCCTGGCAGGCGCTTGGCCACCAGTGCTGGCCGGGCCGAACACCGCTGCTCCCACCAGAACTCATACATCGGGCGCGCCGCGCGCAACTCGGTCAGCACACCCAGCTGGCGGCAGAACTCCGCAACAAGAGCCGCCCTGCCTGCCCCGCAGCTGCCTGGATCACTCCTGAAGTCCGTGCTCACCCCCGGCCTCCACAGGTCCGGACCGCTGTGCGGGCAGCGCGCTGGGTGCCCATCTTCCGGAATAGCCGCCACCTCAGTCCCGGCGGGCTCACAGCAACGGCCGTCCTCGCCCCGGACGCCCGCATCTGCATGCGTTACCGGGCGACTCACCCTGCTGCTAGCCGCCGGAAACGTCAGGCTAAGCACGGCCGCTGAGTCAGGTGCGCTCCCCAGCGCGCCGCCGATGATGGCGGCCAGGTGGTCCTCGCGGGTGATGCGGGCCTCATACCACCAGGCCCGCGCGTTCCCGTCTCCCAAACAGCGGGCACGCTTGAGCAGTCCCTTGCGCCACAGGTTGGTCATCACCGCCGCGACCGTGGTGTACGCCGGGTCGTCGCCGTCGCCCGAACGGTAGTCCAGGCGGTCGCGGGCAGTGCGCACTGTCAACGGCTGCCCGGCGTCCCAGACGACGGCCATGATCGCTGATTCCAGCGGCCCCAGGCCCGGCACGCGCCGGGCCGGTGGTTCGGCCATCACTTTGTCCTCCTTTTCCCGGGTCACCGCAGGGCTGGCGCAGGATTGCTGGCAAGCACGCCAGCCAGGCCGGGGTGCCCGGCCCGTATCCCCGACTGGGTGCGTACACCATCCCGCCTGTCCGGCCGGGCGCTGTCCCGCTGGCCCTGCGGCAGGTGACTGCGGCTGGGTGGGAGCGCTGCGGGCGCCGCGCCAGGTCCTTGGGCCCGCTGCGTGACCTGGGCTGCTGCCTGTGCCGTGTCTTGGGCTGTATGTGCTGGCGGCGTGGGTGGCATGCCCTGCAGGCGGTGGAGGAGGGCGGCCAGTTCGTGCGCGGTCGGGGCGGTCACCAGCCCGGTGTGGCCGGCCAGCGCCCACCATTGCAGGGTGGAATGCCCGATTATCTTGGCTCCCCGGCGTGTCTCGTGGGGCGGGTGATTATGTGGTCGCTCTAAGGTGTCTCAGGGGGCGGGGGTGTGTGAGATGACGGGGAGCAGTTGCGTCGCTGACGATGCGGATGAGCAGGGTATAGCTGAGCTGCATGTGACTGATGCCGCGCGTTCGGCGCATGCGGCAGCGGGTGATGAGATGCAGGCCGGGCGGCTGCTTGAGCGGGCGGGGGCTTATGACGGTGTGCCCTTCATGCTCGGAGAGGACGGCAGTTACGACGTTGAGCTGAACCGGTTCTTCCGCGAGCTGGCTGGCTGGGGCGTGCGGGCGGCCAATAGCGTGAAGGCCTACGCGCGGGATGTGATGCTGTTCTGCCGGTTCCTGCAGGCGTGCCGGGGCGGGAAGACGATCTGGGAGTGCGACGGGGCGGATCTGCGGGCCTATAAGCAGGTGCGGCTGCGCACGCCCGGGGACGCGCAGGTGTCGGTTGCTACCTGGAGGCGCTCGATAGCCGCGCTGGACAAGTGGGCGGCGTGGGCTTTGTATGAGGGGCTGATCGAACGCGAGCCGTTCCGGTACCTCGACAAGACGGTGGTCACCCCGCAGGGGCTGAAGCGGGTTCGGGTCAACGCCGAGTCCGAGCCTGATCCTGGCCCGCCGCCGGTGAGGTTCATCGGTTTCAGCGATTACCTGCTGTGGCGTGATGTGGGCCTGCGGGGCCGGCTGCCTGACGGGCGGGCGGACCGGTCGTGGCGGGGACGCCACGATGAGCGCAACGCGCTGTTCGCCGACTTGCTGGTCTATACCGGCATGCGGCTGAGTGAGGCGTCTTCGCTGCTGTCCGCCGAGCTGCCGGGTGAGCCTGGCGGGGCTGTGGCCGGCCCGGCCGCGATCGCCCTGGCGCCGGCGGTGACGAAACGCGGCCGGGCGCGGACGGTGTTCGCGCCGGAAAGGCTGGCACGTTCGCTGCGCCGGTACGCCCGGATCGAACGTGACGAGCTGGTCACCCGCGTCGCCGCGGGCGGCGGCTACCGGGATAAGGGCGGGGGCGTGGTGCTGGTGCGCCGCGCAGGTGCCATGTCGGTGACGCTTGACGGTGGCGGGACGGTGAGCACCGGGAAGCTCGGTGCGGTGACCCGGCGCAAGCTGATGCTGCTGCAGCCCGGCGGCGGGATCGTCGGCCCGCTCGCCCTGTGGCTGGGTGCGGATGGGCTCCCGGTGCAGCCATCAACCTGGCAGTCGGTTTTCTGCCGGGCCAGCACCCGGTGCGCCCGGTTCGGCCTTGACCTGAAGGTGTCGCCGCATATGCTGCGGCACTCGTTCGCGGTGCACATGCTGGGCCTGCTGCTCCGCCAGACCGTCGCCGAGCTGGGCATGGAGCGCTCGCAGCCGCTCGGCGCGGCGCAAGTGCGGCGGCTGCTGGTCGGCAACCCGGTGCGCAAGCTGCAGCTTCTGCTGGGCCACGCCAGCGAGGCATCTGTTTACATTTATCTCGACGTGCTGGACGAGGCGCAGGAGATCGTCGCGTCAGCGCTGGCCCAGTGGGACGCGCAGGCGCAGGGCCAGGCCCGGCTCGGCATGCCCTGCGGCAGCGTAACCGGCATGGGGACGGGCGCATGAGCCGCGGCCGCGCGGTCCGGTTCCCCGGTCCGGCTGCCATGCTTGCCCCGGCTCCTGGCGTCCCGGCGATAGGCCCGGTCGTGTTCGCACTGCGTTTCCGGGGGACCGAGCGCGTGGTTGACCTGTCGGGCCTGCCATGCCCGAAGCTGGTCCGGCCGCTGGCCGCGGTCCTGGCACGCATCGGCGGCGACGACGGGACAATGCGGACCTGGCAGCCCGATTTCCAGCAGAGCGCCCGGCACCTGCGGGCCTTCGCGGTCTTCGCCGCCGGCTGGGCCGCGGATGCCGGTATCCCGGCCGGGGAGCTGGGGCTCGCCCAGGTCACGCCCGGGCTGCTGGAGGCGTTCGAGGCGAGCCTGACCGGCCGCTACGGGCCGGGCGCCGGGCAGACGGGGGCGTTCCTGCGGACCGTGGTCCGGCTGCTGCGGCTGGCCGGGGAGGATCATCCCGGAGCGTTCAGCGCCGGGACGCAGGCACGGATCTCCTACACGATGCAGGCACCGCGGCCGGTGTCCCGGCCGCTGGACGCATACCCGGTCCCGGTGCTGGAGGCCATCCAGTCGGCGGCGCTGGCTGATGTCCGCGGGATCCGCGACCGCATCCGCGGCGGCCGGCAGCTGGCCGCCACCGGGTCGGGGCTGACGGCGGCCTACCGGACCGAGGACCTGCTGGCGTGGGTAACACAACGCGGGCCGCTCCTGCCCGCCGGCCCGCACGCGGAGCATCTGCGGCACCGGCCCGGCGGAGCAGCGGGCGTCAACGCGCACCTGTTCCTCACCCCGGCGGACGTGATCCCGTTCGTGGTCGCGCTGATCTGCCTGACCGGGCTGGAGCCCGAAAGCGCCAAGACGCTGCGGGCGTCATGCCTGTCCAGCCCATCGCGCGGGTTCGTCACGCTGTCGTATGAGAAGCTGCGCGCGCGCAACCACACCGCGAAGAGCATGCGGGTGCGCGACGGCGCCGGGATCACCACGCCGGGCGGGCTGATCCGCCTGGCGCTCGACCTCACCGGCGCGGCCCGCGAACTGGCCGGCACGGACGCACTGTGGGCCGGGGTGCGGGTCAAGCCGGCGACAAAGGCCCTGGGATTCTTCGACAGCCAGTACCCAGTCAGCCACCATGCCCAGGCGTGGGCACGCAGCCACCAGCTGCAGCAGCTCACCGACCGGGGAGGCAAGCCGGTGCGGCTGGATCTGCGGCGGCTCCGCAAGTCGGTGAAGTCACGCCAGTACCTGCGTTCCGGGGGGATCCTCGACGATTTCGTCTCCGGGCACACCAAGAAGGTCGCCGCCGCCCGCTACGCCGGCATCAGCGCCCACGACGAGATCCACGAGCAAGCCGTCGAAGCCGGGCTGCGCCAGGCGCTTGAGGCCGCGATCCCCCCGCCGGCCGTCGTCCCGCCAGGCATGACCGGCGGTGGCCTGATCCCGGTTCCGCGCCGTGCGCCCGGCCCGGACGGCCAGCAGGAGATCCCGGAGCTGACACCCGCGCAGCTGAAAGCCGGGACTTCGCCGGAAGCCGACGTGTTCCTTGCCGCATGCACCGGCTTCCACGCCTCTCCATTTGCCCGCAGGCCAGGCGACCCGTGTCCTGCAGCGGTCTGGGGCTGCCTGGAGTGCCCGAACGCGGTGTTCGCGCAGCGGCACCTGCCCAGCCTGCTCAGCTTCGCCGCATTCATGGAACGCGAGCGCGAACGCATGCACGCCGCCGAGTGGCAGGCCCGCTACGGGCTCGCCTGCGAGCGGCTGAACACCGGGGTGCTGCCCGCGTTCACCGCCGGGCAGGCCGGAAAAGCCCGCGCTGAAACCGGCGAGCGTGACGCGCTTCCCGCGCAGTTCCTGGAGGCCATCAGCTGAGCACCCCGCAGCCGCGGCGCAAGACCGCGGAATACCTGGCCGCCAGGCCGGCGGCTGACCTGCCGCATGCGGTTCCCGGCGACGCCTGCGTGCTGCCGGCCTATATCGCTGCCGCGTGTGCATCGCGTGGGCCGCGGTTCGGTGACCGGGTCTGGGATGTCCGGCCGTTCGTGCCGCGCTCCACGCGCCTGACCAGGGTCGACTTCGGGCTCATCGGCGATCCCTGGCAGGAGCGCACAGTCAGGGAGTTCTTGTATTCGCGCATCAACCATGCCAGCCCGGTCGGCCGGTCAAGGACGGCCCGCCCGATGAAGCTGACCCGCCTGCAGCGGGAATTCTGGCTGGCCCGCACCGTGCTACGTGATCTCGCGGCTGCAGGCGCGCCCCGGCTCGCCGATGCTGAACGCCGGCATCTCGATCAGGTGCTCGCCGGATGGAAGCAGTCCGGCTCGGCCGCCGAGCGGGCGGGAACCCTCAAGCACCTCGCCGCGCACGGGCCTTTCCTGACCGACGCGCTGGCGATCACCCCGTGGCCGGGCAGGACAGCCGCGCAGGTAACCGGAGATCCGCGCAGCGGCGAGAACAATACCCTCCGCATCCCCGAGCACATCACAGCGCCGCTGATCCAGGCGGCAGTGTTTTACGTCACCACCGCCGCTGGCGACATCATCGCGGCCAGGGCCGAGGTGGCCGCGCTCCGGCACACCCGGGAAGCCGCGCCCGTCAAAACCAGGGGCCAGGCCCGGGCCGCGGTCGAGGCGCTCATCGCCCAGCGCAGGGCAGCGGGCCGGGGGGTGCCCGCGGTCCCGGCCCGCTCGGCCCATAACCACCGCGGCGCACCGGTCGCTGACGGGATCATCCAGGCACCCAACGAGAAATTCATCGCACTGCTCGCCGGGCTGCGCTGGACCACCAGGAAGCACCGGGACCTGCTCGCCGCAGCCGCAGCCGAACTCGGATACGAAGCCGGCGGCCTCGACACCCCGATGTCGCCGTGGCCTGTCACCGGCCGGCCATGGCGGCCCGGGATGGACCCGGCTGCCGTCCACACCGAGACCAGCTACCTGCGCACGGCATGCTGGATCGTCATCGCCTACCTCAGCGGCATGCGGGACGCCGAAGTCCGGGAACTGGGCCGCGACTGCGCGTTCACCGAGCCAGGCGCCGATGGCCGGGACCGTTTCAAGCTGCGCGGCCGGGTGTTCAAGGAAAGGCGCCTCAGCGGCGACGAGGCCGAATGGGTCGTCCTCGACGCCGTGCACCACGCCGTGAACGTACTACTGCAAATCAACGACGACCCCACCCACCTGTTCGGATACACCAGCGGCCCCGGTGTCACCCGCGCCCGGCTGATCGGCAAGATGCCCGAGCGGATCAGCGAATTCGCCGCCCACGCCAACGTCTTGTTCTCCGGCCCCGGTGAACTGTTCATCCCCGGCCAGCCCGGCGGCGACGGCGGCAACGCCGGCGAAGCGGCACCGTGGGCGTTCACCACGCCGCAGTTCCGGCGGACCGTAGCCTGGCACATCGCCCACCAGCCGTTCGGGATCATCGCCGGGGCGCGCCAGTACCAGCACGCCGAGACCGCCATGTTCGAGGGTTACGCCGGGACCTCCAGCTCCGGGTTCGCCGCCGAGGTCGCAGCCGAACAGGCAACCGCCCGCCTCGACTACGCCGAAGAGCTATACCGGGACTGGGACACCCAAGGCCCGTCCGGCGGCGGCGCAGCCAAGACAATCAACACCGAGTTCGCCCGCATCCGCAGCGAACTGGCAGACCTGCCCGGCACCGCCGCCGGACCCGCCCGGCTGCGCACCATGCTCACCCACCTGGCCACCACACTGCACCCAGGCGTGCTCGGCGACTGCTTCTACCGCCCCGGGCAAGCGCTCTGCGCCGACCGGGCGCAGCCAGCCGGGGAACCGCTGCCCATGCTCAACACCTGCCTGCACTGTCCCAACGCCCGGCGATCCGGCAAGCACCTACCACGGCTGCAGCAAGCCCGCGACCAGGCCCGCGACGCCCTCACCGCAGCCGGCCGCCGCGCGCTTCCCCCACTGCAGAAGGCCGCACTCGACGGCCACCTCAATCAGCTCGGCCAGCTCATCACCCAGATCACCCACGCCGTCCCCGCCGCGCCGGAAAACCCGGATAGCAACAGGACACCAAGCAGATGACTACCACGGCCGGCGACGCGGCGCTCGCCGGGAAGCTCAGGGCGGCGATCGCCCGGCTCACCAGCGGCCAGGCACAGGCCACCGACGGCAAGCTGACCATCGTCAACGTCTGCGCCGAAGCCGGCGTCTCCCGTGCCAGTTTCTACCGCTCGCCAGCTGCCGCCGAGATCAAGACCGCGCTCGCGAACGCGTCGGCGGCACCGGAGCCGGGCACGGCCGAAGATCTCCGCGGGCAGATCACCGGCCTTAAACGTGCCGCGAAAACAAGCCGCAGCGAGCACGCCGCCGAGATCCGCAGGCTCAACGGGCAGCTGAAAACCTACGCCAACCAGATCCAGCTCCTCGCCCTGCACGCCGAGCAGCTCCGTGACGAAAACCAGCAGCTTCGCCAGCGCCTCGACAACACCGCGGGCACCATCACCCCGCTGAATCCCCGCCGCGGGCGACAAGCAAGCGCACAAGCCCAGGCCCCGGACGGAGAGTTAGCGGCCCCGGCAGACCAGGCCCGATCCCCGCACCGCAGCCCGGCCGCCCGCCCGGCTGGCTCGCTTCACCACACACCAGGCCAGCCCCGACCCAGACCACCCAATCCGCTGCCGCCACGAGACACCACACCGCCCGGACATCGCCCGGCACGATGAGACACCACCAGGGCGGACACCCCAGACAGCTCACATAAGCCCGAACCACGCCGGGACCCCGCCGAAACGCCTGGCAAGGTCGCACTGGCCGTCCCGGATCGCGGCCTCGTAGCGGTCCGGCGCCGGAGCCCGTGACTGGATCCCGCCGTCCTCCCAGCGGATATCGGCCCACAGCAGGCGGCCCCGGTGATCGCCGATCACCCCGGTGTGCTCGGACAGGCCGCGTACCAGGACCAGCCCCCGGCCGTGATCGGCGGCGGGATCATCGACGAGCCGTGGCCCGGTGGGAGCGCCGCAGTCGGCGACAGCGACCCGCACGACCGGGCCGAGCCAGGTGATCTCGACGGCGAACCAGCCGCCCCGCCCGCTAACCGTATGCCGGACCGCGTTTGTGGCCAGCTCGGTTGCCACGCACAGCACGTCGTCGCGGGCCGGGCACTCCGGCAATAGCGACGAGAGCCACTGCCGCAGCAGACTTAACTGGCGTTCCTCTCCCGGAAACACCCGGCGCCACCGCAGTCCCGGCCCTGGCGTGCGCGGCGACACTGTCATATCCACGCCGTGCTGCTGGGGTCTGCCGCTCGCCGACATCTGTCCTCCTTCATGGCGAAGTGCCGTGGGTACCCGGTTCTCACGCTGACCAGGCCAGACGTGCGGATGAGCTGCTGGCCTGGCGTGGCTGTCGGCAGCCAGCGCCCCGCCGCCTGAGATCAACATAACAAGGAATATTCACTCTGCATATGCATAGCGCATATTCTCGGAGTTGGCCGCCCGCCCGGATGGGCGCGGCGTATGGTGGCGAACCGGCTGCGCATCAGGCTCTGACCAGGATGGCGACGCAGGGAGGGGGCACGGCGATGCCCGCAGGCAGCGAGGGGCCGACGGTCCGCCTGCGGCGCCTGGGCATGGAACTGCGCGTCTTGCGTGAGGCCGCCGGGCTGAACTCGCAGCAGGCGGCGGACGAGCTCGGCTGTTCGCAGTCGAAGATCAGCCGGGTCGAGACTGGCAAGTCCCCGGTGAGCGTCCGCGATGTCCGCGACCTGCTCGGCCTGTACGCGGTTACCGATGAGGAGCAACGCGAACGCCTGCTCGGCCTGGCCAGGGACTCGCGTCAGCGGGGCTGGTGGGCGGAGTTCGGTTCGTGGCTCCCGTCCGGGTTCGACACCTACGCGGGGATGGAGGCGGCGACCGCCTCGGTGCGCGCCTATCAGGCTCAGCTTGTGCATGGGCTGCTGCAGACAGAGGACTACGCCAGGGCGCTGCTTCGTGCCTTGAGGGTGGAGGACACCCGCGAGTCCGTTGAGAAGCTCGTCGAGTTCCGGATGGCGCGGCAGGCTCAGCTCACACGGGCCGAGAATCCGCTCCGGCTGTGGGTGATCTTCGAAGAAGAGGTGCTTAAGCGCCCGGTCGGCGGCCCTGCGGTCATGCAGGCTCAGCTCCAGCGCATTCTGGAGGCAGCCGAGGAGCCGACGATCACCATCCAGGTGCTGCCCACCGCCCGTGGCGCGCACGCCGGGCTGGACGGGTCATTCTCGGTCTTCGAGTTCCCCGACCCGGGCGATCCGGACGTGGCCTACGTCGGGGGTCCCATCGGTACCGTCTTTGTCGAGAAGATCGAGGACGTGAGGAGATTCGCTACCCGGTTTGATCACCTGCGGGCTGCCGCTCTCGACATTGGAGAGTCAGCGGACCTGATCGCCACTACCGCGCGTGGCATGTGAGCTTGCATCTCCCAGCATGGCCCCGTCCCCGGAGCCAGCATGCTCGTGCCGTCGGAGAATCGGTCACAACGGCAGAACACAGGAGAAAGAAGTGACCCACCAGATCAGGTCCGGTCCACCCGGACCGGATCCCCTCGCAAGTGCAGCTTGGCGCAAGGCGACCGTCAGTGACGCCAACAGCGGCTGCGTTGAAGTCGCGTTCCTCACCGACGGCCGCGTCGGCGTCCGCGACTCGAAGAACCGCAGTGAACCCCCGCTCGTCTTCACCGCCCGCGAGTGGGCCTGCTTCCTTGCTGGGGCCAGGTCCGGGGAGTTCGACCTCCCGGCCTGACACCTCCGCAGCGGGGCCTGGCCGCCAGCCTGGCAGTGTTGACATATTCATATTCGGAGTGAATCCTGCAAGTCATGTCCCCGCTGAAAGGAATGTGATGTTACTCGAACCCATCCGTGGCGGCTGTTCCGACGGCAAGACCTGCCCCGCCCTGTACCGGACAGACCGCGGCACCGTTGTGATCCAGGGCTGGACGGTCACCGACCCCGAGGCGCTGCGGCAACTCAGCCTGCCGGGAGGGGAACAGGCCGTCGAGATACCGGCCGAAATGGTCGCCGAAGTGCTCGGGGCATGCTGAGCGAGAGCGACCTCGACCCGTTCTTCGACGCGATACGGCACGAGGCATTCCGGCTTGAGGCGCTGCCCGCATACGCCGTCGCGGTGGAATCGGCTGGCCTGCGTGCCTACCTGGCCGGCGAGCCATTCCAGAAGAGCGAGGCGGGTCAGGCGTTCAACGACTACGTCCGGGGCCAGGTGGAGGCGGGAGTTGCCTGGCACCGGGTCCGGGTGGTGCGAAGCCCGCTCACCGACTACGAACGGTGGGAATGCGAGTGGGGGTACACAGTCAGCGAGCAGCATGGCCATCACACCTTCGTCCTCGACCTGACCGAAACGGCCGACCCGCCCGAGCTGCCCGGCTACGACTGGTGGATGTTCGACGAACGTGTGGTGCTGCGCTTCCACTACGACCACCAGGGCGGGTTTCTCGGCGCGGACCCGATCGACGAACCGGGCCAGGTCGCAGCGCACACCCGGTACCGGGATGCTGCTCTCGATGCAGCCGTACCCTTCCCGCAGTACTGGGCCGCACATCCCCAGTTCTGGCGGGAGAACTGGCTCAAGGTCCGGCCATGATCGCCTGCGGCCCTAGAATCCGGGGATGAATGGACCCGGAACGCTATCTCACTGATCGCGAGCGGCTGGCCACTGCACTGCGGGACCTGCGCCAGAACGCAGGAATGACCGGCGTGGACGCCGCGCGCAGCGCAGGCATGTCCCAGCCCAAGATTTCCAAGCTGGAGAACGGCCGTCTTCTTCCGTCGGTGCATGATGTCCAGACCCTGCTGGGCCTCTATGGGGCGGGGACCACCGAACGCGAGGTATTGCTGGAGCTTGCGGCGCGGCTACACGCCACGATCGAGAGCAACCGCACGATCCTGCGGCGCGGCGCGGCCCGCATGCAGGCCCGGCTGGGCGAACTCGAACACGAGGCGACGACGCTGCGGTACTTCTCCCCGATCGTGATCCCTGGTCTGCTCCAGACAGCGGAGTACATGCGCCGCGTGTTCTCGCTCGACCTGTCCGGAGCCGGACTCGCCCGGACGGTGGCCGCGCGGCAGGCCCGCCAGCAGATCCTGTACGACACCACCAAGACCTTCACGTTCGTCATCACCGAGGTGGCGCTGCGCTGGGGGTTCTGCCCGGACGACGTCATGGCCGCCCAGGCCGGCCACATCGCATCCCTGGCCACCCTGGCCAATGTCGAGATCGGCGTGATCGTCCTGGGTGCCGCCATAGCGGATATCCCGCTGCACGGGTACCAGATATTCGACGACCGCGTGGCCAGCGTCGAACTGGAACACGCCGTGGTTACCGTCGCGGACCCCCGCGACATCGCCGCCTACCTCCGGCTGTTCACCAAGATGTCGGAAGCGGCCGAGTTCGGTCAGGCAGCCCGCTCCCGGCTGGCGGCGATCTCCGGCGCCCTCGCCGGTCACCGCTGACGCCCGGGCGCCCGCGGGATTCGTGTCCTGTATAGCTTGTAATATTCACTAGTAATATGAATACTTGAGCCATGCGAGTCGGCTGTGCAGCCGCCGGGCAAGACGAGCGTTCCGGCCCGTGCGTCATGTGTGCGGGCGCGGATGCCTCGGTGCGCTCGCCGTTGCAGCGGATGCTTCCACCGGGGCGGTCCCGGTTCATCGCGCAGACGCCAAATCTGGTCGCGGTGCCGACGTTCGGCTGTTTCGTCGCTGGCTACGTCCTCATCGTGCCCCGTGCCCACGTGACATCGTTCGGCCGTCTCGATGAAGGAGCGCTCGCCGAGGCGGATGAGTTGATCGAGGCCCTGGCTCACCGGATCTGGGCTGTGTACAGCAGGCCAGCGCTCGGGTTCGAGTACGGCAACAACGTCCCTGGCGGTCGCCGGATCGAGCACGCCCATTGGCACCTGCTGCCGTCCGGCGCTGACCTGGACGGCTGGCTCGCTGACCGCCTGACCGGGCACGTGATCGCCTCACTGACAGATCTGCCCAGCAGACGGGACGCCTCGTACATCGCCGTCCGCGACCAGCGCGGTAGCCTGCGCGTCTACCCGGTGCCCAATCAGCCCAGGCAGCGGATCAGGCTGCGCCGCCTAGTGGCCGAACTCGATCCGCGGGTCGACGCCGCCGGCTGGGACTGGACCGGCAATATCTGCCCCGATCTGATCCACCGCACCGTCACTGACCTCGCTCCGGCATCCCCCGAGGATGGCACCAGGTGAGCGGGGCACGGGAGCGTGCGGGCGGCGGCGTCATGGCGTGCGAGATACCCGCGCCGCAGACGTCCTTCGATGATCTGTACAGCGCGGTCTATGCGATCCTCGACGACGCCAAGACCGATCACGACCTCATCAAGCTGTACAAGGGCAGCCATGGCTCGCCGGACCCGCACCCGCTGGTGACCGGCTTCGGCGAGTTCTTCTTCCGCACCCGGCGCGGCCTGGTGGCCTACGCCTGCTCGGCCGTGAACCCGCACCAGCCGCCCACACTCGCCGACCTGGACGCATTCGACGCCGACTACGGTCCCCGGATCCAGACCCGGGCCGCTTTCGACCTGCTCGCCCGAGCAGCACGCCGGCCGCACGAGCGCACCGCCGATTTCCTGGCCTACGTCACAGGGCGAACCCACCAGTTGGGCGCCTACCGGGGCGGCTCCAGCGGGTACGACGATGAGGCGCGGGCGTTCGCCGCCGCTCACTTCCGCCATGCCGGGCTGGATACGACACCCAGCCAGGTACTGATCTTCTGCGGTGGCGCCAAGGGCGCCTTCATGGCGTTCTGCGCCGCGCTGATGTGCCGCCGCAGGCACGATGACCTCCGCCATCTGGGCGGGCTCCTGCTCGCCCCAGCCGGCTACTACCAGAGCCTCCGGCTCATCCCGCCCGTCTTCGGCGGCGACATCCACGTCACCAGCGACCTCACTGGCGAGACCGTCAGCGGCTGGCTTGCCGAGACCAACGGCCACCCGCGGCGCTGCGTATACGTGCCACTGGTCAATAATGCCGACGGCCGGGTCCTGACTGCGGCCCGGGCCCGGTCTATCGCCTACGCCGTCCTCAACCACAACGTGGCCCACCCAGCCAGTCCGGTCTACGTGCTCGCTGACGACGTCTACATCGGCAGCTACCTGATCCCAGGCTGCGAAGGGCTTCCCATCGCCACCGTTACCGGTGCTGACCTCGGTGATCCCGAACTGGGGCGGATGAGCGACTGGACCCTGTCAGTCGTCACGGCCTCCAAGACCTTCGCGTTACCCACCGCCAGGATCGCGTTCGCGACCAGCACGAACCCGGCGTTGCTCGGCGCGGTCGGACATTACCGAACGGTGCTCTCGCAAGGCCGGGTCCCGCAGGTGACCGAACTGACAGCAGTCGCAGCGATCTGCCTCACCCCACAGACCTGGATCGATGAATGGAACTCCCGCTACCGCACCCGGCTTGCTGAGCTGAGCACCAGGGTCAATGCGATCAATGCCACGGCCGGATTCGAGGCCTTCCGCATCCAGACTCCCGATGGCGGCTGGTACTTACCACTGCACGTCTCGCCGACCCTCATCCCGGGAGCGGCCAGCAGCGTGGACGCGTTCGCGGCGCTCATGCACTACGACGGCGACAGCCATGGCAGCGGGATCGCCATGCTGCCCGGCGAACTGTCCGGGTACCGCGCCTGCGACGACGGGTTCGTGCTGCGCGGCACACTCGCGGCGAGCGAGGAGGATCTGTGCCGGTTCTCTGGCCGGCTACGCGACGCCTTAGCCCAGCTCACCAGCCCGGAGGGGCCGGGCCTCGTCCAGCAAGCCCTGAAACGAGCCCGCATGATCGCCGACGTCGATGCGATCCTCGCCGGCTGCCGGTACTGACCCGGCGTGTCACCCGCTCCATGCCGGTCCTCCTGGCTAGGCTCAAGGCCCTACATCTGGTGGCCGCAGCGGTCAGCGTTTCCGCAAGTTGTGGTTCGCGTCCTTCGGAGGTGGTTGTGCGCACGATGGCGATCCAGCGGCACATGCCGCGGCGGCGCGAGGGTCACACCACGGCGGTCACCATCGGCGGTGAGCGGTTCTACCTCACCGCCAACGGCCACGGGGATGGCTCCCTCGGCGAGGTCTTCATCCAGTGGGGCAAGCAGGGCACCACGGGGGCCGGGCTGATGGACATCTACGCGGTAGCCCTGTCGGTCGGATTGCAGCACCGGGTCCCGCTCACCGAACTCCTCGCGCCCGCCCTGGATCTGTACTGCGTGCCCAACGGCCATACCGATGATCCACAGATCCCACGGGCGCGATCGATCATCGACTACGTCGCCCGACGCCTGGCGATCGACTGGCTGCCCCACCGCGAACGCGCCAGCCTGGGCGTGTTCACCGTCGATGAGCGAGTGGACGCCGCCCGGGGATGGATGGACATCGAGGACGCCCGGCTGTCGCGCGCCGCCCACGGGGACGCCGGCCTGGATGCGTACCGCTGGGAGATGGCCACCGGCATTGGGAGCCGCAACGGTCTGACGTGCTCAGCCGGCCTGCCTGCGGAATGGGCTGACCGCCCGCCTGAAGTGTCCAGGGTGGGACGTCTTTCGCTGACAACGTCGGTTCCTACCTCTGTGTGCCGGTAGCCGTCAGTCATTTTCGATGATGATCCCCAGCGCGCCCGCCAGGCTGTAGGTCAGCGACAGCGCATCGCGGTTCTTGACCATCGCCCCTTTCAGGCTGGTCACGCCATTGATGCCAGCCAGGGTGCAGTCTGCGAAGCGGGTGCCTTCCATCTGGGCCTTGGAGAACTGGGCGCCGGTCAGGTCACAGGACTCGAACCGGGCCCCGCGCAGGTCGGCTTCCTGGAAGTCGGCCCGGGTCAGCTTGCAGCCACTGAACACAACGTTCTTCATCATGGCGAAGCGGAAAGACGTCAAGTCCATCCGGCAGCCCTCGAAGGTGACCTCACGGATGCTGCCCTCGTTCCAGGACAGGCCGGTCATGCGGCAGCCGGACATGTGCACGCGCACCAGGGAGCAGTCTCGCGCATGCAGATTGGCCAAGTCGCAATCGGCGAAGGCCGAATCGGAAATCACTGCGCGATCGAGCTTGCTGTGCCCGAAATTGACGTTCTGGTACCTGCATTGGTCGATCTCGATGGAAACCACGTCGCGATCGGCAAGGTCAGCACCCAGATACTCCAGCGAGAGATAGACGCCGTCGTCTTTGAGGTCATCCTCGGGAAGCTTTGCCGAGGTGAGAGCCTGCGGCAACTGCGGGGGCAGTGGCTGGCGCATCCGCGCTCGCGGCCCGCTGGGGCCAGCTGGACTGTGGCGCACTGTTTAACTGTAGTCCCGATTCCGGTATCCCACAGTGGTCTTTCGGTGGATCGCCCGGCAAACCGTGGCATTAATGACCGGGAAATCCTCGCGCCGCCGTAACCCCTTTCGCCGCACCCGTATTTTCGTGTCATACCGGCTGCTACCGGGTGGGGGCTCCCAGCAGGCGGGCGGTGACACGGGCCAGCAGTTCCTCTTGAGTGGCCCGGGTGACGGTCAGCAACTCGACGCCGGGATGCCGTTTCAGCGGATCGGTCACCGGATGGGCTTTCGCATGCACCGTGGCCACCAGCGGGACATCCTCCTGCGCAAACAGATGCTGCACGGCTTGGACGAACGCGCTGGAGTACAGCTCCATCTGGCCCAGTTCGTCGATGACCGCCACTCCCCCGGATCGGATTGCCCGGTCTATGGCGGGCAGGGCGATGCGCTCGAACGCGGGGACATCGACCCGGTAGCGGCCAACCCGAGGGCCATCGGTGAACGCCACGTGCGCCATGACCGCCGAACCGTCACCAATCGCCTCCACCTGGAACCCGGTCCGCTCACCCCGCTCGCGCAGCTCGCGGGTGGTGAAGCCAGCAACCACGATCCCACTGGACTGAAGCTCCCTGACGATCTGGG
>OFHK01000285.1_pt1 | contig 16074 bp, 15 predicted proteins | sample 1521951 | NCBI WGS metagenome assembly OFHK01 (sample SAMEA2468436, study PRJEB22500) | soil metagenome | biome: Glassland; feature: Farmland; material: Clay | place: Australia | collected 2013-01-31 | depth 0.55 m
TCTGGGACGAGACGCTCCGGGACGGGGAGCAGACCCCGGGGGTCGCCTTCACGCCGGAGGAGAAGGTCTCCATCGCGACCCTCCTCGACGACATGGGCGTGCCCCTCATGGACGTGGGCATCCCCGTCGGGGTGAACAAGCCCGTCGTCGGATACAACGCGTTCAGCCACGAGTCGGGCATCCACGCGGACGGGGTGATCAAGCACACGGCGACCTACGAGCCCATCCAGCCCGAGCGGATCGGCCGCACGCGGCAGTTCATCTACGGGAAGCACACGGGGTCCGCGTCCGTCGCGGAGAAGCTCAAGACCAACCACGCCGAGGCCAACCCGGATCAGGTGGCCTCCCTCGTCGCACTGATCCAGGAGTATTCCGAGAGCAAGTCCAAGGTGGAGCACCAGGCCTTCATCGAGCTGTTCCGTGAGCGGGAGGAACGCCGCCGCGGGATCACGGAGGAGGAGTTCTGGGTCCTCGCAAGACGCGCAGGGCTCCCGGTTCCCCCCGAGCATGACTCGAAGTTCCTCCGGTATAGCCTCGAGCCGCCGAAGGAAACCGGCACGAGCCTCCGGTGAGGGCTAGGGCGGGCCGCGTCGAGCCGGAAAACCTCACTTTCCGCCGTTTGGGTTGATCTCGGGCCGGTCGGTGAGGGTATCGGAGGCTCCCGCAGAAGGGGCCCCTCGAGCGGCCACGCGGGAGAAGGAGATGTAGATGCCCGCGAGCGTGATTGCGGTCCCGATCCCGTCCACCATGTCGATCGTCTCGTTCGCAGCCGCGAAGCCGAGCGCCAGGGCCACGATGGGCGTGATGAGGAGGATGAAGGAGCCCGTGGTCGCCTCGACATGATGAAGCAGCCAGAGGTAGGCAACGAACGCGATCACGGAGCCGACGAGGCTCAGATAGAGGATGGGGGCCAGTCCACGCGGCCACGAAGGTAGCGTCCAGGGTTCCCCGGACGCCGAGGAGACGGCGACGAGGCCCAAGCTCCCGATTCCCATGGACAGGCCGTTGAACACGAATCCGTCTATACCCCGGGCCCACTTTCGCATGGCGGCCGTGGACGCGCCGGCACACGCCGCCGCGACGACAACCGCGAGCATGGGGAAGAACAACCCGAGGCCCGCGTCGGCGAGCTGTCCCCGGAATATGAGCGCGATGCCGGCGAATCCGACCCCGATCCCCAGAAGTTTCCGCACGGAGAGCCGTTCCTTGGGTAACAGGACGTGCGCCGCGAGAGCGGTCATCAGCGGCATCGTGGCGAACAGGACGGCCGTGAGGCCGCTGGGCACCCCGTGGGCTTCCCCCCAGTAGATGAGGCCGTAGTCGCCCATGAAGAGGACGATGCCGACGAAGACCACAACCCCCCACTCCGAGCGGGAGCCGGGCAGCCGCCGGCGGAAGACCGCTCCCAGGGCGAGCAAGACGGCTGCGGCGATTGCGAACCGAAGGGCCGCCGAGAGGAAGGTCGGCACCGCCTCGACCCCGAGCTTGATGGCCAGCCAGGTGGAACCCCAGATGAGGCAGAGGAGGACGAAGACGCCCGCGACGGAAGCCCGGTTGTCCACGCCCGGCTAGCCCGGTCGGCGGCCATAAGCTTGACCCCGACCTGTGACGGCCACCCGAACGGCGAAGCTTCTCAACCCTGCCCGCCCGTTCCCAGGAACGGAGACCCGATGCTCGCGCACACCATGACGGAGAAGATCCTGGCCCACGCGAGCCACCAGCCGTCCGTACGGCCGGGCCAGATCGTGGACGGCTACGTGGACCTGCTCTACATGCACGAGATGCTCGCCCTCGCGCTCAAGCCCTTCAACGAGATCGGCGTGAAGAAGATCTGGGACCCGTCCAAGTGCGTGGTGACCATCGACCACTGGGTGCCGCCGCCCACCCCCGAGGTGGCCCGGATGCACCAAGCCATCCGGGAGTTTTGCTGGGCCCAGGGGATTTCCCGTTTCCACGACGTGGGGGACCATGGGATCGTCCACCAGCTCGTCGTGGAGCGCGGCTACGTCCACCCGGGCGAGCTGGTCATCGGCTGTGACTCCCACACGAACATGGCCGGCGCCTTGGGCGCATTCGCCGCAGGCATCGGCGCGACGGAGACCGCGGCCGTCATGGCCACGGGCAAGCTCTGGCTCAAGGTGCCCGAGACGATCGACGTGCGCGTGCATGGGAAGCTCGCGAAGCGCACGGGCGCCAAGGACGTCATCCTCAAGGTGATCCAGACCACGGGGGACGACGGCGCATCGTACAAGGCCGTGGAGTTCCACGGCGACACGATCCAGGCGTTCCCCATGAACGAGCGCTTCACCCTTTCCAACATGACCACGGAGATGGGAGCGAAGGCAGGCATGATCCCTTCGGACGCGGCGACGAAGCGGTATCTGGAAGCCGCAGGGGCCGCGACGGCGTATCAGCCTCTCGATGCGGACCCGGGCGCAGCCTACCTGAGGACCTACGATCTCGACGTGGACGCCATGGGCCCCCAGGTCGCGTGCCCGAACAACCCCGCGAACGTGAAGCCCGTGGGGGAGGTCGCGGGCGTGAAGATCGACATGGCCTTCCTGGGCTCCTGCACGAACGCGCGGATCGAGGATCTCCGCGCCGCGGCGGAGCTCTTGAAGGGCGAGCAGGTCGCGCCCCGCGTGCGGATGATCGTGACGCCGGCGTCCCAGGCGATCTACCGCCAGGCAGTCCAAGAAGGTCTCGCGGGCATCTTCCTCGAGGCGGGCGCCACGTTCACCTCGTCCACGTGCGGTCCCTGCTTCGGGGGCCACATGGGCGTCCTCGGCCCCAAGGAGGTCTGCATCTCCTCGACGAACCGCAACTACCCGGGTCGCATGGGCAGCCCGGAGGCCCAGGTCTACCTGGGCTCACCGTACACCGTGGCGGCGTCCGCGCTGTACGGGCAGATCACGGACCCGCGGGAGGCGTGACCATGGAGACCGTGCTCAGGGGCCGCGCGTGGAAGTTCGGCGACGACGTGTCCACGGACCACATCATCGCGGGGCGGTACCTCACTTCCACGGATCCCAAGGTCCTCGGGGAGCACGCGATGGAGAACGTGGACCCCCAGTTCGTGAAGAAGGTGAAGCCCGGCGACGTGATCGTCGCGGCGACCAACTTCGGATGCGGCTCGAGCCGGGAGCAGGCGCCCATCGCGCTGAAGGCCGCCGGAATCTCGTGCGTCGTGGCGAACACGTTCGCGCGGATCTTCTACCGCAACTCGATTAACATCGGCTTTCCCGTGGTCGAGTGCCCCGGCCTGCCTGAGAGGGTCAAGGAGGGCGACACGGTCACGGTGGACCTCGCTGCCGGCCACGTCGTCCTTCCGTCCGGGGAGACGATGCCCTTCCACCCGCTGCCGCCGAACATCCTGGAAATCCTGAACGCGGGGGGCCTGGTGCCGAAGCTGCGGGCCGAACTTGCGGCGAAGTCCGGATAATCGAATCGCGGATACCACCCGGCTCCGCGGACCCCGCGTTCGTGGTTAACCTTAAACAAGGTTGCTTTTCGCGATGCCCCGTGCCGTCCCTGCCGCTTCCTCGCGAACCCTTATGTGGCGTCCACGCTTCCGCGCGTCGATGGCGTACAAACTCGTCCTCCTGGCCGGAGACGGCACCGGGCCGGAGGTCATGCGCGAGTCCGTCAAGGTCCTCCATGCCGTCGAGGATTCCTTCGGGCTGAGTTTTGACTTCGTCCCGTTCCCCGCGGGCGGACAGCATTACCTCGACACGGGGGAGGAGTGGCCCGACGGTGCGTTCGAGTCGTGCCAGACCGCGGACGCCATCCTCCTGGGCGCCGTCGGTCTACCCAACGCGAACCTGCCCAACGGCGACCTGGCGGGCATCGGCGTCCTCTTCGGTCTCCGCTTCGGACTCGACCTCTACGCCAACATCCGCCCGACGAAGCTGTACCCGAACGTGCGGCACAAGGTCCACGACGGATTCAAGCAGGTCTGGGACCCCGGGAAGGTGGACTTCGTGATCATCCGGGAAAACACGGAGGGGCTGTACACGCCGACCCGGGGCTACCTGGACCGCGGCGGGACCAAGGAGCTCGCGATTGACAGCCGGGTCATCACGCGCAAGGGGGCCGAGCGGGTGATCCGGTTCGCCTTCGAGCTCGCGAAGACCCGCCCCGGCGCGCCCGCGGACGGCAAGCACCGCGTGACGTGCGTGGACAAGTCCAACGTGACGGCCGGATGCAAGCTCTTCCGCTCCGTCTACGACGAGGTGGCCGCCGGCTATCCGAAGATCGAGAAGGACTACGCCTACATCGACGCCTTCCTCCAGTGGCTCGTCCGCTCCCCCGAGAGCTACGACGTGGCCGTGACGTCCAACATGTTCGGGGACATCGCCACGGACCTCGCCGCGGTCCTCCAGGGCGGCATGGGCATGGCGGCCGGCGGCAACGTGGGGGACGAGCACGGGATGTTCGAGCCCATCCACGGGAGTGCGCCGAAGCACGCGGGCAAGGACGTGGTCAATCCGACGGCCATGATCCTCGCAACCCAGATGATGCTCGAGTGGCTCGGGCGGCGGAAGAAGGACCGGGCGCTCCAGGAATCCGCGGTGGTCGTGGAGAAGGCGGTCGAGGCGGTCCTGCGGGAAGGCACGATCCTGACGTACGACCTCGGCGGATCCGCGAAGTGCAGCGAGATGGGGTCCGCGATCGTTGCGGCCACGACCCGGCTGGCGAAGAAGTCCCGTTAGGCTGGCGCCTCAGTACTGCACGATGACCCGTCGGCAGCCCGTGCACCGGTAGGCGTCCATGTACACGTTGCCCCAGCCGTCCGGCTTGACGAGGATCTCACCGCCCCGGGCGAGGCGGCTCTTCTCCGTCATCCACTTGGCGCCGTCGACGAAGGCTTCTGCGACCAGGTAGCCCTTGGCCATGGGTCTCCCGCAGGCCGTGCAGACGTCCGGGCCCATCGCCGCGGGAACGCAGGGTCCCCACCCATAACCCTTGTCCTCGAATAATCAATATCGAGAGTCGAAGCCATCCCCGATGGCCGCTTTCAGAGCGGGAACTTGTCCAAGACCTCGGGCCGCCGACGCTCGCCGCTCTTCAGGTACTCCTCCATCTGCTCCTTCAGGACGGGTGTCAGCTCCTCGAACACGTCCGTGAAGAGGCTCTCCAGGGGCGGCGGCGGCGCGCGCTCCACCTCGCGGATCGTCGTCGTGATGGCCTCGTCGAGCTCTTTCCGCAGCGCCTCCTCTTGGTCCGGCGACCACAGCCCCTTCAGCTCGAGGTACTTCCGCATCCGCTCCACGGGGTCCTGCCGCTGCCACTCTGCGACCTCCTCCTTGGGACGATACCGGGTCGGGTCGTCGCTCGAGGAGTGCGGACCCAGCCGATAGGTGACCGCCTCGATCAGGGTGGGTCCACCGCCCGCGCGGGCCTTGTCCACCGCGGCCTTCGTCGCCGCATAGACGGCCAGGAGGTCGTTGCCGTCCACGCGGACCCCTTCGAAACCGTACGCGAGGGCCTTCTGGGCGAGGGTCTTCGCCGCGGTCTGTCGGGACAGAGGCAGGGAGATGGCGTACTGGTTGTTCTTGCAGAAGAAGACGGTCGGCGTCTTGAACACGCCGGCGAAGTTCATCCCGACGTGGAAGTCGCTGCCGCTCGTCGCCCCGTCACCGAAGTAGACCAGGGTGGCCAGCTGCTCCCCGCGGACCTTGGCGGCCCAGGCCGTGCCCACCGCGTGGGGGATCTGCGTGCCGACCGGGCTCGACGCGGACACGTAGTTGATGGATCGCCATCCGAAATGGTTGGGCATCTGGCGGCCCTTGTTCACGTCCAGGCTATTCCCGTACTCCTGGGCGACCATGAGCTTGAGGTCGAGGCCGCGGGTCAGGGCACACCCGGGCTCCCGGTACGCGGGGAACACCCAGTCCTCCTTGTTCAGCGCGAGGGCGCTGCCCACCTGGCACGCCTCCTCGCCCGTGCTGGGGACGTAGAAGCCGATCCGTCCCTGCCGCTGGAGGGACAGCATGCGGGCGTCCAGCAGGCGCACGAGGACGAGGTTTCGGTAGCCGCGGAGCAGGGTCTCCTTGGGCAGCTTGGGCTCCAGCTTGGAGTCGTACGTCCCGTCCAGATCGATGATCCGGAGCAATTCATCCTCGGCCATGGTCGCCTCACGCCCCCCGCGGCCCGCCCCGCTCCCGCAGCACGTTCTCCAGGAAGAACTCTCCTGCGCGGTACGACGAGCGCACGAGCGGTCCCGCCGCGACGTAGGCGAAGCCGAGTTCCTCCCCCGCCGCGCGCAGCTCGTCGAAGGTCTCGGGCGACACGTACTCGTGCACGGGCAGGTGCCACTCGCTCGGCCGGAGGTACTGCCCCAGGGTCAGCAGGTCCACGGCGTTCGCGCGGAGGTCCCGCATGGCCTCCAGGATCTCCGACCGCGTCTCGCCGAGGCCGAGCATGAGGGAAGACTTGGTGAACAGTCCGTTGCGCATCGCCTTCGCTCCGCGCAGGACGGCGAGGCTCTGTTCGTAGTTTGCGCGACGGTCCCGGGCCACGCCCTGCAGCCGCCGGACCGTCTCCAGGTTGTGGTCGAGGACGTCCGGTCCCGCGTCGACCACGGTCTGCACGGCGTCCAGGTCGCCCTGGAAGTCCGGGATGAGGGCCTCCACGAGGATGTCCGGGTCGCGGGCTTTGATCTCGCGGACGGTCGCCGCGAAGTGGGACGCGCCGCCGTCGGGGAGGTCGTCCCGGTCCACGGACGTCAGGACGACGTACGTGAGCCCGAGGTCCGCGATGGCCTCGGCGACCCTCCGCGGCTCCCCGTCGTCCACGAGCCCGCGGGGGTTCCCCGACTTCACCGCGCAGAACCGGCAGCCTCGGGTGCAGAGGTCGCCCAGGAGCATGATGGTCGCCGTGCCGCCGCCCCAGCACTCCCCCACGTTGGGGCAGTGGGCCTCCTCGCACACCGTGTGGAGGTTCAGGCCCCGCAGCAGGCCCTTCAGGTGGCCGTAGCGGTCCCCGGAGGGAGGGCGCACCCGGAGCCACTCGGGCTTCCTCTCCGCCAGCATCAGACCCACGCAAGCACCGGGGGCTTATTAGCTCTCCCGGTTCGGCGTTCGCTGCGGCGTCATCCGAAGCGGAACCCGACCCCGTAGGATCCGCGCGGGTAGGACCAGCGGATGGCGCCCTTCCCCATATGCTTGCATACGACCGCGCACGCGCCGAGCTCGACGCAGCCTTCCGTGTTGTACACGAGCTCGCCCTTCTCGAGGCGATAGACCTTGGTCGGGCAGACGTAGAGGCAGGGCTTGCCCTCGCACGTCCGGCACACCTGGGTGTCCACCGTGATGAAGGGCTCCTCGTCGAACTCGAACTTGTCCAGGCCCACGCGGTCGTCCGCGGTGAGGACCTTGGAGGCGTCGGGCTTGGGAGGCTCCGGCATGGGCTCCGCCCGCGGAAGCGGGGGCGGGGTAATAAAGGGTTGGACGGGGACGGCCGCGGGCCGCCCCGGACGTTCTCATGCGTGGGAACGGCGACCAAAGCTACTAGAGGCGGGAGGCGCGCTCGCCGGGAGCCGCAGCCATGTCGCCCAATCCGAAGAAGCCTGCCTCTCCCCTTGATTTGGATACGGTGGGGAAGGAAGATCCCTCGCGGTCCCTCTTCGCGAACGTCGACATGGACCCCAAGGGAGGCGCCTTCCGGCTCCTCCAGCAGCGGCTCCTCATCGTCCGCCCCGAGGCCCTCGTGGATCTCCAGAAGCACCTGGAGGAAACGATCGGCCTGTCCTCGAAAGGGTTCCTGTACCTGGCCGGCGAGAAAAGCGCGAGCGAAGGGCACGATGTCTTCGCCTCCCTGGCGCCCGCCCCGGCCGAATCCCTCGCTCCGCTGGACGCCCTGCGGAAGCGGATTGGGGCCATGTCCCTCCTCGGCTGGGGCCGCCTGGATGTCGTCGCGGAGGATCCCTCGGCCCGCCGCTTCCTCGTGAGCCTGGAGGACAGCCCGATCGCCGAGGCGTACGGGGACTCCAAGCGGCCCGTGTGCCATCTCCTCGCCGGCTGGATCGCAGGCACGGCGCAGACCGTGCTCGCGGAGGATCTCCTGTGCGAGGAGGTCGCCTGCCGCGCGCAGGGCAGGCCGCGGTGCGAGTTCCGCCTTCGGCCGACCCCCTACGCCTGACCGTCTGTCACAAAGGCTTTTACTCCCTCCGCTTTTCCGCTTCGGGTCACGGTACGATGGCGGAGCGTTTTGATGCAATCGTCGTCGGTGCCGGCCCCGCGGGTTCCGCCGCGGCGCTCACACTGGCCCGGAAGAAGTTTTCCGTCCTCCTCGTGGAGCGCGGCCGTGCGCCGGGCGCGAAGAACATGTTCGGCGGCCGCATCTACGCCTGGCCCCTGTTCGACCTGGTGCCCGATTGGGCCAAGGACTGCCCCGTGGAGCGGCTGGTGACCCAGGAGCGGATGGCGTTCCTCACGGAGAACGCGGCCCTCGGGATCACCTTCGACTCGCCCAACCTCGCGGAGGGGAAGGCGGCCAGCTTCACCGCGCTCCGTCCCAGGTTCGACGCCTGGCTGGCCAAGAAGGCCGAGGAGGCGGGGGCCATGCTGATCACGGGCATCCGCGTGGACGACCTCTGGCGGGAAGGAGGCCGCGTGAAGGGCGTGACGGTCGGCGCGGACGACCGAGTGGCCGCCGACGTGGTCGTCATCGCGGAAGGCGCGACGTCCACCCTCGTGAAGAAGGCAGGGCTCAAGGCCGACCTCGAGCCGCGCGAGGTGAGCGTGGGCGTCAAGGAGACCATCGAGCTCCCCGCGGAGACCATCCAGGAGCGTTTCTCCCTCGGGGAAAAGGAGGGCGCCGCGTTCGTCTACGCGGGCTACGCGTCCCTGGGCCTCCGGGGCGGGGGCTTCCTCTACACGAACAAGGCGTCCCTCTCCCTGGGGCTCGTCGTCTCGTCCGAGGACCTGGCACGGAAGAAGCTCGAGGTCCAGGACGTCCAGACCAAGTTCCGCATGCATCCCGCGGTCCAGAAGCTCGTGAAGGGCGGCAAGCTCGTCGAGTACAGCGCCCATCTGGTCCCCGAGCTCGGCCGACGGATGATGCCGCAGCTCGCCGGCGAGGGCGTCCTCGTCGCAGGCGACAGCGCGGGCTTCCTGATCAACAACGGGTACACGTTCCGCGGCGTGGACCTGGCCATGGCCTCGGGCATGGCCGCGGGCGACGCCGTGGAGGCGGCGCGCGCGGCGGGCGGGATGACCGCCGCGAACCTGGCGGCCTACGAGGGATTCCTTCGGGCGCGCAACGTCCTCACGGACCTGGAGGCCTTCTCGCGCACGCCGCTCTTCCTGAAGAACGAGCGCCTCTTCGACGTGTATCCTCGGCTCGTGATCGACCTGGCGGAGCGGATCTATCGCGTGGACGGGACCGCGCGGGACCGGCTCGTGGACGCCGTCCTCAAGGAGGCCAACGCCTCGGGGGTCTCCAAACTCACCCTCATGATGGACCTTCTCAAGGGAGCGCGATCCATGTGAGCGAAGCCAACCGCAAGCAGGGACCGCGGATGGTCGTCTGCATCAAGCAGGTGCCCAAGGCCCAGGAGCTCCAGGTCGACCCCGTGACCAAGACGCTGAAGCGGGTCGGCGTGCCCAGCGAGATCAACCCGCCGGACCAGAACGCTCTCGAGATGGCCCTCCTGCTCCGGGCGAAGCACGGCGGCGAGATCGTGGTCATCTCCATGGGCCCGACCTCGTTCGACGAGAGCCTGGAGCGGGCCATCGCCATGGGCGCGGACCGCGCCTACCTCGTGTCGGACCGCAACCTGGGCGGCTCGGACACCGTGCCCACCGCGCTCACCCTGACCCGGGCCGTCGAGAAGGTCGGGGACGTGGACCTCATCCTCTGCGGGGAGGAGACCACGGACGCGTCCACGGGCCACGTGGGCCCGGGCATCGCGGGCCACATGGACATCCCGCAGATCACGTACTGCTCCTCCGTGGACATCGTGGAGGGCCGGGTGCGCGGCGTGCGGATGATCGAGGACGGCGCCGAGACCTGGGAGGTCCGGATGCCCTGCGTGGTCACGGTGGACTTCGGCTGCAACCGGCCGCGCGAGCCCACGCTGACCGGAAAGATCCGGGTGAAACGGGGCGGGCTGATCATCCACTGGAGCGCCGCGGACCTGGGGCTCGATCCGTCCCAGATCGGCTTGAAGGGTTCGCCCACGATCGTGGCCAAGGTGGACACGGTCCAGCTGCCGAGCCGTCAAGGGAAGATCTTCCAGGAGGAGCCCACGATCGCGGTGTCCCTCCTCCTCGACGCGCTCCGCAAGGACCGGGTGATCAGATGACCCACGAGCACCCGACGCCCCCGCCCATGGAGGCCCACCGGGGTGTCTGGGTCTTCCTCGAGGCCCGGAACGGCGCGCTCCGCGACGTGAGCGTGCAGCTCATCGGCGAGGCGCGGCGGATTGCGGACAAGCGCGGCACGCAGCTCACGGGGATCCTGCCGGGCTGGAAGGTGGAGCCCCTGGCCCGCTCCGCGATCCAGTTCGGCTGCGACCGCGTGCTCCTCGTGGAGGACCCACGGCTCGAGTTCTACACCTCCCGGCCGTACACGAAGGTCCTCGCGACCCTCCGGTGGAAGCACAACCCCGAGGTGATCCTCTTCGGCGCCTCGAAGAACGGGCGGGACCTCGGCGGACGCCTCCATGCCGCAATCGACACGGGCCTCGCCGCGGACTGCGTCCGCTTCGACGTGACCGAGGAGGGCTTCCTCGACATGATCCGTCCCGCCTTCGGGGGGAAGAGCCTGGCCCACATCCACTGCGAGCACCACCGGCCCCAGATGGCCTCCGCGCGCTGGAACGTCTTCCCCATGCCCGCCAAGGACGCGTCGCGCCAGGGCGAGCTCGTCCGCGAGACCGTGCCCCTCGAGGACGCGGATTTCGACTCGCGGATCGTGGACTTCAAGCCCACGGAGAGCCACGAGACCCGCAAGATCGACGACGCGAAGATCCTCGTCTCCGGCGGCTTCGGTCTTGGGGACCCCAAGAACTTTGATCTGCTCGATGAGCTGGCCGGGCTCCTCGGAGGGGCCGTCGCCTCGTCGCGGAAGCCCGTGGACCTGGGCTGGGTGCCCAAGGCCCTCCAGGTGGGCCAGACCGGGAAGACCGTGCGCCCCCAGCTGTACATCGCCGTGGGCATCAGCGGCGCGGTGCAGCACCTCGCCGGAATGCAGGAGTCCGCCAAGATCGTCGCGATCAACAGCGACCCCAGGGCGGCCATCTTCGAGATCGCGGACTACGGGATCGTGGGGGATCTGTTCCAGATCGTCCCCGAGATGATCCGGCAGCTCAGGTCGTTCCGGGGACAGGCCCAGGGGGCGCCCCCTCCGGAAGCAGCTCCTCCAGGGACACCCGGCGGAGCGTGACCCCGAACACGCTCTGGAAGTGGACGATTACGGACGGCTTCACGTCCTCCACGTCCACAGCGTGCCCGAGCTCCCGGGCCATGGAGGTCATGATGGTCCCCGCGTGGCCGCACGCGCGGATTCGCAGGAAGGCCGATAGGTCCGTGTTCACGTTGAGCGCGAAGCCGTGGGACGTCACGTTCCGCTGGACCGCGAGCCCCAGGGACGCGATCTTCTTGTCCTTCACCCATACGCCCCGCTCGGGGCCCTCGTGCCCGGCTGCGATCCCGAAGTCGGCGCACGTGCGGATGATCACGTCCTCCAGGTCCGTGACGAGCCGCCGGACCCCGAGGCGGTCGGGGAGCTTGAGGATGGGATAGCCGACGATCTGTCCCGGTCCATGGTACGTGGCCTCGCCGCCCCGTTCCACGCGGTAGACGGGCAGTCCGGGATCCAGGATGTCCGCGTCCGTTCCGCGGCGTCCCAGGGTGATCACGGGGTCGTGCTCGACCAGGACGAGGCCGTCCGGAATCCGGTCCTCCGCGCGACGCGGCACGAGGGCCTTCTGGATGGCCCACGTCTTCCCGTACTCCAGGCGCCCGAGGTCCAGGAGCCACGCGTCCCGGATCACGATCGTCCCCGGTTCCGCGGCCTCCGTGGTCTCGAGCATCGCTCCCGGATCTCCCTCAGCGGTTCAGCACGTGGATGGCCTGGCCCAGGGCGGCCTCCGCGGTCTCCATAATCGCCTCGGGGAGCGTGGGATGGGGGTGGACCGTCAGGGCGAGGTCCTCCACCGTCGCGCCCATCTCGATGGCCAGGGCGAGCTCGCTGATTAGGTTGCTCGCGTCCGGGCCAACGATCGCCGCGCCCAGGAGGACCTTGGACTCGGGGTCCGAAACGAGCTTGACGAAGCCGTCCCCCTCGGCCTGGGCCAGGGCGCGTCCGATGGCGCCGAAGGAGACCCGGGCCGTCTTCACCGCGCGTCCCTCGGCCGCGGCCTGCGGCTCCAGGCGCCCGACCGTGGCGATCTCCGGGTCCCGGAAGATGGCCGAAGGCATGGCCCGGTAGTCCACCTCGACGGGTTCGCCGCCGATGACCTCGGCCGCGGTCAGGCCCTCCATGGTCGCCTTGTGGGCCAGGAACGGCTGGCCGACCACGTCCCCGATCGCGAATACGTGGCGGTTCGACGTGCGGAGCTGGCTGTCCACGACGACGTACCCCTTGGGGTTCGTCTTGACCCCGGCCTTGTCCGCCGCGAGGCCGTCCGTGTTCGGCCGCCGGCCCACCGTGACCAGGATGATGTCCGTGCGGACCGTGAGCGGTCCCTCCGGCGTCTCCGCCTCGACGACGGCCTGTCCGCCCTCCTCGTGCCACGCCTTCCCCTGAGACTTCGTGTGGAACTCGACCCCCAGCTTCTTCAGGTGTCGCTCGACGATCCGCACGACCTCGGGGTCCATCCCGGGCAGGAGCTGCTCCAAGAGCTCGATGACGACGACCCGGGTCCCGAGCTTCGCGTAGAACGTGCCGATCTCGAGGCCCGAGATCCCGCCGCCGATCACGAGCAGGGCCTTGGGGATCGCCGTGAGCTCGAGGGCCTCCTTCGTGCTGATCACCCGCTTCCCGTCGAAGCGGAACGCGGGGAGGTCGGAGGGCCGGCCGCCCGTGGCGACGATCGCGTCGCCGAACTCCACATCCTCCGTGCGGCCGTCCGACGTGCGCATGCGCACGCTCTTCGCATCCAGGAAGGACGCCTCGGCGAAGGCCACCTCCACGCCGTTCCCCTTCTCCAGGGTGGCGACCCCGTTCACGAGCTTCTCTACGACGGACTGCTTCCAGGCCTGCAGGCGGACCATGTCCACGTGGGCGGGCCCCGTGTCGATGCCCCATTCCGCCGCCCGCCCGATCGCCTGGACCACGTTGGAGGCGTGGATCAGGGCCTTGCTCGGGATGCACCCGTAGTTCAGGCATTCCCCTCCGAGCTTGTGTCGCTCGACCAGGAGGACCTTCTTCCCCAGCTGCGCCGCCCGGATGGCGGCCGGATAGCCTCCCGGTCCACCCCCGATGACCACCACGTCGACGTGTCGCGCCACGGGCGGGTCGAAGGTACGGCCTGACCTTATGCCTTTGGGCTCGCGAGGCCGCTCAGACCCGGTGCGCGGCTAGGGAGACGGCGGAGGCGGTGGAACCCTCCTCGGTCGGTGCCGGCGGCGCAAGACGAGGAGCGCGACCACGACGACGACCACGGCGACGATTAGCAGGATACCCCAGTATGGGGACTGCGTGAAGAAGTCCGCCAGGGCGTTGGACGCGGCGGGTGGGAAGGGCGCGTACGTCGTCTCCGTCTGCCCGATGTTCTTCCGGGCGTCCGCGGGCGCTGTGTTCGTCAGCCCGTATCCGGGAAGGCTGGTACTCCCCAGACACAGGAGGAGCTGGTAGCCCGCAATCATCCCGGCGCCGCTCGTCGGGAAATCGGGCGCGTACACCGCGGCGTAACCGACGGGCAGCGAGGTCAGGCTCCCCGCAGACGGGCACTGGTACGCGGCGCTCGTGATGAGGTACACGGGATGGATCGCGTGGTCGGAGAGGGTCTGGGCGGAGGCGGTGGCCCGGAGGTTCTCGTTCAGCGAGAGGGGCACGTCCGTGATGTCGCCGTTGTTCACGAGGCTCAAGGGGCCTTCACTAATCGTTACCTTGGACAGGTCGATGGGGAAGGAGGAGAGGCCCTGCGCGGCGAGCCCCAAGCTCTGGAACGCTTTGGTCAGATTGTCGAAGAAGGCCGCCTGGTCTTGGCTGCTCAGGCCCTGGACGTTGACCGTCCCGGATAGGGTCGCGCCGACCGTCGCGGTCGTGTTGGCCCACCATGTCTTGTTGTCCGAGATGGGGAAGTTGAAGTAGTCCCAGGCAGGCTCGAAGAGCATGCGGATCTCGTCGTGCGTGTCCGCGGTCAGCGTAAAGGACGGGCTGTCGTAGCTCACCGTCTCGACGCAGCTCGTGCTGTTCGTCGAGGTCATCGGGATGCCGTACGTGCTCACCGCGATGCTTGCTTGGACCGTGGCGTCGGTCGTGTCGTTCATGTACGCCAGATTCGACACCTGCTGGTAGACGGAGCTTGTGCTCTCGGTCAGGATGTCCCCGTCCGCGCGCACGGCCACAGTCCGGCTCGTCGTCGGGATGGTCGGCGGATAGCAGAAGCCGTAGCCGCTCGGCGTGCCCGTGTAGGTCCCGGCCGCCGGGAGGCCCGTCATCGTGAGGTTCACGTTCAGGTGGAACTTGAGGCCCGTCGCGGACTGCGAATTGAGCACGTAATACGCGGAGGTCGCTTGGGTGACCGTGTCCACGGTCCACGAATCGAAGGAGCCCGTGAAGTCGAGGGTGTTGATCGACGTGATGTTGAGCGAAGCCGGGTTCGTTGTGATCAGGGGTCGGACGTACGTGTCGAAGAGGGTCGTCAGGTTCACGTTGGTCCCGTAGCCGACGGACTGCCCGACCTGCCACGTGGGCACGTTGGCCGGGGTCGGCGCCGCAGCGGCGGTGAAGCCGGTTAGGCAGAGCGCGAGCACGATCCCGAGGGGAAGGCACGCTCGAAAGGGTCTCATGGCATCTCTCCGGTCCGATGCACATTCATCGCGGCTTACTTATAAATTCCTGAGCCCCCGCCTATCCCGGTGCGGCGATTCCCGCAGTCGCGACCGCTTTTGTCCAATGGTTCGACGCTTGTCACAAGGAGGGCGGTTCACTCAAGCCCCACGAAGAGCATCGCGGGGTGCTCCAGGTAGTTCCTCACGGACTGGACGAACGCCGCGCCCACGTGGCCGTCGATGATCCGGTGGTCGAAGGAGCAGGAGACGTACATCATGTCGCGGATCACGATGTGGTCGTCGCGGACCACGGGCCGCTTCTCGATCTTGTGGATCCCCAGGATGGCCACCTCGGGCCAGTTGATGATCGGGGTGGCCAGGATCCCGCCCTCCTTGCCCAGGGACGTGATCGTGAACGTGGAGCCCTGGACGTCCTGGAGGGACAGCCTCTTGTCCCGGGCCGCGGCCGCGAGCCGCTCCACCTCCTTGGCGAGGCTCCAGAGGTCCTTCCCGTCGGCTTCGTGGACCACGGTGACCGTGAGCCCTTCGTCCGTCGCGGTCGCGATGCCCAGGTTGTAGTAGTGCTTCAGGACGATCTCCTGGCGCTCGTCGTCCACGGTCGCGTTCAGGGAGGGGAACTCCCTGAGGGCCGCGACGCACGCCTTGATGATGAAGGGAAGGAAGGTCAGCTTCACGCCTTTGCGGGACCCGGCCTCGTTGAGCCGCTCCCGCAGCGCCACGAGGTGGCTCATGTCCACCTCCTCGACGTACGTGAAGTGCGCGGCGGTCGAGTTGGACTTGGCCATCTTGTCGTAGATCCGCTTGCGGAGGCCATGGATGGGCACGCGCTCCTCGCGCGCACCCGAGGCGACCGGGACCGCAGGCTTCGGCGCGGCGGCCGGCGCCTTCGCGGACGCGGCGGGAGCCTGGGCCGCCGCGCGCACGTCGGCCTCGGTGATCCGGCCCGCGGGGCCCGTGCCGCGAACCGAGGCGAGATCGACCCGGACTTCGCGCGCGAGGCGGCGAACCGCGGGTGCGGCGAGGATTCCGCCCCCCGAGGTCGCAGCGGGCGGCGCCGGGGCCGCCTTGACGGGCGGTGGCGGCGGCGTGGAGGCCGCGGGTGCGG
>OFHK01000286.1_pt1 | contig 16067 bp, 14 predicted proteins | sample 1521951 | NCBI WGS metagenome assembly OFHK01 (sample SAMEA2468436, study PRJEB22500) | soil metagenome | biome: Glassland; feature: Farmland; material: Clay | place: Australia | collected 2013-01-31 | depth 0.55 m
GCCTCCGAGAGGCCCTCCCGCTCCAGGCGCGGCGCGTTCCCAAGTGAGACGGCCACGGTCGAAGCGATCACACGGATGCGGTTCAAGGTCTGCATCGTCGGCGACCCCGGGGTCGGGAAGACCTCGCTCCTGAACCGGTACGTCTTCAACTCCTTCGACTCGGAGTACCGCGGCACGACGGGCGCGACCCTCCGCTACGTGAACGCGCAGGAACCGCTCGCGGGGCAGCACCGGGTGGAGGCGGCGACCGCCTTCTTCGAGCTCATGGGCGAGCGGGCGATCCGCGACCGGTTCAAGGAGATCTTCTTCTGGGGCACGCAGGGCTTCCTCGCCGTGGCCGACGCCACGAGGCCGGCGACGGTCCGGTCCCTGGCGACGTGGATCCGCGTTGTCCGGGACGTCGCCGGCGATATCCCGTACCGGATTCTCGTCAACAAGGCGGACCCCACGCAGCACACGATCTCCCCGGAGGCGACGGCCCTCCTCCTGGACGCGTTCCCCGGGGTGCCGTACCTGCTCACGAGCGGCGCGACCGGGCAAGGCGTCGAGCGCGCCTTCGAAGCGCTCCTCGACGCGAGTATCGGGACCGGCCTCGCCGAGGCGCGGGTGCGGAGGCGCGCGAAGCTCGGGGGCGACAAGCTCCTCGCCTTCGCGAAGCGCCGCGGCACCCCGGGCCTCTCGAAGCGCGAAATCCTCGCGACCCTCCAGGAGGCGGACGCGGCGACGGTCCTCCAAGAGGTCGGGGACCTGCAGGCGCTCGGCCTCGCGACGGTCGAGGAGACCGGCCCGGCGTCGTTCCTCCTGCGGATCACGCCGAAAGCGGAGCGCGAGCCAGAGCGGGCGCTCGCGCCGGAGCGCGTCCGGGGATGGGAGGACTGAGCTCCTCCCCATGGCGAGGCTTCCCTGGCGCCGGCCGGCGCCCGACCGAATACCCTATTAACCGGGAGTCCCTGGATGGCCGGCGATGGTCGTCCCGTACCTCCGGAGAAGCCCCTTCTTCCACGCCCTCGTGGTGACCACGGGGATCTTCAGCTTCCTCCTCTGGCTCTACATCGTCTTCCGGGTCATCGTCAACGGCGTCGACGTGCACTGGCCGTTCGTGGACAGCGTGCCCGGCATCTCGGTCTCGGCGATGGGGGCCTTCGCCTTCGGCCTGAGCTTCCTGAGCATGCTCGGCTACCTGTGGCTCTGGGGCCGCTTCGGCCGGAGGTCTGAGAGCGCGCCGAGCCCGGGGCCCCCGAGGCCGTAGGGACGGCGTGCGCCCGGCGCCCATCTCCCGGGGGCGGATCGGCCATCCCGCGGCGCCGGACGGGGCCCGCCGGACGAGAGGCGCGGGTCTCCGGCCACTGGCGGGCGGGGGGCGGCCGCGGGGGAAGCGAGGACCCTCCCTTTTTATCCTGGCACCGGAATGCGGGAGCCCCTGAGGAACCCATGCCCCCGAGAAACGGACTCCTGCTCACCGGCACCGCCGTGATCATCGTCGCCCTGTTCTCGCTCCTCGCGCTCGTGACCGCCTACTGGCCCTTCCAGTCCGTGGTCCAGGTCATCGCGCCGTTCCTCATCCTGTCCATCCTCACGTCCGTCGGCCTCTCGCTGATCCTGACGGCCTTCCTGACCTCGCGGATCGCCGTCGTCGATCGGGAGGACCCCGAGAGCGTGTCCGTGGTGGATTCCCTCCTGTCCGAGACGGGACGGCGGCGGTAGGACCCGGGAAGCCACGCACGCGCCCAGATGCTCCGCGCACACAGCGCCGCCCTAGTTCCCGGTCTTCGGAGGCTTCCGGAACCGGCGCAGGTAGAATCCTGCGGCCAAGGCCGCCATGACGATCCCGACCGCGAGCGCGGCCCACAGGACCCACGGCGTCCAGGGCGGCGGGGGCGTCTCGGTGGGGCCCGACGGGGGAGTGGAGAACTGGTACGAGAGCGGGGAAGACAGGGACAGGCCCTCCTGATCCCTCGCGGTGCGGGAGATCGTGAGGGTGTACGTGGTCGCGTTCTGGAGCGGCGCGTCCAGGACGATGCTCAGGTGGGTGTCGTTCAACCAGACGACATGGTACTCCAGCCCCGGGGAGATCGCGAGCGACGCGTTCACCGAGGCGCGGTCCATGGGTGCCGTGAACGAGACGCCCACGGTCGAGGTGGCCAGGTCCACGGCGACGGACGAGACCGAGGGTGCGGTCGCCGAGGCCGGGGTCGGAGGGGTCGTGACGTCCGCGACGTCCGAGATCGGGGACCAGTTCGGGACCGCATCCGCGGTCCGCAGGGCGAACCAGTACTCCGTCTGCGGCTGCAGCCCGCTGACGTTGAGCGTCTCGATCGTGCCCGCGGGAGCGGGCGGGGGCGTCGCAATCCTCGTCGACTGGTAGAACGTCGCGCTGGTGATGGGGCCCACCGTGCTCATCCGCAGATCGTACTGCGTCGCCTGGCCCACGGTCCCGTTGTTCCCGGGGGCGGTCCACTGCAGGACGACGTACGTGGGCCCGGCCGTCGCGGCGCGGAGGTCCGTGACCTGGGCCGGGGGCGTCGTGTCCCCGGGCGGGGTCGGGAAGGTCCCCCACACCGTCAGCGCGTATGGGGTCAGGGAGCCCGCGAGGCTGAAACCCAACGTGCCGGCGCCCGCGCCGTCCGTCGCGAGCGTCCCGTTCTGGTAGCTGCCCGTCGAGAGGTCCTGGAGGGAGACGTTGTACGTGTAGTTCGGCGCGAACCCCTTGAGCGCCACGCTGCCCGGGCCCGACCCGACCAGCTCGAGACGGCTCGTGCCCTGCGGCTGGAGCGCGTAGAGGACGGTCCCGCCGCTGAGCGAGCCATGGGAGTCGAACGTCCCGTCGAGCGCGAGCGTCGCGTTGTCCGTCACCGTGGGCAGAGGCTCGCGGTCCCAGTAGGACTGGCCGCCCGCGGTCATGTAGAGCGTGCGGTAGCCGCCCGGGTCGTCCCCGAACGCGAGGTGGGTGATCGGCGCGTTGGCGAAGAAGAGCCAGTCCCCGTACACCGGGTACACGCTCACCCCGTCCGTCCACTGCGCCCCCCCGTGCCCGAGGAACGTGTTGTAGAGGGCGTTCGAGAGGGACATGCGGGTGAGGCTCCCGCCGGCCGCGAACGTAAACGTGTTGTTGTACCACGCGTTGTTCGAGGTGTTCGCGCTCGAGCCGGCGCAGGACGCGTTCGGGCAGATCCAGATCCCCGCGGTCGTCACGTTCGTGAAGGTGTTGCTCCGGTAGGTGTTCCCCCCGGTCTGGAAGATGCCGCCGTAGGAGGCGTGGTCGCAAGTATTGCCCTGGAAGAGGTTGCCCGCGTTCGAGTTGATGTACTGGTAGATGCAGTAATCGAACGCGTCGCTCGCGCTGAGGCCCTTGCAGCGGTTGTTCTCGTAGATGCTGTCCTGGACGCCCCCGGCCTGCAGACAGTTGTTCACGCCTCCCACGCCGGGGGTCAGGTACACCGAGTTGTTTGCGATGTACTCCCGCAGGGAATACTCGTTGTCGATAGGGATCGCGTTCGGGCTCGAGCCCGACTGGCTCAGGATCGTGAAGTTGTTCCAGGTCTCCGACACGACGGGGAAGCCGGAGTAGAGCGGCTGCGTGTCCATGTTCCGGACCTCGATGCCCATCGCGTTGTTCCCGTTCACGTGGTAGTAGATCTGGTTGGCGAAGACCCGGGTATTCCCCCAGTTCTGGAACGTGAAGAGGACCGACTGCTGGCCCTCGGTGATGTTCCACATCGTGTTGTGCTCGAAGGTCGAGTTCGCGCCGACCCAGACCGTGTCCTGGTTCAACGACGAGTCGTCGAAGTTGGAGATGTTGCAGTAGCCGACGAAGTCGTGGTTCGGACCGAGGATCTGGAGATTGACGCCGCTGAGGACGTCATAGGCGAGCCGGTTCCCGCCGCCCCCCGTGGCGACGATGCCGAAGGTCGAGCCGCTCCCGGCGCCCGTGATGTTCGCGTGCTCGATGTCGATGCGGGCGCTGGTCCCGGACGACGTCAGGTACCAGTGGTAGGCGTTGTTGGACTGCAGGCCGCCGTAGTCCATCACGAGCGACCCGGCGACGTTGAAGCTGTACTGGAGGTCGGACGACGGCGAGAACTTCACGACCATGTTGAGGAGCGTGAGGCGGACTCCGCTGTTGACGTTGAGGCTGCCCGCAATGACGAGGGTCCCGTTCCCCCAGAAGGTGTCCGCGGAGATGGTGCACGTCTGGGAGAGCGTCAGGGAGCCGAAGTACTGCGTCGTGCCCGGGCATCCCGTGTTCGCCCCCGCGGTCCAGACCACGGATGCGCCGGGCGAGACGAGCAGGACCGCTAGGAAAAGGAGACCGACGACGCCACCCACGCGGCCGAAACGGCTCATTCCGACACGTCATTCTCGAATCTGGTACCCATCCCTCCGACCGCACGCCGCCGAGCGAAGGCCTCGGCGGCACGGGAGGAAGGACGGATTCCTCGCTCTCGGCAATCCAAGCCGGCCATCCAAGTGGCGGCCCCTTAAGAACGTTATTGCTCATCCGGGGAACGCGAGCCGGAAAACGCCGGCTTCCTGGTCGGAGTCCGTCCCCCGCCGGGGCCGTGCCGCTCGCGGCGCGGGCCGCCCCCGCCTAGCCGCCGCGGCCTGCCCCGGCGTTCCGACGCGGGTCCTTCGGCGCGACGGACGCGCCTCCGCGGAAGACGTCCCTCACGACCCACGCCACGATCCGGGGCCGGCGGACCACCTGCCCCACCGTGTAGGGGAACGCGAGGTTGCCGAAGGGGACGTACACACGCACCCGGACGCCCTCCGCCACGGCCACGGGGAGGACGCGGTGGATCGGGTAGCCGCGGACCACCTCGATCTCGCACGGCGTGCCGGCGGCCTTGAGCCGGCGGACGGCCTCGCGCGCGAGGGCGGGGTTGTGCGTCGCGACGCCCACCTCCGGCACCCGGCCGGCGATCTTGTCGACGATCTCCAGGAAGCCCTCCCGAGGATCCCGCTCGCGATCCGGCCGGTCCGCCCACTCGCCTTTGATCACGCGGACCTTCACGCCGAGCTCGACCGCCCGCTCGGCGTCCGCGGGGCTGCGCCGCCAGCGGGCCGGGAGCGTCCAGCCGAGGTCGGGATGGAGGGCGTGCAGCTCACGGGCGAGGGCGAAGGTGCGGTCCACGTCGTTCGGCGAGAGGGCGTCGAAGTGGACGCGGATCCCCTTGTCCCTCCCGGACCGGACGATGGACTCCGTGAGGGCACGATCGAACCGCAGCGCGGGCTCCTTGATCGAGAGGTAGCAGTCGAGACGGCCCGCGGCGATCCCCTCGAGGGCGGCGAGGCTGTTCCGCGCGACGAGCCGCGGATCCTCGTTGCCCGCGTTGATGTATCCCAGGATCCCCGGGTATCCGTCCCCCGCGAACGAGGACGCCGTCCGCAGCGCGTCCTCCGGCGTGGGCCCGGCGGAATACGCGAGGGCGAGGTGGTGCTGGACGTCCAGGTACGTGCGGTCGACCCAGGCACGCGCGCCCCGCACCTTGGACGCGGCCAAGTCGGCCCCGTCGGCGGCGAGGGCCACGGCTCCGCGGATCCCGACCGGATACGTGCGGATGGAGACATGCGGCCGCTGGACCGGCCCCCATGCGCGGACCCAGGCCTCGTCCGCGCCGAGGAACTCGTACGAGCGCAGGCCCTCCCGCGCCGCGTACGCGAGCGTATCCACCAGGAGGAGCGTTCCGGGCGAGCAGCGCTCGAACTCCTCGGAGAAGCCCATCGCGAGGAGCCAGAAGCGTCCGCCGACGACCGCGGCGAGCTTCATCGCCGCCGCGCGGCCGCCGATGCGGAGGAAGCCCACGCGGAACTGGCCCTCCGCGGCCGCGAGGACCGCATACCTCCGGAAGAACTCGCCCAGGAGGCGGTCGCGCGCCAGCGGTGACCCCTCCCGCGACTTCCATCCGGCCGCCTCGACCGCGAAGGCCTCGTCCAGGAGCCGCCCGACCCCGCCCGGCGCCGGGACGAGGATCTCCGTGGTGAGGGCCCCCATGGACTCCGCGATCCGCCGCGCCCGGCGGACGTTGGAGCGGCGATGGGCCTCCAGATGCTCGAGAGGCTCGGCCCAGGTCGCGTCGAGGGCGAGCGAAGGACAGGCGGCGGCCGGCTGGCACCGGACGAGGCCGCGCCCCCGGGCCGCCCCGAGCACGGCGGGGACCATGGGCGAATCCGCCGGGACGCGCCAGAACCGGAGGGGGATCCGCGAGCGGACGAGATCCCGGGCCAGCGCGGGGACGTGCGCCTCGCCTTCGTACAGGAAGTCCATCGACTCGATGAGGTTGTCCGGCCCCGCGAGCTCGAGGCGCAGGCCGCCCGACCGGGAGCGGACGAGCGGTGCGATCGCGCGCACCGAACGGTCGCCGGCCACCCGGAACTCCACGTCCTGCTCGAGGCCGTAGACCTCGGCCCACGCCTGGATCCAGGCCGGGCTCATCATCGGGCTTCCCCAAGGGGCCGCGATGGTCTCCCAGTCCGGGCGCAGGCGTTCGAGCCCCGAGAGCCCCGGGTACACGCGGACCGCGCCCCCGGGGCCCGAGGACGGAGCGGCCTCTCGGAGCGGCAGGACATCTGCGGGACCCCCGGGCGCCGCGGCGACGAGGGAGAGGGAGGCCGCACCGACGATGTTGCGCGAGGGCCCCGGCCACACCCGTGCGCTCCCGGGTTCGCGAGCCGAGGTCTCGGCGCGCCGTCCGTGGTTCGGCTCTCCCGGCCCCATGTCAAGGACCGGATGGGACCGGGACAAATGAAGCTTTCATGCGCAGCGCCCGCCGGGGACGGCCGGGGTCAGTTCTCCCCGTCGCGCCCGAAGATCTTGCGGAGAGGCGGCGAGTCGAGGTCCGCGTTCCGGGGGTTCAGCGCGCGGTAGCGTCCGTGGCTCCGGGTGACCAGGCCCAACTCCGCCAGGCATCTCAGGTGGTAGGAGGCGAGCTGGCGGCTGATTCCCAGCGAGGTCGCGACCGCGCTCGGGCGGATGTCGGGGGAGCGCATCACGGCGGACCACACGCGGACCCGCAGGTCCCGATACGCCCAGTACTGCTTGAAGGTCTCATTCATGGGGAGCGCGGAATCCCGTGGCACCGCGAAGTAACGGAGCTTGCCGCCCATCCGCTCGGAGCGCACGAGGCCCTTCTTCATCAGGACGGTGAGGTGATGACGCGTCGTCCCGAGGGAGAGGTGGAGGGATCGGACGATGGAACGGAAGTGGTCCCCTGGCAGCAACCGGAGGTGCTCGACGATCCGGTGGCGCGTCGGCTGCTGGAGCAGGGCCATGTCGGGACTGATGTTCAGGCCAAATCCCCCTGGAGCGACCCGTGCAAGGCGCCAGCTCGGCGCGAACGGAACCTAAGCATCCGAACCCCCTCGTCCCCGCTTCTCGGATTACGTAGGTCATTCAACTATTTGAACGGCCCGGGTCGCTGGGGCCGCCCGCCGTCCACGGCTGCCGAGGCGCGTCCCGGGTGCCCGCGACGAGGTCACTCCGCCGGGAGGACGGCCGGAGCCGCTTCCTCGGGAGGCGGGGCGCGCGCGAGCCGGGTCACCAGGTCCCGCGCGGTCGAGACGAGCCGCCGCTTGGGGACCTTGTGGGAGGCCAAGGCCACCAGCAGATTTCCGTCGTGCGTCCGGAGGACCACGAACCTCCGGTTGTCGGCCTCCACGAGGACCTCGGCGGCCTGCCGACCCTGGAGCTCCTCGAGCAGGGCGTCGACGGAGGCGAGCATCGTGGCCGACATCACGCAGAGGACCTCCTTCCGGATCTGCGGGCGCATCCACTCGGCCACGGCCGTGCCGCTCGGCCGGAGCAGCAGGAGGGCGTCGAGGCCCTCGAGCGAACTCGCGTCGCGCAGCAGGAAGTCCAAATCCCCCGACCGCGGGTTCGCGCGCACGGCTCCTCCCGTCTCAGCCCGGAATGGGCGTCCGCCACTTAAGGCCGCCCGTGGGCGAGACACAATCGCCTTCATATGAGCGAGCGACATGCTCCGCCCTGCCTTGAGGCGATTCACCTACGTCGGGGTCGTGGCCTTCATCGCGGTCGCCTTCATCGTGGCAGCGCTGAGCGGGGGCACGGGCCTGCCCTTCCTCGTGTCCCTCTCGCTGGGGGCGGGTATGTTGATCGTGCTCGTCTTCCTCGCCGCCTTCCCGGGGGGCTTCCAGTCCCGGCGGAACCGCGGCGGGGACTTCGGGTCCTTCGAGGAGGCGACCCGCCGGGCCGCGAGGGGGCTTCTCCTCCAAGGGCGCAGTCCGGAACTGCGGGACTCCGGGAGCGGGGTCGCGGCCGACCACGCGACCCGGGCCGCCGCGCACGAGTTCGTGAAGACGCTGGTCCCCGTCCCGACGCCCCCGCCGGCCTTTCCGCCCCAGGGATCGAACCGCGTCTACCTGAACGCGCTCCGGGCCGAGGGTAGCGGACTCATCAAGCTCGCGAAGGTGATCGGCGTCGACGTGGCGCCCTACGGGGAGTTCCTCGCGGACGCCCGGACCGCGGCCCTCCAGGGGGACGCCGAGGCCACGGTCCGATCGCTCGAGCTGGCGAATGAGCTCCTCCGCGGGACCGCCGAGAACTTCCTGGTCAAGCGGCGGAGCGCGGGACACGCGCCCGAGGACTCCTGGGGCCTGTGACCCCCAGCGCGGCGGCCACGGCGGCCTCGGGGCTTGCCCGCGGGGCAAAGGTTTAGCCGCCCTCCGAGCCTTCCCTTCGCGGAGCCTCGAATGCCCTACGTCATCAGCGACGTGTCCCGATTGGCGAGCGCCGCGGCGGTCCTCCTCCTCGCGCTCCTGCTGCTCCTGAGGCACGTGCTCCTGCCTCGCCTCGACGATTCACAAATCCGGCGGTTCGACGCCCCCCTCATCCTCCTGTTCGGCGTGTTCCTGGTCTACATCATCGCGGACTTCCTGGAGGCCGTGCTGTAGGCCGCCGCGGAACGAGGAGGGTGGACGTGGAACGGGGAGCGGAGGGAGCCGCGGCGGCGCACCGCACGTCGCACGGTCGCCCGGCCGCTCCGTCGCACCGCGACGGCGCGGTGCTGGCGTCCTTCGTCCTCGGGTACGGGGTGGCCGGGGCCTCCCTGCTGCTCGCCGCGCAGGGCGTGGACGCCCTCCTCCCGGAGGGACTCGCCCTGCTCGTCCTCCTCTCCGGCGCGATGTTTGTCGGCGGCATCCTGGAGCCGCGGAAGAACGCGCAGGTCTTCTACCTCGCCCTCTCCGTCGTCCCCGCGCTCACCCTCGCCCGGATGGGCTTCGGGGTCACGGTGCAGTTCATCATCGATCCCCTCCTCGTGTACCTCCTCCTCGCGGTGACCATCCTGGTGCTCCGGCAGTCCATTGGGGCGAGGCCGGAGGCCCGCGGGCTCACTCGGCGGCAGACGCTCCGGGCGTTGCCGCTGGGCGTCGCCCTCGCCGCCGGGTTCACCGTGCTCGGGACCCTGCTCCCGGTCGCGGGCGCGACCGCGTCCGCGGGGCCCTCCTGGGTCCCGCTCGTCGTCCTCGCGCCCGTGGCGCTGCTCGACGAGTTCTGGTTCCGCGGCGTCCTCCAGGGAACGCTCGCCCGCGCCACATCCGCGGAGTGGGGCTGGCTCGGGACGGCCGTCCTCTTCGTCGCCTACGGCGCTCCCTTCGGCAACGGGATCACGCTGCTGTTCCGCATGGCCTACGGCCTCGCGTTCGGGGCCCTCGCGATGCGCCGGGAGAACCTCCCGGTGTCGCTCGTGGCGCGGACGGTGATGACGGTCGCGCTCCTCGCCCTGAGCCCGGGTCTCGCGGGCACGTCGCTGATTGTGTAGGCCCACAGGGGACCGCGGTAAAAATCCGTTCCAAAATCAGCAAATAACCTACAATTCCTCGGTTCAGACCAATAGTTCCCGACGCGGGCTGGGGGATTGAGCGGTCATTGATCGACGAGAGCAGAGAGGACCCTGGACTCCTCAACACGATGGAAATGGAAGATGAGGCCGAGCCCTCGACCGCGGAGGAGGTCATCCTCACCCCGCCCTCGCCCATCGAGGAGGTCATCATCCTCCTGCCCGCCCTCGACGAGGAGCGCGGGATCGAGCTGGTCTTGGACCGCATCCCCCTCGAGGAGCTCCAGGACATGGGATGCGAGGTCGCCATCCTCGTCGTCGACGGCGAATCGGAGGACGCGACCCGCGAGATCGCGCAGAGCAAGGGAGCCCACGTCTTCATCCAGTCCGGCCACGGGAAGGGCAACGGCGTGCGGCAGGCGTTCGAGCTGATCGTGCGCCATCAGGCGGAGGCGCGCTGCCGGCACCACCGGCAGTCCGTCGTCATGCTCGACGCGGACGGCACGTATCCCGTGGAGGACGTCCCTCTCATCGTCGACGCCCTCCGGAACGGATACGACGTCGTCCTGGGATCGCGGTTCCTGGGCCGCCCTGAGCCCGGAGCGATGACGCCCCTCAATCATCTGGGGAACAGGATCCTCAGCCTCGCCGCCCGCATCCTCTTCGACACCCCCGTCACGGACGTGTGCACGGGGATGTGGGGGTTCTCCGAGGAGTTCCTCCAGCGTTGCGACCTGCATGCCAAGGGCTTCGACCTAGAGGCGGAGGTCTTCGCGAGCGCCGCCCTCCTCCGCGCGCGCATGACGGAGGTGCCCATCGAATACCGCGTCCGTCAGGGCGAGCCGAAGCTGGTCCCGATCCGGACCGGGGCGCAGATCGCGTGGTGCCTGCTCCGGAAACGCTTCCAGGTGTTCCGGGGCCGGCCTGCGCCGCTCAGGGAGCGAGCCACCGAACGCCCGAGGGTCTGCAATGAAAGTATGCCTGTTGACCCCTGAGTTCCTTCCTTCGTGGGGCGGCATCGGCACCTACACCTACTACCTGGCCCGGGGGCTCCAGGACCGCGCCGAGGTTCACGTCGTCACCTCCGACGCCTCCTTCCCGGCCGACGACCTCCCGGGCGTCGAGCGCGTGCAGGTCCACGCGTTCCCCTCCCGAGGCAAGGGGCCGACGGGAGCGAGCTCCCTGCGGTTCCAGATGGCCGTGTTGCGCCACCTCCCGCGGCTCGTGAAGGACGGCGGGTTCGACCTGGTGCACAGCAACCACGCCCAGATGTCGGACGTCCTCGCGCGGCTCCGTCCCATGGATGCCCGCACGGTCGTCACGATCCACACGACCCTCGAGACGCAGCTCGCGGGAACCCTCCAGGCGTCGCCCGAGGCGCCACCCCAGGGGCTCGAGCGCACCGTGGTCCGCCACCGGCGCCTCCTCCAGATGGTGGAGCGGCGGTACCTGCGTCGGTCGCCGTCCTTGATCTTCGTGTCCCGCTGGATCCAGGAACAGGCGCTGCGGACCTACGGCCTGCGGCCGCAGAACAGCCGGGTCATCCCCAACGCGGTTGACACCGAGCTCTTCAGCCCGTACCGGTGGCCGTCCTCCCTGGACGCGGAAGGCCGCGGCGGAGGCGAACGGCCCTTCACCTTGCTCTACTCGGGTCGGCTCCTGGCCCAGAAGGGGCTCGGCGCCCTGCTGCGGGCGCTCCCGCTCATGCCGTCTCGCGTGCGCGTCCTCATCGCGGGTCCGGGCGACCCGGCTCCCTGGCGCGAAATCGCCGCCCGTCGGGGAATCCCGCCCTCCCGCTACGAGTTCCTCGGACGCGTGGCCTACGAGGACATGCCCGCGCTCTACCATGCCGCCGACGCGGTGGTGCTGCCCAGCTACCTGGAGAGCTACCCGCTCGTCGCGCTGGAGGCGATGGCCTGCGGGACGCCCCTCGTCGCGTCCAAGGTCGGCGGGGTCTCCGAGATCGTCCGCGACGGGGAGACGGGATGGCTCGTCCGCGCCGGGGACGTGAAGGGGCTTGCCGCCGCCGTCGCGACCGTTGCGGAGGGCGGTCCCGCAGTCCGACGCGTTGCCTTCGCCGCGCGCCGCTGGGCCGAGCAGAACGCGACCCTGGACCGCATGGCGGCGGAGACCCTGCAGGTCTACCGGTCCGCGATCGGGGAGGCGGACACGTGAAGGTCCTCCTGGTGAACCCGCCGCGGTTCCAGGGCAGCTCCGTCGTCCGCGAGGAGCGATGCGAGGTCCCCGAGCGGTACTCCGTCCTGGAGCCGTACAGCCTCCTGCAGCTCGGCGGCCTCCTGCGGCAGAAGGGGCACCAGGTCGGCCTCATCGACGCGAACGGGCAGGACCTGGGCTTCTCGGAGATCGAGTCGCGGTTCCGTAGCCAGGCCTTCGACGCGATGGTCTTCCGCTTCACCCCGACGACCTTCGACCACGACATGCGCATCGCCCGCCTCGCCAAGGAGGCGCAACCGGACGTGACGACGGTCGGTCTCTCGTGGACGCTCCGGACGCTCCCGAAGGAGGTGCTCGCGGAGGCGCCTGCGATGGACGTCTACCTCAGGCACGAATACGAGAACGTGGGCCCGGCGCTCGTGGACGCGCTCGACGACGGGCGGCCACTGTCCGGCGTGGCGGGCATCGCGTACCGCGAGGACGGCCACGTCGAGGTCACGCGCGACGCGGCGCCGTTCCCCGACTACGACGCGCTCCCGCTGCCCGCGTACGACCTCCTTCCCTCCCTGGATCCGTACTTCATCTCGGCGCGTGCGGGACAGCCGTTCACGATCATGTACACGAGCAAGGGCTGCCCGTACTCCTGCAACTTCTGCACGGTCGCGCGGACGCGGTGGAAGGACCGCTCCGCGGAGAGCGTGCTGTCGGAGCTCCGCTACCTGCGCGACCACTACCGCATCCGCACGGTCTCCTTCTTCGACGAGACGTTCACGATGAGCAAGAAGCGCGCCCGCGCCATCTGCGAGGGGATCCGCCAGGAGCGGCTGGACGTGCGGTGGTACTGCAACACGCGCGTCCACCTGGTGGATCCGGACCTCCTGCGGGACATGCGCTCCGCGGGATGCAGCGGCATCTCCTTCGGCGTCGAATCGGGGAACCAGAAGATCCTCGACGGGGCGAGCAAGCAGGCCAAGGTCGAGGACGCCGCGAAGGCGATCCACGCGGCGAAGGCCGCCGGGATCAAGACGTACTGCGCCTTCATCCTCGGCCTCCCGGGCGAGACGCGCGAGACGGCGATGGACACGATCCGCTTCGCCCTGAAGACGCTCCCGAACGGGGCGCAGTTCAACGTGCTCGCGCCCTACCCGGGGACGCAGCTGCACGAGCAGCTGCAGGAGCAGGGGCTCCTTCCGGTCATGGACTGGCGCAAGATGTACCAGGACCAGGCGGCCCTCGGGACGGAGTCGCTGACGCCGGCGGAGCTCAACGAGCTCCGGAAGAAGGCGTACACGAGCCTCTACTTCAGCCCGCGGTGGTGGCTGCAGAACGTACGATTCGCCTTGGCGAGCGCGGTCGACTTCCAGCTTGCCTCGCGCTACGCCATGAGGGTCCTCAACAATTACTTTGTGCACGGGATGCATAACTCCCACTGAGGCGCGCGGGTGGAGACCCTCCGGTTCCTGATGGTCTCGACGTTCTATCCGCCCTACCACCTGGGCGGGGACGCGGTCCACGTGCAGTACCTCGCCGAGGCCTTGGCGGAGCGGGGGCACGAGGTGCATGTCGAGTTCTCCCCCGCGGCCTACCGGGCCAAGCGGCCCTCGAGTCCGCGCCCACGACCCGAGGAGAGCGGGCGCGTGCGGACGCATACCGTTCGCGGGCATCTCGGGATCGCGGGCCCCGTGTCGGCCTACCTGCTGGGGAGGTCGCGGGCCGCGAGCCGGCTCCACGAGCGCCTCGTCCGCGAGCTGCGGCCCGACGTCGTCCACCTGCACAACATCTCGCTCCTCGGCCTCGGGGTGCAGACCGCGCCCCGCGGCCGGCCCGTCGTGTACACCGCGCACGACTACTGGTTCCGGTGCCCGCGGAGCGACCTCCTCAAGAACGGGAAGACTCCGTGCCAGAGCCCTTCGTGCCTCGCATGCATGCTCCGTTCCCGGCGGATGCCTCCCCTCTGGCGCGGCGCGGACGTCGGGGGCCGCCTCGATCGGGTGGACGCCGTGATCGCTCCGAGCCGGTTTCTGGCCGGCCTCGCCCGGCCGAGCTTCCGCTGCCCCGTCGTGCACCTGCCGAACTTCGCCCCGGACGCAAATCCTAGGGGCCGCGTCGAGGTTCCCTCGGACGACGTCCTCTATGTGGGTGTTCTGGAGAGGCACAAGGGGGTCGCGGAGCTCGCCGAGGCGGCCGGGCGCGCGCCCGCGGGGAAACGCTTCGTCCTCGTGGGCCGCGGCTCTCTGGAGCGGCCCCTGCGCGCGCTCGCGCAGCGCGGGCCGTCCCGCCTCGAGGTCCGGTCCGGCGTCGGGCGTGAGGAGCTGGCGTCCCTCTTCCGACGTGCCGCCGCGTTCATCATGCCGTCCCTCTGGTACGAGAACGCGCCCCTCGCGGCCATCGAGGCGCTCTCGTGGGGCTGTCCCATCCTCGGGACGTCGCGCGGCGGTGTGCCCGAGCTCGTCCGCGATGGCGGCGCGGGACTCGTCCTGGAGCCCACGGTCGAGGGCATCCTGGGGGCTCTCAAGGAGCTCGAGGCACGGGAGGATGCGGGAGGCCTGCGCCGGGGCGCGAGGAAGGCGTACGAGGGCCACCACCGTCCGGGGCCGTACGTCGACCGCTACCTCTCCCTCGTCCGTTCCGTCGGCGGGGGCGAGCTCCCCCAGTCGGCGCGGATGGAGCCGGAGGCCGGGGATGCACGGGCCGAGCCCGCTGAGGAGGTACTGACGCCGCATGGACGTCACGATCCTTAACCCGATCGCGGCGACGCCGCACCTCAGCGTCGCGTCGCTCCTCCGCCCCTCCGTTCCCCGCGTGTCCCCGTCTCCCGAGGCGCTCCGCGAGGTGAACATCGTGGAGCTCGCCGGGGCGCTCGCGGAGCTGGGCCACCGGGTGCAGGTGGTCCTGGGGGCGCCGTACCTGGGCGGGGACGCCGTCGTCCTCTCGGACCGCCTGTCCGTCGTGCCCGTGGATACCGTAATGCCCTTCCCCTTTCATCCGGGGCTGTTCCCGATGACGCCCGGGCTCCTGCGGCTCCCGGCCCTCCGCGAGGCGGATGTGGTCCAGTCGAGCGAGTTCCACCAGCCCTCGACGTTCTTCGCGGCGGAGGCGTGCCTCGACCGGCCCGCGCCGCTCGTCGTCTGGCAGGAGACGTTCGGCCCCATGCGCTTCCCCGGCTCCGTCTACCAGCGGTGCTTCGAGGCGACCGCGGGCGAGAAGATCCGGGCCGCCGCGACCCGGTGCGTCCCCAGGACCTCGAAGGCCCGCGGCTACCTTCGGCGCCTCGGCGTCCCGGACGAGTCCATCCCGGGCTGGGTGCCCACCGGGGTCGACCTCACCGCGTTCCACCCGCGGACGCCGGCCGTCGAGCCGCGTACGTACGGTTGGGAGGACGGCTGCGAGATCCTGCTGCTCGTCGCGCGCCTTGATCCGAGCAAGGGCGTGGACGTCGCCCTCCGCCTCCTGCGGGGCCTCCGGGAGGACCGGCCGAAGGCGCGGCTCCTCATCCGGGGATCCGGGCCGGCGGAGGCGGATCTCCGTCGGCTCGCGGAGGACCTCCACCTCTCGCCGTACGTCCGTTTCCTGCCGCGGCTGGACCGCCGCGAGATGGCCGACCTCTACAACCTCGCCGCGGTGGTCCTCGGCACGAGCCGCAACGACCTCCTGCCCTTCTCGCTCATCGAGGCGAGCGCCTGCGCTCGCCCCATCGTTGCGACCGACGTGGGCGCCGTGACTGACATCGTCGTCGACGGGGAGACGGGCCGCGTCGTCCCGCTGGGGGACGAGGCCGCTCTCGCCGATGCGGTGAGGGCCCTGCTCACGGACGCGGACGCGGCGGCGGCCCTCGGGCGGGCTGGAAGGGCAAGGGCCGAGGCGCATATGGACGTGAAGGTCTGCGCGAGGCGGCTCGCCGAGGTGTACCATGCTGCCGCCTGATGCGGAGGCGCAGGCACCGAGGCCCGCCCCGAGCGAAGGGGCCCCGGCGCCGCGGACCACGCGCGCCCTGACCGCGCACTCCGTCGCGGCCGGGGACGTCCTCGCCCTGCAGGCGACCGCCCCGGACCCGCTCCGCGCACGCCCCCACAGCCCCTCGCTCGCACCGCTGCGCCT
>OFHK01000287.1_pt1 | contig 16012 bp, 11 predicted proteins | sample 1521951 | NCBI WGS metagenome assembly OFHK01 (sample SAMEA2468436, study PRJEB22500) | soil metagenome | biome: Glassland; feature: Farmland; material: Clay | place: Australia | collected 2013-01-31 | depth 0.55 m
GCCCTGGACAAGGCGACTGGGCAATGCCGCTCGGGCATCGGGGACTGGTTCTGCGCAAACCGGATCATATATGTATGGCGATACCATTCCTGTAATCCCGGTGTATCACTCTGTCACCCTTACGAGAAGGATCCGTACCTGGTGACGCTGAAGCCGGAGCGCCTCGGTCAGCAGATGCGGTGGCTGCGCAAGCCGGAGCTCAGCGGCGCGTCCATGCGGGAGTTGCTGCCGCCCGCTCGCCGGAGAGCCTGTACTGGCCGCTGGGGCATTCACATGCATCAGCAGAACGTCCCCGCCGGACGACTCGGCAAGCGAGGCTCGGCAAGCCCTCTCCCGCTAGCCCCCTCGCCACGCGTTCCTGCCGGCCGCATCCCGCCGACCCGACGCGAACTTGACAACATCTCGTCCTGACCGGTCGTTCCAGGAACTTGGTTTGCGGGCGTTGGGGCTATTGACAGAGTTTGCCGTACTCGCCCAACATTGGACGGGGTGACCGGAGATGTCGCTGGGTTCCGGGGTTATGCACGGGGGGCCCACGCACTCATCTGACGCCCATAGCTGGTAACCGCAGTACGGGCTGCGCTCCGCCGTATGGGACCGCGGCGAGCCTGTCCCGCTCATGGGTCACTCCGGTGGCCCCAAAATGCAGGGTTCATCATCGCTGGTGCCCGCCCATCGGCGTCATGGTGTTCGTGTACCTGATCCATGTCCATGAGGGTTTGAGGAAGACGTGATCTTCGGGCCGGAGTGAGTGCAGGGCCCGAGAGCCAGTGGGAGCGGGGTGCCGGAGGACAACCCGGCGCTAAGGGGGAGGTGGCCCTCGTGGCCGGCCTAGACATGCGTCTCAATGCGTCGGGACGGCGGCGCCTCGGGGCGCGTCTGCCCAGCACATCCCGGGATCGGCTAATGACGACAGGGATGCGACCTCTAGAACGGGGCCAGTAGCGTGGCTGGCCACACAGTCGTCACTGAATCGCGTGTAGGGCACCGGGCACGGCTGGCCGCGCTGGACTCTGCTGCCTGGGAGAAAGGCTACCTTCGCTGGGCTTCGGCCGTTGACTGCGCATGCGCTCTGCTGGCCAGCGTCCTGGCGGCCGAACTCCTCTACCGGTATAACGACCGTCTGCCAGCCGCCTACCTGGCTTTCACGGTCCTCCTTCCGGCCTTGTGGTGGGGATCGGTGGCTCTGGCTGGGGGCTACGACTCCCGTTTTATCGGAGTAGGGTCGGATGAGTTCCGCCGCGTGCTGAATGCTGCGGCGAGTATGACCGCCGCCGTGGCGATCGTCTCCTACACGCTGAAGCTTGAGGTGGCCCGGAGTTACGTCGCTATTGCCATGCCGTGCGTGGCGGCCTTCACCCTGCTCGCCCGGTACCGGCTCCGTAAGCGTCTGCACAGGCAGCGCGGTCTGGGACGCTGCATGCGCCGGGTGGTGGTGGCCGGCCATGTGCCAGCGGTCGCCGACATGGTGGCCTTCTTGCGCCGGGACAGGTACCACGGCATGTCCGTCGTGGGTGCCTGTATCGCTGGGGCGGCTACGGAGAGTGAGATCGCCGGGATACCCGTGTTCGGCGATATGGGCGATGTGCCCGCGGCCGTGGACATGGCCAGCGCGGACACCGTAGCCGTGCTCTCATGCCCGGAGATGAGCGGCGTCCGACTGCGGGAGCTTGCCTGGGAACTGGAGAAGACCGGGACTGACCTGTGTGTTGCGCCGGCCCTGCTTGATGTCGCGGGGCCGCGCACGACGATCCGCCCGGTTGCCGGGCTGCCGCTGCTGCACATGGATCACCCCGAGCTGGCCGGGGGCAAGCGGGTCATCAAAGGCGCATTCGACCGGCTTACCGCTGGCCTGGCGCTGATCCTGCTGGCCCCGGTATTTGCGGTCCTGGCGCTGGCCATACAGCTCACCGATCCGGGACCGGTGTTCTTCTGGCAGACCAGGATCGGCAAGGACGGCCGCCCGTTCAAGGTGTGCAAGTTCCGGTCCATGATCGCGGACGCCGAACTGCACAGGGCACAGATGGAGACGCTCAACGAGGCATCCGGGGTGCTGTTCAAGATCCGCAGGGACCCGCGGGTGACGAAGGTGGGCAGCTTGTTGCGCCGCTGGTCCCTGGATGAGCTTCCGCAGCTGTTCAACGTGCTCACGGGTGACATGTCCCTGGTCGGACCCAGGCCCGCCTTGCCCCAGGAAACCGCGCGGTACGGGCACCACATGCGGCGCAGGCTCGTCGTCAAGCCGGGCATCACCGGTTTGTGGCAGGTCAGCGGCAGGTCTGACCTGCCATGGGAGGAGGCCGAAAGGCTCGATCTGCGTTACGTGGAGAACTGGTCGCTCGCCCTTGATCTGCAGATCCTCTGGAAGACCACGTCAGCGATCATCCACGGATCCGGCGCCTACTAGCCACGTCCGCCGACGGCCACCAGCCAGTGCCCATAGCGGGACTAATTGCTCACCGGCATACTGCACCCGTGGCTGGCAGCAGTGGCAGGGGTGGCCGAACAGGGTTCCGGAGGCCAGTGTCTGCCACCACTTTCGAGGCAGGAACTGTAGGCTTCTACCGCAATAGCCGGTTTGGTCCGGACCATGGCCTGAGTCCCCGCCATATGACCACTAGCACATGATTCATGGTTGCCTGCCATGGATGGAGTGCCGCGAGGAGTTGCCCCGGTGGAGATATGGCAAGCGGGGATGCCGCAATCAGGCGACCAGGGGGGCCACCACGTCTTGGGGGGCGATCCGGTAGCCGGGATCCAGCCGGCGGCGGATCCGGGAGCGGGAAGCCCGGCCGAGCCACGCGTGCTCTCACCCTGGCGTGGCGTCTGGAAGGTCCTTCTGGTCAGTGTAACCGTGCTGGTGGTCCTCGTGGCCGGGGCAGCTGCCACTATCTATGGGGCCGTCAACTACTACCTCAGCAGCGTGCACAGAATCGGGAACCCGTTCGAGTCGATACCTGCGGTGCAGCGGCCTCCCCGGGCGGCAGGGCTGGCCGGCAAGGACGTGACATTCCTGGTGGGAGGCCTGGACACCCGCTCCGCGGTCCCGACCACGGGCAGTAGCGCGCAAACCGTCATCAGGGGCCGTACCGACACCTTGATGCTGGTTCACCTCCTCGCGGGAGGCCGCGGCGCCTATGTGGTGTCCATTCCGCGCGACTCGTGGGTGCCGATTCCCGGCCGCGGGGACGGCAAGGTCAACTGGGCTTACTTCTTCGGAGGCCCGTCACTGGCGGTCCGCACGGTCGAAGCGCTCACCCACGTCCGGATCGACCATGTCGCTGTCGTCGACTGGGCCGGGTTCCGGGCAGTGACCGACGCCCTCGGTGGAGTGACCATCAATATCCCGGTGAAGTCGTACGACCCGGCCAACCACGTTATCTGGACCGCGGGCGTCCACCACCTGGACGGGAGACAGGCGCTGCTCTACGTGCGGGACCGGTACGGTCTGCCTGGCGGGGACTTCGACCGCGAACTCAGGCAGCAGGCCTTCCTGCGCGCGGTGTTCCTGGAACTGCACCACCAGGCGGAACTGAGCGATCCACTGCATGTGAACTCTTTGGTGCACGCGCTCACCAAAGCGGTCAGCGTCGACAGCACCCTGGGTCTCACCCAGATCACCCACCTGGTGCCCATGTTGCGCGGGCTGAACATCAGCAACATCGTGTTCGCCACCGTCCCGTACAAGGGCACCGGCTGGGCGGGGTCCCAGAGCGTGGTGTGGCTCAACCGGTCACTCGACGCGGGCTTCTGGCATGCGTTCGAATACGACACGCTGCCCGCCTTCATGCAGGCACATAGCCTGCAGCAACTTGGGGCGTCCACTCCCTGAATCACCGGCCCGGCTGGGAGTTCACGCGGCAGGGCCGCCGTCCGGGCCTGATGCCGGAACGATCCGTGGCAAACTAGCCTGACGTTTCCCGCGGAAACTGGATCATCTATGCACAGCAGTACCATTCCTGTAGTCCTGATGTATCACTCCGTCACCTCTTACGAGGAAGACCCGTACCTGGTGACGGTGAGCCCGGAGCGTTTCGACCAGCAGATGCGATGGCTGCGCAGGCGGGGGCTCAGGGGCACGTCCATGCAGGACCTGTTCCAGGCGCGCGCCGGCGGCGACGGGTGCGGTCTGGTGGGTCTCACCTTCGACGATGGCTACGCCGACTTCGCGGTCCATGCCGTCCCGATCCTGCAGCGTTATGGATTCACCGCGACCGTCTTCCCGATCGCCGGGCTGCTGGGCGGGGATAACGCCTGGGACGTGAAAGGGCCGCGCAAGCCCTTGATGACTGCCGGGCAGGTGCGCGAGGTGGCCGATGCGGGAATGGAGATCGGCTCGCACGGCATGCGTCATGTGTCGCTGGTATCCGCAGATGACGATGTGCTGACCGCGGAGATCGAAGAGAGCAGGCGGATCCTGCAGAAGGCGAGCGGGCAGGACGTAGCCGGCTTCTGCTATCCCTACGGCTATGTTGACCGGCAGGCGGTGGAGCGGGTGCGCGCCGCCGGGTACGCCTACGGCTGCGCGATCTGGCGGTCGGATTCCACCGGTCTGCACGCGCTGCCGCGCACATACATCGGGGATTCCGATACCGGTGCGCGCCTGTGGGCCAAGGGCGCGCGTCACTGGCTGAGGTGGGGATACCGCGGGCCGGGCGCGCCGCCCCCGGTCCAGCTGCGTCCCGGCCCGTGGGAGCAGAGCCGGACCTGACCTCCGCCGCTGGATAGTCCCAGGCAGCGGGCATTCCGGTCTTACGGTGCGAGTGACATCAAGCTGGTTATGCTTGGCCAGATTATGATGACAGCTGCCAACGGCCCGCGGACTCCGGCACCGGTCTCCCGGGCGCTGGCGCACCGCCGCCAGGTGGCTGCCGAGCGCCCCTCCGTGCCGGAAGCTGCCGGGGGCCGGGCGCAGGAGATCACCGCCGCGGTCAATCTGCTCGGGAAGGAATCAGCCGAGCTGCGTCACGCCGGGGTGCGTGCCCTGGTACGGATCGCCGATGAGGACGCCGGGCACCGGCAAGCGTGCATCGACGCCCTGTGTGCCGTCGTTCGCGCGGCGCCTGAGCCATATCGTGGCCAGGCCGGCCGGGACCGGGCCAGCGCCGGGGCGGAACCAGCCACCCGGCGCAGCGACCGCCCGTTCAGGCACGAGCTTCTCAGCATCATCACCGGGCACCTCCGTGACGACGCCAGCGTTTCCTGGCGTGGCTGCGACCTCGACTTCACCGGTGCCGTCTTCGACAACTCCGGTCCTGGTGAATCTCCGGACGCGATCAGTTTCACCAGCGCCAGCTTCACCGGCGCCAGGTTCACCGGCGGGAAAGTCAGCTTCCGGGACGCGAAGTTCACCGGCGGCCAGGTCAGCTTCGCCGGAGCCGAGTTCGCGGACGGGGAGGTCAGCTTCGCCGGAGCCGAGTTCGCGGGTGGCGAGGTCAGCTTCGCCGGGGCGAAGTTCACCGGCGCGACGGTCAATTTCGCCCGGGCACGGTTCGCCGGGGCCATGGTCACGCTGCTTCGCGCCCAGTTCGCCGGTGGCCAGGTCAGCTTCGCCGGAGCCGAGTTCGCCAGCGGGAAAGTCAGCTTTCACGCCCGGTTCACCGGGGGCGAGGTCGCATTTCTCGGCTCGCGGTTCACCGGCGGCACGGTCGGGTTCCTGGAGGCGGAGTTCGCCGGCGGCACGGTCGGGTTCCTCGACGCTGAGTTCACCGGTGGGCAGGTCAGCTTCGTCGGGGCCAGGTTCACCGGCGGGGAGGTCAGCTTCGTCGGGGCCGAGTTCACCGGCAGCGTGGTCAGCTTCGCCGGCGCGAACTTCACCGGCGGGGAGGTCAGCTTCGTCGGCGCGGAGTTCGCCGCGGGCAAGACCAGGTTCGGCTGGGCGGAGTTCCGCGGCGGAGCGGTGAGATTCTCCGCGGCGAACTTCAGCGGGGGAACGGTTGGCTTTGACCGGACAAGGTTCAGCGGCGGCGAAATAGATTTCACAAGCGCGCACTTCTCGGGCGGCATTGTGGATCTCGCGCCGGCGCTGACCTGGGCCTCCCCGCCATCCTTCGATGATTGGGCGGAGCCTCCTGCCGGGCTCATGTTGCCCCCCGGCAGCAGGGCGGTCTGACGATGGGACGGCAATTCCATGCTTCCAGAATCCTGATCCCGGGCCTGGCTGCAGCCATGCTCGTGATCGCCGCCCATCCCGCCATGGCGGGCGTTTCCCAAGGTGGGGGGCCGGTAACCTCCGGTCATGCCGTCAAGCGGTCATCGGATACGCATGCCGTTGCACCTGCGGGCAAGCACGCCAGAACTGTTGTCACATTCGCCTGGGGTGGTGGCTGGGCCAACCAGATGCAGGCGCTGCCGATATTCCGTGAGTACGGGATGCACGCGGTTTACTTCATCCCGTCCGGGCTCGTATGTACCAGGAGCAAATCTCAATGTGCCTCCTCATCGCCGTATCTGACGCTCAGTGACATCCACGCGATAGCTTCGTACGGCAATGAGATCGGCGGTCTCAGCGTGCTCCACCAGGACCTCACACAGGTGTCCCCCGCGGAGGCGAAGCGGGAGATCTGCGACGACCGGGGCAACCTGTTCCGCTGGGGTTTCCGCCCTACCGACTTCGCCTACCCGTTCGCGGCAGAAGACCCCGGACTCGAGAACCTCACCAGGCAGTGCGGCTACAACGCCGGTCTCGGCGCCGGTGAGCTGCGCGGAGATGGACTGTGCCGGACCTGCGCCTGGGCGGAGACCATCCCGCCGCCGGACCCGATGCTCGTGCGGGCCCCGGTCGAGGTCAACTCGGTCAAGACGGACTGGTCCGTCCGCACGTACCAGTCCATCGTCGAAGGCGCCGAGAAGCATGGCGGAGGATGGATCTTCTTCACCCTTCACGACTATTGCGCCAAGACGTGCGGGCTGGGGATCACCGGGCCGCAGCTGCGCAAGGTGCTGGCCTGGCTGCGCACCCAGGCCAGGCACAACGTCCGGGTGGAGACAATGCGCCAGGTCATCGGCGGCCCGGTGCAGCCAGCGGTGGCCGGACCCGCCCCGCACCCGGTCCCGCCGCCTGGCGTAGTCAACTCCAGGCTCCTCCGCACGGCCGGGAAGAGCGCATCCCCGGCATGCTTCCGGCAGGTGGATTACGGCAAGAACGACGCGAGCTTCACCTACCACCCCACCGGCGGTCCCGGCGGCAGCGCCGCCGAGACCGTGCGGGTCACCAGATGGGTGTCCGGCGGGGCGAAACTGCTGCCGGACATGGATCTCGGTGCCTGCGCGCCCGCGGTGAGCCCCGGCCAGCGTTACACGGTCGGCGCCTGGTACAAATCAAGCCAGCCAACGCAGCTCGACGTCTATTACCGCAACCGGGTGGGAGATTGGCTCTACTGGACCACGAGCCCGGCCTTCCCGGCCACGGATTCGTGGCAGCGGGCTGCCTGGACGACGCCCGCCGTGCCAGCCGCTGCGACCGCTATGAGCTTCGGCCTGACCGCCGATTCGAATATCACGGTTACCTCGACCGCTTACAGCATCGCGCCCGCGAAAGACCGCCGGGCGATGGTGCTGCTCGGATTGCTCCTCTTCATACTCGTGGCGGCAGCACTCATTGCGCGTGGCCAGATCCGGTACCGGAAGTACATCAGAGCTGAGATAGCAGCCGACGAGCATCCCGGGGTAAGTGCCTGACCGCCGGTGCGCAGGCTCCCGGGTCACGGATACGGATCTGCGGTATGCAACGACGGCTGGTGCGAGCGTGGCGGCGCTGGAGCGTCATCCGCCCGGCCGTCATCCGCCGGGCCGTCATCCGCCCGGCCCGGATCGTATGCGGCCGCCAGGGCATGGCCCAGCGCCGCCTCGCCGTACCGCTTCCCCACCTGACGGCGGGCGGCGGCGGCCATCCGGGCGGCGGTGGCAGGTGAGTCCAGCAGGTGACGCACCGCGCTGGCCAGCAGATCAGGTCTGCCTGGCGGGACCAGCAGCCCGGTCTCACCCGGGATGACGACGTCCGGCACGGCGTTGACCGCTGTCGCGACCACTGGCACGCCGCTGACCATCGCCTCCACGACAGCGGTTGGCAGCCCCTCATAACGGCTGGGCAGGGCGAAGACATCGAGCGCCGGCAGCAGCGCGGGCACATCGTCGCGCTCGCCGGCCAGGACCAGCCGGACGCCGGGCAGCGCCCCGGCCAGGCGGCTGATTTTCGGCTGGAGTTCCCCGCCGCCAATCCACACGCCGGTGACATCCGGGCCGAGTTCGCGCAGCGCGGTCACGAAGTCCTCCGGCGCCTTCTGGTACGTCAGCCTGCCAACGGCGCCCACCACCCGGGCGTCGGCTGGAAGGCCAAGGGCCAGCCGGGCACGGGCCCGTTCCGCTGCCGTGCGCGGGGGCGCCGCCGCATCCACGCCCGCCGCCGCATCCACGCCCGCCGCCGCATCCACGCCCGCCGCCGCATCCACGCCCGCCGCCGCATCCACACCCGCCGCCGCATCCACACCCGTCACCGCCACGCCGATGGTGCGGACCCGTTCGGGCGCTATGAGCCTGCGCCGGAGGGCCTCGACGGCGACACCCGTCCCCACGCACAGCGCCACGTCAGTGATCCGGCCGAGCCGGCGTTCGATCGAGACGTAGGCTTCCCGGCGCGCCACCGACTGGAACTCATGGAACGGGAAGCCGTGATAGGTGTGCACGATGCGGGGCACGCCGCTGCGGTGCGCAGCCAGGCGGCCCAGCGCGCCCGCCTTTGCGGTATGCGTGTGCACCACATCGAAGTGCCGGTCGCGGAAGAGCGACGCCAGCCAGCGCAATGCCCGGGCATCGCTGAGCGGGGCGATGGGCGCCCGCAGTGACGGATCCACCAGGGTCTCCAGGCCACTGTCCGCCGCCGCAGCCAGCAGCGTGCCCCCGCTGCCGGTGATGACCGTGACCCGGAAACAAGCCGGATCGAGGGCGCGCGCACCACGGACGGCCTGGATCCCGGCTCCGCCTTCCAGCCGCGTGATGACCGTCGCCACCCGCAGCGGCCGGGTCATCGCAGGCCCCCATGCCGTCCAGTCAGGCTCGTCCACCCGGCCAGCCACCTGGCTTCAGACCCCGGAGGTGGCGGCCGGCCCGCCAGCGTAGGCTCTCCCGGCGGAATCGGCCAGCACCGGTACCGGGGCAGGCTGAGACATGATCTCGCGGGGGGTGTGAACATGGCGCACCCGTTTCCTGGCTGGGCTCTTCCACCTCCCGTCCGAATTCGCCAGCCAGGCCTGCGGGATCGAGTAGAGCCCTACCGCCGCGTCGAGAACCCGCATGAGAGGGAGGAAGAACATGGCCAGCAGCAGGCGCGGCCGCCGTTCCATCGCAGCTACCAGGATGGTCACCGCATAGTCGGGTGCGGCAACCCCGAAGAAGATCCGCTCCAGGGTCATATGGGCTGACACCGCCGTGTACAGGTGGCCGAACCAGGGCCAGGACACGGCGCTGGTGAACAGGTCCGGGACGACCAGGATGAGCAGGATCGCCGGGAGCACCACAAACATCAGGCTGGAGGTGACCAGTTCGACCAGTGCCAGCGTGAGCATGGCGGTGAAAAGGTTCAGCCGGGGCGGGTGGCGCCGCACCGTCTGCCAGAACCCCAGCGCCCACCGCTTGGTCTGGCGGACGTAATCCCGGAGGTTGTCGGGGTCCTGGGTGACCGCCACGGCTCCCATCGTGAAACCGACCTTGCCCAGCCGCCGCTGGTACACCTCGAAGGTCATGTTGAAGTCTTCGATCACCAGGCCGGGCGGGTTCATGTCGATCCCCGGCAGGACCGCGGTGCGGTACATGCTGGCGAAGCCGGGGATGATCGGCGTGGCGTTCAGGCGCCGCGACGTCTGGCCGTACTTCAGCACCCGCTGGCCCATCGCGTAGATCTTCATGCGGTGGCCCACCAGCAGGTTCCCCACCGGGGACAGCACGCGGCCGGTGTCGGTCCTGACGCAGCCGGCCACCGCCGCCACGCGCGGGGAATCGAACAACGGCAGGGCGGCGGCGAAATAGCCCGGCTGGACCCGGGTGTCGGCGTCCAGGAACATCACGACCGGGAAGCGCTCTACCAGCTTGAAGCGCTCGATGGCTTCGTGCAGCGCGCCCGCCTTGCCTACGTTCTGCCTGGTCTTGATCGCCTTGACCCCTACCCGCACGGCGATCTCGAAGGTGTCGTCGGTCGATCCGTCGGACACCACGTGGATGTTCTTGCGCGGAACGAGTTTCATGATGGCCCGCAGGCTGTCCTCGATGACCGCGCCCTCGTTGTGGGCCGGGATGAGGATGGCGACGTCATCCACCGTCAGATTGACCTGCCGCGCACGGCGTCCGCGCGGATCATCGCGGAGCGCCAGCATGTCCTCCGCGCTGGCGGCTGGCTTTCGTGGGCGCAGCCGGCGCATCACCGCCTCGTCCGCAAGCCGGCCCAGGCCGACGAATCCCCAGAGCGTGGAGTTGGCGCCAAAGACGAGCAAGGCCAGTGCCCACCAGGGAATCACGGCGCCACCTTGACAGCCGCGCGGGTGCCGGCCGGCAGCACCTGCCGCAGCGCTGACCAGGTGCTTGGCTCCCCGTTGCCGTACATCCACAGGTAGACGCCACCGAGGCCGGCCGCTCTTGCCAGGCTGAATTTCGCCTTCGAGCTTTCGGCGTTCTCGAACCACACGGTGTGCTTCGTGCCGGACGCGCTGCGGTAGGTGAACCAGGGTGCCTGACCGGATGTGTCGTACCGGACCGTGGCGTGATGATCGCTGGCCAGCTTGACCGCCTGCATCCACGTGACCGGGGCGCCATGATGACCGGTCCAGTCGTAGCCGTAGCACGGGATGCCAAGAATGATCTTCCGCGCGGGTATCTGGGTGGTCGCGTACCGCAGTACCGCACGGATCCAGCTGACCGGGGCAATGGGGCCGGGGGGCGAAGTGTTCCAGTGGTAGTCGTACCCCATCAGCCGCACCTGGTCGGCCGCCCGCCCGATGGCCGCATAGTCCTGCGCGACGTTGCGCGGAGCGTACCCGGCGTCGCTCGCCTTGGCGAACAGGGCGACTGACAGGATCTTGCCTACGGCGTGCAGCGCCGTGGCCAGGCGGGTGACGAACATGGTGAACGCCGCCCGGTCACCGGCATGCAGTTCCTCGTAGTCGAGGTCGATCCCGGCGTACCTGCCCTGTTGCACCAGCGCGACGATGGCGCTCACCTGCTTGGCCATCAGCGCGGGATGATGCAGCATCCGGGCCGCCAGCCGGTAGGACCAGTTGCCGGCCGGGTCGACGTTCGCCAGGGTGGGCACGATGGGCAGCCCCTGTGCCCGCAGGCGGTCCAGGTAGCTGGTGAAGGCGGGCGCATTGATGCCGGAGTCGAGGACGATCCGGCCGTTGTTGCTGAGCCCGTACATCCAGGGCGAGACCTCATCGACCGCCCACCGGTGCGTCAGCACCGCGGACGTGCCCTGCCCGATGTTCCAGTACGGAAGCGACGCCACCACGAGGTTGCGCGGTGAGATGCCGGCGGGCTGTGCGGTACGAGCAGACGGGCGGGCAGGTGCCGGCCGCGCGCCGTGGAATGCGTACACGGTCAGCCCCACCAGGAGAGCTCCCGCTGGCACCACGGCCAGCCAGATGGCGCTGCTGACGCGACGGCGCTTGCGGTGTCCCGCCACGCCGCGCTGCCTGCCTGCCGTTTGCTGCCGCACCGTGACTACCTGCCGTCACAACGCGGTGACTGCGCCGGCATGACTGGTGGCCTGGTCCCGGATGACGTCGTGGATGATGTCCTCCAGAGTGCGGCTGGGCGTGAAGCCGGTGAGGGTCCGGGCGAGGGTGCAGTCGGGGACACGCCGCTGCAGGTCCTCGTAGCCGGGTCCGTACGCGTCGAGGTAACTGCCGTACGTGACACCGCCGGCCGATCCGGAGATGCTGATGACGCGCTGGGCGAGGTTGCCGATCGTGGTCTGCTCGGTGCTGCCGAGGTTGACCGCTTTCCCGTAAGCGGCGGGGGTGGCGGCGAGCCTGACGACGGCCGGGACGACGTCCTGGACGTGGCAGAAACAGCGGATCTGGTCGCCGGTGCCGAAGATGGTGAGTGGCTCCCCGGCCAGGGCCTGCCGGACGAACCGGGGAATGACCATGCCGTAGCGGCCGGTCTGGCGGGGGCCGACGGTGTTGAAGAACCGGATGATGACGGCGCGCAGGCCGTGCTCACGGCCATAGGCGTCGATGAGGCTCTCGTCGATGGCCTTGGCCTCGGCGTAGCTCCAGCGCGACTTCAGCGGGGAGCCGATGACCCGGTCGTCGTCCTCGCGCAGCCCGATCTTGGTGTTCTTGCCGTAGATCTCGCTGGTGGAGGCGGCGACCAGGACCGCCCCGTGCCGGGCGGCGGCGTCCACCACATGCTCGGTGCCGTGGACGTTGGTGCGCAGGGCGTCGAGGGTGCGGTCGCGGATCACGAAAGAGCCGACCGCGGCGGCCAGGTGGTACACCTGGCCGGCCCCGGCGGTGAGCTCGTCGACCAGGGCCGCGTCCAGGATCGAGCCCTCGGCGAGGCGGAACCGTGGGTGCCCGGTGACGGCGGCCAGGTTGGCCAGCCGCCCGGTGCTCAGGTCATCCAGGCCCACCACGTCATGCCCGCCCGTGAGCAGCGCCTCCACCAGGTGCGACCCGATGAACCCGGCTGCCCCTGTGACGAAGATCCTCATCCCTCACCCCTCGCTTGGCTGCGGGGCCGGCGGCGCCGGCGTGTTTGCTGGTTCCGGCGCTTGCGTCGCCCGCGTGCCTGCTGGCGCGGGCCTCGCCCCGCGGGACCTGCGCCAGCGGGTGCGCAAGCGGCGCCGGCTGGCGAGGCTGTCGTACAGGTCGTCGATGCGGCTGGTGACGGCCTGAATGCCGTATTCCTTCTCGACGGCGGGCTCGGGGACCCGGTCCCGCTGCCCGGCCCTGATCCCGGCGGCCAGGGCGTCGCGGATCCCGGTGATGTCCGAGGGGATCCGGCGGGCGCGGTCCACATCCAGGCCGTCGATGGCCGGGCAGGTGGTGTAGAGCACCGGGGCGCCGTTGGCCAGCGCTTCGAGGACGGACAGGCCGAACGTCTCCTGCGCGGAGGAGGCCACGAACAGGTCCATCGCGGACAGCATCGCGGCCACGTCGTGGCGTTCCCCGGCGAAGATCACCTGCTCGCTCACACCGCACCGGGCCGCGGTGGCGTCCAGGTGTGCCCGCTGCTCACCCTTGCCGACCACCAGCAGCCGGGTGCCCTCGCGCAGCAGCGGCGCGGCCGCCTCGATGACCAGATCGAACTGCTTGTTCGGATCGAGGCGGCCGAGCACCCCGATCACGTAATCACCGGGGGCGAGCCCGAACTCGGCGCGGATCCGCGCCCGGGCAGCCGGGTCGAACGCCACCCGGGACAGGTCCACCCCGTTGGGGATCACCGTGATCTTGCCCGGCGCCACCCCCCAGTTCACCATCCGGTCGCGCACCGTGCCCGACACCGCGATGGTCGCGTCCGACAGCCGCTCGGTCGCCAGGTACAGCGCCCGCACTCCCGCGGTCATCCGCCGCCGCTCCAGGTGGGTTTCCCCGATCGAATGCTCGGTGGACACCACCACCGGGCAGCCTGCCAGCCACGCCGCCGTCCGCCCGTACACCTGCGACCGGTACAGGTGCGCGTGCACCACGTCGTACCCGCCATCCCGGATCAGCGCCCGCAACCGCCACAGCATCCCCACCTGCGTGTTGCGGGTCATCCCCAGATCACGCACCCAGACCCCGTCCTCGCGGATCATGTCCGCGACCGGGCCCGGGTTGTACATCGACACCACGTCACACTCGTGGCGGGAGTGCTGGAGGACCGACCGCAACTGCAGTTCGGCACCGCCGACCTCCAGCCCGGTGATCACATGCAGAACCTTCATCGCGTCCCCTCCCGCTCCCGGCCACCCCGGCGGGGCCTGGCGACCAGGGCGAGGGTCCTGACCAGGATCACCACATCGAGCCAGAACGACCAGTTGTCGATGTAGGCGTTGTCGAAACGGACCCGCTCGTGGATGGAGGTGTCCCCGTGCAGCCCGTGAACCTGTGCCCAGCCGGTGAGCCCGGCGCGCATCCGCTGCCGGTCGCGGTACCGGGGAATCTCGCGCCCGAACTGCCCGGCGAAGTACGGCCGCTCCGGGCGCGGCCCGACCAGCGACATGTCCCCGCGCAGGACGTTGACCAGCTGCGGGAGCTCATCCAGGTGGGTGCTGCGCAGCCAGTTGCCGAGCGGCGTGCGGCAGCGGGCCGGCACCACCCAGCAGGTGTCGGCGTTGCCGTGCTCGCCGAGGGTACGCAGCTTGATGATCTGCGCCTGCCGGCCGGGACCGGTCACCCGCAACTGGCGGAACAGCACCGGGTGGCGGCGGCGCAGCTTGATCACGAGCGCGAGCACAGCCAGCACGGGGGCAGTCAGGGCGAGCAGGATGGCGGCTACGGCCACGTCGAACGCCCGCTTCGCGAATCTGCCGCTCCCCAGCCCGCCCTGCCGGAGCGGGACGAGCGGGATGCCCCAGATCTCGTCGAGGCAGGCCCTGGGCACGGCCACGCCCAGTTCGTGCAGCCGCGGCACCACGCGGATATCGGTCCGCAGCCCCCGGCAGGCCCGCAGGAAAGGGACGAGTTCCTCGTCACGGCCATCGGGGAAGCAGACGATGACCCGCCTGATGCCGTACCGGGCGACCACCTCGGCCAGATCGGCGGGACAGCCCAGGACCGGCAGCGCGTGCCGGCCAGCCAGCGGGGAGCTGTCCAGGAACCCGCATGGCCGCAGGCCCAGTCCCGGGTGCTGCGCGAGCAGGCTGGCGAGCAGTTCGCCGGTCTGGCCGGCGCCCACCAGCAGGGTGCGCTCGGTCAGGTGGCCGCTGCGGTGGGCGGCGCGCAGGGCCGCGTAACCCGCCCAGCGGACAGCCAGGACCAGCCCGGCCGACCAGGCGGCCAGCCTCAGCGCAGGCCCGGCAGCCGTCCAGGGCAGCAACACGACCACCGGCGCCGCGGTGGCGGCCAGGATCCGGCCCACCTGGTCGGACAGCCGCAAGCAGATGCGCAGCCGCTGCAGCCCGCTGGCGGACAGGGCCAGGAACACCGTGGCCGAGTAGGCCACCGCCGGCGGGCCGGGCTGGCCAGCCGGGCCGGCGGCCACCATGACCGCCATGGCCAGTGCCGCGGCGTCGGCGAGGGGCAGCGCAGCCGCCAGCGGGTCGCTGAGTGCCCGGGAGACCAGCGCAACCCCGGGAACGCCGGGCCAGGTCCAGCCGTTCCTGCTGCGGCCGGCCGCACCGGCTGGCAGCAGCGAGGGCGTCACCGATGTCCTCACTGTGCGGCCCCGATGCCGGCCTCCGCCTGCTGGCTGACGCTGCAGCTGAGGCTCCGCGTGACAGTGCGGGCGGCGTGCGCGGAGCCGTAGACGAAGCGCATGACCGGGCCGAAACTGGGAGCGACGGCGGGACCGATCACATACAGCCCCGGGACCGAGGTCTGGTAGTCGGCGTGGACCGCCGGGGTCCCCCCCACGGTGTCCAGCCGGGAGCGCAGTCGCTCGTCGAGAAAGCCCAGCCGCCGGAGTTCGGCGCGGTAGCCGGTGGCCGCGATGACATGGTCGGCGGTCAGTTCGATGGGCGTGCCGGCCGGGGTGGTGAAGCTGAGGCGGACCCCGCCGGGGCCGGCCTGGGCCTGGGTGAGGGTGTGACCCACCAGGACCGGGAACTGGCCTTCGACCCGGGCGCGCAGCCAGTGGGCGCCGGCCGGGCCCAGGGCGGTGCGGGCGCGGTGGATGCGGGTGGCCTGGGGAAGACGGCGGTACAGGGAGGGGCGGTTGGGGGAGAACCCGGGGGCCCACCCCGAGCCGAGGCCCGCCTCTGGTTCGGGCAGCCGCCGGCGCAGCCGCCGGTGAGGGGGGGGCGGGTGCCCGTTCCAGGCGGGACACGCCTCCCGGGCGCCGCGCGGCGCGGGCGCGCGGCGCTCCGGCCGACGCGCGG
>OFHK01000289.1_pt1 | contig 15985 bp, 12 predicted proteins | sample 1521951 | NCBI WGS metagenome assembly OFHK01 (sample SAMEA2468436, study PRJEB22500) | soil metagenome | biome: Glassland; feature: Farmland; material: Clay | place: Australia | collected 2013-01-31 | depth 0.55 m
CCGCCCGAGCAGCGGCGCCGGCGCCCGGGCGGGGCTCCCCCCCCCCAGGGAGCCCGGGCACCGCCGGGGGGGCGGGGTGGGAGGCGTGGAGCGCGATCGCCCCGCGGCCGCCCCCGCGCCCCCGCGCGTCGAGGGGGGACGGTTGATCGTCCGCGACGACGAGGTGCACAGCCGGTACTGCGGGAAGGTCCGGAAGCTCATGGAGTACAAGGGGATCGCCTGTCGCACGGTTCCGGTGCCCTATCATGACAAGCTGCGGCTCCTCGAGGAGACGGTCCAGGACTACGTGCCCTTCCTCCGCGACGGCCGCCGCGGCGTGTCGTGGACCGAGGCCGTCGACTACCTGGAGACGCTCCGGCCGGACCCGAGCGCTCACCCCGACGGTCTTCGGACCGCGGTCAAGATCTCGGAGGCCTGGGAGTACGACTGGTTCGAGGACCGCTACTGGGCCCTCGTGGCGCCGTACCTGGAGCGCAAGCTGACGGACCCCGTGGAGCGCTGGAACTTCACGGAGACCTGGGTGCGCGCGTACGGGCCGTTCGAGGCGATCCGCAAGGACCCGCGGCCCCGGTGGGACACCCTCGCGCCGTCGTTCACGGCGCTCGAGAAGGGCTTGCGGGGGGACGGCTTCCTGATCGCCCCGAAGCGGACCGCGTTCGACTTCGCGATGTACGGGGACTTCCATGCGGGCGAGTACGCGGGGGTCCCGTGGCCGCGGGCCCACCCGGGGCTCCGCGCGTGGCATCGTCGCATGGAGCGGCTCGGGCGCCGCTGAGGCGGTCTCAGGGGACCACGGCGTGTGGCGGGCGCTTCTCGGGAGTTACCCTCACATAAGGGTAACTGGACACTTCGCGCATTCGCTCGTCCGCGGTCTCCTCAGTACGCGGTGATCCTCCGCTGGCCATGGAGGTACGCGCGCAGGACGCTGGCCCGCCACCAGTTCGCCAGGGGCAGCTTGAGCCGCCTTCCCAGGTCGGCCTCCGCTTCCTCGAGCGTGCGGAAGGCCGCCGCGGGCCTCGCCAGGGCGGCCCGCGCGAGCTCGCGGTAACGGAAGACGCCCAGGGGGATCCACTCGTCGTAGACCTCCATGAAGACGATGGCCCCCGCCTGCCGCCTCCGCGCCGCCAGCTGCTCGAGCACGGGGTTCTTCGTCGCGTGGTACGCCCCGCCGATCGCGTCGGGGTACGTCTTCCGCCCCCGGGTGAACTCGTGGTCGTGGATGGGCGTCGGGTTGGAGGAGAGGTTCCACGCCTCCAAGCCCTCGAACATGAACGCCTGGGGGAAGAGCAGGATCGCGACCGTGTTGGCGAGTCCCGTGGCGCTGTACACCTCGTAGTCCTCGATCCAAGGGGCGTCGCGCACCTGCGCGAGCAGCCGCTTCCCGAGGATGTCGTCCACCGCGGTGATGGACCATTCCGTGGGCACGAGCCGCCGCCGCTCCTTGGCGCCCAGGAGGCCCACGGAGAACACGCGGGTGATGTGGCTCTGGCTCACGCCGTGGTCGTACAGGTCCGCGATGGCCTCGCCCGCGCGGACGTCCGTGTCGGAGACGAGGTCGTCCACGCGACGCGGAACGGACGGGTTGGACGCGAGCTCGACCTTGCGGATGTCCGCGCTCGGGCCGCTCGGCGGCGCGCGTACCGAGAAGGGGCTCACCAGGGCGGGCGTCTTCTTGAGCCACATCTCCGTGTCCACGGGTTTGGAGGCCATGGCGCCCTCTTGGACCACGGACAGGATGCTGTCGGGCTCCCGGGCCTCGAGCACGCGACGCGGCGCCTTGCCGCGGACGAGGGAGAGGCGGAAACGCAGGATCTCCGCGAGGTCGTACCCCAGCCAGGTCTCCGAGGCGTCCAGGATGGACGTGTCTTGGTCCCGCAAAGGCGGGACGAGCGGCCCCACGAGGACGCGCGGATAGCCCCACGAGCCGACGAACGCGCTCGGGGGCGAGGCGCCGAACAGGTCCGTGGACCTCAGGTCCCGGCGGTCCGTGAACCACTTCCGCACGCCGCCCAGGTACGGGCAGACGGCGAGCCGGCAGCGCTTGATGTCCCCGCCGCAGACGCGGCAGGCGATCTCCCGCCGGACCTCCGCGAGGGTCGCCCGGATGCCGTCCTCGGGGCTCGCCATGCCGTCTACGGGTAGTTGCGGAGGATGTCCTTAGGATGACGGTCGGGGGGCCGGAGCGGGCTTCGGGGCCGGAGCCGCGGCCGCCGCGGGGGCGGTCCCCGGCGGGACGTAGGGCTCCCCGGTATCCGCGTACCACCAGTGGCCGCGGTACGTCTGGGAGTCCTGGAGCACGAGTCGCCCCTGGACCTCCGCGAAGTCCGCGGGTGCCGCGAGGCTGTCCGAGGAGCACTTGGGGCAGCGCTTCACCTGGGCCGCCTGGATTGCCTGGGCCAGCGTCTTGCCGCTGGCCGGCGCCGGGGTCGCTGCGGGCTTCGCCGGAGGGGCTGCGGGAGGCGCCGCGGGGGGCGTCGCGGGCTTGGGCGGCGCCGGGGCCGAGGGCGGAGCCGCAAGCTGGGCGGCCGGAGGCTTGGGCGGGGGCGCCGCGGGCGGTGGCGGGCTGGGAGCAGGTTTCGCCGCCGCGGGAGCGGTCGGAGCGGATGGCGCGGCGGGTTTCGCCGGGGCCGGTGCGGGCGTGGGCGGCTTCGGCGCTGCCGCCGGTGTCGGCGTGGCCGCGGGCGCCGGGGTCGCGGGGCGAGGCGGGGCGGGAGCCGGCGTCGGCTGGGAGAGATCCTCCTCCCAGATCGCGGCACAGACGCCGCACGTGTGGATCTTGCTCGTGGAGGCGTTGCAGGCCTTCGGCCCGCAGTTCGGACAGTGGTGTTCGCGCGCCATGACGTTCCTCCCGAACCCTGAGAGCCACTTATCTCTTACGGGTCTGGCGAACCCAGCCCAATAATCTTGTATCGGTGGGAGCTAAACCTCCTTGGCCACACAGCCCCTCGTACTGGGGTCTTCGCGGACCTCGCCCCCTTACCCTTCCGTTCCTCCGGTTCGAATCCCACCGGGTCCGCATCTCTATGGAGTGCCGGTGTCACGGGAGATTTCGTCCGACAATCTGCGGACAACAACGGTCAGATATTCCTTGAGCAGAACGCAACTCAGGTCGTCCTGTCCCCTCATGACCGGGTCTTTGCGACCCGGCCCCTTTTCCCTTTCAGACCCCTCCCCATCCTATGTCCAAGCGGTCGCCATGTAAATGACAAAGCGGGAATCGATTCTAGGGGCATTCTAGAGGCGGGCGGGGCTCGTTCCTCGGCCGCGGCAAACCCATCAGTTAGCTCGGGGTAGAGGTGGAAACGGCATCAGGTCATGAATACTGGCCCGGTGTCCGGACCTCACGCCTTAGAACAAGATAGCGACCCAACAATAAGGTGGGCACAGCCGCCGCCAAGTACACGAGGAGCGCAAAGACAGCCCAAACAAGGGCGAATACATCGAAGGGTGCACACTCGACCTCGGGCAGGGAAGTCCTCGACCTGCATTCCGAGTCGAGAACATGCGCGCGGAACACACCGAAGGCGATTGTCAAAGCCCCACCCACCACGAGCACGACCAGCGCCCTGCGGAAGAACCTCGACTTCGCGACGCGGTCGTCGGAAGCCACTGCGACCAAGGTACCCCTCCCGTACTTCATCGGGTTCTGTAGCGATGAAATCTCCGTACTTACTCCGCAGCCTCGCCTTCCAGCGGAGTTGCGGGCAAGGAGACGAAATGGACCAGTATCGTGATGTCCCTCGCGGCATAGCCCTTCCGGCTCGCGAACGGGGGCGGGAGGCACCTCCCTCTTATACGGGAGCGGAACGTTGTGAGCCCCGTGAAGCCGTGGCTTACGATTCTTCTTGCCGTAGTAGTCGTCGTCGCCGTCATCGCCGCATGGGGCGCACGGCCGGGCCCCGTCTTCTCGCTCAGGAAAGTAAGCTCCGAACGGCACTGCTTCTACAACACGACTCAGGGTAACTACTCGTTCTGGAGCGTGTACTTCAACATCACCAACCGGGGAGCGAGCGCCTCTGCGGCGGCGGTCATCTCGGTCGATGGGACGGGCCTCGATTATCACTACTACTTCGTCCCTTCGAGTGCGACCGTTGAGGTCCACAAACTCGTCACGGACCCAGTTCTTCCCACGGACCCGGCTTGCCTCCAGCACAACGTCACGGTGGGGATTGGCGGCTACGTCTTCTAACGCGGTTGCCCACGATGGCGGAAAGCGCACCCGCGGCGAACGGAACGACGAGCGTCGCATAGCCCTTCCGCCTCGGGGAACCGGAGAGCGGGGGACCCTGTTGCTCCAGCAATCTCTTATGGGATTCCTCGGCGCGTCACCCGCGAATCAACCGGGAACGCGACGCCCGTGCCGTGACGGGCCCCCCGCGACCTTTAAGATGACCACCGCCGGTATCGCGGCGGAGGAGGGATTCGACGACCACCGATCCTCGGCGGCCCGCCGTCGTCGGCCGCATGGCCTTCGTCCTTTCGGTCACGTTGGGCGCGGCCCTCGCCCTGGTCCTGCTCGCCGCGGCGCCCGCCGTCGCGGGCCCGCCCCAGATCAACGACTTCTTCGAGTTCGACCAGACCACGACCGTGAACAACGGTCAGGGCGCCTACTACGGCTACGAGGAGACCACGCACTCCCACTACCGGTACGACGTCTCCGCCGTCTCGACGGACGCCGTGACCATCCACGGCACGGGATCGTGGACCTACTCGAACTCCACGGGGACGAGCTTCTCCGGCAGCGAATCCTACACCCCCGTGTTCTCCCTGACGACCCGGAACTACCTGTCGGGCATCGACGTGAGCGCGGGCGATCCGAGCACGGCGGCCGTGTGGTTCTGGATCTCCGTCCCGGTCAGCGTGGGGCAGGTCGTCCACGTGCTCGACGAGGACCTCACGGTCCAGTCCCTGAGCGCGACATACTGGATGGGGGCCGTGCCGCGTTCCGCGATCCTCCTCGAGGGCCAGGGTTCCTACGGCCGGAACGACGTGTACGGCGTCTTCACCGCGACCTACACGGACCGGTACTTCTACGACCCGAACACGGGATTCATCGTCGCGGAGCAGTACACGGAGCTCGATGTGGGTGACTGGGAGGGTCTCCCCGCGTCCTTCCAGAACAGCACCTCGCTCACGGTCACCGCGAGCAGCTACGCGCTCCCTCTGGATGTTGTGACCCTTTCCTTGCTGTACATCGGAGTGCCCGCCGCGGTCATCCTCGTGATCGGTTCCGTCATCCGCGTCCGTCGTGGCCCCAGCCGCCTCCGCGTGGGCTCGGGCAACCAGGCCGTCTACGTGAAAATCAAGAAGGCGAAGAGCCAGGCCGACCTCGCCGGACTGACACCGGACGGCTCGCCCTTCTTCGGCCCCTTCCTCCCGATCTTCGCGGAGCGCTCCCTGGCCGAAGGGGACCCCGTCGTCCTCGCGCTGGATGAGCGGAAGATCGTGGGCCTCGCGTTGCTGGATCGCGAGTCGGGCATGGGCAGTCTTTTCGCCGCGGAGGACTCCGTGGCCCGCGTCCTGATGAAGCGGGTGCGGATGACCGACTTCTTCGCGGACGGCACGATCCCGGGGCGGATTCTCCACGCCCAAGAGATCGACCGGTTCAGCATCCTCCAGCTGCGGAACCCGCAGCCCATGGAGTACGACTCGAGCGTCGTGCGACCCATGACCGCGGACGATCTCGCAGCCGTCATCTCGATCACGCAAAACGTGTACCGCGAGCGAGCCGACGCGTTCATCCGATCCTCCTTCAAAGCGGGGGACCTGGGCTACGTGGCCGTCTCCCGAGGGGTGATCGCGGGATTCGGCTTCGCGACCGTCGTCGGAACCGTCGCGCGTCTCCACACGCTGACCGTCGCGGCCACGGAGCGCGCGCGGGGCCTGGGCACGGAGATCATGAAGGCGCGGCTCTCCGCCCTCGCGGCCCTGGGCGTGGACCGGGTCATCGTGGAGATTTCCCGACAGAACGTCGCCTCCTTGCGAATTGCGAGCAAAGTGGGTCTCGCGCCCGTCGGCGAGAGCATCTACTACTCGCGCAACCCCGCGGCCGCGCCCACCGCGATGCAGAGGCAGACGTAATGGTCCGCGAGGCCGTCTACGTCCCGAACGACCCGGTCCCCCTGGTCCGAATCCGCGGCGAGCTGGAGGTTCTCGGGGACCCCCGGTTCGAGTCGTTCTGGTCGGACCAGGTCTCCGGCTGCTACGTCCCGGAGCTGCTCTGGAAGCTCGCCGGGCGGCCCGTGGGCGAGCGCCTCTCCGGCGTCCGGGACGACAACCGCTCGGCCCTCCTCCCCGATCGGCGCTGCCTGATCGGGGAGCGGCAGTACATCGCCGCGGTGAAGGGTTGCGGCGCCGCGGTGGATGCGTACGAGAACGCGCCCCTGACCGCGGGGCGCGTGCGGGCGATCTGCCGCGAGCCGCGCCTCGGCTCCCTCCTGGCGGCAGAGGACGGCGCAAGCCAGGGCTTCATCACGGGGGAGCGCTGGTTCGGGAACGCGCCCTACGGCGGCCAGGCGCCCGACAACGCGGCGATCGGCTTCCTCACGAGCCGCCGCGCCGTGGACGGCCGCATCGCGGGCTTCCACGTGTGCCCCATCGTCGCCCTGGTCCGCCTCCCGGACGCCTTCGCGGCGACCGCGTCCCGCTTCTTCTGGTACCGCCGGTACGAGGGCGAGTTCTGGCAGGAGGTCCGCCTCATGCCGTCCAACGTCCGCGTGTACTTCCACAGCCCCGTGACGTTCGGCCTGGATACCGCGCGCGCGTTCGCCCTGTTCGGGATCGCGTCCTTCGAGGACGCGGAGCGGTTCCTCGGGAACCTCGCGCGCTCCTCCCTGGCCGCACTCACCCTGTTCGCGCGGAGCCTGCGGCACGACGACGTCCGAGGCGCGTACGCCGGCTTGGCGTACCACGACGTGTGGCTGGACAAGGACGCGGTGATCGCCGCGGACGGCACGATGCACTTCGCGGACCTGGAGGGGATCGAGGAGACTGCGGTCCCGGATGCCGCGGCCGTCCGCGCGGAGATCGGGAGGCAGTTCCATCGGAACGTGTACGAGGCCACGTACGCCCTGGAGGCCCTCGCGTGGGAGGTGGACAGCCGCTGGCGCGTGTTCCGCGGCGCGACGGAGCGACGGCGGTGGCTGCTCGACGTCCTCGAGCGCGCCTGCCTGGGGGATCCGTTCCTGAGCCTGGAGCGGCGCGGGGACCGGATGGTCCTCGTCGTGGACCCGGCCGTGGACCGGGAGTCGTGCGGCGTGGAGATCGACGTGGCGAGCGAGGTGGGGATGTAGATGCAGAGCGACCGGGTGCGAGCCATCCTGGAAGGAATCGGGAGTCATCAGGAACTCGGGGTGAGCGCGGACGAGCGCGACGCCCTCCTGGCCCTGGGCCTCGTGAAGAACGTGGACCCGGCCACGCGCGACCGGTGGGTCGCGGACGTGGCCAGTCTGCCGAGCCTGCGCGACCGCGTGCGCGACCTCTCGCGCCAGGCGCTCGCCACGCCGGGGCCCGACGCGCCGCCCGAGCTGCGGGCCCTGATCGGTTCCTTGGAGGAACTGACTCGGGAGAAGGCGACCCTGGACGGGCTCGTGTGGAACGGCCCGACCCAGGAGTACTTCCTGGTGCCCCTGGTCGGGCGCACCGTGCTGGAGGACCTGAAGACCTGGCACGTGCGTCTCGGCGGGGTGATCTTCGACGCGTTCGAGCAGGAGATGGGCCAGTACCGCGCGGGTCTCACCCAGCTCGTCAACCGCGCCTCCCTGATCTACAGCGGCCTCGTGATGAGCGAGCAGTACGCGCCGGAGGAGTTCCAGGACACCCAGCCCCAGCCCTTCACGACGGTGGACCTGCGCTTCGCTTCCATGATCCTCGCGAAGCGGCCCGTGGATCCCGTGCTGCTCATCCGGGAGTTCGAGTACTTCCACCGGGACACGAACTGGGGCTCCTTCGGCAAGGAGGACCTCCTCGTCGCCTCGGCGATCCTGTCCTCCCTTCCCTGGGACCTCCCCACGGCGAGGAACAACTTCGAGCGGATCCGGATCCAGCTGGAGTATCACGGGATCCTGCCCGAGGACCGGATCATCGTCGCGGCGTCCCTGGCCGACCTGGTCCAGGAGTGGTGGGATCCCGTCATCGCGAAGATCGACGAGATCCAGAAGGCCCGTCCCACCCTGAACTCGCTCCTCGTGGCCGCGCTGGCCCGTTCGCCGTATCCGCCCGCGGAGGCCCTGGCCCGCTTCGACGCCACGCTCGCGGGCATGGGGACGAAAGGCTACAAGGACGGCATCCAGCTCCAGGCCGCCGCGGCCATCCTCGCGTCCGCGCAGATCCCCGCGGAGGCCCTCGTGGACCGCTTCGCCGCGACGACCTCCCAGGTGGCGGGCGCGTTTGATCCGCCCTTCGCGCCGGCGGCCATGCTCGCAGCCAGCCCCTTGGAGCCCATGGAATCCATCGACGTGTTCCGGGACTGCATCGGCACGGTCACGCGGATGAACTTCTTCGAACTCACCCTGGAGATCGAGGAACTTGCCCTGATCATGAGCTATGGGGTCGCGCCCCTCGGGCTGGGGTACCTCGGCGCGAACCTCCCCGCCGGCGCGCCGCCGCCGGTGCCTGCCGCCGCAGTCGCTGCGGTGCCCGCCCTCGGCGCGAGCTGGTTCGTCTGGCACAACTACTGGGTCTACCGCCCGATCGGGCACTACATCGCGACCCACCCGGTCCACATCCACACCGTGGCGGCGTTCGGCTAGGCCTTCGGCTCGACCCCGTAGAGGCGGTCGCGGTTCGCCTCGAGCGAGTCCACCGCCTTCCCGGCGTACTCCGCGGCCGTCACGAGGGACACGTCGTGGTCCTCGACCGCGGACGCGAGCGGCTCGAGGCGCTTCCGCCAGTCGCGGTCCCGCAGGAGGTGGTGGTCGATGATCAGCGTCTTCACGCGCGTGCTCCGGACCATCCGCTCCAGATTCGTGAGGGAGCGGCGCGTGTACTCCTCGGGATAGTTCTCGGGCATGTGGGTCATGGGCCCGTCCACGTAGAGGACGGTCGGGTCCGAGTCCACGAGGAATCCGAGGTGCTCCTTGAGCGGCGGGCCCTCCACGTCGCCCGTGTGGACGAAGACCTCGTTTCCCTGGGCGATCCGGGCCATGACCACGTAGCCGAGCTCGTCGTTGAAGCCGTGGGGCACCGCGGGCGAGAACGTGAGCTCAGCGCCGCCGAAGTCCGCGTCGTTCCCGTCGGCCACCTGGATCTCCTGGGGATACTTCTTGAGCGCCCGCACGAAGGCGCTCGCCCGCTCGCGCTGGCTGCGGTTGATGTGGAACTTCCCGTCCTTCAGGTAGGCGAGCTTGCCGCGGAAGATCGACGGTGCGTCCGGATTGTGGTGATCGTAGTGGTAGTGGCTCACCGTGAGGATGTCCGCCTTCTTCGCGGCATCCTTGATCCGCCGCCAGAGCTCCTTCTGCCGCGTCTCCTCCGTGGGGTGGGGCGGCAGGTCGTAGCGGTACGGCCCGAGCCGGACGGCGGGGTCCAGGAGGATGGTCACGTCCGGCGTCTCGACCAGGGTGGCCATGGACCGCGCCCCGAGGCTGTCCGCCGCGAGGGGCGTGATCCTCATCGGATCACCGCGTCGCCCCACACCTGCTTCTTCACGCGGTGGAAGCCCAGGCTCGTCGTGAGCTCGAGGGACGGCAGGTTGTCTGTCTTCACATGGAGGGCGGGGATCTTCCCGCGCCGCAAGATGTCCTTCACCAGGGCCGACGCGACGGACCGCGCGTGGCCCTTGCGGCGGTAGGGCTCGAGGACGTGGAGGAAGCCCATCATGGACACGGTCGGCGTCTCGAAGTGGAGGAAGGCCCACGCGACCGGCTGGCCGTCCTCGTACACGGCGTAGGCATGTCCCGCCTCGATCCGCGCGCGGACGTAGGCACCCGCCCGCTCCCAGTCCGAGTCCCAGATCGGGCCGATCAGGTCCGCCCACTTCGGGTCCAGGGGCCGCACGCCGGCACCCTCCTGGTCCACGAAGTCCTTCGGGTCGAGCTGGAAGAGCCAGAACACGCCGCCGTCGAAGGTCTCCGCCCGCGGCTCCACGAGGGAGAGCATCCACTCCGCCGTGAGGTGGAGGAACACGGGACCGTGGGGCCACGCGGCCATGAGCTCCTGGGCGGCCCTCGGCTCCGTGGCGTGCATCGCGATTCCCGCGGCCCCCTGGGCCCAGGGCGGTCGGGCGACGGCGAGCGTGCCGCGGGGCGGATCGCCCTCGATGAACAGCTCCTTCGTGCCCTCCATGTCGAACGCGCGGTTCCAGACCACCGCGGTGGTCACAGGGTCCTGCTCCAGGAACGCCTGGGCGACGGACGGGTCTTCGATGCGGGTGGCGGGCGTGGGGGAGGGCATGAGCACCCGCCTCAAAAACCTTCGAGTCGTGTCCGCTTCAGGAACCGCGGATCTCGCGGGCGATGGCCTCGGCCGCCTTCGCGGGATCCGCGGCCTCGTAGAGGGCCCTCCCCACGATGACGGCGTCCGCCCCCGCACGGATCGCATCCCCGGGCTTGCCTCCCTGGGCCCCCACGCCCGGGGCCAGGATGAGGCGGTCGCCGACCAAGCCGCGGAGCGTCCGGACCCGGTCGGGCCGCGTGGCGGGCGCGATGATGCCTGCGGCGCCGGCCCGGACCGCGAGCCGGGCGAACTCCTCCGCGTGCTTCGCGGTGAACTCCTGGCCGCCGGGGTGGCTGAGCTCCGTGACCACGAAGACCTCCGCCCCCTGGGCCGCGTCGACGCAGGCGCGGACGGAGTCCTCGCCCGCGAAGGCATGGCAGATGATCCCCGAGGCGCCGTGCGCGATGGCCTGCTCCACGATGAGGCGGTTCGTGTTGGGGATGTCCGCGATCTTGAAGTCGCCGAGGACGTAGGACGACGCCGCGAATTCCTTCAGAATCTCAGGACCTGCGGCCAGCACGAGGGGCCAGTTCACCTTGAGCGCGTCCACGTGGCCCGCGAGGGCCTTCGCGACGGAACGAGCGCGGCCCACCTCGGTCGCGTCGATGGCCGCGACGATCCGGTGGTGAAGCCGCATCGTGCCCCGACGGAGGGTCCGCGAGATAAACGTTGCTCCGCCGCGGAGGTCCCGCCGACTCGGCTCCGCACGCTTAAGTAGCGTGCCGCGCATTTCCACCGGCTGTCCCCATGGCCGAGACCCAGCGTATCAAGACCAAGGTCTGTCTCGTCGGCGAGGCGGCCGTGGGCAAGACCTCTCTCATCCGGCGCTACGTGCAGGACGAGTTCGACGACCGGTACATCACGACCCTGGGCGCCAAGGTCTCCAAGAAGGCGCTCGCCTTCGACACCCCGGACCAGGGCGTCCACGTCCAGATGGACATGACGATCTGGGACATCATGGGCGAGAAGGGCTTCCGCGACCTGCTCAAGGAGGCGTTCTTCCACGGTGCGAAGGGGGCCATCGCGGTCTGCGACCTCACGCGGTACTCCACGCTCAAGGAGCTGGACGACTGGGTCCAGGGCGTCTTCAACGTGGTCGGCGAGGTCCCCGTGGTCTTCGCGATCAACAAGGTGGACCTGAAGGACGAGGTCATGATCCTGTTCGGGGACAAGGAGATCGGTCAGGCCGCGCGTGCCTTCGAGGCCCCGTACTACTACACGTCCGCGAAGACGGGCGAGAACGTGGAGGCCCTCTTCCGCCGCCTCGGGACCATGGTCCTGGCCAAGGAAGGCCTGGCCGCGTCCCCCTGATTCTCGCCCGGGGCGACTCACGCCGCAACGATTAAGTGCCCCGGCGCATGCCTCCCGCCGGACGCACCGAGGCATCCCCCATGACGGAGACCCGTCACCTGAAGTCCAAGATCTGCCTGGTCGGCGAGAAGGCCGTTGGCAAGACGAGCCTCATCCGCCGCTACGTGCTCAACATGTTCGACGACCAGTACCTCACGACGATCGGCACGAAGGTGTCCAAGAAGGAGGCGAAGGTGTTCCTGCCCGAGCGTGACCTCCTGGTCGACGTGGACATGACCATCTGGGACATCATGGGGGAGAAGGGGTTCCGCGAGCTCCTCAAGGAGGCCTACTTCTACGGGGCCAACGGCATCCTGGCCGTGGCGGACCAGACGCGGCGGAAGACCCTGGATGACCTGGATGACTGGATCGACGGCGTCGAGCAGATCGTGGGCAAGGTGCCCCTCCTCATCGCGGTGAACAAGAGCGACCTCGTCTCGAGCGCCCAGTACGGCGAGAAGGATGTGGAGCAGGTCGCGCGGGCCTTCGACTGCGAGTTCCTGGTGACGTCCGCGAAGTCGGGGCAGAACGTCGAGGAGGCGTTCCGCCGGCTCAGCCAGATGGTCACGGAGTCCCAGCTCGGGCGGAAGTGATCCGCGGCCGGCGGGTCACACGGTCCATGCGGCCGACTGGACGACGGACCCGTCGTTCCAGATGAGGAAGAAGCTGTAGACGCCGTTCGGCAGATGGCCGTTCGCGGCGGAGACCGTGAGGAGGTCGCCACCGTTGAGGAAGCCTTCCCCAGCGACATCCTGCCAGACCACGTCGTAGGACCTGCCGCCGACGGCCACGGTCGCGGGCGTGCCGCTCGCCGCGAGGCTCGCCGGCGTCCCCATCATGGTGCCGACCTCCAGGTTCACCTTGTAGTCCACGGCCGCCACGGGGTGGCTCACGCTGATGACGGGCAGGGTCGCGCTTCCGTTCTGCAGATCCACGGGGCCCAGGGCAACGAACGGGTGGCTGGACACGTTGGCCTGGGTCGCCAGATTGTTCGCGACGTAGAAGACGGTCGCGGCCAGCGTGACGCTCATGGCGACGAGGAGGATCTCCGCCACGATGGGCGCGACCGCGCGTTCATCCTTCGTCCGCGTCACCGGTCTCATCCGGGACCCCCTGCCTCTCTCCCCGCTTCCCTAGGTGCGTGAGGGGTCTTAAAGCTGCACCCGCGGCACCCGTCGAGCGCGTCGGTGCTAGTGCAGAAGTTGGGGCCAGTGAGGACGAACAAAAGGAGCCCGATCGCTACGGCCGGGACGATGGACCGCCTCCAACCGCGGAGCGAGAACGTCTCGCCCCTCGCGCTCGGCAGGGCCTTGACGGTCGACGGCGTGCAGATCCGGGGTCGTGTGGGCACTCCTGCGACCACGAGGGTCACGCTCGGTGGCCATCGCGGTTCGCGCCAGTCAGCGCACCCGGCATCTGCCGCCGTTCCGAACTTGGCACGGAGTTCGTTATCCTCCCGGCCTCCTGACAGAAACCGCTCGGTTTCGTATGCACAAAGAGCAAGCATTAAGTACGGTCCGCTCGATTGGACCGCCCCCTGAACCGGCGCCTGTCGGGTTGCAGGCGAATGGGGAGGGGTCTCGGGCCGGGAGCGGGGGAGCGGAACGGAAAGGCCCATGCTCGCGGATGGACGGAAAGCCCACCGGAGGACCCTCGTTCGAGGGGCATTGCTTCTCCTGGTCACTCTGCTTCTTGCTGTATCCCTCCTCCCTGCAGCCCGCGGGGACGTGCCCACGCAAGTGACGAACCCGGACGCCTCCCGCACGGTTACGTGGACCGTGAATACGCCCAGCGGTCTGACCGCGGACAACGTGAGCTTCGAGGGCGGTCACGGCACCTTGCGCTGGGAGTATCAGAACCTTACTTGGATCGATGCGATTCAGGCGGCCAAGAACGGCTCCCTCTCGCCGAGCATGGCCGTCAACGCGTCTGGCCTCGGTCTTCCGGCGAACTGGACGAACTGGATGCAGAACCCCGCTTTCGGCAGCAACGCGTCGTGGGCGTACGTCAATGGGTCCGCGCGAAACGTCATCGCCCAGTGGAACGAGTCGATGAGCGTCGGGGAGATCGGTTCGACGTGGTCGGGAGACCAGAAGCTCTGGGAATCGATGGATCATGTGGTCCCCACTTGGACCGGAACGGGGGGTCCCGGGGCAAGCGCCACCGTCGCCCAGAATGGGACATCCAATCCTGCGCCGAAGCAGGGTCAAGGAACAATGGGGATTGGCGCGCTTCTCCCCGGAGACGCTTGGATCGGGGCTGTCAACTCGTCGCTCAACAACCTAGATTGGTCAGCCTACGACCGCCTCGTACTGTGGATCTACACGAACATGAGCACGGTCGCAACGTTCAACGTTACGGCCTATGTCGGCCTGACCACGAGCACCGTGACGACGGTAGCCCAACCTTTGATTCCGGAGCGGGACTGGCAGGAGGTTGTCGTGAACCTCAGCCAGATGGGGAGCCCGAGCGTGCGTAGCGGCCTCACCCGCATTGGCCTGCGTTTCAATTCGCCTGGGACCTTCCCTACAAACACGTGGTTCAATGTAGACGATGTGCGCCTGGGGAAGGCTCGGGTCTTCAACGAGACCGCGAGGATTTCACAGACCATCCTCAAGACGAACCTGACGACCTCGCTGCCCGGGAGCGCCTTGCTCTCGTTCGACTGGAACCTGACGAACGCGAGCGGGGTGAACTCCGTTGCGGCAAACGTGACGGTGGGTGTCCTCGGCGCCCCGGGTTTCAACTCGCCACTGACCGCGGCGTCCACGGGTGCTTGGCACACCTTCTCAGGGGACGTGTCCTCGGTGACGGCGGCGAGAGCCGACTATAATATCACGTTCCTCCTCACCGTGAATGCCAATACCACCGCGGCATACAATGTGAGCCTGCTCATCAATCATGTGAGCCTAGTTTTCCCCAGGGTCACGAACGGCACGTTTAACTCAACCGTGCTCACGATGGGCGGCGACTCGGATTACCTGACGCTCTCCTGGTCCGGGTACACTTGGCCCGGCATCACTTCAGTTCAGGTGGGCTTCAGGACCGGGAACAACTCCGTTCCCGGTTCCGCGTCGTGGAGTGGATGGCAGAGCTTCTCCGCCTACGGGCCCGTCCCTCTGACTCGCCCGGGAGCTTACAACTTCCAGATTCGCATCGAGCTGAACTCCACCAACGCGAGCGTGTCCCCACTGTTCCAGACGCTCAGCTTGACGACGCGCCACCGCGCAGGCATCGGCAACGTGACCTCAAATCGGTTCCCTGCCGGTACGGATTTCTTGAGGTGGCGCACGATTGGCGCCAACCTCTCGCTCGGCACGCATACCTCTGTCTCTTTCTACATAGGGAATGGCAGCTCGTTCGACCCGGTGGCACTCGGGGCGAACCTCACCTCGTACAGGGGCGGTCCTCGAATCCAGTGGCGAGCGAAGCTCCAATCGTCAGATGCCCTCCAGACGCCCGTACTCGTCAACGTGACCCTCGTCTACGAGTTCCTGGGCCCGCCTGCTCGCGCGGTCATCACGGGATTCGGCACTCCGCTCGCCGCCGGGGCGATCTTGAACGTGACATCAGGTAACTCCGTCCAGCTCGGAGCGCTCGTGTACGACTCTGGGGCGCACCTCGTGCCCACGACTGCGTATACCCTTGGTTGGGGGATCGACAACGGGACCGGAGGGAGCGTCTATCCCAACGGGACGTACGTTGCGGGCAAACCAGGGGCCTACGTCATTACGGTCATCGTCACCGCAGCCATGGGAGGCACGGCGGTTCACGCGTCGGTACAGGTGAACGTGACCCCATACACCGGCCCATTTTCGACACTACCGTTCAGTCTCTGGGATCTGTGGCCGTTGCTCCTTATCGCGATCGCCGCGCTCGCGGGATTCTCCCTCTACGAGCTCGTCGTCCGTCGACTGTTCGCCATCGACGACGTCTTCCTCATCGCGAAGGACGGGCGGCTCATCGTCCACAACACGCGCCGCATGCGGGCGGACCGGGACGAGGACATCCTGTCCGGCATGCTGACGGCGATCATGTCCTTCCTGCGGGACCAGGATCCCGAGGAGAACGGGGAGTTCAAGAGCTTCGAGGTCGGCGGCAAGACCACGCTCCTCGAGCGCGGCGAGCACGTCTACCTGACCGCGGTCTACTCGGGCCGCGTGCCGCGGTGGGCCGGCAAGGACATGCACCGGTTCATGCT
>OFHK01000290.1_pt1 | contig 15974 bp, 16 predicted proteins | sample 1521951 | NCBI WGS metagenome assembly OFHK01 (sample SAMEA2468436, study PRJEB22500) | soil metagenome | biome: Glassland; feature: Farmland; material: Clay | place: Australia | collected 2013-01-31 | depth 0.55 m
TCACCGGCTGGCGAAGGTCACCCCGGGGTTGTTGGATGACCAGGCGGGCAAGGTGCAGGGCACCGGCAACCTGACGCCCGGCCAGCGTGTGGTGGTGGCGGGCTCATGAGCCCCCACCTCCCGCCCGCCTGGCCGCAGGCCACCGCACCGGACGCGGCCAGTCCGCACCCCGGCGCTAGCCCTCGCCGGGGTGGGGGGCTGGTGCTGGAACTGCAGACGGTCACCAAGATCTACCCGGGGACGCCGCCGGTGACCGCGCTGGCGGGGGTGAGCCTGGCGGTGGCGGCGGGGGAACTGGTCGGGGTGGTGGGCCCGTCGGGGTCGGGGAAGACCACGCTGCTGCACCTGGCCGGCACCCTCGACAGACCCACGTCGGGCACGGTGCGGGTCACCGGCCTGGACGCCAGCACGCTGACCGACCGGGAGCTGTCGGGGCTGCGGGCCGCGTCGATAGGGTTCGTGTTCCAGCAGTTCTTCCTGAACGAGCATCAAAGCGTGCTCGGCAACGTCGCTGACGGGCTGCTATATGCGGGGGTAGGCGCCGCCGAGCGGCGCGAGCGGGCCGCCGCCTCACTGGCGCGGGTCGGGCTGGGCGGGCGGCTGGGCGCCCGGCCCACCCAGCTGTCAGGGGGTCAGCGGCAGCGGGTCGCGATCGCCAGGGCACTTGCCGGCGCGCCGGCCATCGTGCTGGCCGACGAGCCCACCGGCAACCTCGACTCCGCCACCGGCCAGTCCATCCTGGCCCTGCTGGAAGACCTGCACGCCGGCGGGGCCACCATCGTGGTGATCACCCACGACCAGGTCATCGCCGCCCACATGCCCCGCCAGATCCACATGCTCGATGGGCAGATCACCTCCGACACCGCCGCCACTGCGGCGCGCGGCCCGGCCAGCATCCCAGCGCCGGCAAACCCCAGGGGGCCGGCCGCTTCCCCGCCCCGCCCGGGAGGATTCTCATGACCACGCGCTCACCTGGCAGCGCAGCGGCCGGCCCAGCCGCGCTGCTGGCCCGGCCCGGCCCGTCGGCCAGCCTGGCGGCGCGCGGCCGGCCGGCCGCGGCGCGGCTGCGCCCGGCGGACCTGGCCCGGCTGGCGGTCACCGGATTGCGCACCCGCAAACTCCGCGCCGCGCTGTCGGGGCTGGGGATTGCGATCGGGGTGGCGGCGATCGTGGCGGTCCTCGGTTTGTCCGCCTCCTCCTCCGCCGCCCTGAACGCGGAGATCGCCGCGCTGGGCACCAACCTGCTCACCGTCACCAACGGGCAGAACCTCACCGGCGGCACCGCCGAGCTGCCCATCGTGGCACCCGGGATGATCTCCCGGCTGCCCGGCGTGACCAGCGTGCAGGACACCGGATCTGTCAATAACGTCAATGCCTACCGCAGCCCGCTCATCCCGGCCATCTTGACCAGCGGGCTGTCGGTGAACGCGGCCACCACTGGGCTGCCCAGAGTGGTGGGCACCTCAATGGTCGAAGGCCAGTTCCTCAACGCCGCCACTGCCCGCCAGCCTGTCGCGGTGCTCGGCGCCACCACCGCCCAACTGCTGGGCATCGACCGGATCTGGCCTGGGGAGCGGATCTGGCTCACCCAGCCCAGCGGCGGCATGTGGTTCTACCTGGCCGGGATCCTCAAACCCGCCACCCTCGCCCCCGGCATCGACACCAGCGTCCTGGTCGGCTTCCCCGCCGCCGAACGCTACCTCGGCTTCGACGGCCACCCCTCGCAGATCTACCTGCGCGCGGTCACCAACCAGGTCAGCACGGTGGACAGCCTGCTGGCCGCGCAGGCCAACCCGGAAAACCCCAGCGAGGTCAGCGTCGCCCAGCCCTCCTCCGCCCTGGTCGCCCAGCGAGACGCGAAAGCCGCGTTCAATACCCTGTTTTTGGGCCTGGGCGCGATCGCGCTGCTGGTCGGCGCGATCGGGGTGGCCAACATCATGGTCATCGCCGTCCTCGAACGGCGCAGCGAGATCGGCCTCCGCCGCGCCCTGGGCGCGACCAGAGGCCAGATCCGCACCCAGTTCCTCACCGAAGCGATCCTGCTGGGCCTGGCCGGCGGCACCGCGGGAGTCCTCGCCGGGTCCGCCGCTACCGCCAGCTACGCCCGCCTCAAAGGCTGGGCCGTGGTGATCCCGGCCGAGGCCTGGGCCGGCGGCCTGGGCGCCGCCCTCCTCATCGGCGCCATCGCCGGGCTGTGGCCCGCCATCCGCGCCGCCCGCCTCTCTCCCACCCAAGCCCTCTGGAGCATATGAACCGGCCGGCCCCAGCCGTCCCGACCTGGAACAAGATCGCCTCCTGTTGCGCCGGGCTGCGACGATCTGCGGGCTGATGCGCCGGCTCTGAGCAGAGCGTGCCTTTGCGCTGTCCCATGTCCAGACCTCATCAGCAGGGATATGCAGTTACCTCGTCGCTGAAGACGGTCGGGGTGATCTGTGTTGAAACATTCCGATTCAAGTTGTCTTCGATTGCGCCGACCCGCCGGTGGTGGCGCGGTTCTGGGCAGATGCGCTCGGCTACCAGTTGCAGGGCCGCCCCAGCCGACCGCCGCGTGGGGGGCATGGCTGGCCGATCATGGTATCCCGGAAGAACACTGGGATGACGCCAGCACGATCATCGATTCTGACGGCAACGGCGCACGTATCTACTTCCCGCGGGTACCTGAGCTGAAAGCGGTCAAGAACCGCCTGCACCTCGACGTGAACGCGGGTGGCCCACCTGGCACGCCCCCATCCGACCGGCGTGCCCGCGTTGACCAAACCGTCGAGCGGCTGACCACATCTGGGGCGACCTTCGTCGCCGCGAACACGCAGCACGGTGAGTACTGCGTCACCATGCTCGATCCCGAGGGGAACGAGTTCGACGTCCAGAGAGCCCCTGACCGGTGCTCGCAGGCGTGCACGGTTCGTCCAGCGGCCCGCTGCCGCCAATAGTGCGTGGCCCTGCATGTCCAAAGAGCCACATCGTGCCCGCCACGTGCCCGTAACGAGGGTCATGCACGGCGATTCACGTCATTCACGGGGCAGTCGGCGATGTTCCTGACCTGTGCAGCCGCGCGTCTTCTGGTCGCGGCCACTGCCTTTGCAAGCAGGGGATCACGGCGGCAGGCCGCAGGGACCTTGGCCTTGCATCAGAGACCAGAGGGCGGGTAGCGACATCGTGGAGTGCCGGATGTGCGCCGAGGGGGTGCTCGCCAGTCTGTGCCGAACAGGTTGGCCTTGAGCAGCAGCCCGGCCACGATCGGTCCGGCGACGGCCGACAACCCGATGACAGGGCCGAGCGCGGCGAAGGCCTTGTTAATACGCGCGGGCGGGAAGAGGTCGCGTATCAGCCCGAACGCCTGGGGCGTGAGTATCGCGGCCGACAGGCCCTGTATCACGCGCGCGGCGATCAGGGAACCCGGTGACCACGCGAGCGCGCATGCGGCGGACGCGAGCACGAACCAGGTCAGGCCGGTCATCAGCATCCGCTTGCGGCCGAACATGCCGCCGAGCCGCCCGCCGGTCATCAGCCCGACGGCGATGGCCAGCGTGTACGCCGCCGCGATCCATTCCAGGGCGGAGCTCGACATGCCCAGGTCGCGCTTTAGTCCCGTGAGCACCGGTGTTTACCCTGGGGGGCGGGGCGTGACGAGACCGGTCTCGTAGGCGGTGATGACGAGCTGGGCCCGGTCGCGGGCGGCCAGCTTCGTCAGCAGGTGACCGACGTGGGTACGTGCGGTGGCGAGGCTGATGTGGAGATGCCCGGCGATCTCCTGATTGGTCAGGCCGCGGCCGATAAGGGTGAGGACCTCGCGCTCCCGGCTGGTCACCGTGGCCAGTTCTGGCGCCGGGACATGCGAAGGACGCAGTCGGCGGGCGAACTCGCCGATCAGCCTGCGGGTAACGGTGGGTGCCAGGAGGGCCTCCCCGGCGGCGACCACCCCGATGGCTTTCAGCAGGTCGGCGGGCGGGGTGTCTTTGAGCAGGAAGCCGCTCGCTCCGGCCCGCAGCGCCGCGTAGACGTACTGGTCCAGGTCGAAGGTGGTCAGGATGATGACGCGGCTGCGCTCGGTCTCGGGGCTGCCGCAGATCAGGCGGGTGGCTTCGATGCCGTCGAGCTGTGGCATTCGGATGTCCATCAGGATCACATCGGGGTGCTCACGCTGGGCCAGATTGACGGCTTCCTGGCCGGAGCTGGCCTCGCCTACGGTGGCCAGGCCGGGGCAGGAGTCGATCAGCAGGCGGAACGTGCCGCGCAGCAGCGACTGGTCGTCGGCGACCAGGACAGTGATGGATTCCTGGGCTGGCTCGTTCACCTGGGCGGTGACCCATCGGCTGGGACGGCGGTGGCGGTGAGCGGCAGGCGTGCGGTGACCCGGAATCCGCCGCCCGGGCCCGGTCCGGCCGTGAACTCGCCGCCGAACAGGGTGACCCGTTCCCGCATCCCGATGATGCCGTGCCCGCCTGCCGCCGCGTGCTGGGTGCGCCGGATGTTCCCGGCGTCGGTGACGTCGATGAAGACATCGCGCGCGGTGCGGTCGACCCGCACCCTGCAGCGGGTGGGCGCGGCGTGCTTGACCACGTTGGTCAGTGCTTCCTGGATGATCCGGTACGCCGCCAGCGCCACCCCGTCGGGCAGGCCGGGTGCCGGGTCCACATCCAGGTCAGCGTGAACACCTGCCTCAGCCGCATGCCCGGCCAGCCCGGCCAGGTCTGCTAGGCCGGGAGCGGGCAGCCGCTCGTCACCGGTATCGCCGGGGAGCGGTGCCGCGCTGTCAGTTCCGGCGCGGAGCACGCCGAGCATCCGGCGCATCTCGGTCAGCGCTCGCCGGCCGGTGTCTTCGATGACGGTCAGCGCATCGCGCACGTCGTCTGGCCGGGAGTCGATCAGGTAGTTGGCCACGGACGCCTTGACCGTGATCAGGCTAATACTGTGAGTAATCACGTCATGCAGCTCGCGGGCGATGCGCAGCCGCTCGTCAGCCACCGCACGGCGGGTGGCCGAGGTGCCACTTCACTCCTCCGCCTCGCCGAGTGCGGCCAGCTTGCGGTTGACCTCGGCCAGGTCGAACGGCCCGGGTTCTTCGGGGTCGTCCTCGCACCAGTACTCCACCGGGGAGTCGCCCTTGTATGCCACGCAGACCGGGTAGTCCTGGCCCCGGTCGCGCGGGAGCGTCTGCTCCAGCGTGATCTCGTGCTCCCAGCATGCCCCGAGGTCATAGGTGTAGCTGATCTTGCCGGCGTTGCGTGCCATGGCATCGCGCAGCCGGATCGCCTCTTCGTCGCGGGTCTCGTCGAGGTCCATGAGCGGGTCGCTGTACTGTTTCTTCCCCGCCTGAAACACGTGCAGATGGTCGCCGTCCCAGCCGAACAGCAACTGGATGACGTCGTGCAGGTCGCCGAGGGTGGCCATGACCGGCAGCCGCACCCGGCGCCAGATCGGCGGCCGGGAGCCTGCCAGCGAGACCTTCAGCCCGGCCACCTGGTCGATGCTGCGCGGCGCGCCGGAGGCGGCGAACTCCGCCACCTCCTGCGAGAGTTCTGCGGCATCCGGGTGACCCGTGGCCCGCACCTCCGCGAGGCACGTGTCCAGGTCCGTCCCCGGCATGCTGTCCCAGACGCGGCTGAGCGCCTCATCCGGGCCCTTGTCCTGCAACGCGGCAGCCGCGGCCTCCACCGCCAGCCAATCCCAGTCGGCGTCGCCGGGTTCGGGTCCCTGGTCCCAGGCGGCCAGCACCGCACGGGCGTGCGGGCCGACGCGCGGCGCCGCCGTCAGCTCCCGCCAGGCCGGCAGCGCCTCTTCGCCGAGCCGCTGTACCACCCCGACGGCCACGCCGCGCAGCAGCGGCGACATCCCCTCGGCGGCGGTGAGGATCTCCCGTGCCGCTTCGGCGGGCTGACGTTCGGCCAGCCAGCCCCACGCCACATGGTCCCGCTGTTCCTCATCGCAGAACCGGGCCGCCTCAGCGATCATCTCGCCGACCGGCAGGCCCGGGTCCGCCAGGCCGGGCAGGCCAGCCGCCAGATGCCCGGCCGCCCAGCAGCCCAGCGGAGTAATCACCGGCTGACCCCGGCCGGCTACCGCACCGAACTCGGCCAGCAGCGCCAGCAGCCCGGCAAGCGGCATTCCGGTTTCGAGGTCGTAATACCTGTCGGCCGCGTGCAACGGCTCCCAGGACGACTTGTCATATCGATCGCACAGGTCATGCAGCGCCGCGTGCACCGGCCCCCACAGGCCGCCGGCGCGAGGCACGCCGTCCTCGCGAAGGACCTCGAGCAGCGCCATCGCCAGCAGGCGCACGCTATCTTCGTCCTGCGGGTACGACTCCGCCGCGCACACCGCGCGCAAGGCCGCCAGCCATCCGGCAAGCAGGTCCGCATCGCCCGGCGGCCAGCGCTCCAGTGCGGGACCGCCGCTCACCCACCCGCCGCCGATCTGCAGCAGGCCGGTCGCGACCGCGAGGCACCAGGGCCGGTGCAGCGCCCGGATATTGGCCATTGTGCGCAGCCGCGGCGGCACGTCCACGCCGACAGCCGCGCCCGCCGCAGGCACGTCCGCCTTGCGCAGCACCTGCCCGGCCGTTACCGGACGGCGGCCTGACCCAATCCAGCGAGCCAGCATGACGGCCCGGCCCACCACAACGCTTTCACGCACAAGCCGCGCCGCGTCGCGAAGCTCATCCCCGGAAACCGTCATATCCACATCGGGACCCTACTGCCACCCGGCGGCCGTGGTTACGAATCCTCGCCCCGACTTATCAACGTGTTCAGCAGGCCGACGATCTGCTGCTGCCCTGCGGCGGCTGCGTCAAGCTTGCCGCGCATCTCAGTGAACCCGCTGCGCATCTCGGCAAGCCCATCATCGACCCGCGACCGCAGGTCCGTCAGATCCTCGCGCATCGCGTTGAGCACACGCGTGTTCTGTTCCCGGAATCCCCGGATCTCCGCGCTCATCTCGGTCACGTCGCGATCCGCACCACCAGCCAGGACTCGGGCGGCCGCCGCGTCCTGCTCGCTGCGGCGCACCCGCTCGTCCAGTTCGCTTACCCGTGCCTCCAGCGCCGCAACGCGGGCTTCCAGGTCGGGTGGCTGAGCCATGACGGCAGCATACCGATCCCAGGCGCGTGGGAGCAGGCCGGAACACGGGACACCCCAGACATAGTGCCCTTCCCGCAGAGATGGCGAGCCGACTCGCGGATATCCCGGCGCACGCGCGACGCCGTCCGTGCCCGTCCGTGCCAACCGTCGCCAGAACGCCTGCACGCACGGACATATGGCGGACAGGGCCGGTTAATCACAGGCTGGCAAAGGGAGTATCCCCAGGTCAGCGGCCATTCCGGTGGGCAGGGTATAACGGTCTGTAGAACCGTCGGCTCAGCCTTCGTTGGTTCGAATCCATCACCTGCCACACGAAACCCCAGGTCAGCCCCGGTGCCAGCCCGGGGCTTATGCAGGTTTGGGAGCGGTCCGCAACACCGCTGGCTATGCCTCCGCGCTGGGTGTGGCCCGGATCGCAGCAGGTCAGCGACCCGGCCAGCGCCGTGCCTCACGACCGGTGGCTGGTTTCCGGCGAATGCTCGGAGAAGTTCACCAGGCCTGAGCGGGGCTACTTGCAGAGGAGGCGCCGCGGGACGCTAGTCACGATCATCACTGAGGGTCACCGGAGATCGACCCTCCCGCTAGGCGAATGGCACCGAACGCTTAATACGTGGTGGTGACACGCCGAAGGTCGGAGTCGTCGGCAGGGCACAGATCTGCCATTCCTGTGTGCGACCCGCGCAGTGACACCACGACTTCGGTTTACGGCCGCGCGACGGTGTCGGGGCCGGCTGGGGACTGGTCAGCGTTGCTGGTGAGGGTCGGGCGTGTCCTGCGTGGCTGCGGCGAGTGCGTGCAGGCCGTCTTGGGCAGCGGCGGTGAAGACTTCGAGGTCGGGGCAGGCGTCGTGGTCAGCGACGGCCAGGATGTTGAATTGCCCGGCATAGGAGAGCGCGCCGATGCCGAGGGTCGTCTTGGCCATGAGAGGGAGCACCGGGAACACTTCGAGCAGCCGCGCCCCGGCGAGGTAGCGGGGCTGTGGCGGGCCGGGTACGTTGGCGCTGGCCAGGTTGATCCGCGTCAGTTTCATGGTCTTCAGGACGGCTTGGCGGGGCATCCGCCCGCGGAACACTGTGCCGAGGGAGGGGCGGCTTGCTGCCTTCTGCCGGGTGGTTTGTGTGGCGATCTGGCGGAGCCTTGCCCCAGGGTCGGATACCCCGACGGGGAGGGCGACGGTCATCAGTGCGACCAGGTTCCCGCGGGCCTGAGCGCGTGCCTGCGGGGGGCGTAGCGTGACAGACACGTAGATCGGCACGGTGAGGTGATCGATCGGTTCTCCCCGCTGACGCAGCAGGCCGCGCACGCCGTCGGCAGTGACCGCCAGCAGCACGTCGTTGACTGTCGCATCGTGGCTGCGGGCAATCTGCCGGACCTGATCCAAGCTGGCACGGATCAGGGCAACTCTGCGCCCGGGGCCCACGACACGGTCAAGGCTGGTCTGCGGCCAAGGTTTTCGGGCAAGAAGCTCCCGCGTGGCTGGCCACGCGGCCCGCACGCGCCGCGCAGTGGCCACCGGCCGGGTCAGTGCCGAGAACGTGTGGCCCACTTCGCTGGCCAGGTGCTGGAGATTGTCGGCGAGCAGATCACGTGCTGCCGGCGGCGGTGCCGGCGTCCATGCCGGTGGTGGTGCTGCGGGCACGCCAGGGGCGGTGTCCAGCAATGCCCCGAGGGTGACTACCGCGGCGCCGGCGTCGGCGATGGCGTGGTGCATCCGGACGAACATGCCGACCTGATTGCCGGCCAGTCCCGGGAAGAAGCACATCTCCCACAGCGGGCGGGAACGGTCCAGGTGGCGGCCGCGCAGTTGCTCAACCGCGTGCAACAGCGCGGCCTCGTCGCCGGGAGCGGGCAGCGGCACCACCCGCACGTGGTCACGCAGGTCGAAGGCGGGGGCATCGGCCCACAGCGGGCCGCCCAGCCCCCACCGCGGCACGTACAGCAGTTGCCGGAACCGGGGCGCCAGGTGCAGCCGGGACGCGATCACCTCCCGCACAGCCTCGATCCGGAAACGGCCGCCCGCCTCCAGCAGGTGGCTACCATCAAGGATGGCCAGCGCGCCGATATCTTGTGGCCAGATCTCATCGGGCCACAGCATGCGCTGGTCTTCAGCGGCCAGCCTGTCCATCGCCATCACCCCGCTGTGTCCCGCTCCGCATCGGTCAAGGTGACCGGGCCGTGCCCGGGCACATCGTCGCGTTCGCGCAGCACGTAGAGGTCGTGCGCTTCGATCTCGGCCGCCCGGGCCACCAACTGCGCCACGTCGGCGGACACGCGGATGATGCGGCCGGAGAGGGCGTCGGCCGCTCCTGAGGCGAGATAGACGACCAGGGTTGCCGCGAAGTCCGCGGGGACATCCTGCTGGCTGGCGAAGGCGCCGGCGAACCACTGCTCGACGCTGGGTTCGCCGCAGGACAAGGCTGCCTCGCTCATCGCCGTGCGGACCAGGCCGGGATTGATGGTGAAGACAGCCACCCCGTGCCCGCGAGTTTCGGCGGCGAGGTTCTCGCTCAGCCGATACAACGCGGTTTTGCTCACGGCATAGGCCGACAGCATGGGGGTCGCCGCGAGACCGGCGCTGCTGGAAACATTGACGATCCGCCCGCGGCCGCGGGCGAGCATGCCCGGCAAGACCGCCCGCGCGCAATACAGCGGCCCGCGCAGGTTGACCTCGAGCGCCTGCCACCACTCGTCCGGATCAGTGGCCGCCAGCGGGCCTACGGGCCCGAACTGGCCCGCGTTGCTGACCAGGAGATCCACCGGGCCGAGCGTGTCCTGGACCGCGGCGACCATGCCCTCCACCTCATGACGCTCGGTGACGTCGCACCGGAAAGCGAGCGCATGCCCCCGGCGGCCGGCGATCTCACCAGCGACCGCGGTGACATCGTCCTTGGAGCGCGCACAGGCAGCCACCGTGGCACCTGCGTCGCCCAGGGCCAGCGCGATGGCGCGGCCGACGCCCCGGCCCGCCCCGGTGACCAGCGCGACCTGTCCGTTCAGGCGAGCCAGCGGCAGGTGGCCCCGCACTGCCATGGCACCCTCCCATTTCCGGTCCCACCAATCACGCCACGACGACCGCGACGCGCCATAGGCCGAGGCGCTCAGTTCCTGGCCGTCCCAGTTCTCCCAGACGGGTCTCGGGCGGCCACGGATCCGGTGGCTGCCTCGTGTGTGATCTGCGATGCCGGGTGGCTGCGAGCCGCGCCGGCGGCTTGTTCGATGTTCCGCTTGAGCACTGCCAGCGTGCGTGCCTGCATGATCCAGACCGCGACCGGCGCCCTGGAGTTCTGCGCCGGCCCGGGGCGTTCGCTGGTGCCCGGCGAGGTCATACCTGCGCGCCGACCCGGGTACGCAGGCCGTGAAACTGGCGGGTTTGCATGATGAAGTGCGCCGGGTCGCCCACCACCAGGCCGAACGGCCGGATAAGCAGCTCTGGCCGGGTCTTGCCGCGCATCCGGGCCACCAGGCGGGTCTGGCCGCCGGGGACCGGCCGCAGGTTGAAGCTCCACACCCCGTCCGCATAGGCCCGGGGCAGCGGGCCAGACGGATCGACGGACCGGCCGGAGGGCAGCTCGACGGTCGTACGCAGCACCAGGGTCCGGTCCGGCTCCACCAGTTCCACAGTGAACCAGCTGCGGCCATCGGCCGCCTCGATCATGCGCTGCCCGACTTGCACGTCCTGCCATTCCGGCACGATGTGGTCCGCGCTGGGCTTCCCTGCGTTATCCAGCCTGTCCCAGCTGTACCAGCCTGCCCGGCCATAGCCCATCTGCGCCAGCCAGGGCCAGACCTTCTCCGGCGGCGCCGGGAGGGTGGCGGCCATAGTCCATACCGAGCTGTCGGCATCTGGGATGAGCTCGTCCAAGGGGTAGGCCCGGGACACTTCGTCTGCAGTGGCACCCCAGGTCAGCATCCGCGGCCGGACCCACCGGGCATACAGCGCCAGCGCAGCACACACCGCCGCCACCGGCGCCGCGACAGCCAAAGCCAGCCGGACGGCCCGCTTTGCCGGTCCCTCGCTGTCAGTCATAGGTGGCCTCCAAGGTGAGATGGATCCCCGCCGCTGGCCCACTGGCCGCGACCGGACTTGGAGCCAGACGGGCGCGGATCGCCGAAACCTCTGCCTCTACCAACACTGCTCAGCCCGTCCGCAACCGCATGAGCCGAAAGTCCCCCGCTGATCGCCGCAAGTCTGTTACCCCCGCGTACGCGCGTCGATGCCATCCGCCAGCCATCCAGATCGCGGCTTTGGGCAGCGCGGGTGCACGTGCGGCCGCTGGCGGTGTGGGGCTTGCGGGTAAACCGGTTCTGGGCGGCTGGTCAACGCGGGTGTAGTGGTACCAGCCGGGTTCGGGCGATGGGTCCTGGTGCCAGCCCGGGCCGAGGAGTTCGGTGATTTGGGGTGGGCCGGTGCCGTCGGGCCCGATGCGGTGGCGGCGGCGCGGCGCGGCGTGAACGAGCAGCACGCAGTGGAGTGTGGCCAGCGTGTTGACGGTGTGTGCCCAGCCTGGGAGACGCTGGCCGGATATTCCGTGCAGACAGCCGTTATCCAGGAGGAGCGTGGCTGTGCCCGCGAGGCGGCCGCTGGGGTCCACCGCGGCGAGGTCCGTCACGTCGGCGACCCGCCAGTTCACGATGCCCCGAGCGGTAGGAACTGCCGCGAGGTCGCGTCAGTATGCCTTTTCGGTGCCGGGGAATCTTCAGGGCTTTGAGGACCCGGCGGATCGTGGATGCTGACCCGATGGCCGAACTTGAGCAACTCACCCTGCATCCGCTGGTATCCCCAGCCGTGGTTCTCGGTGGCGAGCCGCTCGATCAGGGCGGTGATCTCGGCGCTGACCGGCGGCCGTCCTGTCCGGTGTGGGTAGGTCCACTTCCGGGCGACCAGGCGGCCGTGCCACCGAAGGACGGTGCCGGGGGTGACGAGCCGGTGCATCCGCAGCGTTCCCGGCTGGACCCGGATCAGCGCGGCGCGGACTGCGCGGTCAGCCCAGTCCAGCCGGGGCCGGGGATTGGCGCGGCGCAGCACGGCGGCCTCATGACGCAATACGAGCAGTTCGGCATGCTTCGAGGCCGAACTGGTGGCTGATGGCGCAGACCGACCGCGTGCGAGGGCGTTCGCAGATGATGGCAATCCGGGCTGCAGGATTCGGCACTGTCAGCCCTGCTTATCAGCCGTTCCGCAATCTTCGCCGACGTGGCGCTTCACGCTTCCCCCGCTGGGGAGGCGGCCAGCCTGGTCTTGGCCCGCTTCAGGAACGGCGGCTCGTGGCTGGGACCGGAGCCGGCGACGATTCGTTCGAACCCCGGCATGAGCCAGGTGCGAGCCGATGCTGAGCGTCTCATCGGCCACTCGCTCGCCGCAGGGCCCAACCCTGGGTCTGTGCCGGGTGCCTGGGGCGCGGGTGAGGTCAGCGTTGAGTTGCTTTCCTCTGGCGCGGAACGGCTGATAGCGATGGGCCCGGGTGCTGGGGCCGGCCCGGCCATCCCCATGAGCGCTGGCTGGATTTCGGCACATGCGGGGCGGCCTGTGACGGTGCCAGCCCAATACGGTGGGGAAGATGGCGGGTGGTCGTGGAGCCGTCCGGTACCAGGCCCGGCACCTCCTGTTTGTTTACGGTGCCGACGACTTTTCTGTGGCCATAACCGGCCGGGCCGGACACCGGCTCCCCGGCATCCTCGTCGTTGGCACGGGCCTGGATGGCATCGACCACATGATCGGGAGGCTCGCCCTCACTGATCTGGCGGTCGGCGGCGTGGTGATTGCGCTGCTGGCAGGGCTGGGTGCCGCGGTGATCCGCGCCAGTCTCCGGCCACTGTCCGAGATCGGGGAGTCGGCGCGAGCGGTGGCCGCAGGCGAATTGTCCCGCTGGGTCCCTGACCGTGGTCCAGGCAGTGTGATCAACGGTTTCGCCGAGTACTACCGGCAGCGCGGCCCGCTGGGAGCCGGCGAGCTTGACCGCATGATGAGGCGGGTAGAGGACGAGGCAGCCTGGCTAGGCGCAATGGTCAGTGCGCTGGGCATGGCCGCAGCGGCACTCCATGATCGTCATTCCGCTGGCACACCGTCCCGGTACGGCGCGGACAACCGTTCTGAACGAAGTCGGCGCCTTCAAGGGTGAATTGCCCGCGCTGATCTCATGGGACAGCCTGGCGGAGTTCACCCCGGCAGCGGCCCATCTGCTGCGTCTGGCAGGGTGGGTCCATGACCGTAGATGCCAAGAGGCTCGGGTAGGCGATTTTGGTGCCCGGCGACGAGAGGGATCTGACGGTGGCGGTGACTGGCCCGACCGGGACTCTCGGGTTCAGCCTGATCCCCCTGCTCGAGGCCGACGACCGGGTGACGCAGGTGGTGGGCATCGCCCGGCGCGCGTTCGACCCGGCTGCATACGGCTGGTCGAAGATGGAGTACCGCCGGGGGGATGTCCGCGACCCTAAGGCCCTGCTTGACGCGTTCGGCAACGCCGATGTGATGGTGCACCTGGCGTTCTTTCTCACCGGTGCCGCGTCGCGTGAGGCGATCCGGTCGATCAATGTCGGCGGCACGCTGAACGCCTTCCGTGCCGCAGCTGCTGTCGCCGCCCGCCGCTTCGTCTATCCCTCTTCGGTGGCTGCTTACGGGTTCCACCCCGACAACCCGGTTGGGATGACCGAGGAGTGGCCCGTGCGGCCCGCCGCACAGCTGTTCTACGCCCAGCAGAAGGCCGAGCTCGAGCACCTGTTGCGGGCTGAGGCCGCCCGGTCTGCCCGCCCGGCCCTCTACCTTCTGCGGCCAGCGACCGTGCTGGGCCCCCACATGGTCGGCGCGAAGGCCCGGCTACCCGGGCACCTGGCGCCGCTGGCCCGCCGTGTGGCCAGGCGGGTGGGCCGGTTCCGGGTGCCGGTACCCGTGCCAGTGCCGGTGGTGCCCCTCCCCCTGCAGTTCGTGCACGAGGAGGACGTGGGACAGGCACTTCTGCAGTGCGTTGCCGCCGCCGGGCCGCCTGGCGCCTACAACATCGCGGCCGACGGGATCGTCACCGCCGCTGACATCACCCGTGAACTCGGCATGATCCCACTGCCTCTTCCTGCTGGCCCTGCGCAGTTCGCGGCCAGGGCGGTCGCGGCTCTGCCTTTCCTGCCGCCCGTCGCGGAATGGGCAGAGGTGGCCAGCCATCCGGCGATTATGGACACGACCCGTGCCAAGCAGGAACTGGGCTGGATCCCCCGCTTCACCGCGATCGAGGCGTTGCGGGACACTCTGCGGCAGGGACTGGAGCTGGACCCCACCAGCCCGCGAACCGGGCTGCCCCTGCGCGGGAACCGCTCACCTCTCCACATGCTTCCCAGCTGCTTGGTCCCGGACATTCTCACGGATGCAGCCGACGTCACAGCCTGTAGGCGGCCTGTAGGCGGCACGTCTGAAGGGTGGCATACCCGCCGGTCAGTGCCACCCGGACATGGCTGGACTGCGTGACCGCGATTCGGTTGAGGAGTGGTTGAGCCCGTTGTCCGTCCGGCTGCAGGATGGCGTTGTCGCAGGTAGATGCCTGTTGGTAGTTGCGCCTGGGGAGCGCCGGGATAAACCGGCTTGGAGATGTCGTCCCTGACGAGGGGCCGGCAGGTCACCGGGTGCCGCGCAGGCGCGCAGTCCGGGATGTCCCAGGTCCGGATCGTCGCCTTCCCGTAGGTGGCACTGACTGCCATGGTCTGGCCGGCCACGGTGGCGACCCCCACCGCGCACACCCGCTCGTGCCCACCGCCGAGCGGCGCGCTGACCGGCTCCCCGTTGCGCACGTCCCAGCGGATGGCCTGATGGCCATGTACGGTCACCGCCTCCATCTGGCCGGCCACGCCGGAGAGCGCGATGCTCCCGGCCGGACCGGGGAGGCGAATCGGCGCCGCCTGCGGCCGGAGTCTGCGGCCGGACTTCCCGGGCACCCAGAACCGCGCGAACACAGGCCGCTTCCCGCCGGCCACGGCCTCCGTGCCCACCGAGGCAAGCCAGCCACCGGTGGACCCTGATCCGAACGCCAGCGCCGTGATCTGGCCGTCGTGCGCCTGCGCCGGGCCGCCGAAGCGGCACAGCGAAGGTATCTCGCGGAACAGGATCCGGCCGGACTCATCTCCTGCAGCGACCACCGCCTGGCCGCCTACCGTGCCCATGGCCAGCGCGTTCACCAGCGGCAATCCGATATCGACAGTCCGCCGTGTGCATGGCTGCCCGGTGGCGGTGTCGAAAATCTGGATGCCGTGGTCCCCGTCCGCGATCGCGGCCAGCAACGTTCCGTCGATCTCCGCCAGCGTGATGGCGGTGATCCAGTTGTCTGCTGTCTCGATGTCCGGCCCGCAGGGCGCGCCGGTGGCAGCGTCCCAGACTCGCACCCTGCCCCCGGCGCCATCAGACTCGACGACCGCCGCGAAGACCATCGTGCCGCCCCACCCAGCGGCCGCCATCGCTTCGTCCCGCAGGACGTCCTCGGCAAGGAATGGCGGGTGGGCGGGAGTCTGCGCCGTCAGGTCCCAGGCGCGGAACTCCTGCCCGATCCGGCATACAGCCTGCGGAGTACCGTCGGCGAAGGCCGCCGCCAGGGCGAATCCGCCATTCTCGGCGCCGATCAGCGGACCCCGATCACCTGGCGGGTGGTCAGGTTCCACACCCGCACCGCGCCGTCCAGGCCGCCGGAGACGGCGATTGCCTCGCCGCTGTCCAGTTCGCCTGCGGCCAGTGCCGTGACCCGGCCCAGCCGGGCGGCGCCGTCCGGCCGGTCTGGCAGCCGCGGCCCGTCCGCCTCCCGGCCGGCCCGCCGGTCCCAGATCCGGATCCCGCCCTCGGCACCCCCCGTGCCCGCCAGCGGGTCCCCCCATGCCGCACGCGCTCCAGCCACCGCCTCCACCTCCCCCTCGCGCCGACCCACCACG
>OFHK01000291.1_pt1 | contig 15825 bp, 20 predicted proteins | sample 1521951 | NCBI WGS metagenome assembly OFHK01 (sample SAMEA2468436, study PRJEB22500) | soil metagenome | biome: Glassland; feature: Farmland; material: Clay | place: Australia | collected 2013-01-31 | depth 0.55 m
GCTCTGGGCGGAGCGGCTCCGGCCGATTGGTATCACGATCCTGCTGCTTACGGCGCGCGGCCGCCCCAGTGGGACACCACCAGTTATTGAGCTGAATGCTCACGCGAGCGCGCCCGGGCTTCGGCGCTCCTCGGCCACGACGGCCGCGGCCACCACCGGGATCGCCTCGAGCTGCCAGGCGGTGAGGGGGGTGGAGTAGTTGCGGGGGCCCTCGCCGAGAACGACCCGGAGATGCTCGATCCAGCCGGGAACGAACGACAGGCCGATGACGGCGAGGCCGCCCACGACGATCGGGTCGAGGAACGCGTGATAGTGGTCGACCGGGAGCTCCTTCACCACCGTCGCGAGGGAGGGGACCGTCAGACCCAGCGCGAGCCAGCACCAGGCCAGCGTGAGCGCGGCCCAGCGCAGGAAGCGGCGCTCCCGGACCGTCCCGCGGCGGAGACGCCAGACCAGCGCCGTCAGCACGGCGACCACGACGAGGACCGAGGCTACCGGCGCAGCGGGGGGGGGTCCGGCGGGGGCCCGTTGTGGAGGGGGCGATGCGGGAGGGGGCGGCGGCGGTCATCACGGGGGCGCCGCTGGGCCGGGCCGGCCGCGCCCTCGCCGCGGGGCTGGATCCATGGCAGAGCGTGGTGAGGAGAACCTCACGAGGCGGCGCGGCGCCCGCCGAGGTCGCCAGGATGGCTGACCGCGTCACCGCCGAGGCGGGCGAACTTGCGGACGAGGCGCGGCGCTGGCGGGACACCTACCGCGCCGCCGAAGACATGCTGGTAGCCACCGCCCGCCGCGGCGCGCAAACGGTGCCAGGCGAAGGCTGGCCCGGCCCGGCCGGTACCGAGCCGGGCCACACCGGGCAGCGCGGGGCGCTGCCGCAGGAACGGAGGATGCGATGACCGATCCGGGCAGCCCTGCGATGTCGCTGCCGGCCAGCGTCGGCGTAGTCAACGTCGGCCTGCCGCTGTTCGCCGATGCGGTGCGGGAGCAGGGGGCGCCGGTCATCACTGTCGACTGGCGGGTCCCGGCCGGCGGCCAGCCCGCGGCCGTGGCCGCACTGGGCAGGCTGTATGGGATCCACGCCGAGCGGATCGAGGCGGCCAACGCCGAGGTGATCCGCCGGCTCGACCAGGGAATTCCGCTGCTCACCGGCCTCACCTCGTTCGCTGCGGGCGGCCCGGGCGTGCAGGCCGCGAGCCTGATGGCCGTCGGTCCGGCCTGCGGCGGCGCGGCCGTCGGCGGCCCGCTGCGTGGATCGATGCAGGCGGCAACGGTGGCGGAAGGGTGGGCGGCCAGTCCGGAACAGGCGGACGGTCTGCTCAGGGCCGGGGAGATCGGGCTGAGCCCGGCCAACGCGCACAGGCTGGTGGTGCCGATGGCGACCGCGCTCGGCCCGAGCGCGCCGCTGTACGTGCTGGCCAACGAGGCGGGCGGGACAATCGCGTACGCGCCGATCTCGCAAGGGCCGGGTGAGGTGGCCTGGTTCGGCTGTGCCAGCGAGGCTGCCATCGCCCGGCTGGTCTTCCTGCGGGAGGTGGCGGCGCCGGTGATCGGCCGCATCCTGGCGCGCACCGGCCCGCTGGACGTGCTCGCACTGGCCGCGCAGGCGGTCGCCATGGGGGACGACGTGCATGTCCGCACCCAGGCCGCGACGAACTTGCTCATCCGGGAGTGGCTGCCGCAGCTGGCCGAGATGAGCGGGCAGGACAGCACGGCCTTCGCCCGCTTCCTGGCGGGCAACCACCTTTTCTTCCTGACCCTGGCGATGGGCGCGGCCAGGTCGCTGACCGAGTGGGCGGCACAGGTGCCTGACTCCTCGATCGTGACCACCATGGCGCGGAACGGGACCACCTTCGGCATCCGGCTGGCCGGCTCCGATCAGTGGTTCCTCGCCGAGGCGCCGGATGTCGGCCATGCGCTCTACTACTCCGGCCAGGGGCCGCAGACCAGCGCCAGGGACATCGGCGACAGCGCGGTGCTGGAGTTGTCCGGGCTGGGCGCGGCGGCCGCAGCCGGCTCGGCGGCGGTGGCCCAGCTACTGGGCGGGCAGATGCGCGAGGCTGCTGACCTCACACAGCGGCTTGCCGTGGTGTGTGCCGGGCGGTCGAGCCGGTTCAAGATCCCGGCGCTGGACAACACCGGAAGCCCGCTGGGGGTGGATGTGCGCAAGGTGGTGGAACTGGGCATGACGCCAGCGGTGACCACGGGAATCCTGCACCGCTGGGCCGGGACCGGCCAGGTGGGCGCGGGAGTGGCCGAAGCGCCGCTGGGATGCTTCGCCGCCGCGATGGCCGACCTTGACCGCCGTCTGACCGGGCCGGCCGACTGACCGGGACCTGAGCCAGCCGCCGGTCAGCTCCGGCCCGGCTGCGGGCTCACGCTGCCGACCGTGACCTCGATCGGCGGCGAGGTCGCGATCGTGTTCGAGACATAGCACACCCGCAGGGCCGGCTCGATGAGCGGTTCAACCACGCCGGGTACTGCATCTGACACGACGGTTAGCTGCAGCCGGGAGAACCGCGGCCCGTCATAGGTGCCGGTGGCGGTGACGGCAAGCCCGGGCAGGGCAAGGCCGCGCTTCCCCCCCGCCCATTTCAGCGCGAGCGCATAACACGAGGCCATGGCGGCCAGCAGGTACTCGGTTGGCATCGGACCGGTGCCGGAACCGCCGGCGCTTTCGGGCTCGTCGACCACCAGCTCGAACCCACCCGCCGCGACCCGGCACCGCCAGCCGTCCTCCCACCGGGCAACCACGGAGTTGGTCAGCGGGCGGCCAGCACCGCTGGCTTCGGTCACGCGTCCACCTCCCGGGCCGGGCCCGGGTAACCCCGGAGCTCGCCTGCCTAGTGCTGCCCAGCCTGGTGGCTGTGCTCGTGGTGCCCAGCCTCGCCATGGTCGTGGTGCCCTGCTCCATCGTGGTCATGCCCGGCAGGCCGGGCCGCCAGCAGGGCCACGCGCGCCCGCAGGTCGTCGGCACCGATCAGTCCCTGCCCGCTGACCACCCGTTCCAGGGACCGCAGCCAGCATTCGTAGTAGCTCCAGCCATCACCGGACGGATGAGCGGCCTCCCATTCACCGATCTCGGCGATCAGCGCCTGACGGAAGTCCTCCCAGCCGATGCGTCCGGCGTCGTGGAGTGCCAGCACTACCCCGAACGCCCGGCTCTCCCAGGGCGCGGCGAAGAGAAGCTCGCCGTTGTCACGGGGCGGCGCTGCCGGGCCCGAGGAATCGAGCAGATACGTCGCGTCGGCGTGCCCACCGCCGCCGGTCACGGCCCGGCCACCTTCGCCACGCCGACCATGGCGTCCCGGGTGACCAGCCCCGCGAGTTCCTCCTCGGAAAGGCTCTCGGTCCCGGCCGGACGCTCCGGCAGCACCAGGTAGCGGACTTCGGAACTGGAGTCGCGGACCCTGATCTCCACCTGGTCATCGAGATCGAGGCCGAACTCGCGCAGCACCTGCCGGGGCTCACGCACGACCCGGGACCGGTAGGCCGGGTCCTTGTACCAGGACGGCGGCAGGCCCAGCACCGGCCACGGGTAGCACGAGCAAAGGGTGCACACCACCACGTGGTGCACGGTGGGCGTGTTCTCCAGGACCACGATGTGCTCACCCTGGGGCCCCTTGAACCCGAGTTCGGCGATCGCGCCGGTCCCGTCGGCGATCAGCCGGGCACGGTAGCCGGGGTCGGTCCACGCCTTGGCTACGACCTTGGCGCCGTTCATGGGCCCGACGGACTGCTCGTAGATCTTGATGAAGTTCTCGACGGTCGCCTCGTCGATCAGCCCCCGCTCGGCCAGCAGGGAGGCAAGTGCCTCCACCCGCAGGGCGGGGTCGAGATGTTCGGCCGCGGATGTCATGTCACCGGCTCCAGGTAAGGCTCGAAAAGGTCGATGGACAGGCGGAACGATTCGGCGTCCGGGCCCCACAGCTCCCGCGAGTCGAACTCCACCGCGTAGCAGTGCTGCGGGTTCTCGCCCACGAAATGCGCGGCGGTGTCAGGGAAGACCGCGCCGGGCTGGAGGCCGGTGACCGTCCCCGTCCGGCCCCGCACGTATCTGGGCAGCCGGGTGTGGCCGACTGGGTGCAGGTCGGCGGCCCGCACCCGGTCGCCGACCGCGAAGGCGGGCGGCGTTTCCACCGAACGGAGGTTCCCCGCGCCGCCCGAGGGCATCTGCGGCTTGTGCGGGGTGGGTGGCGGTGGCTCGGGCACGTCCCGCCCGCTCAGGCGGGCGGCCCGGGCACGCACCTCCTCGTCGGTGACGATGCCACTGTCCTCCATCATGATCTGAGCGCCGATCGTCCACCGGTTCCAGTACCCCACCAGGTACTCCGCAGGCGGCACCCGTTCGATGGCATGCCGGAACGCGTGCAGGTTCGTCCCCGCGATCCGGGCCGCGAGCGCCCCGATCGCGAAGGCCCTCCCCTCCCAGGGCCGCGCGAACGGCGGGGCGGCGGTCAGCTGCTGGACGTGACCGAAGCCCTGCATGCCGCCCATGTCGTGGATTCCGTCCATGCGCTGCTCACTTCCCTCCGGGTCTCGATGCCGTGGAGGGTGCCGGCCCGCCCGACCACGTCGTCACGGCCGGCACCCCAGCCGGCTGGTGTCACACGGTCCACGTGTTGAGCTGGAATGCTCCGGCCCGCCACGCGGTGAGGGCGGAGTCGAGTACGTCCAGGGGGTTGAACGCCTTCACGCCATCGATCAGGTCTTCCTCCCGGAACCCGTACAGGGCGCCCATGGCGAACCGGCAGGCGTAGACCTTGCCGCCCTCCTTGAGGATCGTCTCGATCTGCCGGTTCCCGGCCAGGTTGCCGGGGAACCCTTCGGTGCCGACGGTCGGGTAGCCACGGTGCCGCGAGGCCAGCAGCACGCCCGGGCCGTACAGGATGATCGACACGTCGAAGCCCTTGCGGACAAGCCGGGTCGAGGTGAGCAGGTTGACCAGCGCGACCGAACCCTCGAACGGGACGGAGTGGATGAACACGAAGGCCTTCTCACCCGGGTTGGCCCGGATGTCCTCGAAGAGCTTCTCCTCGGTGTTATACAGCGAGTCGACGCCGGCCTCGCCACGCGGCGACTGAACGGTGATCGGCATGGAACCTCCTGACAGTTGGTTACCGACAACGGATGCGGGCTTGCGCTAGTTAGCCGGCCCGCGCGGGCGTTGCGTCTTTGTCCAGGTCATGCGGTGGCTGCCGGGCAGGCGCCGCATGATCGCCGAGCGCACCGGCCAGGGCACCGCCCGGTACAGCGGGACATATACCCGCAGCCAGAACACCTCCGCCCCGCGCGGCCGGCGCGGGCCGGTGACCCGGTATCTGGCGGCGACCTTCTCCTGCGCCGCGACCATGAGGTAGTGCTCGGAGGTGGCTCGCAGCCAGCGGGAGAAGGACACCTCAGGACCCCAGCCCCGCCAGCAGGCTCTGCGCCGCCAGCGCGATCGGCTCGTTCAGCGCCCCGATCGGGGGTGAGTAGACGTTTTCCATTGTGGCCAGGTCATTGATGGTGATCCCGGTCCGGACCGCCATGGCCAGGAAGTCCGCTCGTTCCTTGATGCCCTCGCGGCCTACCATCTGCGCGCCGATGAGCCGGAGTGACCCGGGCTCGGCCAGCAGCTTGACCCGGACCTTCTCCACCCCCGGGTAGTAGCGGGCCCGGGAAATGCCCTCGGCGACGCCGACCACGTGCGGGATACCCAGCGCGGTCGCGAGCGTCTCGCTGAAGGAGACGCCGCCGATCATCCAGTCCCCGGCAACCATTCCCCAGGGCACGCTCACCGGCTGGTACCGGCGATCCCCGCCGGCCGCGTTCGTGCCCGCGACCTTGCCCTGGGAGTAGGCGTGGCTGCCGGAAAGGCCCTGGATGGGGATGTCGGTCACGCTGTGCGGCACCTCGATGCAGTCGCCGGCCGCCCAGACGCCAGGCGCGGATGTGTGCATCCGCTCGTCGACGATGAGCCCGCCCGCCGAGCCAATCCGCAGCCCGGCGGCCCGGGCCAGGCTGGTGTTGGCCTCTTTCTTGGTGCAGACGACGGCAAGGTCGCATGCGATCTCCCCGGCAGAGGTCGCGACCGCCCGGAGCGAGCCCTCGCCGACGAAGCCTTTCAGCGTGGTGTTGAAGTGGAGCTTGGCGCCTTTCTCCTGCCAGGACTCCTGCACGGGTGCGATGATGTCAGGGTCGGTGGCCACCGACAGCGCCCATGCCCCCGGGTCGATCAGGTGGGTCTCAATGCCGCGGTGGCACAGCGCGGTCACCATCTCCAGGCCCAGCGGGGACGCCTCGACCACCACCGCCGCTCGCACGCCGTCCAGCACTTTGTCCCACTCGATCGCCCGCCGGATGTTCTTCACGTAATACAGGCCGTCGAGATCGGCGCCGGGCACTCCGGGGGAGGCGTAATTGAAGCCGGTGGCCACGATCAGCCTGTCGTAGCCGATCTCGCCCTCACCATGCACGGACACGGTCTTGTGCTCGGCGCTGAACCCGGTGACCCGCGTCTCATAGTGGATGTCGATGCCCTGGCCGGCGTAAGCTTCCCTGGTCGCCAGAAAAAGCCGCTCGAAGTCGGGAATCTCCTTGCCGTGGACATAAGGAATGCCGCACGGGCTGTACCCGACATCCTCGAATTCGGTGTAGACGCGAACGTCCGCCGAGGGGTCCGCGCCCCTGGCAGCCCCGGCGGCACCCATACCCGCGGCGCCGCCGCCGACTACCACGATCCGCTGCGCCATCAGTACCCTCTTCCCATGAGCCGGGACGAGACGTTTAGTATCCGCTATGAGTCGTACACTATACTCGCGGGAGCCACCCTAGACGTCAAGACGCCATCACCAATCAACCCAGCGGACACCAGATGAGCCGAGTGCCACGCACGCAAGGTCCCCCCTGCCTGGACGCGCAGACGAACAGCCGCGGTGCCGGGGCTGCCGGGGCTGCTGGGGATCTGGAGCGCATCGTCGGCTCCATCGGCCTCAAGGTGTTCAGCCTCCGCAAGCGGATGGGCCTGTCGCTGCAGCAACTCGGCGAACGTTCCGACGTGTCGGCGGCCGCGATCCACAAGATCGAGCAAGGCGGCATGGTGCCGACCATCACCACCCTGCTGAAGATCGCCGGCGCGCTCGGCCGCCCGGTCTCGTACTTCGTGGAAGAGGATGTCGGCCAGGACGACGTGGCCACGCTCACCCCGGCCGGCGAAGACCGGCCGGTGTACACCTCTCACAAGGGGATCGTGCTGAACAGCATCTCCGGGCCGTACGGCCGGTTCCTGCTCGCCGGGGCGCGGGCCACGGTGGAGCCGGGCGCAACCAGTGGGCGCAAGCCGATGCAGCACCCGGGTGAGGAACTCGTCCATGTCACCAGCGGCATGCTCGAGTTCACTGTGACCGGGCAGTCGTACCAGGTGGGAGCCGGGAGCACACTGCACTTCCGGGGTGACCAGCCGCACACCTGGCGCAACCCCGGCACGACCGAAGCGCACGCGGTCTGGATGGCGCTGCGGCCGCAGTAGCCCGCGCCGTGATCCCCGCTCACTACTCCCCGCGCCCACGACCGGCTGAGCTGATCGCTGACATCCTGCCGCCCGCGGTGGCGGCAGCGGAGTCCACCGGGAAGGCCCCCAGGACAGGCTTTGGCCTCTTCCCCGCCGAGGAGGCGGCGCTGCGCACGGCCGGACCCGGGCGCCGGGCCGAATTCGCAGCGGGCCGGCTTTGCGCAAGGGCCGCCCTGGCCAGGCTGGGTGTGCCAGCCACGCCGATCCTGCCCGGATGGGCAGGTCAGCCGCAGTGGCCGGCCGGCGTGACCGGAAGCATCACCCACTGCGCCGGTTACCAGGCCTGTGCCGTCGCACTGGCTGCGGACGTGGCCGCGATCGGCATCGACGCGGAACCACACCAGGAACTGCCCGCCACCCTGATCGAGGCGGTGGCCACCAGGCCCGAGCGGGCGTGGATCCGGCAGCAGGCGGCCTGCGTACCCGCGGTGTGCTGGGACCGGCTGCTTTTCAGCGCCAAGGAATCAGTAGCCAAGCTGTGGTACCCGCTCACCGCGCAATGGCTGAGCTTTCACGACGTGGCCGTCTGCCTGGCAGACACTGGCACCTTCTCCGCCCGCCTGCCTTCCGGCCCCGGCTGGGCATCCGGTGACCTGCCCGAAGGCCGGATGATGGGCCGCTGGCTGATTCGCGACGGGCTGATCCTCACCGCCATCACCTTGCGGTGTGGCGGTTTGGCAACATCGAGTCGCGCTGGGACTCTGGCGGGCCTGCTGCGCCGCCAGAATGAACTCCGGACCCGGCGTTCCACGGCTCGCTTCTCGTGATCAGCGGAGTGGGAAGGACTGGCCTCGCTCTGCTTCCGGCCGCGGGCCGAAGATGCGCCGCCCAGACTCGGCGATGGGCACATCGTTGATGCTGGCTTCCCGCCGCTTCATGAACCCGTCCGCGTCGAACTCCCACAACTCGTTGCCGTAACTGCGGTACCACTGCCCGCTGGCGTCATGGGACTCGTACTGGAAGCGCACAGCGATCCGGTTGCCATGAAACGCCCACATGTCCTTGCGCAGCGCATAGTCGAGCTCACGGCTCCATTTCCGGCGCAGGAACTCGATGATCTCGGCCCGGCCGGTGACGAACTCGTGCCGGTTACGCCAGACCGAGTCCTCGCTGTAGGCGCCCGCCACCCGCTCCGGGTCGCAGGTGTTCCAGGCGTCTTCAGCCGCCTGGACCTTCTGCCGGGCGGTCTCCTCGGTGAAGGGCGGCAACGGTGGTCGTGGGGTCACTGGAACCTCCTCAAAGGGAGAACGATCGTTCTCAGTGCAGGACAGTATCGGTGGGGAACGCCCGTTCTCAAGGCCGGCTGGGCAATGGATGGCCCCCGTGGGCCGAAGTGGCGCCGGGCGGCACCACTCACCACCCGGTTACCGGATCCGGGCCATGGGCGCGGCCGGATCCGGGCCGCTCACAAATAGCCAATCCTCTCGTCTGCTGATGGGGCGTACTCGGGTGTCTTGGATTCGTCGAACGCAAGCCGTCCACCGTGACGTTCGGCCAGTCCCTTCGCAAACGTGTCGGTGGCCTCTGCGACGCGGAGAGCGCATTCGTGGAAGTCGGCTTCGGCCAGCGACGGCCCCAGGTGCTCCGCCTCGACCAGGACCTGGCCACCGACCCAGAACGTGCGGCAGAAGTACAGGTGCGTGTTGATCTCGTTGAGCTCGCGGGCCAGTGCGTCGGTGAACTGTATGCGGTCGACCGCGACCGAGAAGACCTGCACGACAGGCTTCCACGCATGGACAACCCGCACGTAGTACAGCGCACTGCGGTAGCGGATGGGGTAGTCACCGTCAGCATCTGCCTGAGCCTTCCCGACTCCGGTCAGCCGTTCAATCAGCGTTTCGACATGGGAGGTGACCATGTCCGCCGATGCCTGTGATTCCATGCTCCGCCGGGTGCGCCACGGCAGCACGAATCCCTCCGCCACCAGCCCGTCCCAGGCGCTGTAGGCGGCGGTGATCCCGCTCAGCGTGTCCTCATTGACGTCCCCGGCCGTGCCGGACGCGAGCACAAGAAGTGAGTAGTGATACAGCCAGTAGGTCTGGGCCGCCGGCCTGCCGGCATAGTGCTCGAGTTCACGGACCGCCGCGGGCGCCACCAGCGCGATGATCTGCTGCAGCCCCCCGGCCGCAGCGGCAAGCTCATGGGCCCCGGCGACGATCTTCTCCCGCACCGCCACGATCTCGCCCGACTCTGCCGGGACCCGGGCCGGACGGAACGTACGGGCATGCTCGATCGCCCTGAACAAGATGCTGACCACCAGGGCGCTGTGCTTCTCGTCATAGCCGTGGCCTGGGTTGCCGACAGAGAAAGCCCACCCGGCCAGCTCATCGAGGAAGAGGATCTCGAAGCTGGGCACGTCCTTCAGGCTCAGGTCACGCAGCGCTGCGAGTGCGGCCGGCTCCCAACTGGAAGCGCCCTGTTCCTTCTCCCCCACGGTTACCTCGTCAATTCGTCGTCTGAGCATCTGACCGTACAGGAGTTTCTGTCTGTGGCTGCTGGCTATCTGGCCGTCACTCTGCTCACCCGGTGGTGAGCCTGGCCAGCATTTCTGGACAAACTGTTCAGTAATTTACCGGACTCTTGCGCATCTCGATCAAGATATGAAGACTTCTATGTCATATTCGCCCAGCGGGGCTCTCCGCCGCCGCTGGCCATCCAGTGCGCAAGCCGGGCAGACCCGGCTGCCTGTTGGGAGGAATCGATGACGACACACCTTCCGGCGACTACCGGCCGGCAACTCGGCCGCCGGTCATGGGCCGAGCCATGGAAGATCAAGATGGTGGAGCCCCTGCGGGTGACGACGCCTGCCGAACGCGCGCATGCGCTGGCCGAGGCCGGTTACAACACGTTCCTGCTGCGGTCGGAGGATGTCTACATCGACCTGCTCACCGATTCGGGCACGAGCGCGATGAGCGACCGGCAGTGGGCTGGCCTGCTGCTCGGTGACGAGGCCTACGCCGGCTCGCGGAATTTCTACGCGCTTGAGGAAGCGGTCCGCGACACCTACGGCTACCGGCATGTGCTGCCGGTGCATCAGGGGAGGGGAGCCGAGCACCTGATCAGCCAGATCGCGATCCGCTCCGGCCAGTTCGTGCCCTCCAACATGTACTTCACGACCACGCGGCTGCACCAGGAGCGCGCCGGCGGCGTCTTCGTGGATGTGATCATCGACGAAGCACACGACCCGCAGAGCGAGCACCCCTTCAAGGGGGATGTGGATATCAGCAAGCTGGAAAGCCTGATCACCCGCGCGGGTGCCGACCAGATCGCCTACATCAGCCTGGCCGGCACGGTCAACATGGCGGGCGGGCAGCCGGTGAGCATGGCATGCGTGCGCGCCCTCCGCGAGCTGTGCGACCAGTACCGGATTCGGCTGTTCCTGGATGCGACCAGGATGGTCGAGAACGCGTTCTTCATCCAGGAACGCGAAGAAGGCTACGCGGACAAGACGATCGCCGCGATCCTCAGGGAGTTCTGCTCGCTCACCGACGGCGCGTGGATGTCGGCCAAGAAGGACTCGCTGGTCAACATCGGCGGCTGGCTTGCCCTCAACGACGCGGACCTGTTCGAGGAGGCCCGCAACCTCGTTGTCGTCTTTGAGGGCCTGCACACCTACGGCGGGCTGGCCGGGCGGGACATGGAGGCAATGGCGATCGGCATCACCGAGTCCGTCCAGCAGGACCACATCCGGGCCCGGATCGGGCAGGTGCGCTACCTCGGCGACCTGCTCACGGCGGCGGACGTCCCGGTCGTGAGGCCGGTCGGCGGGCACGCGATCTTCCTGGACGCACGCCGCTTCTACCCGCACCTGACGCAGGACGAATTTCCTGCCCAGACGCTGGCCGCTGAACTGTATCTCGACTCCGGGGTCCGTGCGATGGAGCGGGGGATCGTGTCGGCCGGCCGTGACCCGAAGACAGGCGATCACCATCACCCCAAGCTTGAGCTCACCCGGCTGGCGATCCCGCGCCGGGTCTACACCCAGGCGCACATGGACATCGTGGCGGAGGCAGTGGAGGCCATCTATGCTCAGCGCGACTCAGCGAAGGGGCTCATCATGACGTACGAGCCGCGCTACCTGCGGTTCTTCCAAGCTCGCTTCGACCGGCCATAGGCGAAGCGAGCTTGGCTCAGAGCTTGGTCAGCTTGGCGGACGGCATGCTGATGCGCTGCACGTGGGAGCCGAAATCGATGATCAGGGCGACTCCGTGCTCGACACCCGTGACCGTGCCGAGGCCGTACTTGTCGTGGGTGACCAGGTCATCCACCGCGAAGTGCTCGGCCGGCGGTTCTGGATCGGGAGCCTTGAACGGACTGGTTGACAGGTGACGCCGGGGCGCGGCGCGGTAAGGACTCATCATGTCCAGTATGCGCCCTCGCAGGCCTGCCAGACCCATCAGCTGCTGGAATCAGCAGCCACTTTGCCGCAGGGCACGCACCCTCACTCACGCCGGCGGCCCGGTTGCACCAGCCACAGCTGTTGCTCCAGCTCCGCCAGCGTCGGGGCATACAGCGGCTGCAGCCCACCGTCCTTCCTTCTCAGGTGGGCAGTGAACCCGTCCCCCTTGCCCGGTTCCACGGGGCGAATGGACCAATCCGGAAAGGCCACCTTCAGCCGGGCGAGTTCGGCGGCCGGAGTGCGGCTCATGGCTGGCCGCCCGTATTCAGGGTGCCCTGAACCCACTGCACCGCGCAGGTGTACATAGACACGTTCGGAGGGCTCTTTTCCGTTGAGATATTCAGGTGACGACAGCTGACCCAGCCGGTACCGGCACCGCTGCGGCCCGGACCGGCATGACCACTTGCTGCATGGTAGCAACGTCAATGCACGTGCAGAACGCTTGTGCAGAAGCACTTGCAACAGCCCTGTGCATGGTGCTGCTGGGACACAGATGCCAACCCGGCGGGCGCGCGGCGCTTCTGACAGCCGGCACCCCCGCGCCAGGACACCCCGGGGCCCAGGGCCATTCTGGGCAGGAAAGAGCCTACGCAGGCATAGGCCGCCCCGGCACTGGCCGGATGGGTGTCACGCGCGCCGGTCATGGCATTTGTCATGGCCAAAACGCGCCGGATCCCAAATGGGGTGTCCGGCGGGCTCGCCTCCCGGCCGTGTTCACCCCTGACGGACGATGCCCTACCGCCCTGGACCGGATTTCCTTGCGAGAAGGCCGCCGGCGGCGGGAGAGGCTGCCGGCGGCGCGTGGGCACCGGCTGAGGAGGACATGTGTTCAGGGACAGGCGGCAGGAGCGGCGTGAAGAGCGCCGGGGTGGCGATGGCGCGACGCATTACCGGATGCGCCAGAAGCTGGTGTCCATAGGCGACGACTACTGGATCGAGAACGACCGGGGCGAGCGGGTCTTCAAGGTCGACGGCAAGGCCCTGCGGGTGCGCAAGACACTCGTCCTGGAAGACAGCCACGGGAGCGAACTACTGAAGATCCAGGAGCGCGTGGCCCGGGTGCGGGACACGATGGAGATCGAGGACCGGGATGGGCACACCGTCGCAACAGTGAAGAAAGCGCTGATCACCCCCCTGCGCGACCGGTGGAGCGTCAAGGTGGCGGATGGCCCCGACCTCGACGTCAAGGGCAACATCGTCGACCACGAGTACACCATCGAGGACGGCAGGTCCACGGTGACCGAGGTCTCCAAGAAGTGGTTCCGCCTGGCTGACACCTACGGGGTCGAGGTCGCTGCCGGCCAGGACCCCGCGCTGATGCTGGCCGTCACGGCGGTCCTGGACCAGATGGCGCACGAGGCACGCTGACGCTGACACCGCTGGCTCCGGGTGATGTGCGGGTAGCGGTACCCCGCCGGGGTCACAATGAGATCGGCAAGCCGAAAAGGGGGGCACTGGCACGGGAGGTGGCCCGGTGGCGGCGGAGCATGGTTTCCCTGAGCTCCGGCAGGTGGTCCTGGACTGCACGGACGCGCGGGCGCTCGCAGAGTTCTACCGTGAGCTGCTCGGCCTGCGGTACCGGCCAGGAGACGAGCCTCCCGCCCCCGGCCAGCCGGACCCGCTGGGGCAGGACTGGCTGGTGCTGCGGGACGCGGCCGGGACTACCCGGGTGGCCTTCCAGCAGGTGGCGGAGTTTCCGCAGGCGACATGGCCGGACGGCCCGATCCCGCAGCAGCTGCACCTGGATCTGACGGTACCCACAGCGGGGGACCTCGATGTGCAGCATGAGCGCGCCCTGGCCCTGGGTGCCCGGCTGCTCGACGACCGCTCCGGCGATCCGGAGGAGCCGCTGCGCGTCTATGCCGATCTGGCTGGGCACCCGTTCTGCATCTTCGTGGCTCACCCGGCGGCGGCGAGCGCGGGCGGCTAGGGGAAGGCGACCGCGACCGGGACCCGGGTCCCCGTGATGGTGCCGTTGCCGTCCTGCCCCTGGCGGTTGGCTCCCCAGCAGTAGGCGGCGCCGGAACCGTCTTGCGCGCAGGCGTAGTACATGCCGGTGCCGATCGCGGTGAGCGTCTTGCCCGCCAGCACCCCGCTGGTGTCCACGGTCACCGGCAGGGGTGAATTGGTGGTGGTGCCGTCACCGAGTTCGCCCTGGGCGTTGCCACCCCAGCAATACGCCTACAGCGTTGCTCAATGTAGTCCAGCAGGCGGCTGCGCGGGGACTATTGCGGGCTCCCACCCGGCCCGGTTACCCCGGTTCGCAGCAGGCGGGTTCTTCCGTAGCATGAGGTCAGTGGATGCACCAGTGGTCAGCCGTGAGGAACTCGAGCACCGGCTCGAGGGCCACCGCGTCGCGCTGCGCGGGCACTGCTACCGTATGCTCGCGTCGCCGTTCGAGGCGGAGGACGCGGTCCAGGAGACGTTCATCCGCGCCTGGCGCTCTATCGGCACCTTCGAGGGACGTGCTTCCCTCAGTTCCTGGCTCTACCGCATCGCCACCAACGTCTGCCTGGACATGCTGCGCAGCGTTGAGCGCCGGGCCCGCCCCATGGACCTCGGCCCCGCCCGGGAGCCCATCGCCGCGAACCTGAACACCCGGCCGGAAACGACATGGCTGGAGCCGGTCCCGGACGCCCTGGTGATACCGGACAGTGACCCGGCCGAGGCTGCCGTCGCGCGTGACACGGTCCGGCTCGCGTTCGTGGCCGCCCTCCAGCATCTCCCGCCGCGCCAGCGGGCGGTGCTGCTCCTGTGTGAGGTGCTGCAGTGGCAGGCGAGCGAGGTCGCCGCGCTGCTCGGAACGACCGTCGCCTCGGTGGACAACGCCCCGCAGCGGGCACGCGCGCGGCTGGAGACGGGCAAGCCCACCGAGCCCGACGTCCCCATCCCCGGCGAAGCGGGAAGGATCGACGAATCGGGGGAGGTGACCTATCAGGAGCTCCAGGACCGCCTGAAGACCTACCTCAGGCCGGGAGATGGACATCTCCCCTACCTCAAGCGAATTCTGGACGCTCTGATCGGACACGATCACAGCAGAAGGAAAGAGAGGCTGCCCTACTGCGTTGCGGTTCTCAGGAATCGCTTCACCTGCCCGAGCCTGCTGGAGCTGATCTGGTCGTACTGGCACGAGGAGGGGATGCTGCAGCAGGCGATGAGCGCCATCGCCCTGCGCTTTCAGAACCGGCGCCGACAGACAAAGGACCCCCTGGCGAACCTGGAAATCGACCCGCTGCGGCCGTTGAACAACCTGCTGTGGGGCTTCATCCAAGACGAGCTGAATCGGCTGACCGTGCCGCGCCGCGCCTACGAGTACGATCATCACTACGGCCTCACTCTCGTGGGCAAGGCAGTGCCGAAACTGTCCTCCGCGGACAGCCGCTCGAAGTTCCTGGAAGCCTTCCATCACCTCCTTTACCGGACGACGATCTTCTACCATGAAGAAGCGAACACGATGGTCATCTCGGACGGCTTTCCCCTGCTCAACGCCCTCAAGGAGATCCATCTGCTGCTCGCCGAGGGGGCGCACAACCAGTTCGGCGATCTGCCCTGGACAGCCCGGGTGGAGATGCTCATCGAACAGTGGCTGCTCGCACGGCCGGAGATGCGCGAATTCCTCGGCGGACGGGCCATGGTTCCCTACCAGGAGGCCTGGATGGGCCAGGTCGACACCATGAAGAAGCTTCAAAGCTGGACGGACGTTTCCGTCTCGTATTTTCACGATCTCGCCAATTTCGGCGAGCGCATCCTGCTCTCCATCCGCTACGGCGACTGGAGCGACGTGATCGATCAGGACCAGGCCAGAAACTGGGCGCGCTACTGGAAGCCGGAGATCCAGGGCTACCTGCATGCCTACCGGGCGGCGACCGGCGTGGCT
>OFHK01000292.1_pt1 | contig 15797 bp, 11 predicted proteins | sample 1521951 | NCBI WGS metagenome assembly OFHK01 (sample SAMEA2468436, study PRJEB22500) | soil metagenome | biome: Glassland; feature: Farmland; material: Clay | place: Australia | collected 2013-01-31 | depth 0.55 m
TGCGGACGCCGGTGCGGCGGGAGCTTCGAGCGGAGTGCCCGCGGCAGGCACCCTTACGGCGGTGCGTCCATCGGGGGCCTCGGGAACCCCCTGCGGATCGTCGCGACTTCGATGGAGGGCGCGCGGGTCCTCGAGGTCACGGACCGCGAGGAGGTCCGGCGGCTCGCGGGGCACCACGGCCTCTGCGGCCTCGTCACGGAGCTCGACGTGCGGATCGCCCCGATCCCGAAGCCGGACGACATGGTCTGCGCCCTCCTCTCGATCGAGTCCGAGGACGCCGGCAAGCTCGGTGCGACGATCGGGGGCCTCATGAAGCGCGTCGCGGCCGAGTGCCGGTACTTCGCCGGGGAGTTCCTCTTCATCGACGAGGGCATCGTCCGCCCGGACGACCCGATCCGCAAGGACGCCGTCCTGGGCCCGTACTTCGCCGTGCCCTCCGGCCGCCGCCGGATGATCCTGCTCTACCGCGGCCGCAAGGAGGGCATGGAGGCGCTGCCGCGGCTCGCGGCCGCGTCCCCGGACGTCGCGTACCGGGAGATCACCTTCCCGCAGTTCCGCGCCCTGATGGCCGTGCGGACCGCCGCGACGGGCAAGGCGCTGCACCGCGTGAACGTCCCCGGGGCGGAGGACTTCATCATCTACGACCCGGCGCGGTTCGGGGACGTCCTCGCGCGGATGTTCGCGGCCATGGAGGGCGCCTCGGGGCGGCCCGTGGGCCACCACTACCCGGACGGCATCGAGGTCCACTACCGGCCGCAAGCCGCCGTCACGCGGGCGGACATCGAGGCCGCCTGGGCCATGATCCAGAAGCTGCGGGAGGCCGTCCTGCGCGCGGACCTCACCGTGGAGGACCGCAAGGAGCACGGCCTCGGCCTCGCCCTCTTCCGCGACGGTTCGGCATCGCGGCACGAGGAGCTCCGCCGCCTCAAGGCGGAGTACGACCCCGCGAACGTGTTCTGTCCTCACCTGCTTCTTCCCGAGATCGAGGGGCGATTCATTGGGAGTTCCTTCCGCATCTGAGGTCCGCCGCGCCGCGGACGCCCGCTGGGGCGTGGTCGCATGACGGCCACCGCCGTCCGGCCCTTCGACGAGATGATGGACGAGCTCGCGAAGGCGGGCGCGTCCTCGCTGTACCTGTGCTACCAGTGCGGCCTGTGCACCACGACCTGCCCCTGGAGCGAGGTCCGGGACCTCAGCGTGCGGAAGATGCTCCGCCAGGCCCAGCTCGGGATCGGGGGGCTGGAGGGCGACGACCTCTGGCTCTGCACGACGTGCCGCGCGTGCGCGGCGCGGTGCCCGCGGGGCGTGGACATCCCGACGGTGATCCGCGCGGCCCGCTCCTTCGTCGCCGGGGCGGGCGCGGAGCCCGACCGGCTCAAGACGGTCCGCGGCCACCTGGCCTCGGTCCAGAACCCCTGGGGCGGGAAGCCCGAGGAGCGGAGCCGGTGGGCGGAGGGCCTGAACGTGCGTCCGTTCGAGAAGGGGATGGACGTCCTGCTGTTCGTGGGCTGCACGGCCGCGTACGATCCGCGCATCCGGACCGTGGCCCGCGCCCTCGTCCGGGTCCTCGACGCCGCGGGCGTGACCTTCGGCACGCTCGGCAACGACGAGGTGTGCTGCGGCGACCCGGCCCTCCGGATCGGGGACGGGGACCTCTTCCGCTCCCTCGCGGAGCGGAACGCGGCCACGTTCCAGGAGCGGGGCGTGGAGCACGTGGTCGCGATCAGCCCGCACTCCTTCGAGGCCCTGAAGCACGAGTACCCGAAGCTCGGGGCGTCGTTCGAGGTGGAGCACTACACGCAGCTGCTTGCGCGCCTCATGGACGAGGACCGGCTCAAGCTCCGCTCGGACGGGAACGTTCCGGTCACGTATCACGACCCGTGCTACCTGGGACGGTACAATGGCGTGTACGAGGAACCGCGGAAGGTCCTGGAGTCGATCCCGGGCGTCCGCTTCGAGGAGATGGAGCGAAACCGGGCGGACAGCCTCTGCTGCGGCGGGGGCGGCGGGCGAATCTTCCTGGAGACGCCCCCGGAGGAGCGGTTCTCCAATCTCCGCATCGCCCAGGCCGAGCGGACGGGCGCCCAGGTCCTCGCCTCCGCCTGTCCGTACTGCGTCCTCAACCTCGAGGACAGCTCGAAGACCGTGGCGAAGTCGCCCCTCGCGGTCCGCGACGTGGCGGAGTACGTCGCGGAGCGGCTCGCGTGACGCCGCTGCAGCGGCTCACGCGGTCACGTTGAAGGTGCCCCACATGCCGTCGAGGTAGTGGCTGTCGACGCCGCAGATGTACTTGTACGAGCCCGAGGCGCTCGCGGTGAAGGTCGCGGTCGCCGAGCCGCCCGGCGCCGTTCCGACCGAGGGGTCGGTCGTGTTCGCTCCGGGGAAGACCACGGGCGACGACGGCGTGCCGCTGAGCGGGACGAGCATCCAGCTGTGCGGCCCGGAGGCCGCCGCGGAAACGACGAGCCTCACCGTCACCTGCGCATCCCGCGGCACGGTCAGGGCGGGGCCCGGGACGGTGCCGTTGAAGGTCAGCGTGCCGTTGGGGCCGGCGACCAGGGAGAAGGAGTAACATGTCGGACAAGGAGGAGCGCCGCCTCCCGTGACGGGCGGCCGCGGCGGGAACTCGATCGCCGCGAGGATGAGGACCGCCGTGACGACGAGGATGACGATCAGCAGGGAGAGACGCCAGCGGGACGACGGCGGTGGCCCAGGTACCTCGAGCGTCGGGGGTGCGGTCTGTGCCATCCGTCGTTCCTCCCTGTTTTAGGTTCCCCGCATGTGCGGGATGTCGGGGGCGGGATTTGGACCCGCGACCTCCGGATGCCCCAGGAGCGCCGTGGTCGGAATTACGGCATCACCCTATGAGTCCGACGCTCCACCAGGCTGAGCCACCCCGACGGGCCGGCCCATGGCCCGGACCGTAATAAAGCATACGGGGAGATACAGCGCCACGGGAGGCCGCCGCGCATCGCCCTCGCGATTCCGCGACCATGACGAGCGGAGCCCGTCGTTCGCGACAGCTGTGTTTCCGACCCCATTAAATATCCGGAGCCGCGTCGTTTCCTCCGTGGACCCGGAATACGCTGCGCGGGACGCGCGCGCCGTCGAGGACCCCATCGCCGCGACGTTCGAGCTCGCGGAGAGCGTCGACCGCCAGACCCCGAAGATCCGCAAGATGCTCCGCTACGTCCGGTGGTTCGTGTTCCTCTGGCTCGTCCTCGACTTCTTCCTCATGATCATCCTCAGCCGCGACCCGCGGTTCACGCTTCTGCTCTTCGCCCCGGTCGTCGGCCTCCTCTTCGCCCTGCGCTACGCCGGGGACACGACGACGCGGAGCGTGGTCTTCGTCGCCGCCGTCATCTTCGGTATGCTCCAGGTCATCTCCTTCCGCGACACGCTCCTCTTCGGCGCGGTCCTCGAGGTCCTCTTCTTCCTTGGCTTCCTGATCCTCGAGCTCATGCGGGACCTGCGGTCCTTCTTCGACTACTTCGCGCTCCGCCACCGCGTCATCCTCGCGGTCCGCGCGGCCGACCCGGTCGTCCACGTGCCCCAGGGCAAGGACGCCGCGACGCGCATCCTGAGCCACCTCGCGTCCACCTCCCCCGACCTCCGGTCAGTCATGGCGATGCCCGGCGCCCTCGCATCGCCGGCGCTGCTCACGGGGAAGAGCGGCCTGACGTACTCCTTCGACGCCTACGTGCGCTCGGAGCCCTCGACCCTCGCGCGCACGCTGGGGATCGGGTCCGCCGGGTTCTCCGTGTTCGTCAAGGCCTTCGACCACGCGCCCGCCCTCTCCGACCTGCAGTCCCTGAGGACCGCGGTCGAGGACGTCTGCGCGGCGACGCGCATCCCGCCCGCCCGAGTCGTCGCGGTGTGGAAGGCCCACGCGGAGGAGTCCGTTGCCCCGGACGCCTACGAGTTCCTCACACACCAGGCGGCCCACGTCACGCTCCGCGGCTCCACGTACGCGTGCAGCCTCGAGCTCGCCCGCGAGGGCGACGACGGCACCTACGACTTCATCCCCTTCGTCGTGGAGCCGGTCAGTCCTGGAGCCAGAACGGCGCCTTCGTGAAGCGGTAGTGGTCCCGGATCTGCTCCTGGTAAATCCTGCGGTAGAACTCGTTGTACTGCCGGATGTGCAGCACCCCCGCCTTCGTGATGCGCACGCGGTAGTGGCCCTCGGACTGCTCCACGGTCGCGTGGCCCTCCTTCACGAGGGCCTCGAGCACGCGCTCCGTCATGAAGTGGTTCGACTTGATCTCGCGCTTCACCTGCTCCTTCGAGACGCCTTGCTGCCGCGGCAGGATCGCGTCGAGCTTGGCGTCCAGGCCTGCCTGGTACAGGTCGATGCCCATGTCGGCCACGAGGCGGTTCAGGACGAAGCACCCGTAGATGACCAGGTCCTTGTAGGGCCGAGAGGGCATGGGGACGGCCGCGGAACCGGGGCGCGGCTACTTAATGCGTTGCGCCATTCGGGCCGCATTCGGAGATCCCGAGGGGGATTACCACCTTCGCCCATCTCTCCCCTGCGAAGCTTTTTCGACCCGGAAGACGTGCGTACTCGTATGGGACTGTTTGCCGTGCGCGCGGAAGTGTTCAGCATCCGCGATCCCCAGAAGTCGCGTGTCCTCGAGTTCATCGTCGACACTGGCGCCACCCTCTCCGTGATCCCCCAGGAGGTCGCGGAAGAGCTCGGCGTGGAGCCGGAGGAGAAACGCATCTTCCAGCTCGCCAACGGCACCCATGTCGCCCGCGATGTCGGCTCCGCGGGATTCACCTACGAGGGCCACCGGACGGTCGGTTCGGTCGTGATCGGCCAGCGCGGCGACGTCCCGCTCCTCGGAGCCGTGGTCCTGGAAAGCTGGGGATACGAGGCGGACCCGGTCCACAAGACCCTCCGGCCCTCGTCAATGTACCTCCTGCACGTCCGCGCGGCGACGCCGGCCGCGTCCTCCTCTTAAAGGCGTCGGCAACACTCTTTCCCGTCCGGATATCCCCCGCGCGTCGCATCGCATCGGCAAGGTGCGACCGATGCAGGCCCTTCGCGTCTCGAGACGCCCGCCCCGTGCCCTCTACCTCGTGATCGCCATCGCCGTCGGAGCCGTCGCCGTGAGCGCGGCCCTCCTGCCCTCCGCGTTTCAGGGAGGGCTGGCCCGCAACCCGACGTTCCTGCGGCTCCTGGGCTTCGAGCCCGGCTCGACCGGAACGTCGCTGTCCGCGCAGAGCGTGGGCGATTCGCAGGCCGGTCAAACCATGCTCGCCGCCGCGGCGGCGCCCGGCGCCACGCCCGCACCCCCCGCCCTGACGGCGCAGGCACCCCCGCCGACGACCGCCCCCGAAAATGCCAGCACGACGTCCACGACCGCCCCGGACGGCAACCCGGACCTCCTCGGCGCGACGAGCCCCGCCCTCCAGGAGATCAACGACGCCGAGGCGAACGCGACGTCCAACCCGCCCGCCGGCTTCGGCTTCGGGGTCGTGCCGCGGGACGCCGCCAACGTGACCGGCGCGCCGGACCCCGGGAAGTTCCTCGACCCCACGCTGAACGAGAGCGCGTGCACCTGGACGAGGGAGGTCAGGTCCACGGACGCGAACCACGACGGCCGCCCCGAGTTCGTCGAGGTCAAGATGCTCGGGACGTGCACCGTGACCGCCAACGGCACCGTGGTCGCGGGAGCGACCGTGGCCCGCGACGTCCGGGCGTGGGACAACGACTCGAGCGGGACGTTCAATGCGCTCGAGGTCCGCCAGGGCCTCGAGGCCTACGCCGGGCCACTGAACGGGACCTACGAGTACCACGCGGAGGCCGCGTGGACCCTGAGCGTGAAGGACGCGGACGAGGACGGGACGCCGGAGAGCGTCCACGTGACCTTCGCGGGCACGCAGTCCTTCGACCGCAACGCGAACGGCAACCCGGAGTTCGTCCGCACGGTGACCGCGGACCTCGCGACCACGCACAACGTGAGCGCGGACGTCCCGAACACCGCGGACGCGATCCTGCGCGTCTACCAGACGTACGACCTGCACGATGACGGACAGCACGAGTACCAGGGAGTTCTCGAGATCGCGGCGCACACTGTCGACGCGAACCACGATGGCCGAAACGAGTCCGCGAACGTGAGCGTCGTGGGCTACGAGACCCTGGACCGTGACCACGACGGGCGGCCGGAGATGGCCCGAGGGGTCGACGTCAGCCTGAACGCCTCCAACCCGAGCGACCTCCCGAACCCTGCGCGGACGGACCTGCGAATCTACCTGTACGCGTGGGCCGACCCGCAGGGCACGGGCGTCCTGGAGTACCGCAAGGCCCTCGAGCTGACCGGGGCCGCGACGGACGCGAACGGGGACGGCCACCCGGAATCCGTGCTCCTCTCCCTCCACGCCGCGGCGTACCGCAACGTGAGTGACGGCGGCGTGCCCATGGTCAACGCGAGCCTGGAGGGCGTCTTCGCCGCGTACGACAACGACTCGAACGGGATCTTCGAGAGGGCGACCCTCCACCTGCAGGACGAGGCCATCGTCGAGGAGAACGGCACGGTCGCCCACGCCTACGCCACCCTGGACGCCCTCGTCCTGAACGAAATCCCGGACGCCAACCCGGAGCGGGTCGAGCTGCACTACGTGGCCACGGAGACGATCGACCTCAATGGCGACGGGGTCGTAGACGAGACGAAAGGCGTGACCCTCGACTTCGTCGCGGTAGACGCGAACTCGAATGGCCATCTCGAGAGCGCGAACATCACGCTCCACGCGACCGACGTAATCGACACGAACCACGACGGCGTTCTGGAGGTCCAGGCGTCCTTCGACCTGTACGCGCAGACGAAGGACCTGAACGACGACGGCCATCCCGAGTACGTCAACGTGACCGCCTCCGGCTCCGTCCTGCAGCAGAGCGAGAACGGCTCACTCCAGATGACGGAGTCCCTGCGCTATGACGCGCGCTACGTCGACGCGGACTCGAACGGCGTCTTCGAGAACGTGACCATCTCCCTCCACGCGGAGAGGATCGCGTACAACGCGGACGGGAGCGTCGCGAGCCAGGAGTGGATCACGTACGAGTACTCCGCGCAGGACGTCAACCAGGAGGGGACGATGGACAACGTGAGCCTCGTGTTCGAGAAGCACGCCGTGACGAACGTCTAGGGACCGCGCAAATGCAGCCCGGCCGGCCTCACTCGCGGGGCCGGTCCAATCCTTTTCACAGCTCGTCGACGTCCTCGGGCTTGAGCTCTTCCGGAGGCAATTCCTCCGGGGCGGGCTCCTCGGGCTTGGGCTCCGCAGGAGCCGGTTCCACGGGCGCGGGCTCGGGCTCGGCGGGCGGCGCCTCGACGGGCGCCTCCGCGGGCTTCTCCTCCGCTGCGGCCGCGGACCCCGCGATGGGCTCCGTCGGGGCCGCTCCGGCCGCGGTGACCTCGGACTTGCGCACCTCGACGCGGGACACGGGATGGATGGGCTTGCAGCCGAGGGCGATCGCCTTCGCGAGGTCGCCCGAGATGACGCCCTTCACGAACTCGCCCACGCTCTGCTTGGCTGCGGTGTCCGCGATCGTCTTCGCCATGATGGCCCGGATCGCGCGCTGCTTCGAGGACTGGATGCGGCGGTCCGTGATTGCCATGGGCTTCACGCGCATCCGCCACCCGTCCTTCGTCGTCACGTCGACCGTGAGGTCCGTGCGCGTGCGCTTGCGGCGCGTCAGGCGGCGGATGTAGTCGGACGTCATGTCGTGCCCGATGAACTGGGTGAGGGCGTCCTGGCCCTGGACGCGGTCCACTTTGAACTGGAGCTTGATGTGCATCTTGCTGAAGTCGCTCGTGAGGTCCTGCACGGTGACCTCCGCGATGCGGCCGACGAGCTTGTCCGGCGTGTCGGACAGGGTCTCGCCGAGGAGCTGCTTGTTGAACATCTCGGGGGCGAGCAGGTTGTACCAGACCTTGGACTTCCACTTGTCCTTGATCTTGCGCGCCGCCGCCCGGGTCTTCTTCTCCGCCGGCATGGGTGAGCCGCTCGAAAGGGCGGGGGCTATTTAAGGGTTCCCGGGCGACGGGACATCTTCCGGAGCTGGGCGCTTCCTCCTCCGGTACCACCAGACCGCGATGGCGACGAGCGCGCCCGCGGCGATCACGAGGGCATAGGTCGGGAGACCCCCGTAGGGGCCGCGGAGGCTGAACGGGTTCGTGTCGACCGTGAAGGTTGTCCCTGCGGTCGCAGTGTTGCCCGCCCGGTCGAACGCCCGCACGCGCACCGTGTGCGCCCCGTCCGGCAGCGTGAGGTTCACGCGCGTGACGTTCCTCACGGCTTCGTACGGGCCATCGTCCACCGAGATCGTATACCCCGCAATGCCCGAGGTCGCATCCGTGCCCGTCCAGTTGACCGCCAACTTCCCTGTGGTCAGGCCGCCGCTCACGAAGGGGCCGGCGATCCGTGGCTCAATCGAGTCGACGGAGGCGTAGAGGGTGTGGAGTGCCTCGACGTTGCCCGCGGCGTCCGTGGAGAAGTAGTCCACGCGGTGGACTCCGTCGGGGAGACGGAGGGACAGAGTGTAGTCCAGAGAGTCCGCGGTCACGTTCGTCCACGGATCGTGGTCGATGCGGTAGGATAGGTTGCTGACGCCGGAGAGGGCGTCCGTGGCGTGGAGGGTCACGGTCACGGGCGCGGTGTACCATCCTCCCTGGCCGAGGGTTCCGCCGAGGCTCGCAGAGGTGACCGGCGGTGTCTGGTCGACGAGGACGACGTGAGTGGTGTTCGCCTCCAGCCCGCTCGAGTCCCGGATCGCCATTCGGATCCGTTGGAGGCCCTCCGAGGTGTACGTGTGCTCCGCGATCTTCGCCGTGCTCCACGGGGTGTCCCAGACGCCGTCGTCCTGCCAGTCCCAGCGCACCTCGAGCGCCGAGAGCCGATCCTGCGCGTCGACGGACAGGGAGGCGTTCACGGCGAAGGTCGTCGAGAAGCTCCCCGACTGCGGGGACACGGTGAAGAGGGCCCCGGGAGGGAGAGGGGCCAGCGGATAGGGCTCTATGAGCGGGTAGCGGTCGGATCCGGACGGATCGATGGGACGGGTCGTGTCCCCGATCCCATCGGGTCCCGTGCACGTCGTCTGCGTTGGGCCGGAGCACAGGTCGACGCCTGTGTAGTCGGACCAGTAGTTGCCGCCGCTCGGATACCCGTTGTCCCAGAGGTCCAACGCGTCGGAGGCGTTGATCCGGGTCCCGTTGAAGTCGTTGTGGTAGACCGCGCTGGCCTGCGTTCCTGACATCTCCACCTGCGCGGGACCGCTGGCCTGGAAGAGGTTTCGGGTGACCGTGACGTTCGCCGAGTCGAAGACGAGGAAGCCCAGTTCGTCCGTGGAGAGATTTATGAAGGCGTTGGAGTCCACGAGGACATCCGAGCTGTAGTGCACGTCAACCCCAGCGTACACGCCTCCCACGACCAGGTTCCGGACCACCGTCACGTTCGAGGAGACGCAGACGACGACAGGGGTGTTGGACCCGATGACGACGTTCTGCCGGATCACCGAGTTGCTCGCACAGACCGCGACGGCGACCCCGGTCGTGTCTCGCACCCACACGGTGTTCCCCTCGAGAGTGACGTCCGTCGAAACCCACATCTGCGTGCCGTCCGTCATCCCCGTGGCGACCAGACCGCTGGCGAGCACGGAGGCCGTGGAATTCTCGACACGAACGCCCCAGACGGCCGCCATGTCGATGCCGTCGGAAACCCCGGAGATGTCGACTCCCGCGATGCGGACGTTCGTCACGTTCGTGAGGAGGATCCCCCGGCCCCCGCAGGAAGACCACACGCTGGGGCCGCACGCGTCATTGTACAGGAGGACATCCCGGATGAAGACGTACGCCCGTGTGTTCTGGATCGTGATGCCCGTACCCGCGACGCGGATGGACCAGCCCGAAATGACGTACGGGTCCGCGGCGGTCCCCTGGCCCCCTGTCACGCCGTTCGCGGATGTGAAGGCGGAATCGCCGAGGACCGAAATCGCATCGTGGGGGACGAGAGCCGTGGAGACTGCGAGAGGCCGTGGGTTCGCCACGACGGTAGGGAACGGCGACGGAATGGACGGGATCGCCACGACGAGGAAAACACAGAGGACCACCAGGGACCTAGCACGCGACGGCATGGCATCCCCCGGCGGCGCGTGAATCCGGCCGCGAATGAAGATGACGTAATTACCCACGGCCAGGTCGGCGGGAGCGAGCCTCGAGCGGGCGGCTCCGCTAGGGAGCTCCCCCGTTCTTCGGAGGCGTTTCCTCCCCTTGACGCGGGACTTGGCGCCGGCGCCGGCGGTACCAGAGGTACCCCGCGGCGGCGGCCGCGATGATCGCCGCGGGGACGCCGAAGGTCAGGAGGAGACGCATGGTCGGGTCGACGACCGGGACCACGGCATAGCCGCTCAACGGCGCGCGGGCCTCGTTCCGCCAGGTGTCGTTCGCGACGATGACGTAGTCGACCGTGCCGGCGTGGGGCTGGGCCGGGATGGTCGCGGTGAAGTTCGCGCCGCGGCCGTTGGGCACCCTCGCAATCGATTCGAACGGACCGCCGTCCACGCCGCGGTACAGGAGGGTCGCGTTGAAGACTCCGCTCGGGTCCGTGATGTTCGCGACGATCGGGATGGGTTGGCCCACGTCCGCGGACGCCAGCGGCACGGTCACGATGGCGGGGGGCAGGTAGTCCGGCTTCGGGGCGACGTACACGGCCTGCGTCCACGTGTCCGTGAGGCCGGCGAGGTCCCTCACCTCGAGGCGCATCTCGTGGACGCCCGGGACGCGGTAGGCATGCTGCGCATACTTCACGTTCGTCCACGGCGTCCAGGTCCCGTTGCCCTCCCAGTCCCACCGGACCTGGAGCTGCGCGAGCGAGTCCTCGTAGTCCGAGGAGACGTTCGCGGTCACGCGGAAGGTCGAGACTACCGTGCCGACGGGAGGCGAGATCAGGAACAGGGCCTCCGGCGGGGCGTCCGCGGCCACCGGGTCCTCCATGAGCGGGAACCGGTCCACCGCATCGACGCTGAACGCATACGGGACGTCCCCGATGCCGTCGGGCCCGGTGAGGTTCTGGCCCGGTCCGCTGTACGCATCCCGGCCGCCGTAGGTCCACCAGTAGTTCCCTCCGACCGGGTAGCCGCCGTCCCACGCGTCCGCGGTCCCGTTACCGTCGAACGCGTTCGTCTGGTCCCCCAGGAAGGCGTTGCCGACGAAGCGCAGGCCCGAGGACGCGGAGACGTTCGCGCCGACCAGGGATCCCTGGAAGACGTTGGCCGAGAACGTGCCGTTCGTCAGCTGGTCGGCCGCGAGGCCCGTCTCGTCCTGGGACACGAGGTTGCCGACGGCGAGCAGATCCGACGACGCGGACAGGGAGAGGCCCACGGTGTTCAGCGCCACGACGTTCCCGACGAGGCTCAGGTTCCCGGAGGAGGACACCGAGATGCCGGTGGGATAGTGGCGGACGATGTCTTGGCTGAGGTTCACCCGCTGGGAGTCCGTCACGGCAATCCCGGAGAGCGGGAGCCCGACGGGGAAGGGCGTCGCCACCTTCGTCCCGGCGAGGCTGACGTCGGAGGAGGACTGGATGCTCGCGCCGGTCCCGGCCTCGAGGATGGAGCCGTCGAAGAATCGCACCCGGTCCGAGGACACGACGTGCAGACCCGTGCTCGCGGCCGCGAGGGTGAGGTTGGGGCCGAGGACGATCGAGCGGGAGAAGGCGACCTCGACCCCGACGGCTCCGCCCGCGATCGACATGTCCGAGACGTTCGCGCCGGTGCAGTCCGCCAGGAGGAGCTCCCCCAAGGTCAGCCCGGAGTACGTGAAGCCCGTCTCCCCCGCGACGTAGAGGACCGGGAACCCGGAAACGAGATTGTCCGCGGTGATCGTGTGCGAGGCGTAGTCCTCCGGCGCCGACCCATCCAGGTAGATGCCGCTCCCCGTGAACCGGTTCCCGAGGATCGTCGCGTTCGTGGACGACACCACGTCGAGCGCGTAGCCCCGCCCGACGGCGTCGTACCAGAACGTGTTCCCCTGCACGAGAACCGCGGTGGAGCTGGCCACCGCGACGCCGTCCCCCGCATTGAGCGTCACGTTGTTCGCGACCAGGCTCACGTTCGAGGAGGCGAGGATCTCCACGCCCGCCAGGTTCGCCGTCAGGTTGCTCGCGTCCACGAGGACGTCATGGGAGGATTCGAGGAGGATGCCGTCGCCGGGGCTCGTCGCCGCGGTGACGTTGGCGAAGGTCAGGTTGGACACGTCATAGGCGTAGAAGCCCGCGAGGGGCGCGGACGTCACGACCACGTCCCGCACGACCGCGTGCGCGCTCGTCCCGCGGATCTGCACGCCCATGGCGGGCGGCGCGCTGATCGTCCAACCCGCGATCACGTACGGGTCGTCCGCGGTCCCCGCGCCGCCGACCACGCCGTTCGTCGCGTTGAAGCCCGCGTTCCCGAGGATGACGATCGGCGCGTGGGGCGCCAGGGCCGCGGCGGGCCGGGGCAGCGCGACGAGGAACGGGGCCGCGGCGGCCACGACCAAGGCGGCAACGAGCGCCATGCCCGCGAAGGTTCGCCGGAGGACCGCCATGCTGCGCCCCCGATGACAAGGCGCGGGGAGGCATAAAGGCCCTCCCAACGCCAGGACGAGGTCAACGGCCGACCATCTGGACGACGTACACGCGGTCCCCGGCCGGCCCCGCGGCGTACACGACGCGGTTCGCCGCGAGGAACGCCTCCAGGGTGCGTGCCGGGATCACGACGTTGGGCGCCGGGTGCACCTGCGCCCCGACCGTGGTCCAGCCCTCTTCCACGACCGCGTACGCGTAGGCCGCCGTGCTCTCGTTCCGGGCCAGGAGGTACGGCAGGGTCTCGCTCACGTTCATCCCGTACCAGTCCATCGCGATGTACCCGAGCCGCTCGTCCGTCGTGACGTTCCGTGGGTGGAGGGACGCGAGCACCGAGAACGCCTGGAACTCCGACGGCGTGGTGACCTCGTTCACGCCGAAGACCGCCTGGGAGTTGTACGCCATGGGCGTCGTCGCGAGGAGGACGACGACCAGCGTGGCCCCGAGCGCCAGCCGCGCGGCGTTCGAGGGGTGCAGCCGCCGCCAGGCGTACGCGAAGCCGATCCCCACGAGGACTGCGAGCGCGTAGTCGAGGAAGTCGAAGCTCCGGTACACGAGGACCTGGCTCAGGCCGTCGAGGCCGCGGAGGAACGCGAAGACGACGAGGGCAAGGGGGGACACGGCCATCGCGAACAGCACGTCGCCGGCGCGGTTCGTCGTGCGACGCACGAGCTGGTATCCCAGGAACGCGAGCGCGACGAGGACGGCCGCGGCCAGGAGCACGGGCTCGAGCGCGGGCTGCGTGGGCAGAACGCCCGCGAAGAGCTCCGTGCGTCCGTTCACGAGGATCGCGGCGAGGGCCAGGAAGGGCACGAGGAGGATGGGCCCCGCGGGTCGGACGAGGCGTTCCCCGGGGCCCGGCCACGTGACGCGGCGCAGGCGGACGAGCAGCGCGGTCAGGAGCGTGACCGTCGCCAGGAAGAGCGCGAGCGCGTCCGGCGCGACCACGGCGTTGAGGTCGGGCATCGCGACGACCGCGTAGTAGACGTACGCCAGGAGGGCGAGCGCGGGGCCGGTCCCGCAGTCCAGGAGGAGCGTCCTCGCGGAGAAGACGCCGCGGGAGATCGCGCGGCTGTGCGTCAGCACGACGAGCGCGGCCACCATGCCCAGGACGAGGAGGTCCTCGAGCTGGGAGAGGAAGGGCATCAGGAGGAGCAGCACCAGGGCGAGGGCGCGCTTCCGCGGGTCCGCGCGCTCCGCGAACAGCACGATGACCGTCGGCAGGACGAGGAGACCGAGGGCCTCCTTCATCGCCGCGCTCGTGAGGAAGAGGAAGCTGCCGAAGGCCGCGATGAACAACCCGGACGCGAAGGCGGCCACGGGGCTGCGCGTCGCCTTCAGGCCGAGCAGGTACGCGGGCAGGACTACCGTCGCGAGGACCGCCGGCATGACGGCCTGGAACGTCGAGAGCACGCCCACGCCGCCGAGCTGCGAGACGACGGACCAGACGAGCGGGTAGAGGGGCATGAGCTCGCTGTACCGGTTGACGTCCGCGTGGATCGCCCAGGAGCCCGTGGCGCCGATCTGCGCGCTCACCCACGTCAGCGGGTAGCCGTCCACGTTGAAGGGCATCGTCGAGAACGTGAGCGGCACGTAGCGCAGCGCGACCGCAACCGCGTACAGGGCGGCCAGGAGGGCCAGGTGCACCCTCAGTCTCGCAGGACCACCTCCAGCGACCGCGGCGCGCCCTGGACGGCGTCGCGCCGCAGCGAGGCGGATGGTCGCTCGCGGAGGGAGGACCGCAGGAGGAGGAGCTGCGAGCCGACGGCCAGGAGGACGACCGCGCCCGCGGCGAGGAGGAACCCGACGGGGTCGAACACCACGCGGACCTCGTGGCCGAAGGCGACGACCGCCGCGTTCGGTGTGAGCAGCACCGCGGCGAGGGAACCGAGCGCGCTGCCCAGCAAGCCCGCGGCGGCGGCGAGGGGGAGCAATTCCTCGACGGCCCGGAGCCGCACCCACCGCGCGGGAGCGCCGAGGGCGCGGAGGACGCCGACCGTCGGCCGCCGGTCCTCGAACGCGCGCGCCTGCACCGCGTGGATCCCCAGGGCGACGAGGAGGGCCACGAGGAGCTCGAGGCCCCACGCAACGACCTGCACCGAGTTCGTGGCCTCGGCGAGGGCCTCTGTCAGGTAGTCCGCCGGGAGCGGGCCGAGCCCGTACCGGAGGAAGAGGTTGATGATCCGCGGATCCGCGGGGAGCGGCGCGGTGTTCGCGCCGCCGGCGGAGCCTCCCGGGCCGGAGACGTGGGCGCTCGCGCCGCGCTCCTGGAGGAACGCGACGAGCGCCGAGGGATCCGACGTCTTCACGCGGATCGTCTGGAACAACCCCGTTCCGACGCCGGTGAGGAACCGTGCCGTCGCGAGGTCGACCAGCAGTTCGTCGTTCGACGCGGTCGCGGAATGGAAGACGCCCATCAGCGGGACGACGTCCAAGCGCGGGACCGCGGAGCCCACGAGGGTGAGCTCTTCGCCGGCGGAGAGACCGAGGCGGGCCTGGAGCCCGGAGCCCGCGACCGCCCAAGCGGACGGGAGGCTTGCAGGCAGCGACGCGGAGGCGCCCTCGACCGCGAGGAAGCCCGCCGGGTCGACGCCCCGCACGACGACCGCGGCCCCGTCCAGCGTCCCGACGGCCAGGACCTCCGGGCTCACGGCCTGCGCCCACGGCTGGGCGCTGAGGTTCTGGGCCAGGCTCTCGTTGATCGAGTACGGGCCCGTGCCCTGGGTGACCGCGTAGACGTCCCCCGTGAGGACCTGCGACGGGACCGCGGGGACCGCGGACAGGAGCGGCCACGCGAGGCCGAGGAGGAACGCGCAGAGGACGAGGCCCGCGAAGGCGCGGCGGCCCGTCAGGATGGTCTCACCTCCGGCGTGCGCCGCGCCTCGGCGGCCGCCCGGGCCGCGGGGGCGAGCCCCGCGAGCGCGGACGCCCCGAGGGCGAGCCCGTACGCGGCGAGGACCGGCACCATCGGGAGCTGCAGGGACACGAGGTTCGGGAAACCGAAAAGCGGGGCGAAGGACACGATGCCGTGGGCGAGGGCGATGCCCAGGGCCGAGCCGAGGGTCGCCCCCAGGAGGGCGGACACCAGCGCGCGGCCTTCGTACACCGCGAGGACCCCGGACCCCTGGGCGCCGAGGCCCCGCAGGGTCTGGACCTCCCCGGCGCGCTGCAGCCCC
>OFHK01000293.1_pt1 | contig 15793 bp, 14 predicted proteins | sample 1521951 | NCBI WGS metagenome assembly OFHK01 (sample SAMEA2468436, study PRJEB22500) | soil metagenome | biome: Glassland; feature: Farmland; material: Clay | place: Australia | collected 2013-01-31 | depth 0.55 m
TGGGGCAAACCCAATCTCAGACGTCCACCGAAGGTGATAGCGGCGGTAGCGGCCCACGCGATCGCGCGGCACGGCGGTGTCGCGGGAGTTGCGCAGGTCGACGGTGTGCCCGCCGAGGCCGTGGCGGTCGTCCGCCAGCAGCAGCCCGCGCACCGGATTGCGGCCACAGGCATCATCGTAGTCGAGGTCGCGGTAGCGCAGTTCCTCGATCGCCTGGGAGGTGTCGCGGTCCATTTCACGCGCCCGATCATAGCTGTGGTAGTGGCTCAGATCGGAACTCACCACCACCAGGGTTTCCGCTCCGCCCCACAGTAACTCCAGCACGGCGTCGACCTCTTCGGCGCTGGCGTCGCCCACCACCAGCGGCACCAGACTGAACTCGCCCAACACCTCCTGCAAGAACGGCAGATGAACCTCCAAGCTGTGCTCCAGCAGATGCGCTTCGTCCCTCACCCGCACCTGCGGCAGGCTCGCCAACTGCTGGCGGGCCACGGCGTCCAGGGGGACGTCGCCCAGCGGCGTGCGGAAGAAGTCGGCGCTGGAGAGCGCGAGGCCCTCGAACCCTACCCGGTGCGACGGTCCGAGCAGCACCACGCGTTGTATCCTGCCGCGTAACGATTGCAGGCGGGCGTAGATAGAGGCGGCCACCGGTCCCGAATAGATATAGCCGGCGTGGGGCGCGATGATCGCCTTGGGCGGCGTACCGTCACCCGCTGCCTGGGCCAGGAAGCCCTGAATCATCGTGTGCAACTCCTCCGGGTCGGCGGGATAGAACAGGCCGGCGACGGCGGGCTGGCGTATTCTGCTCATCTCCTTAACTCCACTTTCTGCTTCCATACCGAAACTATAGCGCGCTGCGCCGGTAGTTTTGCCGTTGCAGCTTTTCGCTTCAGCGCCTAACGTAATATTGACCGGACACCGGTCGGTTCAGGGGAGAACGGGCAATGGAAACAGCCACTTTTGATAGCGTCGACGCCGCCAGTATTGCTGAGACCAAATACTGGCACGCGCTCGACGACGGCCGCGTGCAGTGCGACGTCTGTCCGCGCTACTGCAAACTGAAGGAGGGGCAGCGCGGCCTCTGCTTCGTGCGCGGCAACCTCAACGGCAAGATCGTCCTGGCCAGCTACGGCCGCTCCAGCGGTTTCTGCGTCGACCCCATTGAAAAGAAGCCGCTCAACCACTTCCTGCCCGGCACGCCGGTGCTGTCGTTCGGCACCGCCGGCTGCAACCTAGCCTGCAAATTCTGCCAGAACTGGGATATCAGCAAATCGCGCGAGATGGACACGCTGATGGACCGGGCGCAGCCCGAGGTCATCGCCCGCGCCGCCCATGACCTCGGCTGCCGCAGCGTCGCCTATACCTACAACGACCCGATCGTCTTCCACGAATATGCCATCGAGGTGGCCAAGGAGTGCCGCAAGTTCGGCATCAAGTCGGTGGCGGTCACCTCCGGCTATGTCTGCGACGCGCCGCGGCGCGAGTTCTATCACTACATGGATGCCGCCAACGTCGATCTGAAGGCGTTCACTGACGACTTCTACCACCAGCAGACCGGCGGCCATCTGCAACCGGTGCTGGATACGCTGCTCTATCTGAAGCGCGAGACCGCAGTCTGGTTCGAGCTGACCACGCTGCTTATCCCCGGTCTCAACGACTCGGACGAGGAATTGGAAGCGATGACCCAGTGGGTGGTGCAGGAGCTGGGCCCCGACGTGCCGATGCACTTCACCGCCTTCCATCCCGCCTGGAAGATGATGGATCTGCCCGCTACGCCGGCGGCGACGCTGACCCGCGCGCGGCGCATCGCGATGGCCAATGGGGTGCGCTACGCCTTCACCGGCAACGTCCACGACCCCGAGGGCCAGGGCACCTATTGCCACCACTGCGGCAAGACGCTGATCGGCCGTGACGGCTACCTGCTGTCGCAATGGAACCTGAGCGCCGACGGCCGCTGCACGGCCTGCGGCACCCCCTGCGCCGGGGTGTTCGAGGCGCAGCACGGTGACTGGGGTGCGCGGCGCATGCCGATCCGGCTGCGCGACTACACGACGGCGTGATCCGCGGACAACGACCGCCGGGTTGCGCGCCCGCAATCCGATGGTTAGGCTGGCAGGGTGATGAGTCGGTTATGCCAGTTGGCGCCGTGGGCGGCGCTGTTCATAGTTGTTGCATCCCCCGTGTATGCCGCAGAGGCGCCGCAGAGGCGCCGCAGGGGCTGAGCGGCGAGGCCGAGCTGGGGGCGGTCGCCACCAGCGGCAACACCAACACCCGCAGCGTGAATACCAAGGCCAGGCTCCGGTACGTCAGCGGGCGCTGGCGCCACGAGGGACATGCCGCGGTCCTGCGCGCCTCGGACGGCGGCAAGGTGACCGCCGAACGCTACGTGCTGAGCGGCAAGAGCGACTACGATCTCTCCCCTCACAATTACCTGTTTGCGACCCTGCGTTACGAGAAGGACCGCTTCAGCGGTTACGATGACCAGGTGTCCGAGGCGGTCGGTTATGGCCGCCGCCTGGTCGACAGGCCGACGCTGACACTCGATTTGGAACTGGGCCTCGGCGGCCGCCACAGCCAGCAGACCGGGGGACGCCGCCGGGACGTCGGTATCGTCCGCAGTGCCGGCAAGCTGGGCTGGAATATCAGCGCGACGGCGCGGTTTACCCAGGGCCTGGTGGTGGAGAGCGGCAGCGACAACAGCTCCACCGAATCGGTGAGCGCGCTCAAGGTGAAGATTAACGGCAATTTTGCGCTGAAAACCTCGTTGACGGTGACCAACAACAGCAGTGTGCCGCCCGGTATCCAACATACCGACACCATTACCGCGGTTACCCTGGTGTACGACTTTTGAATCGGGGGGAACGGCCGAATACATCGAAAAGACTGAGCGCCTGGTAGGGCCATCCATCCCTTCCGCGCTCCTGGCGCCTTGGCGGGATCATCGGGTTTTTGCGAAAGCAGAGCCAAACCAGGACTCTCGCCAAGCGCCAACGAAAAACTCTTCCCATGTGAGGTTCCGGTGGTGTCTTCGATGTTTCCTCCCGACCGCAGCCGGACACCCGGCCCTGAACCGGGTAGAATGGGAGATTCGACCAAACCTCCTTGTTTCGATATGGCTTCCGACAACGTACGCATCGGCATTGTGACCGTCTCCGACCGCGCCAGCCGCGGCGAGTATGAGGACCTGGGCGGTCCCGCCATTCGCGACTGGCTTACCCGCGCGCTCACCACGCCTTGGGATGCCGTCGCACGGCTGGTCCCCGACGAACAGAATCGGGTGGAAGCGGCGCTGAAGTCGCTGTGCGACGAGGAGGGGTGCTGCCTGGTGGTCACCACCGGCAGTACCGGTCCGGCGCTGCGCGACATCGTGCCCGAAGCGACCGAGGCGGTGTGCCGGAAGATGATGCCGGGCTTCGGCGAACTGATGCGGTTCGAGTCGCTCAAATTCGTGCCTACCGCCATCCTGTCGCGCCAGAGCGCAGGCATTCGCGGGCGCAGCCTGATCATCAACCTGCCGGGCAAGCCTTCGGCCATCGCCGACTGTCTCAATGCGGTGTTCCCTGCGGTGCCCTATTGCGTCGACCTGATCGACGGCCCCTATCTCGAAACCGATCCCGATGTGGTCAAGTCGTTTCGACCCAAGCACGCAGCGAAGAAGCAGGGATGAACGATGGAAACCAATGAACTGCAGACGGTGCGCGACTATATCCGCTGGGGCATGAGCCGCTTTACGGAGGCGGGCATCTATTTCGGTCATGGGACCGACAACGCCCTGGATGAGGCCGCCTATCTGGTGTTGCATACGCTGCACATGCCGCCCGATATCGCCGAGCCCTACCTGGATACGCGCCTCACCGCCAAGGAAAAGGCAGCAGTCGTGAACATCCTGCAGCGGCGGGTGGAGCAGCGCGTACCGGCACCCTATCTGACCCACGAGGCGTGGTTCGCCGGACTGCCGTTCTACGTGGACGAGCGGGTGCTGATCCCGCGCTCGCCTATCGCCGAATTGATCGAGGCCGGTTTCGAACCGTGGATCGAAGCGCAACGCATCGCACGGGTGTTGGATCTCTGCACCGGCAGCGGCTGTATCGCCATCGCCTGTGCCAAATACCTGCCGCAGGCGGAGGTGGACGCGGTCGATATCTCCGCGGCCGCGCTGGAGGTGGCGCGCATCAATATCGAGCGCCACGCAGTGGAGGGGCAGGTGCACCCGATTCAGTCGGACTTGCTTCAGAACCTGGGCGGCCGCAAATACGATGTCATCGTCAGCAATCCTCCCTATGTGGATGCGGCCGACATGACGGCGCTGCCGCCGGAGTTCCGTCACGAACCGGCGCTGGCGCTGGAGGCCGGCGACGACGGTCTCGACCTGGTGCTGAGGATGTTGCAGGAGGCAGACAGCCACCTCACGCGCGAAGGCATCCTGATCGTCGAGGTGGGCAACAGCCAGGAGGCGCTGGAGGCGCTGCTGCCGGAGGTGCCGTTCACCTGGCTGGAGTTCGAACGCGGCGGTCACGGCGTCTTTCTATTGATGGCCGAACAGGTGCGCGAATACCGCGCGCTATTTCGTCTGGTACGCTGAATATATTTCCTGTAGGAGCGGCTTCGCCGCGACCGTCGCGGTAAAACCGCTCCTACAATCGATGTAATGTTGTTGCAGGAGAGAGTCATGGCGTTGAGTCTGAGGCCGAAGACGGCCGAGCAATATGTGGATATGGTGGAGCAGGCCATTGTCGAGGTGGACGAATTGCGTTCCAGTTACGAGTACGATATCGAGGAGATGGGGTCCGTCCCGACCTACCTCGATGCGCTGGAGCAGATGTTGCAGCACCTGCACGACGCCATGACCGACGGCAGCTACATCTTCGGCAACGATAATCTGCCGTTCATGGAGATCGTCAACCGCAACCGCGGCCGGATCCCCTTCGCCGATCTGCTGGCCATGATCAACAAGACCCACAAAGAGGGTCTGGATATCGATAGCGAATAACCCGCGCCGATCGCGTGGTGGAGGTAGAGCAATGAACAGCAACAACCAGCAGATCGTTTTCGATCCGGAATTGATCAAGCGTTACGATAAATCCGGGCCGCGTTATACCTCCTATCCCACGGCGGTGCAGTTTCATGACGGATTCGGCGCGGCCGAGTATCGTCGCTATGCGCAGGAGAGCAATGCCGGCGGCAATCCGCTATCGCTCTATTTTCACATCCCGTTCTGCGACACGGTCTGTTTCTACTGCGGCTGCAACAAGGTGGTGACCAAGGACCGTAGCCGTGCCGCGCCTTATTTGCAGCGGCTGCACCGCGAACTGGAGTTGCAGGGGGAGCTGTTCGACCGCAACCGTACTGTGGATCAACTCCACTGGGGCGGCGGTACGCCGACCTTCATCAGCCACGACGAGATGAGTGCGCTGATGACGAAGACGCGCGAGTGCTTCAATCTGCGCGACGACGACAGCGGCGAGTACTCCATCGAGATCGATCCGCGCGAGGTGAAGGTCGACACCATCGCCCTGCTGCGCAAGCTCGGTTTCAACCGCATGAGCCTGGGCGTGCAGGATTTCGAACCGCGGGTGCAGAAGGCGGTCAACCGCATCCAGTCGGAGCAGGAGACCATGGCGGCGCTGGAAGCGGCGCGGCGCGAGGGTTTCAAATCGATCAGCCTGGATCTGATCTACGGTCTGCCGTTCCAGAGCGTGGAGACGTTTTCCGCCACCCTCGACAAGATTCTTGAGATATCGCCGGACCGGCTGTCGGTGTTTAACTATGCCCACCTGCCGGAGCTGTTCAAGCCGCAGCGGCGCATTAACGCCGAGGAGCTGCCGGCGCCGCAGGAGAAACTCAACATCCTGCAGCTGACCATCGAAAAGCTCACCGGCGCCGGCTATGTCTACATCGGCATGGACCACTTCGCCAAGCCCGACGACGAGCTGGCGGTGGCGCAGCGTAGCGGCACCCTCTACCGCAACTTCCAGGGCTACTCGACCCATGCCGACTGCGACCTTGTCGGCCTGGGCAGTACCTCCATCGGCCAGGTCGGCCACAGCTACGCCCAGAACCTGAAGGAGCTGGAGGAGTACTACCAGCGCATCGACGCCGGCGAGCTGGCGGTGTTCCGCGGCGTCGAGCTGAGTGCCGACGACGTGCTGCGGCGCGCGGTGATCACCGACCTCATCTGCCATTTCCACCTGGAGAAGGCCAAGGTGGCGCAGCAGTTCGACATCGACTTCGACGGTTACTTCGCGACCGAGATCGAGGCCCTGGCGGGGATGGAGGCGGACGGCCTGCTCACGCTGAGTGCCGACCGTATCCAGGTCGAACCACGGGGCAAGCTGCTGATCCGCAACATCTGCATGACCTTCGATCGCTATCTGCGCGAGAAGGCCAACCAGCGCTTCTCGAAAGTGATCTGAGTGCGACGGCCGTCCATTTACCCGGTACAATAACGCCCCATGTCTGGAAATACGTTCGGCAAACTTTTTACGGTGACCACCTTCGGCGAGAGTCATGGCCCGGCGCTCGGTGCCATCGTCGACGGCTGCCCGCCCGGTCTCGAACTCACCGAGGCGGACCTGCAACGCGACCTCGATCGGCGCAAGCCCGGTACCTCGCGTCACACCACTCAGCGGCGTGAAGAAGACATGGTACGCATCCTTTCGGGCGTGTTTGAAGGTCGCACCACCGGTACGCCCATCGGGTTGTTGATCGAAAACACCGATCAGCGCTCCAAGGATTATTCCGACATCGCCGCGACCTTCCGTCCCGGCCACGCCGACTACACCTATCAGCAGAAGTACGGCATCCGCGATTACCGCGGCGGCGGCCGCTCTTCGGCACGCGAGACGGCGATGCGCGTGGCCGCCGGCGCCGTTGCCAAGAAATACCTGCACAACATGGGCATCGAGGTTCGCGGCTACCTGGCACAGCTCGGTCCGATCAAGGCGGAAGACTTCGACTGGGCACAGGTGGAACAGAATCCCTTTTTCTGTCCCGATGCCGCCAAGGTGGCCGAGATGGAGACCTACATGGATGAACTGCGCAAGGAGGGCAACTCGGTCGGCGCGCGTATCAACGTAGTGGCTACCGGCGTGCCGCCGGGGCTGGGTGAGCCGATCTTCGATCGTCTCGATGCCGACCTGGCCCACGCCCTGATGAGCATCAACGCGGTAAAGGGCGTGGAGATCGGTGCCGGCTTCGACTGTATCGCGCAGAAGGGGACGGAGCACCGCGACGAGATCACGCCGCAGGGTTTTCTCTCCAACCATGCCGGCGGCATCCTCGGCGGCATCTCCAGCGGCCAGGACATCGTCGCCTCCATCGCCCTCAAACCCACCTCCAGCCTCCGCATCCCGGGGCGCAGCGTGGACCTGCACGGCGCACCGACAGAGGTGGTGACCACCGGTCGTCACGACCCCTGCGTCGGTATCCGCGCCACCCCCATCGCCGAGGCGATGATGGCCATCGTGCTGATGGACCACCTGCTGCGCCAGCGTGGCCAGAACGGCGAGGTGCATTCGGCGACGCCGGTGATCCCCGCGCACAGGAAATAACTATTCACCGCAAAGGTGCAAAGAGCGCAAAGAAAACCACAATTAGCACCTATCTCAACAACACAAAGGCAATGAACCAACCGCGGAAAACACGGAGGATACCGGGAGTTTTCCGCCGAACTGTGCGGATAACACAGGACCGGCGTCCGAGTTATCCCCGTGTTCCCCGTGGTTAATGTTTACGTTCTTGAATTTTGCGATGGCTTGTAGATTATTCGTCCGCTTTGCGTCCTTTGCACCTTTGCTGTGAATGCGATTTTGAGGAGCCAACATGCTGCTGCACATTCCCGAACTGCTGTTGCCCGCTGAGGTCGATGCCATGCGCCGGGTACTCGACCAGTCGCCGTTCGTCGACGGTCGCCTCAGCGCCGGCAAGGCGGCGGAGAAGGTCAAGCACAACACCGAACTGGATCGCGAAGTGCCGCAGCGCGACACGCTGGCACAGATCGTCGTCGCCGCCCTCTAGCGCAGCGACCGCTTCCGCAACGCCGCATTGCCGAACAAACTGGGTACGCCGATCTTCGCCCGTTATACGCCGGGCATGACCTATGGTTGGCATGTGGACGATCCGGTGATGGGGCAGGGACCGCACTATCGCACCGATGTTTCTTGTACCATCTTCCTCAGCGAACCTGGGGAGTACGACGGCGGTGAACTGATGATCCGTACCGCCTTCGGCGAACAGAAGGTCAAACTCAAGGCGGGCGATGGGGTGATCTACTCCTCCGGCACCCTGCATCAGGTGGCCGAAGTGACCCGCGGCGTACGCCTGGTCGCCATCGGCTGGGTACAGAGCATGGTGCGCGACCCGGCCCAGCGCGAGATCCTGTTCGAACTGGCCGGCGCGCGCGACAAGTTGCTGGCCGACGCGCCGGCAATGCCGCAGACCGATGCGGTCGACCATGCCTACATCAACCTGGTGCGGATGTGGAGCGAAATCTAGAGACGAGGGACAAGGTACGAGATACGAGGGAATGTGCTCGCTACGCTCGCTGAGTAGATCGATTGTGCGCGGAGCGCACGCCTTTCCTCGACCTTTTTACCTCGTACCTCGTACCTGATGATGTATTGGCGCCTCTCCACCTTCTATCTGTTTCACTTCGCCAGCCTCGGCGTGCTGGTGCCCTATTGGAGCCTCTATCTAAAGCACCTCGGTTTCAATGCGGTGCAGATCGGCGAGTTGATGGCGCTGCTTGCCGCCACCAAGATTGTCTCGCCCAATATATGGGGTTGGATCGCCGACCATACCGGCCACCGCATGGCCATCGTCCGTATCGGTGCGCTGCTGGCATTGCTCAGTTTCAGTGCGGTATTCGTCGCCCACAGCTATTGGCCGCTGGCGGCGGTGATGATCCTGTTCGGCTTCTTCTGGAATGCGGTGCTGCCCCAGTTCGAGGCCAACACGCTGACGTTCCTCGGTAGCGAACACCATCGCTACAGCTCGATCCGCCTGTGGGGATCGGTTGGTTTTATCGTCACCGTGGTCGTGTTGGGTGAATTGCTGGAGCGGCACGGTGCCGCCATCCTGCCGGAGGTCGTGCTGGCATTGCTTGCCGGTATCTGGCTCGGCAGCCTGCTGGCGCCGCGCCGGGACGGGATGTTGCCGCACACTGAACAGCCGTCGCTGCGCGCCGTGCTTGCGCAGCCGTCGGTGATGGCGCTGCTGGTGGTCAGTTTTCTGATGCAGGCGAGCCACGGACCGTACTACACCTTCTACACGCTCTATATGGAGCGCTACGGTTATGCCCGTGGCGTGATCGGTCAGTTGTGGGCGCTCGGCGTCATTGCCGAGATCGGGATCTTTCTGGTCGCCCCCCGCCTCATTGCTCACTACGGCCTGCGCACGTTGTTGCTGGCCAGCCTCGCATTGACGACAGTGCGCTGGTTGCTGATCGGCCTGTTCGCCGGCAATCTGCCGCTGGTGCTGTTGGCGCAGACGCTGCACGCCGCAAGCTTCGGTGTCTATCATGCCGCTGCTATCGCCATGTTCCACAAGCACTTCACCGGTCGTTACCAAGGGCGCGGCCAGGCGATCTACAGCAGCGTCGGCTTCGGTGCCGGGGGCGCTGTGGGTAGTTACTGCGGCGGTGTCGTCTGGCAACTGGCCGGGGCGCAGGCCGCATTCGTGGGGGCTGCGTTACTGAGTGCCGTCGCCCTGGCGGTGGGCTGGCGCTGGTTGCGGGAGTGAATGCGCGGCGCGAACATGTGCCGCGCGCGGGCCGGAGGCTCTAACCGTAGATATCCCCGGTATCCCGCCGTCGCCCGCTGCGCGGGTGGGGCTCCAGGCGGACGATGACCGCAGCCGTCGTCACTAGGGTGGCGAGATTCGCCGGAGGCAGGGCGTTGTCGGACAACGGCAGTCGAGCCAGTAACTGGTGACGTCGCAGCAGGACGAAATAATCGTCGGCAGTGAGCAGCCGGCTGGCGCGGCGGAAGCCTTGATCGAGGTGGAGCATCGCCCCGCACAGGCGCCGGCTCATCAGCAGTTGACCGTAGATCAGTTCGACCAATGCAGCGCCGTGCGGGGTGGTCCGGAGCAGGGCATTGAGGTGTTCGATATCGGCCGCGATATCTTCTCCCAACCAGAAGCGCGCTATCGCCGCCTGCAACAGGCAGGTGCGGCAGCGGCGACTGCGGGCACGCGTGCGGCGCTGTTCGACGGCGGCCAACAGCGTGCGCGCTTGATCGACGGCAAGGGGGGTGCCGTACCAGCGGGCCAGCGGGCCGTGACCGTCAGTGGCGGCGACAGCCATCTTCAAGGGGCATCGGGATGCCGCTCTCTGTTGTTATGCCTGTCATGTGCTCTCACTGATGAGGTGTAGCGTCAGCACGCAGCCGGTCACCGAATGATTTTCGTCGCGCAACGGCCGCGCGCTGATGGCGATTCGGTTGCCGGCGCCGTTGAAGGCGTTGTGCACGAATATCTCCTGGGTATTCACCGGATGGCCTGCGAGCGCCTGGGTGACGGGCAGGTCCACCTCCTCAAGCAGCGTGCTGCGATCGGGTTTGTACAGCCCGTAATGGCGCGCCCACTGTTGCGGCGGCACGTCGCCCGGCCCGCTACCGATGATCTGTTCGGCGAGTCGGTTCCATACCAGAAATCTCTTATCGCCGGTGACGACAACGACGCCGTCGTCAATGCCGTCGGCGATCGCTTGCAACAGCCGTTTTTGTTCGCGCAGCTTATGCTCGGAATCGCGCAGCGCTTCAGCCTGTTCGCCGGCGCGCGATTCGAGCGTATCGTTGGCCTGTTTGAGTTGTCGTTCACGCTGACGTACGGCCTCCTGCATGTGGGTGAAGGCGCTGCTGAGTGCTGCAATTTCCCGCTCGTTGCTGGTCGGCAGCGGATAGTCGTAATTACCGACGATCATGTGCTCGGCTGCCGTTGCCAATGTCGATAACGGCGCGGTGAAACGCCGTATCAACAGGAGCATGATGGCAATGAGAACAATGGAAACGATCGCGGCCAAGGCCAGGTTGCGCCATAACAGGATCTGTTCGTCGCGTACCAGCGTTGATTCGTCGCGTACCAGAACGACGGCGAGGTAACGTTCGGGACGCAGCGGATCAATGGAGATTTTGCGCAGGTGAAGCAGGGCGGGCTGTACCATTCCCGTATGGTCCTGATACAGGGCCCGGTCCTCGAAGTCGGCGCCCGGAGAAAAGAACTGACGCAGTATCGGATAGTCGTCCTGCACCAGATAGCGGGTTCCGAGATCGAAACCGAAGGTGTGCTCCGGATCGGGATGGTAGAGGTAGTCGCCATTGGCATTGACGATGTAGGTGCGGATCGGAGCCGGGATCCCCGCCGCCACACGGTCGAGGATCATGCCGATATCGACGTTGACGACGATCAGCCCAAAAGCTTCGCCGGCAGTGGTGAAGATCGGCATGGCCACACGCATGATGCGTACATGGGGCACCTTGATCTGGCCGTTCTCCTGCTCCAGATCGATCGGCGACAGGTAGACTTGGCCGGGCTGTAGACGCATGGTTTGGCCGATATAGTCGCTATTACCGTTTCCCGGGTGATTGCTTTCGGCGGTGATTGTTACCTGGCCGTTTGTGCGTAGCGCGCTCACCAGCGTTGTGTTGTCGTTTCCCAGGCCGATAAGCCTGATCTGGAGGTAATCGGATCGCTGTTGCAGCAGCGCCGCGAATATGGCGGCCAGACGGGCGCGCCACTGTTCTTCCGTGGAACTGGATTGGGGGTCGAGGCCGCCCGCGATGTGTGCGCGGACAATTCCCTGGATCGCGGGGACTGCAGCGAGAAAAGCCACGTCCCGGCTCAGGGAGTCGATATCGTCGCCGAGCTCTGTGGCGGCGATATGGGTTTCCACGGTCAGTGTCTGCTGTTGCTCATGCTCCAGATCGCTGATACGCGCCTGACCGACGCCGTAACCGCTGAGCAGCGTCGCACCGATGATGAGTGCGGAGAGGGAGATCAGCAGTTTCGTCGTGAGTTGCAGACGCATGATGGGTGCGGCGCTCCTGGCCCAGGTGAATCGTTTAGGTGAGTCCTTCCGGATGCAGTGTATCGGTGACGCCGAATGCATGCAGCAACGTCGTCGCAGCGTTGCTAAGCGTGCGGGCGGGATGACGGACCACGCCAAGCGTACGGCTCAACCGCAGATGGGGTACCGGCAGCCGCTGCAACTCGTCGTCCAGCATGGTCAGCGGCAACACGCTCCAGCCCAATCCTACGGCGACCAGCATTTTAATCGTCTCCAGATAGTTGGTCGCCATGGTGACCTGCAGCGGCTTGCTTGCCTTGGCGAACGATTGCTCGACTATGGCGCGGGTGTAAGTACCGCGTGCCGGCAGGATGGCGGGATAGTCGAGCAACGTATGCAGCGTCAATTGTGACCGCCGCGACAGCGGGTGGGTTCCGCCGACCACCAACGCCAGCGGGTCGTCCCACAACGGGGTGGCCAGCAACTCGGCGGGAGGGCGCAGCGGCAGGGTGACCACGGCAAACTCCAATTCGCCGTGTTCCACCCGGCGGCAGGCCTCTTCCGAGTCGAGGAAGCGGATGTTGAATTCCACCTGCGGATAGTCGGCATGAAAACGGCGCAGGTACGGCGGCAGGCGGTGCAGGCCGATGTGGTGGCTGGTGCCGAAATTGAGGCGGCCGCCGACGCTGCCGGCCAGGTTGGCGATGGCGCGGCGGCTGTCGTCCACCTGCTCCAGGATGCGTCGGGCCCGCGGCAGCAGGGCGCGTCCCGCCTCGGTCAGATCCACCCGGCGGCCGATGCGGTCGAACAGCGGCGCATCGAGTTCGCTCTCCAGGGCGGCGATGCGTTTGCTCACCGCCGGCTGGGTGAGGAACAGCCGCTCCGCCGCCAGCGAGAACGAGGCGTCGATGTTGTCCAGCGCGGCTTCCCAGTCAGCCCGTTCCTCGTCGGTCATCTCACCGTAGGGGTCGAGCGGTTCGAGCGAGACGGCCGCGCTGAACGTCGCCACAACGTCGTCGATCCATTCCGCCAGTGCTTTTGCCTGCCCGTCAGGGTCGTCGTCGGCCGGATGGTCAAGGAGGGGACCCGGCCGCGATCCTGGCCGGCGACTCCAACGACTATTTCCTCATCGCCGACTCCGACCCGCAGCGCGCCTTCGGCCCCAACGCCTCGCTGCCCGGGCCGGTGGCGCCGCGAACGCGGGCAATTGCCGTGTTGACGGCCGGAATGGCGGCACACGAACAGCGCGATCTCGGCCCGGCGCACCGCAAGGAAGGCCTCGAACCTCGGTTCGCCCATCGCCTCGCGCAGCACGTCACAGCCCTCGAGCGCGCCGACCGCCTCGCCGAGCGACTGCGGCAGCCTGCGGATGCCGCGCTCGGCCAGCTCGGATTCGGGCAGCGCGACCGGGTCGCCCTCGGTCTCGGCGGGCAGCACCGCGCCGGCGCTGATCCCGCTCAGGCCGGTCGCGAACAGCGAGCCGATCACCAGATACGGGTTCGCGGCTAGGTCGAAGCACTTGACCTCGAGGTTGGCCCTGATGGCCTGCTCGCCGGCCGATCCGTTCACCAGGCGGATGGCGGCCTCCCTGTTCTCCTTGCCCCAGCACTGGTACGCGCCGGCCCAGTGCGAAGGAACCAGCCGCAGGTAGCTGGCCACGCTCGGCGCGCCGACGGCGACCAGCGCGAGCTGGAAGAGCACCGTCATGAGGCCGACCGCGATGCCGATGAACAAGGAGAGCGGGATCCACTTCCGGATGAAGTCCTGGAAGGACGAGGGGAAGAACTCGTGAAGCTCGTTGTCGATTCGCCGATACCAGTGTTCGGGCCCGGTTCCCATGCGTGTCCGGGCCACCACGATGGGCTCCCTGTATTAATCGGTTCGCCGCCAAAACAGACCGCACGGGTGGCTTCCGAGAATGTCACGCGGCGATTTTCAGGTGGGCGTGGCCCTTGGTGCCCTCACTGGAAGCCTCCAGGAGGTATCCGCCGGGTTGCACCTCTGGAGGGATCTCGATGCGGGCCTGGAACAAGCCCTGCTCGTCCGTGACCGCGTCCGCGGTGCCGACGGCCCCGCCGGCGAGGCCCTGAAGGGCGAGGTGGACGGTCCGACCGCTGCGGTCGGACTGGGTCAGTTCCCCCGCCACGACGACGGTCTCCCCGGGTCTCGTGGACATGGGGGTCGCGGCCATGACCAAGCCCCGCGCCCGGGTGATCCGCTCCCCGATCCGGTGGGAGCCGTGGTGCAGGGCGATGGGTGGCCTCTCCGGGTCCACGGAGAACGTGAGGACTTCTCCGAGGAACGCAGTGTGGTCCCCCATCGGATAGTGGTCCACGAGGCGGCACTCCGCGTTCAGCACGGCGCCCCGGATGAGGGGAGCGTGGATTCGCTTGGCGGGGTACGTCTGGAAGAGCTCGCTCGAGAGCTTGTCCGTGTCCGTCTTCGAGTAATGGCCCGCGAATCCCATCGCGGCGATCTGATCCTCCGCCACGAGGTTCACCCCGAACTCCTTCGACTCGAGGACCATGTCGTGCGTGAGATTCGCGGGATCGATCGAGACCAAGCTGAGGAAGGGGCGGTACGACACGTTGAACGTCCACGCCGCCGCCATGACGTTGGAGCCGCGCGGTCCGTCCGTCGTAATCAAGGCGCAGGTCGTCGTGAAGGCGCGGAACGCGTCGCGGAGGTTCTCGGAGGACATGGCGATGGCTCCTTGGGTCCTCTCACGAGACCGCTTGCTATAGTGATTCCCGTTTACGAATTCCCATCACGGCCGCGGCGGGAGCGTTATATGGAACGAGGACGTCCCTGCGCGGGCCATGGCGGAGGGCCACGACGTAGTCGTAATCGGCGCGGGGATCTCGGGGCTGGCGTGTGCGCAGCGCCTCCAGGAGGCGGGAGTGGACTTCGTCGTCCTCGAGGCCGCGGACCGCGTCGGCGGCCGGATCCGGACAAACTTCTCCCTGGGTGGAGGGCGGCCGTTCGAGATCGGGGCCCTCATGGTTCACGGGAAGCGCGTGGTCACGCACTCCTGGCTCCAGGAGTTCGGTCTCCACGCGCGTCCGCTCCCGACGACCCGCCGTGCGCGGTTCTGGCGGAACGGGAGGGTCGAACGCCTGCCCATGGGCCTGAACCTCCTGCATCCCACGATTGGCCTGCGGGCGTTCTACCAGGGTGCCTTCACCCTTCCGAAGCGCCTCATCGCCTATGCGGGTCCGGACCTCTCCCTCGCCGAATGGCTGGAACGCGAAGACCCGCTCCCGGGAGCCAGGCTGCTCGTGAACCTCCTGTATGCCCACGCGTCCGCCGCGGATGTCGACGCGCTGGGCGTGCGCGGTCCCGCGGAGGAGACCTCCCTGGCCTCGGAGGAGTTCGGATACCGCAATTTCCAGGTGGTCGAGGGGTACGACACCCTCGTGGCCCGTCGCGCCGCGGCACTCCAGGGGCGGGTCCGTCTGCGGACGCTCGTCACCGCGATCGAGCGATGGACCGGCGGCGTGCGGATTGCCGCGATGGGCCCGGAGGGCCTCGAAGGGGAGGTGCAGGCGAAGCGTGCCGTGGTCACCCTCCCGCTCGGCGTCCTCAAGGCGGGGACGGTCGCCTTCGACCCCCCGCTCCCGGAGGCGAAGCGCGCGGCGAACCGCGCGATCCCCTTCGGCGACGCGCTGGTCCTCCTCCTCCGGCTCCGGGGCAGCGACCTTTCGGCCCCCCTGGGAGACTTCGTCCTCCTGTGGGGCGGGGGCCCGCCGCGCCTTCCCCGCCCTTACGCGTGGCCGTGGCATGCGCCGG
>OFHK01000295.1_pt1 | contig 15718 bp, 16 predicted proteins | sample 1521951 | NCBI WGS metagenome assembly OFHK01 (sample SAMEA2468436, study PRJEB22500) | soil metagenome | biome: Glassland; feature: Farmland; material: Clay | place: Australia | collected 2013-01-31 | depth 0.55 m
GGACGGGCCAGAGGATCCCGGCGACTGGCACCCGGTGACCCGGGCCTTCCGCGACGGGCACACCCAGACCTGCTATGCCGCTGATGCGGAACTGGGCTGGTGGGGGCCCGGCGGCGCCCGGCGGCTGGTGGTTGCCACCGCCGACCCGGAAACCCTGCCGGACAAGGCCACCTGGTACCTGGTCACCAACCTGCCCCGCCCCGGCGGCCCCCGCGAGGCCGGCAGCCCCCACCCGGCCGCGCCCCTAGCCGAGATCGTGCGGATCTACGGCATCCGGCACTGGATCGAGCAAAGCTACAAACAGGTCAAAGACCAGCTCGGCTGGGCCGACTTCCAGGTCCGCTCCGACACCGCGATCCGCCGTCACCAGGCCCTGGTCAACTGCGCCTTCAGTTTCTGCTGGGACGCCTGGTTCCACGACCAGCCCGCGCCGCACCCGGCCCAGGCACCGCGGACCCCGCCCGGCCGCGGAGAGAGGGGGGCCCCGCACCGCCGCGCCGCCGCCAGCGCCGACCTGGCCCCAGGCATTACGCGCGATACGCGCCTGGCTTTCCCCCTCGATCGTGCTGCAGCGCTGGTGGCCAGCATGGTCGAAGGCGCCCCCGCCACCACAGCTGCAAGCCCTGATGAACTCACTCGCGGCAGGCTGCGGCCTGCACCTCTACATCCCGAATTAACAAACTACCGCTAGCAGGATGCTCGCGTCAGCGGTCAGGGCGGCCAGCTGCGGCCGCACTGCCTGGCCGCGCGCCTGGGTCAGCCAGCTGGCAAGGAACCGCTGATGACCGGCCACCTGGGCGTAGACCGCGCCCGGGCCGAGGATCCCTTCCAGCCGCCGGTATCCCGCCGTCAGGTCCGCGCATGCCCCGAGCGCCCCAGCCGCGTCCGGCGGCACTGGCACCGCCGGGTAGGGCGGGATGAGGGCTCCCAGGGCGGCCACCCCTGAGGAGTACAGGAACACCCGCCGCCGCATCAGGTCATCCCACATAACAGCCACGTTCCCCACCGATCCGCCCGCCGGGGCCGCCCCGGCGGGCGCACGCTGTGCGGCCCGCTGTGCACGGGCGGCAGCCGCCGCGCGGTCGAGAACCCCGACCGGCACGCCGAGCACCGCCGCGAGAAGACGCCGCGAGTAGGGGGTCGGGATGCGCTGCCCGGTCTCCCACCGGTGCACCAATACCCGGTCGGGAGAGCCAGACTCCCGGTGAGCTTCCTGCCGCAGCGCATCAGCTAAGCCGTACTGCGATTTGCCCAGCCGCATCCGCAGCCTGGCGATGAGGTCACCGATTACCTCCTCGCCCTCGCCCAGCCAACTGGCAGTGGCTGCAGGCATTCAGCCTGCCCGGCCGTGCAGGGCATTGCGCATGACCGTTTCCGGATCGTGGGCCAGGACAATTAAGTCACGCATCCGGCCGGCCAGATAGTCATCAAGGCTCCGCGCCGGGGCGTAGCGCCAGCTGCGGCCGACATGAAGGCGACGGGCGAGGTTCTTGCTGCACAGGTTGTTCAGCACGGTCATGACAGTGGAGGAGGCAATCGGCCGGTAGTAGCCCAGGCCCTGGGAAACCTCCGGCACGGAGAGAGGTTCAGGCGCCTGCCAGAGGGTGAGCATGACCGGGCCCTCAAGCGGGCCCAGGCCGGGCACCACCCGGCCTGCTGGGCGCCTTGAGGAGTGCGGCCCGATGTCAGGCATGCCCGCGCTCCGCGCGGCCTGTGCAGCGCTGAGCTTGTGGCCTGGTCCGTGCTGTGCGAGCCTGCGGGCGGCACCCGCGGCGTCCTCGATGCTGTGAAGGGTGTGCAGTGGGCGTCCCCGGCTGCTCACCCGGCCAGTGGGCCATAGCAGCCAGCCGCAGCAGCATTGCACGGCCAGGCCGTTAGGAAGGATCAAGACTGCCTGCAGGCGGGTGAGGGTCATGCTGGTCAGCGGCAGGCCGCGGATGGCCATCTCCGCCACGAGCGTCTTCAGGGACGTCATGGCCGTGGCCTGGCCCGTCGGCCATGACCTGGCTGGGCGAAACGGCGGCAGTGGCGGCTCGCAGAGCCGGCGCAGGGTGTGCTGCTGTGCAGCGTGCTGCCAGGTTGTCACGACCGCCATGCCCAGCTTGGTGTCGCCAATCTCACGGCGGGGTGGTCGTGTGGGACCTTGCCGAGGATGGCGCAGATAGTCCGGCCGGAGGCGTCATCATGCCAGTCGAGCTGGCTGGCCAGGCAGCTCACCATGAACAGGCCGTTGCCGCTTTCGGCCGGCTCGCATGCGGTGGGCGTGCAGATAACCGGGACGCGGGGGGATCCCTGGTCGGTCACTGCTATCCGTACTCCGCCCCGCCAGCGGCTGACCTGGACGGTGACCAGGCCGCCGGGCTTGCCGGAGTCGGTGTGCACGACCGCGTTGGTGAACAGCTCCGACAGCACCATCACGGCGTCATCACGCAGCGGCGAGCCTTTGAGCAGGTCCGCCACGAAATGGCGAGCTGCGCCGGCCTGCTGAGGGGTACCGGGGAGGGCCCGGGCCCACGACTGAATGGCAGGGACCGGGCTGTCAGGGACTAACGTCGCAGAGCGCTGAGCAGCCGGCAGCCAGGCAGCCGGGCCGGTCCCAGCGGATCCCCAGCCCATGCTCACTCCCTCCCGGGAGCGGAGGCGGCCTGCTGATCGGGCACATGCAAGCCGGCGGATGCCGCCGGCCGCACCCGCGTGCGGGGATGGGGGCACCGGGCCGGCTGAGACGCGGGCTTGGCCATGCGAGCCCTCCGGATGTTGAGTCACTGGCCGGTCACTGCTTGCAGGCATCCTTTCGTGACCGGTGTCACTTCCGCAAGTGGCGTGAGACCTTTCATGCAACGAAGATAGGTAGCAATAATGGTTACTCGCTGGTGTAGGAGTTGCGCTGAATGGCTGGTAAGGACCATGCTGGGGGCAGGCGCCTCAACTCAGCGAGATGGGAGGCTGGCGCGTGGATCGCAGCCCGACAGTGCGTGGCCGCCGGCTGATGCGGGAGCTCAAGCGGCTCCGCGATGAGGCTGGCCTGTCCCCGGACGAGGCGGCCCGGAGGCTGGACTTCAGCGTGAGCAAGCTCTACCGGATCGAGAACGGCAAGTCCCGGGTCGACGCCGACGACCTGGAGGACATGCTCGACCTGTATGACGTGCGCTCACCGCAGCGCGACGCTCTGGTGGCCCTGGGCCGTGATTCCCGCCGCCGCGGCTGGTGGACCACCTACAAGGACGTGTTCACCGGCTCCTACGTGGGCCTGGAGTCTGACGCGGCCACGATCCAGATCGCCTCCCACATCATTCCGGGCCTGTTCCAGACCGTGGACTACGCGCAGGCGGTCATCAGCGCAACGGCCCCGTGGATGGATGCTGACGAGGTCGAGCGCAGGGTGGAAGCGAGGACTGCCCGCCAGCAGGCTGTCCTCGGCCGCGGCAGCCCGCCGGAGATCCACGCCGTGCTCGATGAGGCAGCACTGCGCCGGGCGATAGGCGGTCCGGCCGTGATAGCCGAGCAGCTCGACCTACTCGCCAAGGCCAGCACCCAGGCCGGTGTGACGGTGCAGGTGGCCCCATTCGCCGCGGGTACCCACGCAGCTTTAGAAGGTGACTTTGTCATCTTGAGCTTCCCTGACCCGCAGGATCCGCCCGTCGCCTACGCGGAAGGCCTGTTCGGAGACCTCTACCTGGAGTCCAAGGAAGAACTCGACCGGTATCAGCTGGCGTGGACCTATCTGCTGGGCAAGGCACTGAGCCCGGCAGAGTCCGCGGCGCTGATCGGCGAGCTAGTGAAGGAGAACTGATGATCACCCCCGCAGAAGCAGAAATCACCGGTGCCGCCTGGCGCAAGTCCAGCTACAGCGGCTCTGGCAACAACTGTGTCGAGGTCGCGCAGCTCCCAGGTGGGGCAGCCGTGCGCGATTCCAAGAATCCCGGCGGCGGCCACCTGGCTTTCAGCGCGGATGCCTGGCAGGCGTTCATCGCCGGCCTCAAGCGCGGCGAGTACACGCTCTAGCCGGGTACGGAAAGGGGAGCACGGGTGAGTGTCGGTGGCCAGGTGCCTGAGGGCATCGACGCGAGTGTTGCGACTGCCGCCCGGATCTATGACTACTTCCTGGGTGGCCACAACAACTTCGCCGCCGACCGCAACGCGGCGCTGAAGATCGCCGAGCGCTCACCCGATGCTCCGTTAGCCGCCCGGGCCAACCGGGAGTTCCTGGGCCGGGCGGTGCGGTTCCTGGCCGGCGAGGCGGGGATCCAGCAGTTCCTCGATATCGGCACCGGTCTGCCCACCAAAGGCAACGTTCACCAGGTCGCCCAGGCCATCGCGCCTGGGACCCGCGTGGTCTACGTCGACAACGACCCGATGGTCCTGGTCCACTCCCGCGCGCTGAAGACCGGCGACAACGGCGCGGTCATCCACGCCGACCTGCGCGACGCCGCCACCATCCTGGGCCATGAGGACACCCGGCGGCTGATCGATTTCACCCAGCCCCTGGCCATCCTGTTCGCCGCTGTCTTGCATTTCGTGCCCGATCCGGATGCCCAGCAGGCCGTGGCCGCTTTCACAAGCGTGGCCCCTCCTGGCAGCTACGTCGCCCTGTCGCACGTCACCGGCGAGCCTGATCCCGAAGCGGCCGAGTGGATCCAAACGGTGCTGGCGGCCACAGCGAACCCTGGCAGGGCGCGCACCAGGCAGGAGATCCTGGGCTTCTTCGGCGGCGCGGACCTGCTGGAACCAGGGCTGGTCCCCGTGCACCAGTGGCGGCCCGGCGGCCCCGGTGTCACTGTCCCGGGCAAGGACTGGGTGGTCGGCGGGATCGGCCGGATCCGGGACGATCACGTGCCGGTGCCGGTGGCACAGGTGCCGAGGCGGCAGGCACCGCCACCGCCCAAGACCCGGGTCGCCGCGCAGCAGCCTGCGGCGCCGGTGAGCAGCGAGTCGCCGCCTCTGGGTATTGACATAACGAAGGCGACCGCCGCCCGCATGTATGACTACTGGCTGGGCGGTCACAACAACTTCGCTGCCGATCGGATCGCAGCGCTGAAAATCAGCGAGCAGTCACCCGAAGCACCGTTGGCTGCAAGAGAGAACCGGGCCTTCCTGCAGCGGGCCGTCCACTTCCTGGCCGCCGATGCGGGGATCCAGCAGTTCCTCGATATCGGCACCGGTCTGCCCACCATGGGCAATGTGCATCAGGTCGCCCAGGCGGTCACCCCGAGTGCACGGGTGGTGTACGTAGACAACGACCCGATGGTCCTAGCCCACGCGCGGGCGCTGAAGACCGGTGAAAATGCCACAGTGATCCAAGCAGACCTGCGCGAGGCAGATACCATCCTCGGCCACCCCGATACCCGTCGGCTGATCGACTTCACCCAGCCCCTAGCCGTCCTGTTCGTCGCCCTTTTGCACTTCGTAGGCGACCCAGACGCACGAGAAGCGGTGGCGAAATTCGTCAACCGCGTGGCACCAGGAAGCTATCTCGTCATTTCACACCTGGCCCGAGACGAAGTGGACCCACAGACGGTGGCGACTGGCACAGCGGTATACGCCAGAACCGCTAACCCGGTCACCGCCCGGCCGCGCGCCGAGATCCTGGAGTTCTTCCATGGCCTCGACATGGTCGAACCCGGCCTGGTCCCCGTGGCGCAATGGCGGCCCGACCAGCGCGAACCGGTTGCCGTTGGCCAAGGCCTCCTCGGAGGCGTCGGCCGCAAGCCGGCCTGAAACGGCCGGACGGGCAAGGAACAGATGATCCTCGTCGGGCGGCCCACCCGGCGAGGATCGGTGCGGCACCGGTCATGAACGGGGGTTCGATGTCGTAAAGCCACTCCGGGACCGGACCGGCGCAGGCCGGGCAGACCTGGCAGCAGCCGTCGATGTAAGTGGATCGTGCCAGGGTGGTCGTGGCGCTCCAGCCGGGCTTCGCGCAGGTGATGGTGTCGGTGGGAGCGCTGGTGATGTGCTTGCTTGCTTGCCTTGCGTCCCCGGTGACGAGGTCCAGAGAGCACTCCCGGCCATGACTACCGGGCAGGACACGGCGGCCCGCGCTTGCCGTTCACCCCTGAATCTTCTGGGCACCGTTCGCAACTGCCGCCAGCGCCAGACCAGCAGGACGGCAGGGGAAGTCAGCCGTGCCGCAGTTCGAACCAGGTCACCGTCCGCCCGCCGCGCCGCCGCCAGCCCCACCGCGCGGCAAGCCGCACCACGAGCCCGAGCCCACGGCCGTCTTCCGCGTCGTCGCCTGCGGGGCGCAGCTCCGGCTCCCTAAGCCCGCTGCGATCGGTGACCTCCACCCGGACAATGCCGGTGCAGGCCGCCACCGTGACCGTGACCGTCTCCCCGGGAAGGCCAGAGCTGCTGTGCCGCACGCTGTTGCCGAAAAGCTCACTGTTTACTGAACTAACTACCGGGTTTCCGCAGCTCAGAGGACATGTCGGCGGTTTCGGCGTGCGTGACTTTTACTTGCGGGCTGGCTACGTTCTGTTGCCGTGTTCGAGGAGGCTGAGGTCCCCCGTGACCTCGTGAACCTGGTCGTGCCGCAGCGGGGCGGCCTCGTTGCCACGGGCGAGCGGCAGGAGCCGTTCCGGCTGGTCGATGGCGATGGCGTCGTCGTGACGGCGGCTGCGGTGTTCTTCTGCGACCTTCAGGCGGCGGGCCGTCCTGACTCGACGGTCCGGTCTTACGGGCTTTAATGCCGACGTAGCCTGATCCAAGCCGCCCTGGACGGCTGACCGGGGAACCGCGAGGAGGACGCCGATGGAACCACCCGGTAACGACCGCTTCTACGCCGAGCTGCGCGCCTGCACGGCGAAGCTCGCCAAGGTCATCGACGGCGACCTGGAACGTGCGGTGCCGACCTGCCCGGGCTGGACGTTCCGGCAGCTCGCCACCCACGTGGGGCGCGGTCACCGGTGGGCGGCCGAGATCGTGTCCACCCGGGCGACCGAGGCGATCCCGTTCCGCGAAGTACCGGACGGGAAGCTGCCGGAGGACCCGGCGCGGCACGCGCACTGGCTGAACGCGGGAGCGACCCGGGTCATCGAGGCCGTCACCGCCGCTGGCAGCGCCCCGGTCTGGACGTTCACCGGCATGCGCCCGGCCGGCTTCTGGGCGCGCCGGAGGGCGCACGAGGCCGCCGTGCACATGGCGGACGCCCAGCTCGCGGCCGGACAGGGCGTTGAGCTGGCGCCCGCCGACGCCGCCGACGGCGTCGACGAGTGGCTTGCCATCATCGCGGCCGGTACCACCGGCCTGGTACAGGCACAGGCGCAAGGACTGCGCGGGGACGGCCAGACCCTGCATTTTCACGCCACCGACCCCGGACTGGCCGGCACCGGGGAGTGGCTGATCGAGCGCACGCCGTCCGGCATCACCGTCCAGCCCGGCCACGGCAAAGCTGATGTCGCGGTCCGCGGGCCCGCCGTCAGCCTGCTGCTCGTGCTGACACGCCGGCTGCCCACCTCCGATCCAGCCATCGAAACCCACGGTGACCAGGCACTGCTCACGCACTGGCTCGAGCACACGCCGTTCTGAAAGAACGTCCTGGAAGGGGACTCCCCGGCGAAGCTGACGCCGCTTTCGCCGCCCTCCCACAGCAAGCGCAGCACGTCGATCGCCTCGTTAGCACGGCGGCCGCGGGTCGCGGAACCGGCGCCCACCGCTTGCGCCTCACCGGGCAGCATTCCGAGGCCAACGGTCAGCAGCCGCATGCGCCCCTTCGAGAGCACATCGATCGTCACCAGCCGTTTGGCGAGCACAACGGGCTGATCCAGAACTTCACAGGCGTCCTCCCGGTGGCGTCGTTCTGCTGACGATGGTGGCGGTGCCGGTTCAGTCCGGCGCGGTCCGGGGCGGCCGGCCGGTGTAGGCCGCCCGGATGCGGTAGTTCGCCTTGCGCCCGTACTCCTCGATCGCGTGCGCGATCCAGCCGGCTGTCCTGCTGATCGCGAAAATCGCCTGGCCCGAGCCGCGGATGAGGGACCAGCAGTGGGCGAGCGCGCCCAGCGCGAGATCAACGGTCGGCGGGGGCATGGAGTTCGCCGAGGCGAAGGTGAGCAGCGCCTCGACGGCCCCGCGCGGCCTGGCTGGCGCGGCAGCCAGCACGAGGTTCAGCAGTGCTGCCGCGCGCGGGTCGCCGTCCTCGTAGAGCGGATGGCCGAAACCCCATAGCGGGTCGCCGCGCGACAGGTGGGTGCGGATGACGGTGTCGGCCATGGCGGGAGACCGGATCTGGGCGAGCAGATCCTCCACGCGCAGCGACGTCCCGCCGTGCAGTGGCCCCTGGAGGACCCCGAGGCCCGCGGCGATGCAGCCGTAGACCGGCGAGCGGACGGCGGCGGCCATACGGACGGCGACGGTCGAGGCGGCGAGTTCGTGATCGGCCAGCAGGACCAGCGCCGCGTTCACGGCGCCGACGAGCGCGGCTGAGGGGCGCTTGCCCGAGAGCCGGGCGGCCAGGTTGCCGGCCAGCGACCGGGCGGCGGGCAGGCCGTGCACGCGCACGTCCGGTATCTGGGAACGCAGGTCCAGTGCGGCGGCCATCGAGGCGATCAGCCCCGGTGCGAGGCGCTCGGCTGCCGCCGGTGTCACATCGAAGCGAAGCGGGTCGGTGCTCGCGATGGCCGCGACGGCTGCCTGGAGCCGCTCCAGGGGCAGCGGATCGTGGCTGAGCGCGCGCTGGGCGGCCGCTCCCGCCTCGGCTGCCGCATCGGGGGCGTGCCAGGGACGGCCGTCGCCGGACGAGCCGTGCCACAGCAGTTCCGCCACCTGCTCGTAGCTGTGCGTGCTGGCCAGCGGGATCGCGTCGACTCCGCGGTAGTACAGGCCGTCTGGCCGGACGAGGGTGATCGCCGAGGGGATCGAGAGTTCCGGGCGGGCGCCGCGGGCGGGACGTGCGCGCAGCCGCTCGACATCTGCTGGGTGATACAGGCTGACCCGTCCGTCGCTGGGCCGGTGAGCCTGCAGGATGCCGCGGCTGACATAGGCATACAGAGTGGCCGGCTTGATGCCGACCTGGCGGGCTGTCTCGGCCGCTGTCAGGTAGCCGGCGGCCCGGTAGTCGGCCAGGGTACTCGGAGACATATGTTGATCATAATCAACATTGACACCGATGATACGTTGATCACGTGACCCAGCTACTCGAAGCCCCACCAGGGCTCAAGGGAGTCGTCACCGCGGAAACGACGATCGGTGACGTCCGTGGCGAGGAAGGCTTCTATCACTACCGCCAGTACGACGCGATCGAGCTGGCCCGGGAGCGGACCTTCGAGGAGGTCTGGTGCCTGCTGCGGGACGGTGAGCTGCCCGGCCCCGGCCGGCTGGCGGCCTTCACCGGGCAGGTCGCCCAGGCTCGCCGGTTCTCACCGCGCGTGGCCGGCTCGCTGGCGGCGGTCGCGGCGCTCGCGCGGGACGATCAGCCACTCCAGGCGCTGCGCGCCGCCTATGACCTGGTCGTGCTCGACGGGCACCTTCGCCCCTGGCTCGACATCGACGCGGCGGAACTCGCCGCCCAGGCGCTCGCCGCCGGAGCGGTGTTCCCAACACTGGTCATCGCGCTCTACCGGCTGGCGCGGGGCCAGGAGCTGATTGAGCCACGGGCCGACCTCGGCCACGCCGCCAACTACCTGTACATGCTCGAAGGCCAGGAGCCCTCGCCAGCGCGGGTGCGTGCGCTGGAGAGCTACCTGATCTCGACCATCGATCACGGGTTCAGCGCCTCGACGTTCACCGCCCGCGTGGTGGCCTCGACCGGCGCGGACCTGGGCTCGGCGGTGCTCGCGGCACTCGGTTCCCTGTCGGGACCGCTGCACGGCGGCGCACCCTCACGCGTCCTCGACATGCTCGATGAGATCGGCACCCCTGACCGCGCCGGCCACTGGATCCGCGACACGATCGCGGGCGGCGGGATCGTGATGGGCTTCGGCCACGCCGTCTACCGCACGGCAGACCCGCGCAACACCATGCTGCGCACCGTTGCGGAGGAACTCGGGAGCCCACGTCTGGAATTCGCCGAGACAGTCGAGCGGGCGGCACTCGCGGTCTTTCGTGACCTGCGGCCCGGCCTGCCGATCTACGCCAACGTGGAGTTCTACGCCTCACTCGTCCTGGACGCGATCGGCCTGCCGCGGGAACTGTTCACGCCCACTTTCGCGGTCAGCCGGGTCATCGGCTGGACCGCGCACATTATCGAGCAGACGAAAAACAACAAGATCCTGCGGCCGAGCGCCCGTTATGTCGGGCCGCCACCGGGCAGCGCCTGATACCGGGCGTGTCAGCCGGCGGGCTTGCGGCCCACCCCGCCGACAGTGGTCCGCAGCAGCACTGCCTCCAGCGCGCGGGCCTCGGGGCTGGAGGAGCTGAAGTGCGTGAGCAGCAGGTAGCTGCCCGGCGCGATCCCCTGCTTGTACCGCCCGACGATGCCGCAGGGGTCCTCTTCATCCAGGACGTGATGGATGACCGCGTTGAGGATCAGGCTGGCCGGCCGGGTCTGGCCAGGGTCCGCTTGGCGCGGGCTATCCGCTGGGCGATGGCCGGCTGTGATGTCAGGAAGGCCCGGGCGATCTCCTCGGTGGTCAGCCCGCCGGGCAGCCGGCGGGTGAGCACCAGCCTGGCCCCGAGCGGCGGCCAGCGGAATCGGCACCCGCGCTGAACTTTCTTCCAGATCGTTCCGGCCAGCACCGGTCCCGGGCGGGCCGCAAGCCGGGCGAGTAGCTCGCCGGCCGGCCGGTTTTGTCGCTCCTTGGGGTGTGTGCGGCCCGCCGCCGGCCGTTACTGTGGCAGACTCCGCGTACTGGGCAGCTGGCGGTAAACCACCCCACGGAGAGAGTTTGACCTGGTGTCAGGCCATGAACTGACGAGCCATGAACTGGCCGGTGACGAGCCGGGGCCGCAGGCTGCGGCGGCGCCAGCCAGCGCCGGGGCGTCACCGGGCGGTGTGCCCGCCCGCCCGCAGGGCCGGCACCTGCGCGGCCTGAGCCGCCTGTGGCTGCCGGTCTTCAGTGTGTCGCTGGTCCTGTTCATCGTCCGCCTGCTGGTCCCCTCCCCGGTCGGCCAGGCCGACAACCACGACGGCGGCCGGCTGATGTGCGATCTGGGCCTGCGGGCGGTCGTCCCGCATGGCTACCCCCGCTGGTTCAGCTACGCCTACTTCGTGTACGTCCCGCATGGGGGCTGCTCCCGGATTCCCCTCTACCCGTCGTCGCAGGTCGTGCCCCTGGAAATAGCCAAGGTGCTGACCCAGGTACTGGGCCTGCACGGCACCCTGAACCTGATCGTGCTCGGGATCGGGACCTGTGTGGTCGCCTCGTTCGGGATCGCGACGCTGGCGACCGGCCTGCGGCTCAGGCCGTGGGCCCAGCTGGTGATCGCGGCCAGCGTGTGGCTGATCATGGCGGATGCCGCGTTCTTCGACGTCTGGGCCAGCCCGTTCAGTGAACCCGCCGCGCTGATCGGCCTGCTGCTGGTGGCCGCCGGTGTGGTGTACCTGGGCAGGGGCCGCCGCGAGACGGTGTTCGGCCTGGCGGTGGCCGGGGTGGGTGGCCTGCTCGCGGCCCTGTCGAAGGAGCAGTACCTGATCCTGGCCATACCGATCTGCCTCACGCTGCTGCTGGCTGGCCTGGCCCGGGGCGGCGGGCGCGGGCAGCGCCGGTTCCGGACCCGGCAGGCGGGTGCGGCAATCACGGTCGCCGGGATTGTCGCGGTGTCGACGGCGGGCTACTGGTACTGGGACAGCACCAGCCGGCACGCCGCCCGGCTGCACCACGAGCAGGCCGTCGACATGATCTTCATGGACATCGTGACCAAGCCGGGTAATGCCCTGGCGGGCCTGCGTGCGCTCGGGCTGCCTGCCAGCTGGGCCAAGTACGCCGGCCACGACTCCTGGACCAAGCTCAACCCGCTGCATGACCCACTCTTCCCGCGGTATGAGGCGAAGCTGTCCGAGGGCAACATCGCGCACTACCTGCTGACGCACCCGGCCGGCATCGTCCGGATCGGGCAGCGGGCGGCGGGGCTCGCCCAGCGTTTCCGGGTCACCTACCTGGGCAACTACCCGCCCAGCGCCGGTCACCCGCCAGGGGCCCTGGAATCCAGGGTGGCGGTGGTCACCTGGCTGGTGCACCAGCTTCCGCTGGGCCTCGGCCTGTTCTGGCTGGTGCCGCTGTGGACGGCGATGGCGGCGGTGGCGATCGCCGCGCTGTTCCTGCGGCGCGGCGGCAGCTGGCACCGGGACGGCGCGGTCCTCGTGCTGTGCATGACGGGCTGCGCCATCGCTGCCTTCATCCCGCCGGCCTACTTCGCCGGCATCTCCATCACCAGGCACATGGTGGGCATGAACCTGGCCACGGCGCTGGCCGTCCCGGTCGCCATCGCGCTGGCGGCCTCCCTGCTGCACCAGGGCCTGTCCCGGCGCTGGCGGCGGGCGGGCCCTCCCGCGGCGCAGGCCACCCAGGCTCCCGCGCCCCAGCTACAGCCCTGACTCCCGGCCCGCCGTCAGCCGGGGCCCACTGTTAACTTCCCGCCCGCCGTTGCGGACCGGTCGTGAACGTGCTTTCATGAACATCGGTTCATGAAACTCGGTTCACGGAGGGCTGGATGGCAGAGATCGAAGTCCGGGATCTGGTGAAGACGTTCGGCCGGGTGACCGCCGTCCGGGGGCTGTCGTTCACCGCGCCGTCCGGGAAGGTCACCGGCTTCCTCGGGCCCAACGGGTCCGGCAAGCCCGTTACTGAATTGAGACATTCATTGCCAGCACGCCAGGCGGACTGTCGCTCACCTGTCAGGGGCCATCTCCTCGGACGCGCCCGCCGCAGCTTTGCCCCTATCCGCCGGGTGTGACGAGGCCGGTCTCGTAGGCGACCACGACGGCCTGTGCGCGGTCACGCAGGCCCAGCTTGGACAGGATGCGCTTGACGTGGGTCCTGGTGGTCTCCGCGGCGATAACCAGGGTGTCGCTGATCTGCGTGTTGGACATGCCCTGGGCGATCAGCCTGAGCACTTCCCTTTCTCGGCTGGTCAGCACGTCGAGGGCGACCGGGACGGCCGGGACGGCGGGGGGCTTGCGGGTGAAGTCGGCGATCAGCCGCCGGGTCACCGACGGGGCGAGCAGCGCGTCGCCAGCGGCCACGACTTTGACCGCGTGGATCAGTTCGGCGGTGGTTGCGTCCTTGAGCAGGAACCCGCTGGCTCCGGCCCGCAGCGCCTCGTACACGTACTCGTCGAGGTCGAAGGTGGTCAGCATCAGTACCCGCGGCGTGTGCGGGCCGCCGGGGGTGAGGATCTGGCGGGCGGCCTGCAACCCGTCCATAACCGGCATCCGCACGTCCATCAGCACCACGTCGGGGTTCAGGCGGTGTGCCTGGCGCACCGCGTCCGCGCCGTCGACAGCCTGCCCGGCAACCGTGATCCCTGGTTCGGCCGCGAGCATGGCGGCGAAGCCCTCACGGACCATGGCCTGGTCGTCGGCGATCAGGCAGCGGATGACCGCGCCGTCCGGGGGTGGCCCGTTGGAGGTCATGCCGCTGATCCGCTGAGCGGCAGGACGGCGGACACCACGAACCCGCCGTCAGGCGCCGGGCCGGCCGACAGCGAGCCGCCGAGCAGTTCGGCCCGTTCCCGCATCCCGGCCAGGCCGTGCCCTGGCCGGTGACCGTTTGCGCGCGGCGGGGCAGAAGCCTGCGGGCCGTTGGTCACGCGGAGCGTTACCGTGTCCGCGTCGTAGTGCACTGAGACCGTGACCGGGGCCCCGGCCGCGTGCCGGCCGGCGTTGGACAAGGCTTCCTGGATGATCCGGTAGGCGCACACGCCCGCGCTCGGCGGCACCTGGCCCGGCACGGGCAGCGGCGACAGTTGCACCGTCATCCCGGCCTGCCGGGCTGTGTCGATGAGTGCGGGCAGGTCCAGTAGCCCTGGCTGCGGGGCACGTGCAGCGGGCTGGTCGCTGCGCAGCACACCGAGCAGTCGCCGCATGTCGGCCAGGGCGTCGCGCGCTGACCCGCTCAGCGCGCCGAACTCGGCGCGCACCTGCTCCGGGTCCGGCAGCGCCCCTAGCCGGTGCGGCGCGCTTTCGGCCCGGATGGCCATGAGTGACATATGGTGGGCGACCACATCGTGCAGTTCGCGCGCGAACCTGGTGCGCTGTTCGAGCACGGCCAGCCGTGCCCGCTCAAGTTCAGCCTGGTCGGCCTGGTCAGCCAGGGCCTGCCGGGCCCGCCGCTCGGAACCCACCCGGTCCACCGTGACCGCCATGGCGGCGAGCGCCAGGCTGCCCAGCACGGCGGCTGCCAGGCCCGGACCGTCCTTGCCGGTCTGCAGCCACCACGGGATCAAGGTCAGCGCCCACAGCCAGCACAGCACCGGCCGCTCATGCCGGATCCCGGCCAGGCACAGCACCGTCAGCAGTACCAGTATCTGCACCGGGTTCCACGGCAGGCCGCCCCACCAGTGCTCGTGCAGCAGCGGGACCAGCAGCAGCCCGAACCACCCGGTCCGCCAGCCCAGCAGCGGGTACCGGATCGCCACCAGCAGCGGAGCCGCCACTGCCAGGGCCACCAGCACCAGCACCAGCAACTGCCCCACGGATACGGGCGATGGCACGGTTGTCGTGGCGGGCGGCTGGTAAGGGAAACCGGACCCGTCCGGCGCTTGCCGGGGGGGAGAGTCCAGGATCAGCAGGCCGTGGCCGTCGTTCAGGCTGGCCAGGCTGGCGATGCACAGCGTCAGCATCGCAACGCCGAGCACGGCGCGGGCAGCCCAGCGCTGCCCTGGCGGACGCCAGCGCCGTCCAGCGGGCGGGTCGGGGGCAGCCACTGCCTGGACCAGCCCGCGCCACGCTGCGCCCGCGATCTGCCGGGCGCCTTCCGCTGCGCTGCCGGATGTCCCTTGCACACGGCCAGGTTAATCCGCTGGCGGCACCGGGGGCGTCACCCAAGGCGGTGTCACCGCCATGGGGTAGGAGACGTGGCGGCCTCGCCCTGCTACCCCAGCGCGGTGAGCCGCGATTTGCCGCACCTGGGTGACGACGCGGACCGGGCCTGCCTAGAAGCATGGCTGCATGCGAGCTACTCATCACGGCGCCAGGCGGCGCGGGCAGGCACCGGCGGCAGGCCGTCAGGCGGCCGCAGGGCCACCTGCCGGGGTGACCCGGGCTCAGCGTTGCTATCGCCCGGCAAATCCTGAGGACGCAAATGCAAATGAACGGTAAATCCGGAGAGCGGCCCCCGCAGTCGGCAGGACGGTGGCTGACGGGAGTCCTGCTCGTCATGGCCGGCGTCGTCCTGCTGGCGGCATGCAGCAGCACTGGCACCACCGCGAGCGGGGGCAGTTCAACGTCATCGGCGTATCAGAAGGCACTTGCGTACGCCCAGTGCATCCGGGCGCATGGCGTGCCGGACTACCCTGACCCGAACAGTCAGGGCCAGTTCATCGTGCAGAACGGAAGCAGCAACACCCTCGGCAACGTCAGTGCCTCCGTCAGGGACGCGGCCAGCAAGGCATGCCAGAAGCTGCTGCCTCCCTCCATGGCGCAGGGCCCGTCGGGGGCGCAGGGACAGCGCACGTCCGATCAGCTGAAGTTCGCCGAGTGCATGCGCAGTCACGGGGAGCCGAACTTCCCCGCCCCGGCTTCCAACGGCTCGCTGACTCTTCTGAGCGGCATGAATGACGATTCACCGCAGTTCCGGACCCCAGCGGACGCCTGCCAGCCTCTGATCCCCCGTAACGCCGCACG
>OFHK01000296.1_pt1 | contig 15711 bp, 14 predicted proteins | sample 1521951 | NCBI WGS metagenome assembly OFHK01 (sample SAMEA2468436, study PRJEB22500) | soil metagenome | biome: Glassland; feature: Farmland; material: Clay | place: Australia | collected 2013-01-31 | depth 0.55 m
GGGCTTCCCTGTAGGCTTCCGCGACAGTGTCCAGCATCGGGTGAAGGGGCCCGGTTGCCATCGTTCCTGCCAACCGGGCGGGGTCCTTGTTTCAAAACCAAATTTCAAAACTAAAAAGTGAGGTCACGCAGCATGAATTGTTTCTTCCGAAGCAAGCTATTTGTGTGCTCTTGCCTGCTTACCCTGTTGTGCTTGTTTTCCGCTCTGGGTACAGCCCAGATCCTGTCTCCCAAGCCGGCCCAGCCGGCCTGGCCGCCCCCCCCCCACAGCGCGCTGTTGGCCACCGGCGGATCCACCGCGTCCGCCGGTACCTGCCCGCGCAGGAAGTCCTCCGGTATGGCCAGGTAGGTCGGCCCGAGCGGTGGGGTCATCGCGACGTGCAGCGCGCGCCACAGGTCGCTGCCCAGTTCGGCGGTGCTGAGCGTCTGGTGCGCCCACTTGGTGAAGGGCCGCACCGCCTCCGGCAGGTGCGGGTGGGCGCAGAACCCGTCCTCGCTCAGCACGGTGCGGTCCTTGTGCCCAGCGGTCACCACGACCGGCGAATGATCCCGGTAGGCGTTGTAGATCTGGCTGGCCCCGTTCAGCGTGCCGACGGTGGTGTGCAGCCCGACCACGCCGGGCCGGCCGGTGACCCGGGCGAAGCCATCGGCCATCGACACCACCGCGCCCTCGTGCAGGCCCAGCACATACCGTGGCTCCGCGCGCTCGCGCAACGTCTCCAGCAGCGACGCCTCGGTGGAGCCGGGCAGGCCGAAGATGGTGCCGACCCCGGCGCGGGCCAGCACGTCAGCGGCGAACTGCGCGCCGCTGCGGGCGCCGCTCACGGCCCGTCCACTTTCGCCTGCCCGTCCACTTTCGCCTGCCCGGCCCCACTCGCCTCCCCGCCTGCATCCGCTGCCTGCTCCGCCCGGCCGCCCAGGAACACCTCTGCCATCTGCGGGCTGGCCAGTACCTCGGCGGCTGGCGCCGACATGGCCACCCGGCCCTGGACCAGAACGGACGCGACGTCGGCGAGCCGCAGGGCGGCCTGGGCCTTCTGCTCGACCAGCAGGACCGCGTGCCCATGGTCGGCGAGTGTGCGCACCTGGTCGTTGAGCACGGCCTCGGTCAGCGCGGCGGACAGGCCCGCCGTCGGCTCGTCGAGGATCAGCACCCGGGGGGACATCATGAGCGCCCGGGCGATCGCGGTCATCTTCCGCTCGCCGCCGCTCATCGTGCCGACGTAACGGTTGAGCCTGCTGCGCAGCGCCGGGAAGATCGCCAGCACCTCCTCCATCCGGGTGGCCCGCTCGTCCTTACCCAGCAGGTAGCCGCCCATGTTGAGGTTCTCGCTCACCTTCAGCGGGTCGAAGACGTCGTCCACCTGCGGCACGTAACCGACGCCGAGCCGCACCAGTTCCTCCAGCGGTCGGCCAGTGACCTCGTTCCCGTCGGCCAGCACCTGACCGCCCATGATCCGGGCCAGGCCGAGGATGGCCTTGAGCAGTGTGCTCTTGCCGGCGCCGTTCGGGCCGACTACGGCCACCAGCTGACCCGCCCTGACCTCCAGGTCCACCCCATGGATGACCGGGACATCCCCGTAACCGGCGGCCAGCTGGCGAGTAGCCAGGGCGGGGGATGCGGGGGCGGCGGCGGTGCCAGCGGGAGGCGATGTGCCGCCAGCCGGTCGCGGCGCAGGGCCGGCCGCGGGCTCCATTGGGTCAGCCGACGACATAGGCGTCCTGCACCTCCTTCCGGGTGCGCAGTTCGGCCATCCGGCCCTCGGAGATGACCTTCCCCTGTGCCATGACGACCACCTGCTCGCAGAGGCGCTCCACCGCGCGCAGTTCATGCTCGACCAGCAGGATCGACAGCCCGTTGTCAGCGAGCTGGCGGCAGGCCGCCTCCAGCCGCTCGGCCAGCGCCGGGGCGAGTCCGGCCATCGGCTCATCCAGCAGCAGCAACCGCGGGCCTGTTATCAGCGCGCGCATCACCTCAAGCATGCGCTTCTGGCCACCGCTGAGCTGCCCGGCCCGCTGGTCGGCCTTGTCCGCCATCCCGAACAGGGCGAGCAGGGCGGTGGCCCGCTCCACGAGTCCCTCTTCCTGGCGCCGCCACAGCCGCCGGCCGGCGGCGACCCCTGCCAGCGACTCGCCGCGCTGGTGAGGGGCGGCGACGAGCAGGTTCTCGATCGTCGTCAGGGCGCGGAACTCGCGCGGCAGCTGGAACGTGCGGACGATGCCCAGCCGGGACCGCCGGTGGGCGGGCAGGCGGCTCACATCGCGGCCGTCGAAGACGATCGTCCCGCCGTCCAGCCGCAGGAAGCCGCTGATGAGGCCGAGCACCGTGGACTTGCCAGCCCCGTTCGGCCCGATCAGCCCCGTGATGCCGCCCGCGGCGATGGTGAAGCTCGCGCCGTCCACGGCACGCACACCGCCGTACTGCCGCCGGAGCCCGTCCACGGCGAGGATCGGTGCCTGGCCGACGCCCGCGGGCGACGGCGGATGAGGGTGACCGTGATCAGACCACAAACGGGGAGCTGGCCGGATGGCAACGATCGAAGCAAGATCAACGGTCGCGCCGGCCGGAGCCGGCTCGCCGGCCGGACCCAGCTCGGTGGCCGGACCCAGCTCGGTGGCCGGACCCAGCTCGGTGGCCGGACCCAGCTCGGTGGCCGGACCCAGCTCGGTGGCCGGACCCAGCTCGGTGGCCTGCGCGGGCTTCGGCCGGTAACGGGGGCGCCGTTCGGGGATCAGCCCTTGCGGCCGGCTGAACACGAACGCGATCGTCAGTACCCCGAGGATGATCCAGCCAAGTTCGTCGGCCAGTTGCGGCGCGCTCTTGATCTGCGGCAGGAACTGCACCCCCTGCAAGATCAGCACCGGCACGATGGCGGTACCGAGCAGCACCCCGGCGTCGTTGCCCAGGCCGCCGACGATGATGGCGGTGAGCAGCGCCAGCGTCTCCACGTACTCCCAGGACGAGGGGGACCAGCCGCCGATGAACCCGGCCAGCAGGGCGCCGCTCAGCCCGGCATAGACGCCGCCGACCGCCTGCACCGCCAGCCGCAGCCCGACCACGTTCTTGCCGACCGCGATCGCCGCGTCCTCGTCCTCGCGCACCGCCCGCAGCACCCGGCCGAACGGGCCGGTGGTGAACCGGCGCAGCGCCAGGTAGCCGAGCACGCAGACCACCGCCACCACCGCGACGTAGTACCAGCCCCGGCGGGCCGGGTCCACGGAGGCGAGCGGGTTGGGGATCAGGCTCAGCCCGGCGTTGCCGTCGAACAGGCCGGTGTCGGCGCCGATGACGGTCGTCGCGAGGATCGAGATGACCAGCATCACCATCGCCTGGTAGTCGGCGCGCAGCCGCTTCAGCCCGGTGACCCCGATCAGGCAGCCGAGCACCCCGCAGATCAGGGCGGCCGCCACGATCGCGAGCACCACCGGCAGCTTCAGGCCGATGATGTACTGCTGGAAGCCGCCGGAGGCGGCCGGGGACCCGAGCGTGAACACCGCGTAGAAGTAGGCGCCGGCGGCGACCAGGACGATGTAGGCGAAGTTGACGACACCCGCCACGCCGAACTCTAGGTTCAGTCCCCAGGCCGCGAGCAGGTCGGTGCCCAGGTACACGAGCAGGACCACGACGTAGTAGGCGATCGCGCTGATGGTGCGTCCTCCTCCCGATCCGCGGGTTTCCCGGTCAGCCGACCAGCCGCCGCGCGCTGGCTGTCCCGGCCGCCAGCAGACCGCGGGGCCGGATCAGCAGCATGAGGATGAGCAGGCCGAAGGCGTAGACGTCCTGGTAGGCGGGGCTGGAGTAGGCGGCGGCGACCTGGGTCCCCACCCCCACCACCAGCCCGCCGAGCATCGCCCCGTAGGGCTGGCCGATCCCGCCGAGGACGGCGGCCGCGATCATGTAGATGAGGAAGGTCGGCCCGATCGTGAAGTCGAAGGTGACCGTGGTGATCGCCAGCGCGACTCCCGCCGCCCCGCACAGGGCGCCGGAGATCAGCCAGGTCACGTCGATGATCCGTTCGGTGCGGATGCCGCAACTGCGGGCGACCACCGGATTCGCCGAGGTGGCCCGCATCGCCCGGCCCAGCTGGGTGCGGGTGAGCAGCAGGTGCAGCGCGAACATGAGCACCACCGTCATCGCGATGACGATCAGCTGGGTGGTGGTGAGCACGAAGCCCGCAACGCGGATGGTGCTGCCCGCCTGCTGGCCGTAGGAGACGGTGTCCGGGCCGGCGATGGCGACGATGCAGTACTGGATGATGATCCCGGCGGCGACGGTGACGATCACCACGCCGACGAACCCGGTGCCGCGCCGCCGCAGCGGCGCGATGAGCAGCCGGTTGAAAACCACCGACGCCAGCGCGATCCCGATCGAGGCGATGACCAGCGCCTCCCAGATCCCCACGCCCAGCCCGAGCAGCGCGTAACCCAGGTAGGCGGCCAGGGTCATCAGGGCGCCGTAGGTGATGTTCAGCACGTTGCTGATCCCGAACTGAACGGTGAACCCCACGGCGCCCAGCGCGACGACCGCCCCGGCTGCGATGCCGAAGCCCACCGCCTCGATGAAGACGTTCATTACGACAGCAGTTGCTGGATCGTGGTGCCAGGGATCACCCCGAGCAGTGTCGGGTTGCCGCTGGCGTCGAACCCGGAGGCCGAGAAGTTGCCGGGTGAGTTGTGGAAGGAGTTGAAGTGGATCGCGCCGCCGACCCCCACGTAGTGGATCTTCTGGCCGGCCTTCAGCGCGGCCAGGCCCGCGGCGTAGGAATCGACGGTCACCGCGCCGGGGGTACCGGTGGCGATCTTCTCGATGTCGGCGTTGTACACCGGGCCACTGGTGCTGTGCGCCTCCTGCATGGCCAGGCTCATCAGGTTGATGCCGTCGTAGATCGAGGCGATCACGCCCACCCCCAGGATGGTGGTGGGGTCCTTGATCTGCGACGCGCCGTAGACGGCGCTCTTATAGACACTGAACGCCTGGCTGGAGGGGTTCACGTAGCCACCGATGAAGTACATGCTGTGGGTCATGTAGGCCGCGCCCATGACCTTCTTCACAGCCGAGAAGTACGCGGGGGTGATCGAGTCGGTCGAGGTGACGACCGGCGGCACCTTCCCGCCGCTGAGCTGGCGGTATTCGGACAGGAAGGTCGCTGAGGTCTGCGGGTCGCCGGCCAGGATCAGCGCCTGCGGCTTGCCGGCCAGGACCCTGGCCACCACGCTGGAGTAGGACGAGGCGTCGCCGGGGATCGTGATGTTGGTGGTCATGGTGCCACCGATCTTCTTCACCGCGGCCACCACGCCCGGCTCGTTGCCCTGGGCGCCGATGTTGTTCTGGAACACCACGGCCATCCGCTTGTAGCCCTTCTGGTTCGCCCAGGCGACAAAGGCAGCGCCGTTCTGGGAGTCGGACGGGGTCATCCGCCAGAAGTAGGTGTCAGTGGTCTTGTCGAAGGCGACCAGGCCGTTGGTGGACACCATCGGGATGTGCGCGTTGTTCACCAGCGGGATCGTGGTGGCTGCCGTGTTCGACTCCAGCCCGACCGCCATGTTGAGGTTGCTGGTGGTGGCCAGCGCCCTGGTCACGTTCGGCACCGCGTCGGCCGGGTCGCCGGTGTCGTCGATCAGGGAACAGTTGATCTTGCGGCCCATCACCCCGCCGGCCTTGTTCACGTCGAACACGGCGGCGTAGCAGGCGCCGGACATGAGGTTGCCGATCTCGGCGGCCGGCCCGGTCATCGGGCCGATGACGCCGGCGTTGATGGTGCCGGTACCACCGCTGCCACCACTGCCGCCGCTGCTCGATGTGCTGCCGCATGCGGCCAGTGCGAGCGCGACGGCGACCGCGCCGGTGAGCATGACGCCAGGACGGGTGACCAGCGGCGCGGCGGAGGCCGCCTGCCGGGGGAATCGTTGTGTGGGGGGGTGTGTGAATTTTCTGGATCTCATATCGAGCCCACCTCTTCGTGGACGCCGCAGGGGGGCGGCGGGAGGCTTCCCGGCCGGTCAGGCCGGCCGGGGAGCGCGGACTGAAGGGGACTGTTTCAAAGCCGCATGATGCGGTGCAGGTTGGCCCCGAGCACGAGGTCGGAATCGGCCGCGCTCAGGCCGAGGGACCGGATCGTGTCCAGCACCTCGACGGGCCAGTCCTCGCCATCATTGGGACCCATCGGGAAGTCGGTGCCGTACATCACCCGCTCGGCACCGAAAAACTCCAGGCCGCAGCGCATTGCCGCGGCGGAGCCGTTGACCATCGAATCGTTGAAGAACTTGCGGAAGTACTGGGACGGCCGCCCGGGCAGCGGCTCCGATGCCTCGGTCAGGGACGCCGCCCGGTAGCGGGCGATCTCCTGGCTCATCGCGTCTGCCCGGCTGGCGTAGAACGGGACCATGCCGCCGAGGTGATGGGTCACGAACTTCAGGTCCGGATAGCGCTCCAGCACGCCACCGAACACCAGCCTGGACATCGCCAGGGTGGTCTCGAACGGCCAGCCGAACAGCCGGTCAACCAGGTCCTTCTTGATCCAGTCGTAGGAATGGCCGTGCTGGGGGTGGATCCAGATCGGCACATCGGCTTTGGCCGCTTCCGCATACAGCGGCCACATCGAGGCGTCGTCCAGGGGCAGGCCCTCAATGTTGGAGAAGATCAGCACACCGCGGACACCCAGTTCGGTGGTCAGCCGGTGGAACTCGGTCATCATCTCGTCGTCGACGACCGGCAGGACGCCGACCGCGATGAACCGGTCCGGCCATTTGGCGGCCATCTCGGCGATGCTGTCGTTGGCTACCCGGGTCAATGCGTGCACGACCGGCCGCGGCATGCCCAGCCACATCGGCGGCCTGACCAGGACCAGGACCTGCTGGTCGACACCGATCCGGTCCATATAGCGCAGCCGCCGCTCACCGTCGAACAGGTAGCTGTTCTTGCGCAGCGCAGCCACTTCCGCGCCGGGGTGGCGTTCGCTGATCGCGTCGAGCAACCGTTCCGGGCAAACGTGCGAATAAGCGTCGACGATCACTGAACCCCCTACCGGGCTCGGATGCTACCGACTGCAGTAGGGAGCAATGTAACCCGCGCCCAGAAGGGGCGCAAGATCCGCCAGCTGATCGGTTGCCCACAGGCGCGGCGTCTGGGCCGTCCACCCGTGATGCCGTCCGGGAACTCCACCGGGGCCCTTGGTCCCTATTGGCCGGCCGGCCTGCGGGGAAGACTTCGAGCAGCCGGCCCCCTCCGCGGACCCGGGCCGGCGCCGAGGCCGGAAAAGCGCCGGGAACAGGGCCGGGAAAGGGGCTGGGAAGCCGATGCCGCGACGGGTGCTGATCATGGGAGCCGCCGGCCGCGACTTCCACAACTTCAATGTCGCCTACCGCGACAGTGCCGACCATGAGGTGGTCGCCTTCACCGCCACCCAGATCCCGTTCATCGCGGACCGGGTCTACCCGCCGGCGCTGGCGGGCCCGCCCTACCCAGACGGCATCCCCGTCTATCCCGAGTCCGACCTCGGCAACCTCCTCACCGCGCTCGCGGTCGACGCCCCCATTGTCACGTACTCCCCCGTAACCCGCCAGGCCGCCATGCACACGGCGACCAGGGTGCTGGCCGCCGCGGCCGCGTTCGTCCTGCTCGGCCCGCGCGACACCATGATCTCCGCGCGGGTCCCGGTGATCGCGGTCTGCGCCGTGCGGACCGGGTCGGGCAAGAGCCAGACCTCACGCCGGGTTACCCGGGCGCTGCGGGCGGCGGGACGGACCCCGGTGGTGGTCCGCCATCCAATGCCGTACGGGGATCTGGCGGCCCAGCGGGTGCAGCGTTTTGCCACGTATGCGGATCTGGCGGCGGCGGAGGTCACGGTCGAGGAGCGGGAGGAATACGAGCCGCACCTGGCCGAGGGAACCGTCGTCTACGCGGGGGTGGACTACCAGGCGATCCTTGAGCAGGCGCAGGCCGAATGTGACGTGCTGGTCTGGGATGGCGGGAACAACGACTACCCGTTCTACCGCCCCGACCTGTGGATCACTGTGATCGACCCGTTGCGCGCCGGCCACGAGAGCACCTACCACCCGGGGGAGGTCAACGCGCGGGCGGCGGATGTGCTGGTGGTCAACAAGATCGACTCCGCCTCCGCCGAGGAACTAGCCGAGATCGACGCGGCCATCTCGGCGCTGAACCCGGCCGCCACCGTCGTGCGCGCCAGGAGCGTGGTGATGGCCGACGACCCCGGCGTGATCGCGGGACGGCGGGTGCTCGTGATCGAGGACGGGCCGACGCTGACCCATGGCGGCATGAGCTACGGGGCGGGCGTCGTCGCCGCCCGGCGGGCCGGAGCTGCGCAGGTGGTGGATCCCCGCGGGCTCGCGGTCGGCTCGATCCGCGAGGTCTACCAGAAATACGACGTCGGGCCGGTGCTTCCGGCCATGGGCTACAGTCCCGGGCAGTTGCGCGAACTTGAGCAGATGATCAGCGCCGCCGACGTGGACGCGGTGGTGATCGCCACGCCAGTCGACCTCGCCGCTCTGATCAGCATCGGCAAGCCAGCCGTCCGGGTCCGCTACGACCTGGTCGAGGCCGAGGGGTCGGTGACGGTGGCCGACGCCCTGAAGCCGCTGCTGGCGCCGCCCCGGCCGGCGACCACCAGACGGTAGCGGCCCGACCACGGCGGGGCGTGATACCTGCCCTACCGGCCGGCCTTCCACAGCAGGGCCCGGCTCTTGCCGTCTCCCGTGGCCAGCATCCCCGTGCGGGGGCTGAACGCGATCACGAGGACACCCTGGTTCCTGGTCTGGGGGTCGGTGAGCGTGGCAATGCGGCGCCCAGTCGCGACGTTCCACAGGCAGGTGCGCCGTTGCTGTCGCCGGTGGCCAGGGCTGAGCCGTCGGGACTGAAGGCCACCGCCCAGACCTCGCCGACCGCTCCGGTACGCGCGCCGGCCGTCCGGCAGGCCGTTTCGCGTAAATCCATACGTCCGATTGTGCCCTTTGGGGCGGAAGATGCGCAGCCGGGCAGGCCGGCGGCTACCAGGATCGCGATCTCGGCCGGGTATGCGGCTTCTGTCACGCCAGTCCCACCGCCAGCTTGGCAACACCAGCCACGCGGTTTCCCGTGCCGGCCAGACACCGGCGCCTGCGCACACTTCGTGATCTTGACGACGCGGGACCTGGCCGATGGGGGCTGTGATAGCGGCACCGGATGATAGTGGACACTTCTCCGCATATATCACCGAAAAATGTCCACTATCATGGCCGGAGCGCTGATGATCCGTCATGGCTGGCCGCTTAGAACTGCCATGACGACCCAGATCGACCAAGTCCGCAGGGGGGCCGCCCACCGCACAGCCAGCCATGTTCAGTTTGGGTTGCCATCGCAGGCCATACTTGCCATGTTCCACGGTGCTGGGGGCGATAGAACTGCCAGGACGCCGGTCATTTTGGCTGGAAGCCGCCCAAAACGACCACCTAGCGAGCCCGGATCGGCTGCCCGTGGTGATTTGGGTTGTGATACCCGGCCCCTTCCTGCTCAGATCACGGTGCAGGTGGTGCCGTTTCTGGTCGGCGCTCATCCGGGGATGCTCGGGCACCTTGTGGTCGCCGGGTTCGACGACCTTCCCAGTATCGTGTATCTAGACACGGCCGCGGCCGGGCAGATCGTGGAGACGCCGAGCGTGGTCGATCAGGTGGGGCTGACCTGGGAGGCCCTCCGGTCGGAAGCTCTGCCCAGGGCTGCCTCCCGTGACCTGATGGCCAAGATTGCCGAGGACAGATGGACCTGACAGGCGCCGGGTGGCGCAAGAGCAGCTACAGCGGCAGCAACGGCGGCACGTGCGTGGAGGTTGCCTCCGTCATGGGGGCCGGGCCGGCCGGGGTTGTCGCGGTACGCGACTCGAAGGACCCGCAGGGTCCGGTTCTGGTGTTCACCCCAGACGAGTGGCGGGTGTTCGCCGCTGGGGTGAAGGCCGGTGACTTCGGCCTGGGCTGACGTACTGAGCCGGGCCGTCCCGCTATGAGGGGTATCGCCGTGCCTGCGCTCGGCCTTGCCTGCTCCCTTGCCGCCGTGATCACCGGCTGTGCCGGGGCGGGCGGGTCGTCACACGCGGTACCCGTGACCTACTACCTGTCGCTGGGCGATTCGCTGTCGCAGGGTGTCCAGCCGGACGCGGCAGGTGTCAGCGTCCGGACCCGGGATGGCTACGCCGACCAGCTGTACGCCGCGCTCCGCCCGCGCCATCCGGGCCTGCGCCTGGTCAAGCTGGGCTGCCCGGACGAGACCACCGCCACCATGATCCACGGCGGGATCTGCTCTTATCCCGGCGGGTCCCAGCTGGCGGCCGCGGTGAGCTTCCTCCAGGCACACCGGCGCAAGGTGTCGCTGATCACCCTCGACATCGGGGCCAACGACCCGGACTCCTGTATCACCATGCCGTCTGTCACCAAGCTCGCGACCTGCGTCGGCAAGTCCATGCCGCGGACCGCCGCCAACCTCGCCACGATCGTGACCAGTCTTCGCCAGGCGGACCCGGGTGCCCCCATCATCGCGATGAACTACTACCTCCCGGCGCTCGCCGAATGGCGGCACGGCCTCGTCGGGCAGGCGTTCGCGCGGCTCAGCGAACTGGCCGCCGTCGGCTACAACACCCTGCTGACCAACGCCTACAAGGCGTCCGGCATCCGGGTCGCCGACGTGTTCAGCGCCTTTCACACCACGGACTTCGGCGAGGTGACCGTGCCCGGGTTCGGCAGGCTGCCGCGCAACGTCGCCGCGATCTGCCAGTGGACCTGGGAGTGCGCGGCGCCCCCGCGCGGGCCGAACCAGCACGCCAACCAGGCCGGCTACCAGGTGATAGCCCGCAGTTTCCTGCTCGCCGGCGCCCATTGACCCGGGCGCTCCGTGCCCCCGGGCACACCTGGCCCGGTGCTGCCTGCTTCCCGGGGCCGGGTAGCCTGGCCAGCTCTGGGGTTGTGTGCGCTAGTGTCACGGCGTGACGGACAACAATGACTGGCGCGTGACGATCTCGCTGCCCGACCAGCACCACGTCGAGCGGGTGCACCGATCCCTGTCCACGCACGCGGTGGAAGAAGATGTCCACCACCGGCTTGGCCGCAGCATCGCCGTCGGTGCGGGTGACTCGCAGATCTTCCTGTACACGGGCAGCGAGCTCGCTGCCCGTGAGGCTGAGCGGGTAGCCCGTGACGTGCTCGCCCAGCACGGGATCGAGGCGGAATTCGCGCTGGACCGCTGGCATCCCATCGAGGAGGAGTGGGAGAACGCCGAGGCCGCGATGCCACGGACCGACGCCGAGCAGCAGGCAGAGCACCAGAAGCTGCTGGCCGCGGAAACCGCCGAATCGCTGGCGACCGGAAGCGCCCAGTGGGAGGCCAGGGTCGAGTTCCCGTCCCACCACGAGGCGGTCGCGCTGGCGGACAAGTTGCGCAGCGAAGGCCGGCCGGTGGTACGGCGCTGGAAGTTCCTGGTCGTGGGTGCGAACAACGAAGACGAAGCCCGGGAACTCGCCGACCAGATCAGGCGGGAGGCACCGCCGGACGCAACGGTCCGTGCCGAGCACTCCGGTGTCTTCCTGCCGTTCATCCCGTTCTGACCGGACGCGGCGTTCTGCCTCAGGGCCGTTTGGCGTCAGGGCCGTTCGCCGCCGCTGTCCGGGATACGTTCAGCCAGGGCGGCCCCGGGACGGGGGAGCCTGTCAGCAACCCGGGCCCAGGATCAGCGCGTCACCGTCCATGCTCATCTCCCCTGCTCGGGCCGGCTCCCTCAGCCCGGCCGGCTCCCTCAGCCCGGCCGGCTCCCTCAGCCCGGCCGGCTCCCTCAGCGCGGCCGGTTACCCGGGGCCATCCAACCAGCCCGCACCGGCCCGCACCGGCCCAGTTGCTGGCACCTGGCAAACCGTGTCAAGTCCCTGCAATAGGCGCGCCCGGCAAATCAAATTCCCAGGCCAGGGCTCCGGCGCGGGCCAGGTCACGGTGGGTGACCCCCAAACGGGGGTCATGACAGGCCGGGAAGCATTCGAATAAGATCACCTGTCGAAGCGATAGGTCAAGGACGGGCATCTCCCGAGGCCCCTATGCCGGGAGGGGGGGGATCCACGGTCAGGGGTTTGGGGGGAGGTGCCCGTCCTCAACGGCTCGATAGTACAGGTCCATTTTGGTCGGCGCCGCCCTGCCAGCGCGCCCGTACTTGTCGCGGACCCGGCACACATACTGCTTGGCCGTCTCCTCGCTGAGGCCCATCCGCCGGGCGACGGACTTCATCGGCATGCCGGTGGCGTAAAGCTGCAGCGCACGCGTTTCCTGTGGGCTGAGGACCGGCCGGTCGGGAGCGTCGTCGGTGGCGAAGATGTATGCCAGCCGGGGAGAGATCCAGTCCTTTCCCGCAGCGACCGTCCTAATGGCAGCTGCCATCTGGGAAGTCTCTTCGCTCTTCAGCACGTAGCCGAGGGCACCCGCCCGGATTGCGGACCGGACACTGACCGGCTTGTCGGAGGCGGAGAGCACCAGGACGGTGGGCCCGGCGGCGGTGACGGCGGCGACGTTGCGCTCAGCGGCCGTCCCGTCGCCAAGGTCGAGGTCAAGAAGAACCACCTGCGCCAGCCGCCCCGGCCCGGCCAGCAGGCCAGCCACGGTCGTGGCCGTGCCGACGATCCTCATGCCGGTCGCCGCGGAGCGGATCCAGCCGGCGACGCCATCGAGAATGATGGGGTGGTCGTCGACAACGGCGACGTCGATGATGCTCATCGCGCGGCCCCGATCCGGGTGACGCCGGTAAGGCCGGCCGCCTCCGGTGATCCCGTCATGTCAGCGCTGCCTTCCGCCATCGGATCTCCAGGCATCCCGCTCCACTGTCGACAACCTCGACCGTGGCACGCCAGGCGGAGGTTGCGGGCACCTTCCGCGCGAGTCCGGTCACGTCCGGTGCAGCCTGTGGCGGCTTGTCGAAGGTCATGTACATTTCCACGTCGTCCTCGGACGCCAGCACCGTGAGCGTCACCGGATGCGGCGGCAGCGCATTCACCACCCCGCTGACCGCCGCCAGTGTGGCGCCCGCCACCCCCGTCGGCAGGCGCCCAGGGTCACCGACGACGCGGACCTCCATCGGCACACCTCGCGCCCGGGCGGCGCTCAGCGCGGGTGCGATGCCGGCAAGCAGCAGGCCCCCATGCTGGGGCCGGTCCAGCAGCGCCCGCCGCAGCGCCGCCGCCTGCCGTCCGCACTGCGCCCGCACCTCGCCGCCAGCCAGGTCCAGCGTCCCGGTGGCGATGTCACGCAGCAGCGGGAGCGCCTGCTGCTCCAGGAGGGCGAGCCTGCCCAGCCGGTCCTCGTGGACCGCGGCGGCCGCCGCGCGCTCCGCCGCTGACCGGCTTGCCAGCTCGGCCCGGCGGGTGGCCATCGCGGCGTAGGTGCGCACGGCCGGCCGCAAGGCGGCAAACACTACGAGGATCACCACGACGGTGTACCCGGTTGCCGCGAGCCGCGCCAGCCACAGCGGAGTCACCCCCAGCATGTGGATGGTGAGAATCGCATGAGCGGCGACGACGAGCACCGCCGCGGAACCCCACACCCAGGCCGGGCGGCACATTGCCACCAGGGCCAGCAGCCAGCCGGTCCCGATGACCGACCAGTCGGCCGTCCCGCCTGCGCCATGTGCACGGCGGTCCCAGCCGACAAGCGCGACCGCGGTGACCGCGACCGCGATCGCGACCAGTGCCTCCGGTCCCGCGAAACGGGCGGTGCGGGCTCGGGGCACCAGCCAGACCGCGGCCACCAGCATGCTGAGCCACACCGCGATCGGCACCGCCGGGTATCTGTAGTCGGGAAGGTAACTCACCACCTGGATCAACAGGGTGAGCTGCCAGATAGCCGCGACCATCCCTGCCACGCGCGGCAGTTCAGCCTCGTAGGCATCGTGGACCATCCCCCCGCTGCTCGGCAGCGCAGACGGCCGGTCAGCAGGATCCTCCGTCGTGGGCGCCTGGCGTGGGTCCGGCGGTGGCATCCAGCGCAGGCACACCTCGGTGCCCTGGCCGGGCGCCGACCGGATGGTCGCCCGCCCGCCACAGTCGGCGACGCGCTCGATGATGGACCGCCGCAGGCCCAGCCGGCCGGGGCCGATATGGGCGGGGTCGAATCCCACACCCCCATCCCGTACGGTCACCTCCAGGCCAGCCGGCGCCGCGGCGTCGGCCGCGGACGCCGCCAGGTTGACCTCCACCCAGGCCTCTCCGGTCGCGCCGTGGCTGGCAGCGTTGACGAGCGCCTCGCGTACGGCGTGCACCATCGCGCCGGCGACCGGGGCCGGGACCGCCAGTGCCTCCCCCCCCGCGGGTTCGCTGGGCGGAGCACCTGCGTTTTGCCCCCCCGCGGCCCCGGCCACCCCCGCCGCCGCGGGCCCCACCGCGTCACTGGCCCCCACCGCGGCACTGGCCCCCACCGCGGCACTGCCCCCCACCGCGGCACTGGCCCCCGCACGGGCACCGTTGATGACCTCGATGTGCACATCCAGGCCCCGCTCGCGCATGCCGAGAGCGGCGGACTCAAGGCCGGCCAGCAGGCCGCCGTAGGGCTCGCGGGCCGCCGTGACAGGATCACCAGGTTCGCTGAGCGCGCGCTCCATCAGCGCGATGTCGTCGCGGCACCGGCTGATCACCTCGCCCTGGCCGCTGCTGCCGGGCTGTGCGAGGGCGGTGAGGGTGTTGAGCACCGTGTCGTGGAGCAGGCGCTCATGCTCACGGCGCTCGATGTTCCTGGACAGGACGACGTACTGGGCCCGGGAGTCCTGGTCCGCCGCGGCCAGCGCGGCGTCCGCGGCCGCGGCCCGCTGCTGGAGCTTCCGCCTGCCCAGCCAGGAAACGGCAGACAGGGTAAGCAGCAGCGCGCAGGCAGCCGGCGGGTTGGTCCCGGTACGCACCGCCGGGGACAGGACGGTTCCCGCCCAGTAGGCCGATCCCGATGCCAGGGCCAGCGGCGCGAACACGGCGGCCGGCGCGTACCAGGCGGGGACCACCACCTGGGCGGCCATCATGATGTACAGCCAGTTGGCGGTGTCGCCCCGCATGGCAGGTGGCACGCAACCCAGGGCGCCGAGCGCGAGCGCGATATGGGCACCCGAGTCGCCGCAGGCGAGCCGCCAACCCGGCTGGTGGCGCCCGAGGTAACCCACCACACCGGTGGACCAGATGACAGCCACCAGTGGCCCAACCAGGCGCCAGGGGGCTGCCGCGTAGAACGAGTGCCAGATGATGACCTGCACGGCGGTGCATGCGATGGCGACACAGCGGATGAGCGACGTGGTCCGTGCCGTCACGGCGACCAGCGTCGTTGTCGCCGGGCCGGCCGGTCCGCTCGCAGCGGCACCAGCCGGCCACGCCGCTAAGTCAGGGGCTGGCCGCATGGCCCGAATGTACACGCGGCGCGCCGGCCCTACTGGGAGGTCGGCCAGCCTCCTCGCAGCGGCCAGCCTCCCGGCCGCTTGCCCCTTGCCGGGCAGCCGGCGCGCGGCCTGACTCAACTCCCCGTTTCCGCTGGCAACGCACCTGGCATCCGCCTTCGCGCGCCTTCGCGCAGCCGGTATCCCCGGCCGGTCAGCCTCCCCGCACCCGCGGTGCTTGGTCAGTAGGGGATTTCGGTTTCGCGCCAGGGGGGTGGTGGGGGTGGTGTGTGGCCCGGGTTCTGGGTGTGGCGGTCCAGGCGGGTCATCTGGTGGTCGATCTCGGCG
>OFHK01000297.1_pt1 | contig 15628 bp, 8 predicted proteins | sample 1521951 | NCBI WGS metagenome assembly OFHK01 (sample SAMEA2468436, study PRJEB22500) | soil metagenome | biome: Glassland; feature: Farmland; material: Clay | place: Australia | collected 2013-01-31 | depth 0.55 m
GTCCCGTACTGCGCCTACCCCGTACTGCGCTTACGAGCGGTGGCGCGAAGCGAGTACATGTATCCCCCACTGCACAGTCCCCCTGAGGCCCCAGCGGCATCGCCCAGCCATCTGTCCAATGCTGGGCGAACGTGGCAAATTCTGTCAATAGGACCAAGGACCGCAAACTCTAGCGTCCACGCGACTATCCAGGACAGGCGTTGTTCATGTCGTCCACGTCGGGCCGGGCCGACGTGGACGCGTGGCGAGGGGGAGGCAGAGCGGGTGAGGGAGTGCTTCGTCGCGGCACCCAGTCCATGGACGGGCCGGCTCGCTCCCGGATTCGGTCGTCCGTGCCGAACCGGAAGATACCGCCATCGTGACCATTTCGTGATCTATGTTCTGTCATCCGTGGTCTGGCCCCGCACGTCCTGAGTAAAGGAGTAGTAACGCCACGTCCGCTCGCGGGGGGCCGGGATATGTCAGTAACAGGACTTGCCGCACAAGGGACCCTGGTACGACGCTCGGTTATCGGCCTCACACTCGCAGTGCTTCTCAGCGTGCTCTCCCTGGTCAACATGCGGCCTGCCGCTGCGGCCAACCCCTGCGGCCCACCCGTGGTCAGCGTGATCGCGTGCGAGAACACACTGCCTGGTGACCCGCCCAGCGACTGGCAGGTAAGCGGTGCGGGGGACTCGACGATCCAGGGCTTCGCCACGTCGATGAGCGTGAACGCCGGGGAAACCGAATCCTTCAAGATCAGCACCCCGGCGAAGTCGTACCACATCGACATTCTTCGCATCGGCTACTACCAGGGCGATGGTGCCCGCAAGGTGGTCTCCGGGATGCTTCCGACCGCCTCGCTCCCGCAGTCCCAGCCTGCCTGCAAGAACGACACCGCGCCCACCGGACTCGTCGACTGCGGCAACTGGGCCGTGTCGGCCTCGTGGACGGTGCCGAGCACCGCAGTGTCCGGCCTGTACATCGCCCACCTCGTTCGCAATGACACGGGAGGCAGCAGCCTCATACCGTTCGTTGTCCGCAACGACGCCAGCCACTCGGACATCCTCTTCCAGACCTCGGACGAAACCTGGCAGGCCTACAATGACTACGGCGGCAACAGCCTCTACACGTGCACGGTCAACTGCCCGCCCGGGAACCCCGAGGCCTACAAGGGCGCCGATAAGGTTTCCTACAACCGGCCATTCGATACTGCAAATGTAGACAACGGCACGGACTGGTTCATGTATGCCGAGTACCCGATGATCCGGTTCCTGGAGGCCAACGGGTACGACGTGAGCTACACCAGCGGCGTTGACATGTCCCAGTCCGGCGCCGCATCCATAATCGAGCAGCACAAGATCTTCATGTCGACCGGTCACGACGAGTACTGGTCCGGCCAGCAGCGCGCAAACGTCGAGTCTGCGCGCGGCGCCGGGGTCAACCTCACGTTCTTCAGCGGCAACGAGGTGTTCTGGAAGACCAGGTGGGAGCCGAGCATCGATGGCTCGAACACTCCGAACCGGACGCTGGTGACCTACAAGGAGACGCATTACGACGCCGCCGTCGATCCGCAGGACCCACCTATCTGGACGGGCACCTGGATGGATCCGCGGTTCAGCCCGCCGGCGGATGGCGGGAATCCGCAGAACGCGCTGACTGGCCAGTTGTTCGCCGTCAACTCCGGCACAACAGACATCACTGTGCCGTCTCAGTACAGCAAGCTCCGGTTCTGGCGCAACACCCGGGTGGCGAACCTTGCGTCAGGCCAGTCCACCACGCTGGATTCGGGAGCCGGCACTCTCGGTTATGAATGGGACGTGGACGCCGACAATGGCTTCCGTCCCCCAGGGCTCATGGACATGTCCTCAACGACCGACACCACCGCACAGCCCTTCACCGACTACGGGAGCCAGACCACGACGGCAACCACCACTCACCATTTGACGCTGTACCGCGCTTCCAGCGGTGCCTTGGTGTTTGGCGCCGGGACTGTGCAGTGGTCGTGGGGCCTCGATAGCGCGAATCCATCCGGCAAGACGGATACGGCCATGCAGCAGGCCACTGTGAACCTGTTCGCCGATATGGGCGCGCAGCCGTACTCCCTGATCTCAGGGCTTACGCCTGCGACGGCATCGACTGATACGACCGCGCCCACATCAACGATCACCTCGCCGTCCCAAGGTGCCACTGTGTCGGATGGTGCCGCCGTCACTATCTCAGGGACGGCAACTGACGCGGGGGGCGGCGTCGTGGCCGGCGTCGAGGTCTCGACGGACGGCGGCAAGACCTGGCATCCGGCGACCACGATGTCCGCGGCGAACACCTCCGTCACGTGGAGCTATTCGTGGATTGCCCACGGCAATCCGACGGCGACCATCGAGTCCCGGGCCGTCGACGACAGCGGCAACCTGGAGAAACCGGGGTCGGGGGTCACGGTCAACGTGAACTGCCCTTGCTCGATCTGGGGAACTAATGTCACGCCGACAAACAAGGATTCGGGTGACTCGGCATCGATCGAGGTGGGCGTCAAGTTCCAGGCGGACACCTACGGCTATGTCACCGGAATCCGCTTCTACAAGGCCAGCACCAACACCGGGACTCATATCGGCAATCTGTGGACGGCTAGCGGCCAGTTGCTGGCAAGCGCCACCTTCACCGGCGAAACGACCTCGGGCTGGCAGCAGGTGAACTTTGCGCAGCCAGTGGCGCTGAGTAAGAACACCACCTACGTCGTGTCCTATTTCGCCCCCAAGGGTCATTACTCGCAGGACGGCAATTACCTTTACACAGTTCCGCCGATTGGGCAGCCGGCGGATAGTGTAGACAGCCCGCCACTTCACGCGCTCCGGAATACCAACCTCGTCACCAACGGCGTCTACGCATACTCCGGCAGCAGCACCTTCCCGACCGACTCCTTTGATGCTGCGAACTACTGGGTCGACCCGGTCTTCTCCCCGGAGGTTTTCAGCACGCCGCCCGGCCAGGCTAGCAATGTCAGTGCGACCGCTGGCTACGCCTCAGCGAATGTCACCTGGACAGCTCCGACGTCGGGTGGCACCGCAACGACCTACACCATCACGCCCTATATCGGCTCAGTCGCACAGACTCCGACGACGGTCACCGGGAACCCGGCCCCGACCTCTGCCGTTGTGGCTGGCCTGACCAACGGCACAACGTATACATTCACGGTCACAGCGTCCAACCCAGCCGGCACGGGCCCTGAGTCCGCGCAATCCAACGCGGTGACACCGTCATCGAGCCTGCCGCTTACCCAGAACGGCGGCTTCGAGAGCGGGCTGACCTCGTGGACGCCCGGTGGCCAGGACCCGCCGAGCGCCAGCAGCGTCATAGTCCACTCCGGCAGCGGCGCCGCCCTGCTTGGCACGGTGTCGGGCACCGAACCCAACGGAGACAGCACCCTTGCCCAGACGATCGCTGTCCCCTCCGCGGGTACCACTTCCCTGCGCTTCTGGTATTACCCGGCCACGACAGACGACTTGTGCTCCGGCAGTGCCTGCGTATACGACTGGGAGCAGGCCCAGATCCGCAACACGGCCGGCCAAACGCTAGCCAGCGTCTTCAAGAGCAACTCGAACTCGCAGACCTGGACCCAGATCAGCTATGACCTCACGCCCTATGCGGGCCAGAGCGTTGTGCTCTGGTTCAACGTGCATCAGGATGGGGCGAGCCCGCCAGACGACAGCTCCATGTACTTGGACGACGTGTCGGTCACCAACTCGCAGGCCACGGTTCCGGGGGCGCCGACCGGGGTGACGGCGACCGCGGGTAATGGGTCGGCGACCGTGAGCTGGACGGCGCCGTCGAATAATGGCGGCAGCGCGATCACCAGCTACACGGTGACGCCTTATATCGGCTCGACGGCGCAGACGCCGGTCACGGTGACCGGCAGCCCGCCGGCGACGTCGACGACGGTGACGGGGCTGACGAACGGCACCACCTACACCTTCACCGTGTCGGCCACCAACGCGACCGGCACCGGCCCGGCCTCGTCGCCATCCAACTCCGTGACCCCGGATGCGCCGCCAACGGTGACGACCGTGACGCCGAGCGCGGGGGCGACGGGCGTTGCTGTCTCGGTCGCGCCGGCGGCGACGTTCTCCCAGGCGGTGGTGCCCAGCACCGTGTCGTTCACCCTGAAGGACTCGGGCGGGAACACGGTGGCCGGCTCGGTGAGCTTCAACAGCGCCGATACCGTGGCGACGTTCACGCCCACGAATTCGCTGGCGGGCAGTACCACCTATACGGCGACGGTGTCGGGGGCGCAGAACAGTTCCGGCACGCCGATGAGCAGCCCGTATTCGTGGAGCTTCACCACTGGCACAGTGTCTCAGTGCCCGTGCAGTATCTGGCAGGGCGCGGCGCCGTCGGGTGCGGTGGACGCGGCGGATGCCAGCGCGGTGAACCTGGGCGTGCAGTTCCAGGCCAGCAGCAGCGGGTATATCACCGCGGTCCGGTTCTACAAGGAAACGGACAACACCGGCACCCATATCGGCAGCCTGTGGACCGCCACCGGGACGTTGCTGGCTAGCGGCACGTTCAGCAACGAGTCCGCGTCGGGCTGGCAGGAGCTGGACTTCTCCAGCCCGGTGCCGATCACCGCGGGAACGACCTACGTGGCCTCCTACCACACCGACACCGGGCACTATGCGGCCACCACGAACGGGCTGGCGTCAGCGGTGACCAACGGGCCGCTGACGGCGCTGGCTGGCGGCGGCGTCTACGTCTACAGCTCTTCGAACGCCTTCCCGTCGAACACCTACAACGCATCGAACTACTGGGTCGACGTGGTGTACTCGCAATCGGCGGGGACCACACCGCCAACGGTGACGACCGTGACGCCGAGCGCGGGGGCGACGGGCGTTGCTGTCTCGGTCGCGCCGGCGGCGACGTTCTCCCAGGCGGTGGTGCCCAGCACCGTGTCGTTCACCCTGAAGGACTCGGGCGGGAACACGGTGGCCGGCTCGGTGAGCTTCAACAGCGCCGATACCGTGGCGACGTTCACGCCCACGAATTCGCTGGCGGGCAGTACCACCTATACGGCGACGGTGTCGGGGGCGCAGAACAGTTCCGGCACGCCGATGAGCAGCCCGTATTCGTGGAGCTTCACCACTGGCACAGTGTCTCAGTGCCCGTGCAGTATCTGGCAGGGCGCGGCGCCGTCGGGTGCGGTGGACGCGGCGGATGCCAGCGCGGTGAACCTGGGCGTGCAGTTCCAGGCCAGCAGCAGCGGGTATATCACCGCGGTCCGGTTCTACAAGGAAACGGACAACACCGGCACCCATATCGGCAGCCTGTGGACCGCCACCGGGACGTTGCTGGCTAGCGGCACGTTCAGCAACGAGTCCGCGTCGGGCTGGCAGGAGCTGGACTTCTCCAGCCCGGTGCCGATCACCGCGGGAACGACCTACGTGGCCTCCTACCACACCGACACCGGGCACTATGCGGCCACCACGAACGGGCTGGCGTCAGCGGTGACCAACGGGCCGCTGACGGCGCTGGCTGGCGGCGGCGTCTACGTCTACAGCTCTTCGAACGCCTTCCCGTCGAACACCTACAACGCATCGAACTACTGGGTCGACGTGGTGTACTCACCTTGATACGGCGCCACGCTGCGAACGGAGCATGTATTGAAGCGCATCATTCTCGCCGCGGCGGGTGCTGCCATCGCTGGGCTGACTGCCTGCAGCCACACCGCCCCGCCCACCGCGGCGCCGGCAAGCCATGGAAGCGCACGCGTGCCGGTCAGCTGCAGCCAGCAGTACAACACCTGGAAGCACGGGCAGGGGCAGGGAGTTATTGCCGCCCTCGATGCCGTCAGCTCCGCAGAAACGGCCGGGGACACTCGGGTGTTGACGGCTACGCTGAAGAAGGCCAGGCCGGCTGTCGCCAGGGCTGCCCGCCACCCGGTGCCCGCTTGCGCTGACCCGAGGGGGTACTGGGACGTTCTGCTGATGCATGTGACTGCCGCAGCAGCCACAAAGGGCTCTGCATCGAGCATGCGAGCGGCGATGAAGGATGTGCCGGAGATCGAGCACGCACTGATCGCCGAACTGAAGCATACTGCCCGGTGAACTGACGGCCCCGTCGGCGCAGGCATCGGTCGGCGAACTCAGGCGTGAGCGGCGCGCCCCCCTGGGGCGGCGCCCGCGGACTGGGAGCCCGGTCGCCAAGATGATCCACAACTTCGGCCGGGCCGACCTGGTGGACCGGGCCGCGCTGGCCCGCCTGGTGGCCTCGGTCTCCCGGTTCCTGGAGCCGGGACAGGCGGTGACCGCTGCGGCGGCCGGCGAGGTGGAAGTGCCCGGCTCGCGCCGGATGGGCGGGCACTGGAACAGGCCTCTAAGCTGGCCGCGACCGGCTTGGTGGCCGAGCGGGAGTTCATCGAAGGCGGCCCGGGGTTCCCCGGCGACGGCGGGGGCGAGGACAGCCTGCCAGCCGAGGAGGGGGCGTGGCTGTTCGGCCACTCCAAGGACCACCGCGACGACCTGCCGCAGGTGGTGATCGCGATGGCGGTCACCCAGGACGGGATCCCGGTGCGCTGCTGGACCTTCACCGGCAACACCGGCGGCGGGCACTACATCCACGCCGAGAACCTCCGGAACACCAACGCCGAGGCCGCCGCGGCGCTGGCCCGCCCCGGCCGCTACCGCGGCGTCGCCGGGAACCTGCGGGTCAAGGAAGTGTGGGTGCCCGCCCCAGGCTGACGGCGTCCGCGCTGAGCGGTTCGTGGCCTGCCACAACCCCGAGCAGGCGTCAAGCGTTCTGCGCGGTCGCGGTCGCGTGACCCTTCGCTGCCACCGACTGTCAGCGGCGCAGCGACTGGATCTCGCCAGTGGCCCTGTAGAGCGTCTTGGACATGGCGGCGAACTCCACCCGCGACCGGTTCAGGAGGGCCTCGTTCACGTGAGTCTCGACACTCTCGTTGCCGCTTACATGTACGGATATCGCGGTCCGGCAATCTGCCGCTGCACGGGAAAGCCCGGCAAGCGCCTTGGCGTACAGCCGCTGCATGCCGTCATCCGGGATGGGTGGCCCGGCCTGTGCGGTGCTGATGTCCGAAGCTAGACTCACGCACGTCAGTCTCATGGGGGCGTAGAGCTTGACTCCGGCAGCTTGCATCGCATTACCCATCTGCTGCACGACTGTGGCCAGGGCCGCGCCCCCGTGGCCTGCCTTCCAGCGCAGGATCTGGGATTTGAGTTGCGGCGGCCACCGCAGGACGGATGTGGAGATCCCGTCGCTCGTGACCCCTGGCTTGGTGGTGACACGACTGGACGCAACCGGAGCCGTTGGCTCCGTGGCCCCAGTCCTGGTAGCTGTCGGACCAGTGCCCGCACCGGCGATGTGACCGGCCTGGCTGCCGCTAGGCGAGGAGGACACAGCGACTGACACTCCGGCCGCGGCCATGCACAGGCACACCGCGAGCGTGATCAGCAGCATCCGGCGCGAGCCGCCACCGACCACTCCGGGAACCCGCGCGGAGCCTGTCTGCTCTTTGTCGTCCTTGTGCGGTTTCGAGGGCTCAGGCCGTCCATCCATCATGTGCTTCCCCCTCATAGCTAGTGGACGCGTGACGGTGCCCCGGGGTTTACCTCTGGGTGAGCGGTAGCGTAGACACCGCCGGGACATCCCGGCTTGCCGCCGCGCAAGTGCCGGGCTTGCCTGTGTCCACTCTATTGCCGACTGCTGCAATCCCGTTGCCACGTGAAGTCGTGCGCGGCGGCTCCGGGACCGCGATGACGGCCACGGCCAGGAATAGGGGCCCCAGCCGTATCATCGGTGCATCCGTTGGCTACTACGATCACGTCGAGTTCGCCCGGGCCAGTCCCGGAACGAGTTCTCCGAGCAGGCGCCCGATGAAGCGGGAGAATCATGGTGGACATTCCGCGAGTGGAGCAGACGGCCGATGTGGACTCTCGCGCCGTGCTTGGCCCCGGAACTGTGGTCTGGCACCTGGCCCAGGTGAGGGAGGACGCACGCCTCGGCAGCGGGTGCATTGTCGGCAGGGGTGCCTACGTCGGCCCGGGAGTGCTCATCGGCGATAACGTCAAGCTGCAGAACTACGCGCTGGTCTACGAGCCGGCCCGGCTGGAGGACGGCGTTTTCATCGGTCCCGCGGCGGTGCTCACCAACGACCTGTATCCCCGGTCGGTGGACCCGGCAGGCAAGCTGAAGCGGGCCACGGACTGGGATGCCAGCGGCGTAGTGGTCCGGGAGGGGGCATCGCTGGGCGCGCGCGTGGTGGTCGTGCCGGGTCGTGTCATCGGGTGCTGGGCGATGGTTGCGGCCGGCGCGGTGGTGACCCGCGACGTGCCGGACTACGCGCTAATCGCCGGTGTGCCCGCGCGGCAGATCGGATGGGTGGGCAGGGCCGGAGAACGACTGCTGGCCGAAGCGCCTGGCCGCTGGCGGTGCCCGCGGACCGGTGAACTCTACAACGAACGCGAGGGCCTACTCGCTGCCCGCTGAGGGGACGGGCGGGCACTATCGCTGGCCCAGCACCCCTGGAGCGATGGGGGTGTCAGGCAAAATGGCCGAAAAGAGTGGGCTCGTCGTGACATCCAGCGGCCCCGGCTAGGCGTCTAGTTCATGTCAACTATTCGGCTGTTGCCGGGACACGACTCTGCGTGTGGGTGCGACGGGCTCTCCGGCGCGTATGTCAGGCGTTCCCGAGGCAGTGGGGACGCATGAACGGACACCTGATGCGCAAACCTGGGCTCGCTCGCCGACGGTTGCGTGCCCGTAGCCGGATGACCCGGCTTGCTGCGGGGCCGGTGGTGGCGGGTCTGGTCGGCGCCCTGCTGGTCATCGCGCCTGGGGTGCCCGCGCAAGCGGCATGCGCGAACCCTGTCGTGTGCGAGAACCAGTTGCCCGGAACACCGCAGTCCGTCTGGGACGTGACCAACCCGAGCACGACCATCCAGGGTTTCGCAGACCCGTTCAGTGTTAACGCCGGCGGGTCTATCAACTTCAAGATAGAGTCGCCGGCGAGCAGTTATGCGGTCGACATTTACCGCATGGGCTATTACGGCGGGGACGGCGCGCGCCTGATCACCAGCCTCACCCCGAACATCCCTGTGTCGCAAGGCCAGCCAGCCTGCAATACCAACACCGTGACGGGCCTGGTCGACTGCGGCAACTGGGGTGTGTCAGCGACCTGGGACGTCCCCTCGACCGCTGTCTCCGGTGTCTATTTCGCGCGCATCTACCGGACCGATGGCACCACCGGCGCAAATCAGATCCCGTTCGTGGTGACCGACAACTCGAGTCATTCGGACATCGTGTTCATGACCTCCGACGAGACCTGGCAGGCTTACAACGCCTGGGGCGGCTACAACCTCTATAGCGGAAACGCGACGGGCAGCCCATGGTGCTGCAGCGTGCAGAATCCGGGCCGCGCTGTCCAGATCAGCTATAACCGCCCGTTCTCAACCCGCTGGGACACTCCCTATGGGGAGGACTTCTTCTTCTACGCCGAATTCCCGATGATCCAGTTCCTTGAGAAGAACGGTTACGACGTCAGCTACGTAAGCCAGATAGACGTCGCTCAGTCCGGCGCTGCGACCATGCTTGAGCAGCATAAGGTATTCATGAATACCGGGCACTCGGAATACTGGGACGCGGCAGACATGGCCAATGTCACGGCGGCCCGGAATGCCGGGGTCAATCTCGCGTTGTTCACCGGGAACACCATGTGGTGGAAGACGCGCTGGGCGAGTAGTCAGTACGGCAGCGAGCCCTACCGGACGCTGATCAGTTATAAGGAAAGCCTTGACAGTGCCCAGACCGATCCCGCGGATCCGCCCACCTGGACTGGGGCGTGGCGAGACCCGCGCTTCAGCCCGCCGGCCGACGCGCAGCCGGAGAACACGCTGACCGGCCAGCTCTGGGATGTCAACTGCTGTTCTTACGCGGATCAGGTGCCCTCTGCCTACTCGAAGCTGCGGTTGTGGCGAAATACGGCTGTGGCCAGCCTGCCATCCGGCCAGACCTACACGATGCCACCCGAGACGCTCGGCTACGAATGGGATTCGGATGTTGATAACGGGTTCCGGCCAGCCGGCGAGATCGACATGTCGCAGACGTGCGAGAAAGTTGACCAGAAGCTGCTGACCGTCACCGAGGAATTTGTCTCGGACAATGCGTGTAACAGCCTGACACTGTACCGGGCCGCAAGCGGTGCGCTCGTCTTCGATGCGGGCACGGTCCAGTGGGCGTGGGGCCTCGAATCGGATCACGACGGAGACTCCCAGAACCCGCCCGACCCGGCGATGCAGCAGGCGACCGTCAACCTGTTCGCCGACATGGGCGTACAGCCAGCAACGCTGGAATCGAACCTGACGCCCGCCACTCAGTCCACCGACCACACCCCGCCGACCTCCACGATCACCTCGCCGTCGGCCGGTGCCACGTTCACGAACGGCAGCGCCGTCACGATCACTGGCACGGCGACGGATTCCGGTGGGGGCGTCGTGGCGGGCATCGAGGTTTCTACCGACGGCGGTTCGACCTGGCATCCCGTTACCACCATGTCGGCGGCCGCCACCAGCGTGAACTGGAGTTACACCTGGTCGGCAGCTGGCTCTGGCACGGTGACGATCGAGTCGCGTGCCACCGATGACAGCGGCAATACCGAGACGCCCGGGTCAGGTGTGTCCGTGACGGTCAGCTGCCCGTGCGGCGTCTTCGGCGCAAACTGGACGCCCTACACCACGTCGGCTAACGATTCCTCGCCATATGAGCTCGGCATGAAGTTCCAGTCGAGCGTGCCCGGCTGGGTGGCCGGGGTGCGGTTCTACAAGGGCACGGGCAACGGCGGGACACACACCGGCTCGCTCTGGACCTCCTCCGGCACGCTGCTCGCCACCGGGCAGTTCGTGAACGAGACGGCCAGCGGCTGGCAGACAATGCTGTTCCCCAGCCCGGTGCAGATCAGCGGGAACACGACCTACGTGGTGTCGTATTACGATCCGGAAGGTCACTACTCAGTCGATGAGGAGTATTTCGTCTCTCAGGTGAGCACGCCACCGCTGACCGGGGTGAAAGCCAACTACATGACGGCCGGCGGCGGCAACGGCGTCTTCAACGCCGGCGGCCCCGGGTTCCCGACTCAGATGAATGACGGCTGGAGCTACTCGGTTGATGTGATCTTCGACACGACGCAGCCGCCCAGCCATCCGGCTGTGACCAGTAGCTCGCCTTACGCTGGCTCATCCAGCAATCCGGTCTCCGCCGACCCCGCTGCGACGTTCTCTGAGGCCGTCGTGCCCAGCACGGTGTCATTCATGCTGACGGACCCGAACGGGAACACGGTCCCCGGCACCACCTCTTTCAACAGCACCGACACGGTGGCTACCTTCACCCCGGCGAACCCGCTGGCAGCGGATACCACCTACACCGTCACTATCAGCGGTGCCCAGGACACGAACGGCGAGACGATGCTGGCGCCGTACACATACACGTTCATCACCAGTAAGGCGTTTGACTCGGGAGGCAAGTGTCCGTGCGCCATCTGGCCCGATGCCGCGCCGCCTGGTATATCCGACGCGAACGACGGGAGCCCGGTAGAGCTGGGTGTCAAGTTCACGGCCACTCAAGACGGCTCCATTTCCGGAATCCGCTTCTACAAGGTGCCCGACAACACCGGCACGCATACCGGCAGCCTGTGGAGTTCCACCGGCACCCTGCTGGCAACCGGCACGTTCACCAATGAGTCCTCCGAGGGCTGGGAGGAACTGGACTTCTCGGCCCCGGTACCGGTCACTGCGGGAACGACCTATGTGGCCTCCTACCACACCAGCGCGGCGCATTACGCCTACACATCGAACGGGCTGGCGTCGGCGGTGACCAACGGCCCGCTGACGGCGCTGGCCAGCGGCGGAGTCTACGCCTACGGCTCTGCGAGCACATTCCCATCGAACAGCTATAACGCGACGAATTACTGGGTCGACGTCGTGTACACGACTCCATCGGGCACCTACTCGCCGGTGGTGTCGAGCGTCACGCCGAACTCTGGCTCCTCGGGCAACCCGGTCACGGTCGCGCCCACGGCGACGTTTTCTCAAGCCGTGGTGCCCAGCACAGCGTCGTTCACGCTGACGGACCCGAACGGGAACACGGTCCCCGGCTCGGTGACCTTCAACGGCGACGGCACGGTTGCGACATTCACGCCCACGAACTCGCTGGCGGCGGATACCACCTACACGGCCACGGTGTCAGGTGCCCAGAACACCTTCGGCACACCCATGAGCAGCCCCTATTCCTGGACGTTCACCACTGCCGGAGCCCAGTGCCCCTGCAGCATCTGGCCGAATACGGCGCAGCCGTCGGTGGCCTCGGCGAATGACTCAGGTTCCGTGAACCTTGGCGTGAAGTTCACAGCGGATATCAACGGGTGGATCGCGGGCATCCGCTTCTACAAAGGCGCAGGCAATACCGGCACTCACGTCGGCAGCCTGTGGAGTTCCGGTGGAACTCTGCTCGGCCAGGTGACCTTCACCAACGAGTCCGCGTCGGGCTGGCAGGAGGCGGACTTCTCCTCCCCGATCCCGGTGATGGCTGGTACCACCTACATCGCGTCCTACTTCGCGCCGAACGGCGGTTATGCCTATGACGGGGGGGCGTTTGCCAACGCAGGCATCGACAACCCACCGCTCCATGCGCTGCAGTCGTCGGTCAGCGGTGGCAACGGTGTGTATCTTTACGGCAACTCTCCGGCGTTCCCCACCGCCTCGTACAACGCGACCAACTACTGGGTGGATGTGGTGTTCACTGAACCCTAGTCGCAGAGGTGTACTCTCGGTAAGCCGCTAATAGGGGGAATTCTGCATGCCGATGGGACTGGCGGTGATCGGTGCCGGCTACTGGGGGCCGAACCTCGTCCGTACAGCACTGGCCACGCCCGCGTTCCGCCTGGATTGGCTCTGTGATCTCCAGAGCGAACGGGCCAGGGCCGTCCTCGGCCCGTACACGACCGTGCGGGCGACGAGTTCATACGAGGACGTACTCGCGGACCCGGGGGTCGCGGCTGTCGCTATCGCGACACCTGCGGCCACGCACTTCGACCTCGTACGGTCCGCGCTGGAGGCGGGCAAGCACGTGATGGTGGAAAAGCCGCTGACGCCCTCGGCGGCGGAGGGAGAGAAACTAGCAGCGCTGGCGCAGCGATCCGGGCTTGTGCTCATGTGCGACCACACGTACTGCTATACCCCGGCCGTGCGGCGGATCCGGGAGCTGATCCGCGAGGGCGAGATCGGTGAGCTGCAGTTTGTTGACTCGGTCCGGATCAACCTGGGCCTGGTGCAGCCGGATGTCGACGTGCTCTGGGATCTCGCACCCCATGATCTGTCGATCCTCGATTTCGTGCTTCCCGAGGAAGTCATTCCGGTGGCGGTAGCCGCACACACCAGCGACCCGATAGGGGCCCGGCGGGCCTGCGTGGCCTACCTATCGGTGTGGCTGTCCAACGGCGCTCTCGCGCACGTGCACGTGAACTGGCTGAGCCCGACCAAGATCCGGACAACGGTGTTCGGCGCCTCCCGCCGTACCATCGTCTGGGACGACACCAACCCGGCGGGACGGCTGGCCGTCCACGACCGCGGGGTAGACACGCTGCAGGCGGGTACCGTGCCCCAGGACGAGCGGCGCGACGCCCTCATCTCGTACCGGACCGGGGATACCCTTATCCCCGCACTGCCTGAGCGGGAGGCACTCATGTCTGTCATGGCGGAGTTCAGTGCGGCGATCAGCGAGGGCCGGCCACCCCTCACTGACGCCCAGGCGGGCCTGCGGGTGCTCAAGCTGCTGGAGGCAGCGTCGCGGAGTGCGGACAGCGGAGGCGTACGGATATCCCTGAACGGGGCTGTCGCGTGATCGCCGGGCAGCGCTTCCTTGTGACGGGTGGTGCCGGCACGATCGGCTCCACGATCGTCGATCAGCTCGCGGCCGCAGGCGCCGACGAGATCGTGGTACTCGACAACTTCGTCCGCGGTAGGCCGGAGAACCTGGCTCCTGCGCTCCGGACCGGCAAGGTCCGGGTTGTCCAGGGCGACATCCGGGACCGGGAGCTGGTGCGGTCGCTCATGCCCGGCATCGACGTCGTGTTCCACCAGGCCGCCATCAGGATCACTCAGTGCGCCACCGAACCACGGCTCGCGCTCGAGGTGCTAGTCAACGGCACCTACGAGATCATTGAGGCCGCGTCCGACACCGGCATCCGCAAGGTCGTGGCCGCGTCCTCGGCATCGGTCTACGGGCTGGCAGAGGAGTTCCCCACGCCCGAACGCCAGCATCCGTACGCCAACGACACCCTGTACGGCGCGGCGAAGACGTTTAACGAGGGCCTGCTGCGGAGCTTCCACGCGATGCGCGGCCTGGATTACGTCATGCTGCGCTACTTCAACGTGTACGGGCCGCGTATGGACATCTACGGCCTGTACACCGAGGTGCTGATCCGGTGGATGGAGCGGATAGAGGCCGGGCAGTCGCCGCTCATCCTCGGCGACGGCCGCCAGACCATGGATTTCGTCTTCACCGAGGACATCGCGCGTGCCAATCTGCTCGCCGCGGCGAGTGACGCGACCGATGAGGTCTTCAACATCGGCAGCGGTACCGAGACGAGCCTGGTGGAGCTCGCCGAGGCGCTCCAGCGGGCCATGGGCCCGGTCCGTCCGCTCGAATTCGGACCGCCACGCGGCGTCAACGCGGTGAACCGCCGCCTTGCGGACATCTCCCGTGCCCGCCAGCGCCTGGGCTGGAAACCGGAGGTTGACCTGGAGGAAGGCCTACGGCGGCTTGTCGCGTGGTGGCGTGCTGAGCGAGCCCTTGGCAATGAGGTCGGCGCCAGATGATTCCCGTGATGAGGCCGTGGCTCGGCAAGGAGGAGGCCGAGGCAGCAGCCGAGGCCGTGGCATCCGGCTGGGTCTCACAGGGGCCACGGGTCCGGGAGTTCGAGGAGGCATTCGCCGCGGCCATCGGCACTCCGCACGCGGTCGCCGTGTCCTCGTGCACGGCTGCGCTTCACCTGGCGCTGATCGCCGCCGGGATTGGGCCGGGAGATGAGGTCATTGTCCCGTCGCTGTCATTCATCGCCACTGCCAATGCTGTGCGCTACGTCGGCGCGCAGCCCGTTTTCGCTGACGTGGACCTGGCCACGCAAAATCTCGTCCCAGAGACCGTGGAGCCGCACCTGACCAGCCGGACCCGCGCCGTCATCCTGGTCGACCAGGCGGGAGTGCCTGCTGACCTGGATGCGATCCGCGCTCTGTGCGATCCGCTCCACGTAACCGTGATCGAGGACGCCGCCTGCGCCGCCGGATCTATGTACCGGGCCCGTCCGGCTGGCGCCGGCGCCGCACTGGCGGCGTTTTCGTTTCACCCGCGCAAGCTCCTCACCACGGGTGAAGGAGGCATGCTCACCACCTCGGACGGGTCAATCGCTGCCCGGCTTCGCCGGCTTCGCGAGCATGGCATGGATATCAGCGCGGCCGACCGGCACCGCAGCCAGCAGCCGGTCATCGAGCATTACACCGAGGTGGGCTTCAACTTCCGGATGACTGACATCCAGGCGGCCATCGGCTTGGTGCAGCTCCGCAAGCTCGCCGAGATGGTGGCCCGGCGCCGGGTT
>OFHK01000299.1_pt1 | contig 15606 bp, 13 predicted proteins | sample 1521951 | NCBI WGS metagenome assembly OFHK01 (sample SAMEA2468436, study PRJEB22500) | soil metagenome | biome: Glassland; feature: Farmland; material: Clay | place: Australia | collected 2013-01-31 | depth 0.55 m
ATCCAGGCTTCCACCAGTCTCTGGACATTGCCCGAGGTCTCTCCCTTGCGCCACATCTTCTTGCGTGAACGGGACCAGTAAGTGACGTGGCCGGTTGCCAGGGTTTCTTCCAGGGTGTGGCGGTTCATCCAAGCATGCATGAGCACTGCGCCGGTGGCATGGCTCTGCGCGATAACGGGAACCAAGCCGTCGGCGTTGAACTTCACGGCATCGAGAAACGCATCGCGGGCGATAATATCGGTCATGATGATTTCAACCTGGCAAAGCCGTCTTCGATGTCTGCGAGAAGATCGTCTGGATCCTCAAGGCCGGCATGAATGCGGATGATCGGTCCCTCGGCTTCGAACTTGCGGGCCGTGCGCACGAACTCGGTTGCCGTGTCACCGCGCACGTTTTCGGTGAGCAGGCCGTCAGCGAGCTCGTTACGGCGGGGGTGCGTGGGCAACAGCAAGGGACGCGGAACCGGCCAGCGCCCCCCCCCTCATCGTCCCCCCCCCCCGCCGCTGGGATCCGGGTGCCGGGATCCTCGATGCCCTGCTGGCCGAGACCGTCAGCACGCCGTGGCTGCACCCGGCCAGTCTTGCCAGCCTCGTTAGCACGCGCCCTTCGCCAGGCCAGGTGCACCGCCAGCCGCCGCCCTCGGAGCGGGTGAACCGGGCTGAGCTGAGCTCGTCGCTGCTGCGCCAGATACGCCAGGTGAACAGCCAGATCAAGCTGCTCGGGCTCACTCTCGTCCAGCCTGGCCCGCGCTACCTGAGCACGGCGATCGACGCGGTCGAATCCTCGGCCTGGCGGGGCGGGCGGGCCGGGCGGCGCTCGGCCGAGCAACTGCTGCACTCGGTGCGTAGCTACGTCACTGCGCTGCAGTCCCGGGTCAGGATCGTGGACACGGTACGGGTCACCCTGGGCGGTAAGTCCGGCGCGGTGCCGGTGTCCATCAGCAACCATCTGCCGCGGGCGATCAGGGTTGAGCTGCACGTGGGTGTGCCCAGCACGGGCCGGGTCGTGACCGGGAACTTCATGAGCAAGGTGACTGTGGACGCGGGAACCCAGAAACTGATCAAGATTCCGGTCCGCGCGGCGGCGGCCGGCTCGACCACCCTGACCCTGTGGCTGACCACACTGGGTGGCCGGCCCCTGCCGGGCACCACCACCCACCTGACCGTGGAGGCGACCCACTTCGGCACGCTGGCTATCGTGATCATCGGTGTCGCGCTGGCGGTGTTCGTGATCACCGCGGCTGCCCGGGCAATCCGGCGCGGTGGGGAACCGGATGAGGATGAAGAGGACGATACGGGGGATTCGGGAGAGGATGACCCGACCGGGCTCGATCCTGCCTACGCGACCGCAGAAGCCGATACCGTCGGGCGGGAGCGGGCTGACGAATCCCCGGCAGCGAAGGAGGCCGATGAGCACGCCAGCACCCAGGGCGGGGCGGACCGCCGCTGAGACGGCACAGGCGCGTTCGCGTCACCGGGCTGCCGCGGTGACCCCTGACCCGGGTGAGCTTCCCGCGACCGGCGGCATCCCACCCACCCCAGCCGAGGAAGGGCCCGGCAGCTCGAGCGTTGTCCGCTCCAGCGGCGTCATGGCGCTGGGCACTCTCGCCTCGCGCGGCACCGGCTTCCTGCGGACGATGATGGTCGTCTACGCACTCGGTGTCGGGTCTGTCTCGATTGCCTACAACAACGCCAACACCCTGCCGAACACCGTCTATGACCTGATGCTGGGCGGCATTCTCACCAGCATCGTTGTCCCACTGCTCGTCAATGCGGCCAAGCGGGACGCCGACCACGGCCGGGCGTACGACCAGCGGATGTTCACCCTGGCCACCATCGCGCTCTTCGCACTGACCGTCATCGCCACGCTAGCCGCAAGCCTGCTGGTCAGCCTGTATGCGCACTCGCTCACCGGTCCCGAGCGCGACCTGACGGTGATCTTCGCCTACTTCTTCATCCCGCAGATCTTCTTCTACGGGATGAGCTCGCTGGCCGGGGCGGTGCTCAACGCCCGGGGACATTTCGCCGCCCCGATGTGGACACCCGTGATCAACAACATCGTGGTGATCGCGGTCCTGGCTCTGTTCATGATCACCGGCGGCATCGGCACGTCCGCGTCCTCGATCAGTGCCGCCCAGGTGCAGCTGCTCGGCTTCGGCACCACGCTGGGCATCATCGCGCAGACCGTTGCGCTGATCCCGGCGCTGCGGCGGGTGCGCTTCCGGTGGCGGCCAAGATTCGACTTCCGGCGGGCAGAAGTCGCCGAGATCCGGCGAATGGCGGGGCCACTGTTCGGCTACATCGCCACCACCCAGGTGGCGTTCCTGGTCGTGCAGAACGTCGCGAACGCCGCCTCGAACCATGTCAAGTACGACGGGTTCCCCGCCTACAGCTACGCCTGGCAGTTGTTTCAGATGCCGTATGCCATCGTGGGCATCTCGGTGATCACCGCGCTGCTGCCGCGGATGAGCGCACATGCGGCGGAGAAGAACTACTCGCTGGTCAAGAGCGACTTTTCGGGTGGCGTCCGGCTGTCGTCGGTCATCGTCGTGCCCGGCGCGCTCATCCTGGCCGTGCTGGGTGCCCCGTTCGCGGAGGCGCTGTTCGGCTACGGCAGCACCTCGGTGACCGACGCGAGTTACATCGGCGCGGTGTTCGCCATCTTCTCCCTCGGGCTCGTACCGTACATGATCTTCCAGCTGATGCTGCGCGTGTTCTACGCCATGCATGACAGCCGCACCCCGATGTACATCGGGGTGGCGGTGATGATCACCAATATCGCGGTGAGCCTGCTGTCGCTCGCGGTGCTGCCGGCTGGGCACGTGGTCGAGGGGGTGGCAGCCGCGTTCGGGATCGCCAACATCGTCGGCACGGCGGTCTCGTGGCGGATCCTGTCCCGGCGGCTGGACGGCCTCGGCGGGCGGGCGATCACGGTCAGCCTGATCCACATGCACCTGGCGGCCATCCCCGCCCTGGTCTTCACCCTCGCGACCAGACTCATGGTGGGCGTGATCCTCCCGCCAGGGCCCGCGTTCGGCATCATCACGGTGATCATCGGCGGCAGCGGTGCGCTGCTGCTCTACCTGCTGTTCGCCCGGGCCCTCGGGGTCACCGAGGTGACCGAACTCACCGCGGGGCTGCGGACCAAGCTGCGCCGTTAGCGCATCCGCCGGATCTGCGGCCGGCTGCCCGGGTGGGTGGGCGGCGCGCCGGGCAGCACCGGAAACAGCGCCTGGCCAAAGCAATCGCCGGCCTGGCGCGCCCGCCTGGTTACCTGTGAGCGGAAAGCCAGATATCGTCATGTGCAGCCGGTGTCACTCACGGGTAACGGTTTGCGCAGACAGTCTGCACAGGCCGTAGCGCGCCAGGCTGGGCGGCCTACGATGGTGTCTGGCACGTGGTTCATCATGTCGCTGATCGTCCCGCGGGCTAGGGAGGAGGGTCGAGGGCCGGCACCGCTCTTGACGGCACACCAATGAGCACCTTCATCTCTGAACCCGGAACCCGCGTCGGCGGGCGATATCGGCTCGAAGACCGCATCAGCGCGAGCAGCGGGTGGGCAGCCTGGAAAGCCATCGACGAAACGCTGGCCCGCCCCGTGACCGTGCTGACCTTCGCGCCGGGGTTCCCCCGTATCCGTGAGGTCATCACAGCGGCGCGCGCCGCAAGCAGGCTGAGCGATGCCCGGCTGGCGCAGGTGTTCGACGTCGAGGAGAACTGGGACAACGCCTACGTCGTGATGGAATGGGTCGCTGGCGACTCACTGCACGACCTGCTCGCCGAAGGCCCGCTCGAGCCGGGCCAGAGCGCCGAGATCATCGCCGAGGGAGCGGATGCCCTCGCCTCCGCCCATGCCGCCGGCGTGGCTCACCTGTGCCTCACCCCGGGCTCGCTGCGCTGGACACCCGGCGGCGGGGTCAAACTCGTCGGCCTGGGTATCGACGCCGCCTTGTCCGGCACGACCGCCGACGACCCGGCGCTGGCCGACACCTGGGGCCTCGGCAAGCTGCTGTATGCGGCGCTGACCGCCCACTGGCCAGGTGATGACTGGCCGGCGCTGCCGCCAGCTCCCCAGGCGCCCGATGGGCTGCCTTGCACTCCGCGGCAGGTCCGCGCGGGTGTGCCCGCGGCCGTGGACGAGATCACCTGCCAGGCCCTGTTCCAGAGCAGCCGCGGCGGTGGCCCGCCGGTGACGACGCCCGCCCTGCTCGCTGACGCCCTTTCCCGGGGGATCCCCGCTCCAGTCGCCCCGCCGCCAGCGGCGGCACCTGGGCACCACGCTCCTCCCGGCTGGGACGAGATGCCCCCGGACGGTGACACCGGCCCGCAGTACTGGCAGGCCGACCCCGGGCGGCGGGGGCCACGGCCGATGCCGGGCGGCCCGGGCGGCCGGGCCGAGCGGCCACGCAATTCCCGTGCGCTGGCCATCATCGTGGGTGCCGTGGTCCTGGGAGCACTGGCGATCGGGGTGTGGCTGACCCTCGGTGGCCACACTGGCTCCACTGGCAACGGCGGCACCCCCCCGCCGAGCCACCCTGCGTCTCCCTCGGGTGGCGCGGTGAGCGCGCTGACCCCGGTCAGCGCCCATGGCTTCGACGCGCTGAACGGCCCGGCCCAGGACCCGGGGAACGAGAACGACGCACAGGCCCACTTCGCCATCGACACGAGCCGGTCCACGTTCTGGAACACCCAGTTCTACCTGGGCAACCCGGTGTTCGGCGGGTACAAGACCGGGTCCGGTCTCATCCTCGACATGGGCAAGGCGGTCCGGCTGTCGTCGGTGGATGTCACCTTCGGTTCCATCCCCGGTGCGGACGTGTCCATCATGCTCGGGAACAGCAACGTCAGGGCCAAGTCGACCCTGTCCTCCTTCACCACCGTGGCCAGTGCCACAGATGTGGGAGGTTCCCATACGTTCACCGTGACCAGCAAGGCGACCGGCAGGTACGTGCTGATCTGGTTCACCAAGCTGCCGCCGAAGTCCGCTGGGTCAACCAGCAAGTTCGAGGCGCAGATCTACAACATCATCGTGCGGGGCTCGAGCTGACAGCGCCGCCGGGCGGCGGGCCGCCCGACGCCGAATTGCTGCGGCGGCATGTCGGCGGCGACACCGATGCGTTCGGCGTGCTGTTCTCGCGTCACCGCGAGCGGTTGTGGGCGGTCGCGGTGCGGACGCTCGGAGACCCCGACGATGCGGCGGACGCGCTGCAGGATGCGATGATCTCCGCGTTCCGCCGGGCCGGCAGCTTCCGCGGCGACGCCGCCGTGACCACGTGGCTGCACCGCATCGTCGTCAACGCCTGCCTTGACCTGCTCCGGCGCCGGGCGGCCCGGCCAGCCACCAGTGGGCTCGCGGCCGACGCCCTGGACGTGCTCGCGCTGGCCGGGAGCGACCCGGGCCAGCTGACCGACAGCGACACCGCGCTCGACGTGACCGCCGCGCTGCGCATGCTCCCGCCCGGCCAGCGGGCTGCGCTGGTGCTCGTGGACATGCTCGGATACCCCGTCGCGGACGCCGCGCTGGTGCTGGGAATCTCCGAGGGCACAGTGAAGAGCCGCTGCTCACGGGGGCGTGCCCGGCTGCTCCCCAGGCTCGCCCACCTGCGTGGATCGCCTACCGTGACGCAGGCGGGTATCGGGTGGATAGCACCGCCTGCCAGGCCACCGGGGACCGGTCAGCCCATGACACGGAACCACGCGGCCGCGGGCGACGTCTCACCTGCGGAGGGAGGGGGTGAGAGCCTATGAGGGGCCACGTCGGCACCGAGACCATCGCTGCCTTCCGGGAAGATCTGCTTTCCAGGCGCGAGGCGGCCAGGGTCGCCGCGCACCTTGCTGCCTGCCCGCAGTGCACCGAGGTTGATGGGCAACTGGCCGCCGTGACCGCGGTTCTCGCCGCTGCCCCCGCACCACCGCTGCCCGCCTCGGTGGCCGCGCGGCTGGACGCGGCTCTGGCCGCCGAGATCGCCCGGCCCGCTGCGCCTGCCGACTCGGCCGTCTACGCTGCGCCCGGCGGCGCTGCGCCCAGCCACGCTGCGCCCAGCCACGCTGCCGGTGAGGCTGCGCCCGGCGGCACCCCCGGCAGGCGCACCTCCCGAAGGGGCCGGGCCGCCCGCGGAGGCCACGCTGCGGACCAGCGGGGAGTGCCGTGGCTCTCGCTGCGCCTGGTGGCCGCCACGGCCGCCGTGGTGCTGCTGGGCGGCGGCGGATACGTGGTCTCGCGGGTACTGGCCGGGGCCAGTGCCGGCGTGCCGGCCAGTCCCGCTAGCGCCGCCGCACCGCACGGTGCCATGTCCCGGCGGTCGCCGGCCGGGCTCGCCCCCGCACTCGGGACGGCGAGCGGCGCCCTCAGGTTCCCCGTCATCGCCAGCGGGACGCGCTACCGACCCGGGCAGCTGCGCGCCCAGGTAGCCGCAACCCTGCGGCGCTACCCCGCGCCGAGCGGGCAGCCCAGCCACCAGTTTGGCTCGCGTCAATACTCCCCGGCCTCCTTCCCGCATCTGGCCGCATGCGTCAGCCGGATCACCGGCGGTGGGCAGCCCCGCCTGATCGATATCGCTCATTACGGCACCCGGCCCGCGGCGGTTATCGTGCTGCCGGTCACCGGATCGCCGATGGTGCGGGTGTGGGTGGTGGGAACGGGCTGCCCGGCCGGCGGAGGCGATGTGATCGCCAGGTTGACCATGCCCGGTACGGGCTGAGGCGCCGCCAGGCCGGGCAGGCCCGCCACGGCTCACCCACAGCCACGCGGCGGGAATCTCCGCGCCCTGGGATCGGTTGTCCCGGGTGCCCATCAAGTGAAAGGCGAGCAGGTGTCCGACATTCGCGATGTCATCGTCATCGGATCGGGTCCGGCTGGGTACACCGCCGCGCTGTATGCCGCGCGGGCGCAAATGCGGCCGCTGGTGTTCGAGGGATCGGTCACAGCGGGTGGCGCGCTGATGAACACCACCGACGTGGAGAACTTCCCCGGATTTCCCGACGGTGTGCTTGGGCCCGACCTGATGGATGCCATGCGTAAGCAGGCTGAGCGGTTCGGCGCGGAACTGGTCGCTGACGACGTGACCGAGGTGGACCTGACCGCCGAGCCCAAGCGGGTCGGGGTGGGCGGCGACACCTATCTCGCGCGCACCGTGATCATCGCGACCGGCTCCCGCTACCGGGAACTGGGTATCGAGGGGGAGAAGCGGCTGTCCGGGCACGGGGTTTCCTGGTGCGCGACCTGCGATGGTTTCTTCTTCCGGGACAAGGACATTGCCGTGGTCGGCGGTGGCGACTCGGCCATGGAGGAGGCCACCTTCCTGACCCGGTTCGCGCGCTCGGTGACAGTGGTGCACCGCCGTGACGCGCTGCGCGCCTCCAAGATCATGCAGGAGCGCGCGTTCGCCAACCCGAAGATCTCCTTCCGCTGGAACAGCGAGGTGACCGGGGTGCTCGGCGACGGCACGGTGAGCGGACTGCGGCTGCGCGACACCAGCACTGGCGAGGAGAGCACGCTGGAAATCAGCGGCCTGTTCGTGGCCATCGGCCATGACCCCCGCAGCGAGCTGTTCACCGGCCAGCTTGCCACCGACCCCGACGGCTACCTGCTGGTCGACCAGCCGTCCACCCGTACCGCGATCCCTGGCGTGTTCGCCTGTGGCGACGTGGTGGACCGCAGCTACCGGCAGGCGGTCACAGCGGCCGGCACCGGCTGTGCGGCCGCCCTGGATGCCGAACGATTCCTGGCCAGCCACGAGTCCTGAACACTGTCAGCCAATCCTTCAGACGGAAAGGAATCCCGCGCATGGGTGCGACGAAGGCGGTCACCGACGCCAGTTTCGAGGCCGACGTCCTCAAGAACGACAAGCCAGTGCTCGTGGACTACTGGGCCGAGTGGTGCGGCCCCTGCCGGCTGGTCGCCCCTGTGCTGGAGGCAATCGCGGCCGAGCACGGTGACAAGATCGACATCGTGAAACTGAACGTCGACGAGAATCCCGAGGTCGCCAGGCGCTACGGGATCCTGAACATCCCGACGCTGGGTATCTTCCAGAACGGCCAGGTCGTCAAGGAGCTTGTCGGTGCCAGGTCGAAGTCGTCGCTGCTCAACGAGCTGGCCGAATTCATCTGACCGGCCCGGCCAGGCTGGCTTGAGGTTCCCACCGTCAGCCAGCCAGGGCGGATCCAGGTAAGCGAGCTAGGCCCCGGGGCATCCGTTATGTCACTTATGGGCTGATTGGTCTGGTCAGGCCAGGCGCAGCGCCCGTTCGGGGGTCATCGAGCCCAGCAACCGTTCCAGCGCCACTTCCACGTCCTCGCGCCAGGACGCGGTCGCCTTCAGTTCCAGCCGCAACCGGGGGAAGTGGTGGTGCGGGCGTACGGTCTTGAACCCCACCGCCAGCAGATAGTCGGCAGGCAGAACGCAGGAACCCTGTTCCCGCCGCAGGTCCCCGAAGGCTTCGATCGCCTTGACACCCCTGCGGGTGAGGTCCTTGGCCACGCCCTGAACCAGCATCCGGCCCAGGCCTCCACCCGCGAACTCACCGAGGATGTGGGCGGTCATCAGCAGCACGGCGTCAGCGCTGACCGGGCTGGTCGGGAAGGCCACCGAGCGCGGTACGTACAGCGGTGGCGCGTACAGCATGTACCCGGCGGGGACGCCGTCAACATAGGCGATCTTCCCGCAACTGCCCCACTCCAGGAGGGTGGATGAGATCCACGCCTCCTTCTCCAGCACCGGGTCGCCCGCGGCCTCGGCACGCGAATGACTCACCGGGTCGAGTTCCCAGAAGACGCACCGCCGGCACCTGTGCGGCAGGTCGTCGAGATTGTCCAAGGTGACGTTGGCGAGACGGCGCGGCACCTGGCACCCCTGTTGTCATGTCGTTTGCGGTGGCAGCCGCGGTGCTTCGCCGCTACCGTGAGCCGTGCGGGCAGCCGATGGCTAGATCCCGGGTCCTTCCGGGCACTCCCCCCTTGAGCCCGTACTCTGACATGGTACCCATCGACGTGAGGAGGGGTCGTGGCGACGGAAGAAGCGTATCCCGTTCCCGCACGCAGCCCCGGCCGGAGCAGCGCGCAATCACATGCGTCCCAGCAAGCTCATCAGTCCCAGGGATCGCTGGTAGATCCTTACGTCGGGCACTATGCGGCCAGGGCCCGGGAGATGGTCGCATCCGAGATCCGCGCGCTGTTCTCGGTGGCGTCCAGGCCGGAGATCGTGTCCCTGGCAGGCGGCATGCCCAACCTCACCGCCCTGCCGCTGGATGCCGTGGGGGAGATGGCCGGGCAGCTTGTGACCGATCGCGGCACGGTGGCCCTGCAGTACATGTCGGCGCAGGGGGACCCAGGTTTGCGCGAGAGTATCTGCGACGTGATGGCACTGGAGGGGATCCGCGCCCACCCGGACGAGGTGGTCGTCACCGTCGGCTCGCAGCAGGCACTGGACCTCATCACCCGGATCTTCGTGGATCCCGGGGACGTGGTGCTCGCCGAGGGACCGTCCTATGTCGGCGCACTCGGCACATTCGCCTCATTCCAGGCGAATGTGGTTCACGTCCCGGCAGATGATGACGGGCTGATCCCCGAGGCGCTGACGGAGACGATCGCCCGGCTCGCGGCCGGCAGCCAGCGGGTCAAGTTCCTCTACACAGTCCCGTCCTTCCATAATCCCGGCGGGGTGACCCTCAGCCTGGAGCGCCGCGCGCGAGTGCTGGAGATCTGCCAGCGGGCGGGGCTGCTGGTGATCGAGGACAACCCTTACGGCCTGCTCGGGTTCGATGGAGAGCCGTTGCGCGCGCTGCGCGCCGATGACTCGCACGGCGTGGTGTACCTCGGGACGTTCTCCAAGACCATCGCTCCCGGGCTGCGGGTCGGCTGGGCCGTCGCCCCGCCCGGCATCAGGGACAAGCTCGTGCTCGCGGCCGAAGCCGCCGTGCTGTGCCACTCCAGTCTCGCCCAGCTCATGGTCCGTGAATATCTGGCCAGCCAGCCCTGGCGCGAGCAGATCAAGGTGTTCCGTGAGCTGTACCGCGAGCGCCGGGACGCGATGCTGGAGGCGCTGGCTGCGGCGATGCCCGCGGGCTGCCGGTGGACGCGTCCCGCTGGCGGGTTCTACGTCTGGTTGCAGCTTCCGCCAGGGCTGAACTCCAAGGCGATGCTGCCCCGGGCCATCTCCTCGCGAGTGGCCTACGTGCCCGGCACCGGTTTCTACTCGGACGGCTCTGGCGCTGAGCACCTGCGGCTGTCGTATTGCTTCCCCGAACCGGGCCGGATCAGGGAAGGCGTCCGGCGTCTTGCCGAGGTGGTGGACACCGAGATCGAGCTCTGCACCACATTCGGCCCTGCCCCCATGGCCGAGCGGGCGACCGGGGCGGGCCCGGTCGTTCTGACCGGCCCGGCCGGTGTGGACACGCCGCAGTGAGCGACCTGGACCACGTCCTCATCCTGGCCGGCGGGCTCTCGGCCGAGCGTGAGGTCTCACTGCGCTCGGGTGGCAGGCTGCGGGACGCGCTACGGGAATCAGGAGTGGAGGCGGAGGTCGTGGATGCCGACGCCGCCCTGATTCCCGGCATCGCCGCCGATCCCCCCAGTGCCGTCTTCCCCGCCATCCACGGCGCGTATGGGGAGGACGGGTCCATCCAGGAGATCCTGGCGCTGCTTGGCGTCCCTTTCGTGGGCGCGGTGGCTGATGCCTGCCGGTTCGCGTTCGATAAGCCACTGGCCAAGGCCGTGGTGCGGGCCGCTGGCCTCGCGACGCCATCATCGGTCACCCTGCCCAAGGAGACCTTCCACGATCTGGGTGCCACCGCTGTGCTGGAGCGGGTCGTCACGACACTCGGGCTGCCGCTGTTCGTCAAGCCCGCCCGCGGCGGCTCGGCACTGGGGGCTACCCGGGTGCTGACCGCCGGGGAACTTCCTGGCGCCATGATCAGCTGCTTCGCATACGGGGATTCGGCGCTGATCGAGCGCTGCGTGGTGGGCGCCGAGATCGCGGTGGGCGTCATCGATCTGGGTGAGGGACCACAGGCGCTCCCGGCGGTCGAGATCGTCCCGCTGACGGGTGCCTACGACTACGCGGCTCGTTACACGGCGGGGCAGACGAAGTTCTTCACCCCGGCCCGGCTTTCCCGCGGCGAGGCGGAGGCGGCGGCTTCCGCGGCCATCGCGGCCCATCGTGCGCTGGGATTGCGTGACCTGTCCCGCACTGACCTGATCATCGAGGATGGCCGTGTGTTCTTCCTCGAAGTCAACGTGGCACCCGGGATGACCGAGACGAGCACCCTGCCCATGGCGATGGAGGCGGCCGGGCTGTCGCTCGGCGGGGTGTGCCGTGACCTGCTGAGCCTCGCCGCATCGCGGGGCAGCTGAAGCTCCCTGCTCCCGGCCACAGGGCTGCCGGCGGCGGCCGGCCGGCGCACTGGACGTCCGGTCTGGGACGGGGAAGGTGGCGTGATGGGCGTGGGGCCGTACCTCTAGGCTCGGGCAGTGACTTCACGCAAGAGCTTCGGCAGCGACAACCATGCGGGCGCCCATGAGGCCGTACTGCGCATGATGACCCGTGCGAACTCCGGTGACGCAGTGGCCTACGGCGACGACCCCTGGACGGAGCGCGCAGCCGCGCACCTCCAGAGCCTGTTCCGGGCCCGGGGGGGCGTCTTCTTCGTCTTCAACGGGACCGCAGCGAACGTGCTCGGGCTCAGCCTCCTCCTCCGCCCCTATGAGGCGGCGATCTGCCCGGAGAGCGCGCATCTGAACGTGGACGAGTGCGGGGCCACCGAGCGGATCCTCGGAAACAAGCTGCTGACCGTGCCCACACGGGACGGGAAGCTGACCCCTGCTCTGATCGCCACCCGGCTTAGTGGCCGCAGCGATGAGCACCGGGCACAGCCGGCCGTGGTGGCCATTTCCCAGGTGACCGAGTTCGGCACCTGTTACTCCCTCGGCGAGTTGCGGGCGCTTGGCGATTTCTGCCGGGCTGAGGGTCTCCGGCTCTACGCGGATGGCGCCCGGCTGGCCAACGCGGCTGCGCATCTGGGCTGTTCGCTCGCCGACCTTGCGGCCCAGGTGGATGTGCTGAGCTTCGGCGGCACGAAGAACGGTGCCGTGGGCGTGGAGGCGGTGGTGGTGATGGCCGACGACCTGGTGGGCCACGTGCCGTATCAGCGCAAGCAGCAGATGCAGCTCGCGTCGAAGATGCGCTATCTCGCGGCACAGTTCCTGGGCCTGCTGGAGGATCGGGTCTGGCTCGATAATGCCAGCCACGCCAACTTGATGGCCGCCCGCCTGGCAGAGCGGATCAGTGGCATCCCCGGGGTAACGCTCTGGCAGCCGGTCGAGTCGAACGCGGTCTTCGCCTCCCTGGACCCCGCGCACATCCAGCGCCTGCAACAAGCTTGGCACTTCCACGTGTGGGACGAGGCCGCCCATGTGGTGCGGTGGATGACGGCATTCGACACCACTGGGGCTGACGTGGATGCCTTCGCCGCCAGCGTCCGGGAGACGGCGCCCAGCGCGCAGTAGCGGCGCGTCCGGCGCCCGGCACTGTTTCACGTGAAACAGTGCCGGGCGCCTGGTCCCGCAGGAGCATCCGGCCTGTGGCCCCGTCCGCAAGAGCCAGGGCACAGGCGCCAGGAACGCCGGAGCGCAACAGGCGCCCGGCTCAGCGGCCCGCGGGCAGCAGCAACCAGGACAGCCGTTCCCCAGGTGCGTGGTGCGGCGTTCCCTCATGCAGAAGGCTGCCCGGCAGGTCCGCGACGCCACGGTGGGCGCGAGCCTGGCAGGCAGCCAGGGTTCCTGCCTGCGACGGGACGGACGTCACCAACGCGGGCCAGGCGTGCGAGTTGATCCGGCCCCCAGCGGCGCTTATGCGCTCAGGCCCTGCGCCCACTCCGGGGACATGGCAGAAACGATGCGCTCAAGATCTTCCAGGGACGCGAACTCGACCACCATCTTCCCCTTCACGATCTTTCCCTTGCGCTGGCCTACTTCGACTTTCACCCGGGTCTCGAAGGCGTCAGACAGCCGCTCGGCCAGATCGTTGAGAGATTGCGGAACAGGCATCTTGCCGGTGGACCGGCGTGGCCTGGGCGTCTCGTCCATGCCCATCGCCACGATCTCTTCGACTGCGCGTACCGATAGTCCTTCGGCCACGATGCGGTGAGCCAGGTGGTCCTGCGCGGCGGGATCACTGAGTGCTAGCAGTGCGCGGGCGTGGCCAGCGCTGAGGACGCCGGCCGCCACCCGCCGCTGGACCGCTGGCGGCAGGTTCAGGAGCCGGATGGTGTTCGAGATATGCGGGCGGGAGCGCCCTACCTTCTTAGCGAGTTCGTCGTGTGTGGCACCGAAGTCATCCAGCAGTTGCTGATAAGCCGCTGCTTCCTCCAGCGGATTGAGCTGCTCGCGGTGCAGGTTCTCCATCAAGGCTTCACGGAGCAGATCGTCGTCGGACGTGCCCCGCACGATCGCGGGGATGTGCTCCAGGCCGGCCCGCTGGCACGCCCGCCATCTCCGCTCACCCATGATGAGCTCGTAGCGGCCCGGCATGACCAAGCGGACGACCACTGGCTGGAGCAGGCCCACCTCCCGGATCGATGAGGCAAGCTCTTCCAGGCTGTCCTCGTCGAAGGTCTGCCGGGGCTGCCGGGGATTCGGCGTGATGGCACCTATCGCGACTTCCTCGAAGTAGGTGCCTCCGGTCGCCTCCATCGCGCTCTCGCCAGGGGCCGCGGGGCCGGCTGGCCTGCCGGGGGACTGCGCCCCGCCCTCGCCAGGACCGGGCACCGCCGGAGGCCCCGTCGGGATGAGCGCCCCCAGTCCCTTGCCCAGACCCCGCTTCTGCTGCGCCATCACATCTCCTTGCACTGCCTGCTCCCGCCGAAGGGAACACTTCCACCCGGCGACTGCGGCGCTGGCCTGGCGGCCCGGATCCTGGCTGGTGTCGGCCAGCTACTCCGGGCTCCAGTAGAGCATCCCATCCGGGCTCTCACCCGGCGGCCGGCTACCAGAATCCAGCCCCGCACAGCCGCGCCGCCAGCACCAGCCGTCCCCTGGTACGCCCGCCGCTGATACGGAACCTGGAAGCCCTCAGGAACGCCAGTAGCGGCCCTCATCCAGCATGCCCCACCGGCGTAGACCGATCGGCCACTTCCCTGGCTGCTTCCATATATGCCTGCGCGCCACTGGAACCCGGGTCGTAGGTCATGACGGACTGCCCGTAACTTGGCGCCTCAGAAACCCGCACGCTGCGTGGGATCACTGTCGTCAGCACCACGTCCCCGAAGTGCTCCCGGACTTCATCCGCCACTTGCGACGCCAGCCGCGTCCGCCCGTCATACATCGTCAGCAAGATGGTCGAGACGGCCAGTCCCGGATTCAGGTGACTCTTGACGAGGTCCACGGTACGCAGCAGTTGTTCCAGGCCCTCCAGAGCGTAGTACTCACACTGGATGGGGATCAGCACCTCAGCCGCGGCCACCAGAGCGTTGACTGTCAGCAGGCCGAGCGAGGGCGGGCAGTCAATGAAGATGTAGTCCAGGCTGGAGGCGTCATAGTCACCGAGCGCCCGGCTCAGCCGCGCCTCCCGTGCCACCAACGGCACCAGTTCGATCTCCGCGCCGGCCAGATCGATTGTGGCTGGCGCGCAGTACAGCCCGGGTATGTCCGCTACCGGGCGGACGATGCCCGCCAGGGGCTGATCCTCGACCAGGACGTTGTAGACCGAAGGCGTACCAGCCCGGTGATCCACATCCAGGGCAGTAGAGGCATTTCCCTGCGGGTCAAGATCCACGACAAGCACCCGGGCGCCATGCAGGGCCAGGCTTGCCGCCAGGTTCACCGCACTGGTGGTCTTGCCCACCCCGCCCTTCTGGTTGGCGATCGTCACCACCCGGCATGACGCGGGCCGGGGCCATTCGCTGCCAGTGCCCGCCAGGGCGGCTAGCGTCGCCTGGGCCGGTGACATGGCCTGCTGGGGCACTGGTGCCTGTGCCGCAGTGGATGCCGGGCTGGCCTGCCCGCCGGTCAGGGTGACAGCCCCCGCTCCACCCTGCGCGGCGACGGGGCTGCCTGCACTCGCGCCGCTGCCCGCATCGCTCACCGTGTCATCTCCCCGCGTCTGCTCATCAATGACATCGCCGGCTGCTCCTGTTTCACGTGAAACCGCCGCCGACAAGGCCTGCCGCACGCGTGCAGGCGGCTCGCCCGCTGGCCGCTGATCCGCCTCAGCCACTGCCTCTCGCTCCTCACCCGCCCCCGTCCTCCGGACCTCATCCGAAACCCTGTCCCCCTGCTTGCGCGGCCATCCCAGACCACTGGACTCCATCTGGGACCTATCACCTGCCGCAGGGGCAGAAGCAGGCCGGGATTCCCTAGGCCATCCCACGCCGTCTGCCGAAGCCATCACTGCGCTCCTCTCCCTGCCGCCCCATCGCCCCCCGGTAGCGTCCTCGGCCGGCCGTCAGCCGCACCACTGTCGCAGCCGGATCGACCTTACCGCTCCCGGTGCGCAGCACGTCCACCTCTCGCACCCCGAGCCGCCGCAACGCGGGCCGCGCGGAAGCGACCTCCTGCCGGGCGCTTTTCCCCTTGATCGCCAGCACGATCCCGCCAGGCCGGACCAATCCCAGCG